>Ga0209429_10000070_pt1 | contig 68130 bp, 63 predicted proteins | sample BarGraNGADG00212_3_FD_184493 | JGI IMG/M metagenome (GOLD analysis project Ga0209429, IMG submission 184493) | Arctic peat soil microbial communities from Barrow, Alaska - Barrow Graham LP Ref core NGADG0004-212 (SPAdes) (version 2) | ecosystem: Environmental > Terrestrial > Soil > Wetlands >... | reverse complement strand
CCACAACATCTTCGCCCTGGGCATTCATTAAATATTCACCAAAGACTTGTTTAGTACCAACAGCTGGATCGCGCGTAAAGGCAACACCAGTACCACAATCGTCGCCCATATTACCAAATACCATGGTCTGAACCGTGACGGCAGTACCTAAACTATCAGCAATTTTCTCTTTGCGACGATAAACTTTGGCACGATCATTATTCCATGATTTAAAGACGGCTTCAATAGCAATTTGCAACTGTTCGTAGACATCCTGTGGAAATTCACGGCCTAGTTCCTTAGCAATATGAGATTTATATAGACCGACCAATTCTTTGAGGCCGTCAGCATTAACATCCATGTCGCTTACAGCGCCAAGTTTGGTTTTTAATTCGTAAAAAATACGCTCAAAATCGTGTTTAGCTAGTTTGTTATCAGCAGTTGCAAAAGCCACATCTGAAAGCATCATCAAAAAACGACGATAAGAGTCATAAACGAAGCGGGGATTGCCAGTCATCTTGATTAAAGCTTCAGCCACAACATCGTTAATACCAAGATTCAAGACCGTGTCCATCATGCCTGGCATACTGAATTTAGCACCAGAACGGACCGAAACAAGCAGTGGTTGAGTTGGGTCGCCTAATTTTTTACCCATTTGTTTTTCGACATCAGCCAAAGCAATTTTAACTTCATCCATTAATCCGGCAGGAATTTTACCACCAAGTTCGGTGTATTCGTTGCAAGTCATGGTCGTAATTGTAAAACCGGCTGGCACTGGCAAACCAATATTGTTCATCTCGGCCAAATTGGCACCTTTACCGCCTAATTCGTCGCGCATTTTGGCATTGCCTTCGCGGAATAACCAGGTCCGTTTTAATTCAGTCATAATAAATAAACCTCCTTTAGTAACAAATATGTATTGATGATTATAGCAAATAACAGCTGGATTTGAAAACCACCACGTAAGATATCTGAGCATAATATTTAAAATATTTTACTTAATTGAGATATAATTAAACAGCATGCAAGACGATGATCGAATATTCACTAATGAACAAATCGGGGCTAATTCTAAAATAGCCAAGAAAGTTAACAGATGTGGCTTTTTTCCGTCAATCTTTAAATTTATCAAAAAACGCTGGCTAATAATCATCGGTAGGTAACATATATGCACAATAAATTGTTGACATACGAAAAATTTATAAAATCTGAAATCACCAAGTTTGAAAGTGAACTAAAAAATACCAGCAATAAACAAGAAGATATTTATATTCAAGATGAGATTCAAAAACTAATAAATTACCACCAACAAAAAGTACACGACTATCAACACGAACGATTAATCCATCTAATGGTAACTTTTTTCTTTGCCGGGCTGGAACTGCTATCAATTGCCTTGATATTTCTATTTACATTTATGCCAACAACTTACGATTTTATATTGCTTAGTAATCTAACTTTGGCAATCTGTGTTATTTTATTTATTACCGAAATTTTTTACGTTCGCTATTATTATCAACTTGAAAATGGCACCCAAAGATTATACGCACTTTCCGAACAACTCTACAAATTACTCAGCAATGAGCAGCACCTTAAAGATTGACTTATAATCATAACCACGATAGTCTAAGTTTATATAATTATGTACTTCTAGGAGGCATCAAATGTCAAAATTATTAAAAAAATTTATGAAGAAAAACGGCAAAGATTTTCGCCAAGAATTAGCTAGGGCACACTTAATTATTGCATTGTTGTCTATTTGTATTATTGTGCTTTTGTCATTAGGCGTCGTTCAACCAGTTACATATGACCAGCCACTTTCGGCAGTTTGCGTAGTGTTACTAACTATTGTTGCACTTATTTCACTTTGTATGACCTATAAATTGTCAAATACTAAAAAATAATAATCACCGATAGTCTTGTAAAAATTAACCATAATCGTCATAATATCCTCTAGATTAGTAATAGCAATAGGGGGCAGTATCAACGCAATCACATTAACCCGCTTTTGGCATCGCCGCATTTGCGAAGCGTCTTTTTTGATATCTATAACTATTCTGGGGTTATATTTTTGGACATTCTTTAATGGTAATCCAAGTCTAAGCAAAACCTTAAACGTTGATTTTATATCTGTTATTTTAGCTGGTGCAACAACTCTAGTTAGTTTTGTGTCATATTTATGGACACCAAAAAAGATTATTTTTCCGTTTGCGTTAATCGTCTATTTATTATTATCGGCAACTACCGCCACTCTCATTTTAAGTACCGGCAACGCTTCATCGGTATTTGTCGCGCTTTGGATGCTAATTAGTATTTTTGCCGGAGTTTTTGGATTATGGGGGACAATGCCAATTTTTATCGCCAGCTGTACTTTTACTGGCGCTCAGTATATTAATGGGAATTTTTCATTCGAAGTCGTAATGGTTATTATCCTCAGTAGTATATTGCCAATAATCATAGGGGCTATAATTTGGTACCAAAAACAGGGTGGTCAAGCGCCAGATAGTGAAAACCGAGCTTATCGCAATCTAGCTAACGAATTAACAGAGGTAGCTAGTAAATCCGAAGTTGTCATTAATGCTATCGGCGATGGCGTTATTGCCATCGACAGTAAAGGTGTTATTGAACTAATTAACCCAGCCGCCCAGCGCATAATTGGCTGGGGTAAACAAGATGCTTTGACATTGAATTACAAATCAGTTTTGCAACTTATCGACCAAACAAATAAACCACTTGATTTAACTAGTGACCCAATTCAGCAAGTTTTGAATACTAATCAACAGATACGTACTAATGATTTAGCTCTGATGACCAAAAATGACAAAAAAATCATGATTTCACTAGTCGCTTCGCCAGTTGGCGATATGGGGTCAGGTATTATTGCGGTTTTTCATGATATCACTAAAGAAAAAGCCGACGAGCGTGAACAAGCTGAGTTTATCAGCACGGCTAGCCACGAAATGCGGACGCCAGTTGCAGCTATCGAAGGTTACCTAGGGCTAGCATTAAGCCCTCAGACCGCACAGATTGACATCAGAGCTCGTGATTACATCATGAAGGCACATGATTCGGCTCAGCATCTAGGGCGCCTATTCCAGGACCTGCTAGACGTTTCAAAAGCAGATGATGGTCGAATTTCGAATAACCCTAAAGTGATAAATATCGTGACATTTACGCATGATATCGTTCAAGGTTTACAAGCCAAAGCCACCGAAAAGGGTCTGAGATTAGTCTACAAGCCGATGCCAGATGACAATGCTATGGATAAAACAATACCGCCAGTTTACTCTGTTAATCTTGACAATGATCATATCCGCGAAATCATCAATAATTTAATTGAAAACGCCATAAAATACACACCACAAGGCGAAATAATAATTGACGTAGATGGCGACGAAGATAATATTACTATCAGTATTAAAGATAACGGCATTGGTATTCCGGCCGAAGACATGCCTCATTTATTCCAAAAATTCTACCGCGTTGACAACAAAGACACCCGCGAAATTAGTGGCACTGGTCTTGGACTATATTTATCTCGACGATTAGCCGAAATAATGGGTGGTCGGATATGGGCCGAAAGCGTTTATACCAAAGGCAGTACTTTTTATGTCATGTTACCTAGAATCAGTAGCCAAGAGGCTAGCCGCATAGCCGAACAAGTGGCCTTAACTGACCAAGAAGAAGCAAATCAAAAAATCGAAGTTCAACCACAACAGGTCATCTTTGCGCCAACACCACAACCAATAATAGGCACTGCAGCACCAGTCAATCAACCCAATAATGTACCACGTGGTCAAGCTTTAACGCCACAACAAATTGCAACATACGTCGCTCAACAGCGCGCATTAGCTCAGCAAATTAATCAGCAACAACCACAAATTGCACCACAACCAACAGCCAATCGACCCCAAACTATCTCTATTCCAGTCAGAGGTCCACAATAATGACAACAATAAACGCTAGAGGTATAGCATTTTTAAATATGATTAAGTACAATGGGGGTAAGCATGACTAAAATTCTATTAGTTGAAGATGACAAAAGTTTACGCGAAATATACGGCGTCAGATTACTAGCCGAAGGTTATCAAATTACATCAGCTGGCGATGGCGAACAAGCCCTAGCTATGGCCGTCAAAGAACGACCAGATTTAATTATTAGCGATGTTATGATGCCAAAAATCAGCGGCTTTGATATGCTCGATATTTTGCGCTCTACCCCTGAAACTAAAGATTTAAAAGTTATTATGATGACCGCCCTCAGCAGCGAAGACCAAAGGGCTAGGGGAGAGGCACTTGGCGCTAACCGTTACTTAGTCAAATCACAAGTTGGCATTGAAGATGTCGTCCGAACTGTTCATGATTTATTAGGTGATGCGCTAGTTTCTACGCCTGCTGCCGGGTCAGTTTTTGCAACACCAGCCTTTTCAGCTGCCACACCTCGATCAACTCCTGCACCTACTCAACAGATGGCTACACCTTCACCAATTACTCAGCCAGCCCCTCAATCAGTGCCTACGCCAATGGCGCCAGCACCAATTTCTGTACCTACGCCTACTCCCACATTACAGCCAATTCCAACACCGATGGTAGCACCTCAACCGATTTCGATACCTACACCAGACCCTGTTACGACTCCAACTCCTGAACCTGTAACTTTACCTCAGCCAACGGCACCTTTTTCGACTCCAAATCCAATTCCATCGTCAGGTTCAGCTCCAGCTCCAGTCCCTTTTGGCGATCGTACGATTAACCCAATGCCATCATCTTCTTCAACCAAAGATATAGCCGAACTAATCAGTGAAGAATTGAACGAGACACCAACTCCACCTGCAATCTAATCATTTTTTATCACTTAATCTGTTATAATAAGGCGAATGGAACCGCTTGTATCGCCAAATTCACTGCGCTTAAATAAATACCTTGCCTTGCAATTAGGCATTTCTCGTCGCGAGGCTGATAATTTAATTGCCCTAAAAAAAGTCACCATAAATGGCCAACCAATAACACTTGGTGCTAGGTTCAGCGAAGGTGACAAAATTATTGTTGACGGTAAAGAGGTAAAAGGCACAACTAAATACGAATATATTGCCCTTAACAAGCCGTCAGGCTATGTCTGCTCGCGCAAACAACAAGGTGATAATCCGACTATCTATGATTTGTTACCAGCCAATATGCACCACTTAAAACCAGTTGGACGACTAGATTTAGACACCAGTGGGCTGATATTACTATCTAATGACGGCGATTTTACCTACCAGATGACCCATCCCAGCTTTTTTAAGACAAAGATATATAATGTCCGACTTGATCATTCGCTAGAACCACTTCACCAACAGATGCTTTGCGATTATGGCGTTAAACTAGAGGACGGACCAAGCAAATTACAACTCGAACGACAAAATGACGAAAAAGACCGCACAAACTGGATTATTACCATGCACGAAGGTCGCAATCGTCAGATTCGCCGCACTTTTGGTTCACTCGGTTATACTGTTATAAAATTACACCGAACAAACTTTGGCAATTATTCACTTGGTGATATAAGACCCGGAAAATACGAAATCGTCGATATTCAGTAGGTGATATAAACAGCTCATGCTCGCCATCTTGTCGAAGTTCTGTTATTCTAATAACAATTTTATTTATTAGTTCTAAGCTAAATTAGTAAAATTGCAGTTTAAGAACTAAATAACAGACAAACAAAAAACAGGTGAGAGGATGTGATTGTTTTGATCGAAGAAAAGCGGCTTATTGTCGCCGTACTCAGCAAAGACTTCGAAACTGAAAAGAACCATGAATCGGATAACCTAAAATGGATAGAGCAGCATGTCAAGAGCATAAAACGATTAACCGGTGGCAATAAAGTTGTTATAATCCATCCAGACGGGTACAAAGTACAGAGTTTTCTTGATATAGTCAGCGGCATAATTAATCCAGCACGTCTAGATAAAAATAGCCGCTTATCGCTTAGCTGTGGATATTCAGAAATTACCCAAAAAACAAACTGCATTCTTGTAGATTACAAAGAAGAGGATTGCACTCTTTTTTTAGTCTTCTACTGCGATAAAAACGGAGCTCCAAAAATTATTGACCAAGATCCATATAAGGGCTGGTCATTAACTAGTACGGTTAGAGCAAGAGGTTTTATTTGGGCTGAGTATTTGCCTGAAGTTTTGTAAAAAAAGATTTGGTTTGTCTAATTATTTAAGATTCAAAGCCGTAAGTCGCCCAGCCAGGGCGACTTTTTCATGTACCGTAGTACTTATGCTCGCAACAATACATATTCTCTGTTATAATAACCATAAATTATGGCTTCAAAACTACCCACAGTTGCGATTATTGGTCAGGCGAACGTTGGCAAAAGTTCGCTTTTTAACCGTATGGTTCAATCACAACAAGCCATTGTCGCCCGCGAACCTGGTACAACCCGCGATAACGTAATTGGTCGTGTCGAATACAAAAAACACAGTTTTTGGCTAGTTGATACAGCTGGACTTAAAAACCCAGATGATGAATTCGAAGCTTCAATTCAAGATCAAATTACTGAAGCTGCCGATGCTGCCGATGTTATTTTGGTTGTTGTCGACAGTAGCCAATATTCCAGCGATAAAGATAAATTTGTCGCTAAAAAAGCTTTACGTAGCAAAAAGCCGTCAATCCTACTTTTGAACAAAGTTGACCTCAAAGACAGTCTGCCAAACGACGAATTTAAACGCCTTGGCATCAGCACAATCGTTCGCACCAGTGCTGAACACGGCCAAGGTATTACGGATGTCCTCGACAGTATTGTTGAATTAATTCCAGCTAAAAGTGAATATATTCCAGATGACATCTTACGAATTGCCTTAATTGGTCGTCCAAATGTCGGCAAAAGTTATTTATTTAACACGCTTGCCGGCAAACAACAGGCAATTGTGGCAAATATCGCTGGTACAACCAGAGATGTTAATCGGATATCTGTCAGATACGGCGATCGTGATATTGAGCTGCTCGATACGGCTGGCATGCGCAAACCAGGCAAGCAAGAGGCCGGTGTCGAGAAATTTAGCGTTTTACGCACCTTGTCAGCAATTGAGCAATCTGATATTTGCTTCTTATTAATGGATGCTAACGAATTAAACACCGCACTTGATCAACGAATCGGTGGAATTATAAACGAGGCCACCAAGGGCATGGCAATCGTCATCACTAAATGGGATAGTGTCGAAGGTAAAGATGCCTATACGCGCGACGAGATAGCTCCAAAAATCGCTCGTACATTTGATTTTACACCTTGGGCACCGCTAATTTTCACTAGCGCCGTAACTGGTCAAAATGTCACAAAATTATTTGATTTAGCGATTGATATCGACGACCGCCGTAAACAAACAACCAAGACTCGCATCTTGAACGACATGCTCCAAAATTGCACTCACATGCATCCACCAGCCGGTCTCAAGAATACCCATCCAAAACTGCGCTATATCGTCCAAACCGATACAACACCACCTTGGTTTGTTATCTATGGTTCTAACCTCAAATATCTGCATTGGAGCTATAAACGCTTCCTAGAGCACCAATTGCGCGAAACCTATAATTACACTGGCACGCCAATCAAATTTAGCTTTATCGACGAAAAACAGATTAAAGCCAATCGCGAGAAAGAATTACTAGAGCAAAACTCAGAGGCGTCATCAACCAATGACGTTTTAACCTCAGCTAAACCAATTGAAACCAAACCAAAAACAACTCTAGTATTTGATAATCTTAGCCATAACCAAAAGTTAAAATCAAAAGTAGTCAAGCGACCATTTAAAAAGAGGTAGAATGAAACTAATTTTTGCCCAAGGTAACCCTGAACCAGAGTACACAGCATCACGACATAACGTCGGTTTTTCAATTCTTAATTCACTAGCAATAAAAATCGGTGCCAAATGGACCGATAAACCAAAATTTCACGCCATAACCGCAGAGGTTACTATTAATGGCGAAAAAGTGATGCTAGTTAAACCGACCTCTTATTATAACGAGACCGGCACAACAGCTCGCGCCATAGTTGATTTTTACAAACTAGATCCAACAAGTGATTTACTAGTTATTCACGATGATTTAGCCCTGCCATTTGGAACAGTTCGGGTTCGCCGACAGGGGAGTGATGCTGGCAATAACGGTATCAAATCCATCAACACTTACGTCGATCCAATTTACACCCGTATCCGAATTGGTACACATAATGAACTTCGTGAAAAAATGGACGACGTTAATTTTGTATTAGCTAAATTTAGTGCCGATGAAGTAACCCAACTTGAAAAGAATATAACCCCACAAGCTATCACTTTAATTGAGCAATTTTGCAGCGGCGACATCGATCCAGCTAGCTATAAAATAATTGAGTAATAAAAAAACACCCTTACGTTGAAGAGTGTGAATTAGATCGACACGTGGGGCAAAAGCCCAACACGTGCCGGTCTATTCGAAGGAGAATTAAATGGACTTAGGAGATCCGTGAGTCTCCTGATTACGCAGCTCACGGGCCTCTCGTGATTTTTTCGTTCTGCGACGATCTTTAATGTAAATAGCCAAAAATATTGCCAACGATACCGTCAACAGAATCGACAGTATTAGTGGTAATTGCCAATATTTTTCAAAGAAATATATCGGCAACAACAATTTTGTAAAAATTACCAAAAAAATCAGGGCAATCCCAAGGAAAAAAGCAGAAACCAACCAGGTGGACTTATCCTTTGGCTTAAACGCCGCGCACGAATACACGACACTGCCAAGAAAGATGAGCCCACAAAGGGACAACAAAAAAATGGTAAATAATGAATTGATAATCATAATCATATTTTTCTCCTCCTTCGATGTAAAAACGCCTTACGTACTCTATACGCAACTTTTCTCATACTATCATGTTTAGTACACTTTGTCAACTTGACAAAAAATATTCTCCAAATAAAAAGCGCTCGCAGCAAGGGTGGGCATCGCTGTGAGCGCATTTTACCCTTTAACCCACCCGTTGGGTAAGCTAGGCGATCTCGATTAAATCGCAGACGCCCGCTGGTTAAAGGGATTAGTATACATGCAATGATTCATACTCGAAGTATCATTTCTTAAGGATGGAGGGTAATCTACCTTAAAAACACATTGCATGTAATCTAACTTAAAGTTAGAATTATAGGGGGTATAAGGTGCTTTTGGTTAATCTCGCAATATAACCAATCGCTGGTAATAGTAGCACGTATTTGACATAAAGTCAACACTAATTGACATAAATTATATGAAAATCAATACAATTTCGCCTCATGACAGTAAATATCTCCAGATTATAGAGACTATTGCTATTTGTCCAAAAAAATTATATTTCAAAGGAAAGTTACCAGACAAGCGTTTACCAACAGTTGCAATTGTTGGCACTCGCAAACCAACCGCTTACGGCAGAGAGGTGACATACCAATTAGCCCATGATTTAGCTAGGCGTGGAATAGTCATTGTCAGTGGTCTGGCGTTAGGAATTGATGCGATTGCTCATCGTGGCGCACTTGATGCTGGTGGTATAACTTTAGCTGTACTAGGTAATGGCGTTGATACAATCTATCCAGCCACAAATGAAAACCTAGCTAATGAGATATTGCAAAAAGGCGGTGCGATTATCAGTGAATATGAGCCAACCGTCGAAGCTCGTGACTTTCAATTTTTGGAACGAAATCGAATCGTTAGCGGATTGTCTGACGCAATAATCGTAACTGAAGCCGCTATTCGTAGCGGTACGATGTCGACCGCCGCTCACGCTCTTGAACAGGGGAGAGAAGTCTTTGTTGTACCAGGTAATATTACCAGTCCTTTGTCGGCTGGCTGTAACAATCTAATAAAACAAGGCGCTCATCCGATTACTTGCCCTAATGACGTGCTAGAAATTATTGCACCAGATTTATTACAACCACAATCGATATTGCCACTAGGCGCAAATGCTCTGGAGTCTAAAATTATTAATCTGTTACAATCTGGCATTCGTAACGGTGAAGAACTGCAAATTAAAACCGATGCAAATATCAGTGAATTCTCCCAAACCCTAACCTTAATGGAAATATCTGGTATAATCCGCGCCCTGGGTGGTAATCAGTGGACTTTGAAATAATTTAGTTTACAAATTTAAATAACATGCGTAGTATAGGGCATTGACTATGAGCAAAAATCTAGTAATCGTCGAATCACCAGCCAAAGCTAAAACTATCGAGAAGTATCTCGGCAGTGATTTTACGGTGTTATCGAGCGTCGGTCATATCCGTAGTATTGCTAAAAAAGCCAAAGGTGGCACCGAGCCAATTGACGTCAAAGATGGTTTTAAAACGATTTATGAAGTTGATAGCGACAAGACAAAAATAATCACTGGCCTAAAAAAAGCTGTCAAAACCGCCGAAACAATTTGGCTAGCAACCGATGAAGACCGCGAAGGCGAGGCAATTGCTTGGCATCTTTGCGAAGTCTTGAAACTTGATACCAAAACCACTAAGCGTATCGTTTTTCACGAAATCACAAAAAATGCCATCGAAGAAGCTGTCAAAAATCCACGCACAATTGATATGGATTTAGTCGCGGCTCAACAAGCCCGCCAAATTTTGGACCGTTTAGTTGGATTTGAATTATCACCAGTCGTCTGGCGCAAAGTTCCTGGCGGTAAATCGGCCGGTCGTGTTCAATCGCCAGCTGTCAGATTATTAGTTGAGCGCGAACGCGAAATCGAAACTTTTGATAGTTCTTTTACTTTCAGAATAATCGCTGAATTTACTCATGGTAATGACCAGCTAAAAGCAGAGTTACCAAATCGATTTAACACTGAAGCTGAGGCCCAGGCATTTTTAGAAAGCTTAATTGGCAATAATTTTAGTGTAGCCAACGTTTCAACCAGTCCGGCCGTGCGCAATCCAGCCGCACCATTTACAACCAGCACTCTGCAACAAGACGCCAACAGTCGACTTGGTTTTAGCGCCAAAGCTACTATGTCTAGCGCTCAAAAACTCTATCAAGAGGGTAAGATTACCTATATGCGAACCGATTCAATTACCCTGAGCGGTCAGGCAATCGCCATGGCAACAAATTATATTAAAGATACGTTTGGTGAAAAATATAGTCAACCACGCAATTTCAAAACTAAAAGTGTCGGCGCTCAAGAAGCCCACGAAGCTATTCGCCCAACTGATATGTCCCTTGTTCACGGTAGCAGTAATGAATATGATCAAAAAATATATGACTTAATCCGCCGCCGCACGCTTGCCAGTCAAATGGCCCCTGCTAAACTCGAAAAAACGGTTATTGCTATTAATATATCTGGTCAAAAACAATATTTTGAAGCCAAAGGCGAAGTTATTATTTTTGACGGTTTCTTAAAAGTCTACGGCGGTAGCAAAAAAGACGCTGAAATTTTGCCGGCAGTTTCATCTGGTGACACGCTAGATCTAGCGTCGGCCAGCGCTCGTCAAACGTTTGCTCGACCACCAGCCCGTTATAGTGAAGGTAGCCTAGTAAAAAAACTTGAAGATTTAGGTATTGGCCGACCATCGACTTACGCCACTATTATTAACACCGTTCAAGTACGTGGTTATGCCGAAAAAGGTGAAGACGAAGGTGCGTCGCGCGATATAATTACTTTGAATCTTAAAAAACAATCAATTAAACGCGAAATTATAACCGAAAAAACCGGCTCTGACCGGGGTAAATTAGTCCCAACGCCAGCCGGTGAAGTAGTTAGCGACTTTTTAATTAATCATTTTGAACCGATTGTTAATTATGGCTTCACCGCTAAAGTCGAGACTGGTTTCGATAAAATCGCAACCGGCGCGCTAGCTCGCAATAAAATGCTTGACGGATTCTACACTCCGTTTCATAAACTAATTGAGAATTCTGACGGAATTGATCGTAGTACCGTTACAAAGGCTCGCGAAATTGGCATCGATCCCGCCACTAAAAAGCCAATCTTGGCACGTTTTGGACGCTTTGGACCGATGTTACAACTAGGTAATGGTGATAATAAAGACGACAAGCCAAAGTTCGCCCCAATGCCAGCTGGACGCAAAATTGAAACCGTGACATTAGAAGAGGCGCTTTATGCCTTTAAATTACCTAGAACAGTTGGTAAAACACCCGAAGGCGCGGTAATTAAAGCCAATATCGGACGATTCGGACCTTATATCCAAATAGATAAGCTTTTCGTTAATATTAAACCATTCGACCCACACACAATTACGCTAGATGAAGCTCTAGAATTATATAATGCTAAGTTAAAAGCCGAGATTGAAAAGAATATCGCTGATTTTGGTGATGGTATTAAAGTTTTAAAGGGTCACTACGGACCATATGTTACCAACGGTACCAAAAACGCAAAAATTCTAAAGGATATTGATCCTGCCAGCATAACTCACGAACAAGCCAAAGACATGTTAAAATCTGCACCAGTCGGCAAAAAGAGACGCGCAATTCGTAATATTGCCAAACGCAAAAAAGCTTAATTTTTTAATACCACTATTTACATATCGTGTCTATTTTATGCTATAATGAGCTTAGTACATAAAGTGTTTGACATTATATAAATTATCTTGTATAATTAACATAAATCTAATAATAAAATGCACGGTGGACAGAAGGAAAAAGGTATTATGAGTGATGCACCAGAAAACGAACAAAAAGTCGATTTTCAAGCCGGCGTTAGCGAAATTTTAGCTATTATTGACCAAGAGCGTGAACGCGAGATTATTACACGTCGTTTTGGATTATATGACCGACGCGAAACACTGGAACAAATTGGTGAATTACTTGGCATTACACGCGAACGCGTCCGCCAACTTGAAAAAGCTATTTTAATTAAGCTTAGGGCTGCTACCGAAAACGGCAAAGTAGCTGTTATTAACAACTTTGAAAAAATTATTATACGTAAACTGTCTGAAATGGGTCGCGTAGCCCGAGTTTCTGATCTTGCTGATAATCTATTTAATACAGCAAGTGACCAACGCCAAAGGGCTCAAATCGCATTTATTGCCGAACTTACACCAGGTTTAACAGTTGTCAGTGAAAATGACAATTATTTCCATAGTGTTGGGATTAAAGAATATGGCGATGACAAAAAAATCCGATTAGAAGTTGATTCAATTGTGTCTACTATTCGAAAACACGGTGAACCATTAACTATTGAGAAACTTCATGATAAATTATCTTATGAGCACCCAGATTACGTCAGGGCATTAGCCAGTGTCTCTAAATTACTAGCTCATCTTAAAGATAGTTGGGGTTTAGTTAAATGGCCAACCGTCAACCCAAAGAATATTCGTGATAAAATTTTTGTGATTTTGGCCGAAAATGGCAAACCTATGCACTTTTCTGAGATTGCAAAATTTATTAAAGATAGTAATTTTAAGCGTAAAGATGTCACCACTCAAGCCATTCATAATGAACTTATCAAAGATGGTCGTTTTGTGTTAATCGGTCGTGGTATTTACGCCCTTGATACTTGGGGCTTTAGCCGTGGTACGGTTGCCGATATTATCGCTGATGTCCTTAAAAACTCGACAGTGCCACTCCATCGTGACGAGATTGTTAAGCGCGTTCTAAAAAGTCGACACGTCAAAGAGACAACAATATTACTAAATCTTCAAAGTAAATCGCAATTTAAACGTGTTGCCAAAGCAACATATGCGCTTGAATCAAAATAAACTGACATTGCTAAGTTGCTCACCGAGTGAGACAATAAAAGGGCGATCATGGGCATAGTTCTATCTATAATTAATTTTTTACTGCAATGGTACGTGTGGTTGCCTATAGTGCTTGTCCTCGCGTATTTAACTTGGCGTAATTATCGAAAACCTAATGGTATTGATCAAAATGTTGAAAGTGATTTATTGGTTCTAGAAATTCCAAAAGCTAACGACAAAAGCGAACTTGCTGCCGAACAATTATTCGCCAGCCTCCATGGTATTTTGCGTGATAAAGTCGAGCTAAAACTAAATAATGGCATTCAAGAACACCTTAGTTTTGAAATCGCCTCAGTCAATAGTCAAATTCGTTTTTACGCTTGGGTACCACGTACTTTGCGAAGTTTTGTCGAAGGACAAATCTATTCGCAATATCCTAGCGTCCAAATCAGCAAGGCTGATGACGATTATGTCTTACATGAAAATGAGCATAGCGTAGTTTATTCATCTGAAATAACACTTACCGAAAACGAGATGTTACCAATTAAAACTTTCCAAAACTTCGAAGTTGACCCATTAGCTGGTATTACTGGAGCCCTCGCTAAACTAGAAACGACTGGCGAAGAGGTTTGGATCCAAATTTTGGCCCGACCAATTGCTGATAGTTGGCACAAAGCATCTGAAGCTTGGATTAGTGGCGTTAGAAAAGGTAAAACATCAATCTTTAGTGGTGGCGGTGATTTTTCGTGGTTCGGAAAATTTGTTAGTGCATTGTGGCAACCACCAGAGGAATCAAAGGGAACGACGGCCGCTCCAAAAGAGTTATCTGACCGTAGTAAAACCCGAATCGCCGAAGCTGAGAAAAAAGCTAACAAATTAGGCTATAGAGTAAAAATTCGCTTAGTCTACCTGGGAGATAGCACTGCTAATGCCAGACTACGAATGCAGGCAATTGTCGGTACTTTTAAACAGTTTAACAGTACAAATTTAAATGGTTTCAAGATGTCGAGCGCAAGTTTTAAAAAAGAAGATTTATCAGGCTATCGCAATCGAAAATTCAAGAGTGGGGGATTTATCCTTAACATTGAAGAGTTGGCCAGCGTATTTCACCTACCACACACTAACGTCGAAACACCAAATGTCGTCTGGGCTAGCACCAAAACAGCCGAACCGCCTGCAAAATTACCAATTATCACCGGCAACAGTGCAATTGACGAAAATATCAGTGCTTTTGGTATGACTAATTTTCGTGGCGTTAACCACCAATTTGGTATGTATCGATCAGACCGATCGAGACACGTTTATATTATTGGCCAAACTGGCGCTGGCAAAACAGGTGCATTAGCCTTATTTGCTCTTAGTGACATTTTCCACGGCCATGGCTATGCCATAATCGACCCGCACGGCGACTTTGCAGTTGATAACATGCGCTTTATTCCAGGCAGCCGTACTGATGACGTTGTCTACTTTAACCCAGCCGATACCGCTTTCCCATTGGGTTTTAACCCGCTCGAAGTAACCAACCCAGCCCAAAAAACCAACATCAGCTCTGAGGTAATTGGCGTCTTGAAGCGCATGTTTGGTGAATCATGGGGACCACGACTCGAATATATCCTTCGTTACACAATCTTGGCCCTGCTAGACCGTCCGACGACAACAATGCTTGACATTACCCGTATGCTAACCGACAAAAAGTTCCGACAAGAGACTTTAGGTTATTGCAAAGACACCGTTGTCTTGAATTTTTGGAAAGTTGAATTTGCTAGTTGGAATGACAAATTCGTAGCGGAAGCTATTTCACCGGTTCTTAATAAAGTTGGTGCCTTTACAGCTAACCCAATTATTCGCAACATTATTGGCCAACCAAAATCGACCTTTGATATCCGTAAAATTATGGATGAAGGCAAAATATTAATTGTCAATCTATCAAAAGGTCTAATTGGCGAAGATAACGCCGCTATCCTTGGCGCATTTCTTGTTACTAAGATTCAACTAGCATCAATGAGCCGTAGCAATATCGAGCGAATCGAAGACAGACGACCATTCTATCTATATGTCGATGAATTCCAGAACTTTGCGACTGATTCATTCGCCACTATCTTATCTGAAGCCCGCAAATACGGCCTCAACCTAACCGTTGCTAACCAATATATTAGCCAGATGAGCGAAACTGTCCGTGATGCCGTGTTTGGTAACGTTGGTACGATGATTTCATTCCGTGTCTCGGCTGATGATGCTCCAATCCTCGCAAAGCAGTTTGAGCCTCAGTTTGAGCCAACCGATTTACTACAGATGCATAACCGAAACTTTGTTATAAACATGGTTATTAAGGGTGAAAAAGCTCCGGCCTTTAACGCTACAACTTTGACTCTACCAAAACCACAGATTGATAACACTAGTTTAATAATCGAAAATACCCGCCGTAATTACAGCCGTAGCCGGTCTGAGGTCGAACAAGAGATATCAAGAGCTATAACGCCACCCGAGAACCTGCAACCACAAAAACCACCAATGTCACGAGCGATGAGTATGAAATGGCCAGTTGGTATTCGGCCAGTTGATTACAATCAAAAGCCAGAAGAGAAGAGAAGTGAATACCCTACCCCTGTTAGAACAGAGGTGGATGGGCGAGTAAAGCGCAAACGAAACCGATCTCACAATAAAAGTGCTTTTGTAGTTAATGGACAACTAGATCAAGGCCCACAATCGGACCAAGCTCATCCTACCGATAATCAACCCACAAAACCAGCTCAACCAATCATAACTGGCAATACTTTTCAGATCAAACATTAGGGTAGGGAACGATATTAGCAATTCCCCACCTCTGTTATAACAGAGGTGGTTTTTTGTTATTTATTGCCTCCAAGTTCGTTAATCACTGATGGTAAGTAAATAGAACTAATTTAGAACATTAAATATATGTCAAAATATTAGAAATTAGCATGCCAGAAATCAAAGTCCAGAATCAATGTCAATTAACGAAAAATATAAAAATAATTAATTGGCCAGACAAACACAAAATGCACAGAAAAATCGTAAGCACGTAATGAAAAAACGAGAGCGATTACATGGCAATATAAAAACGTAGTAGCGCATTAAGCCAAAACAGTGAGATAGACTTAATTAACTATTCATAATTCGCATACATACTCAACGTCGCACAATATGTCTTTTACGACATTGTATATCAGAACCATAGATGACTAAGAGTTCATCTATTATTAGGCCCTCCCAGCGTAGTAGTGCCTATAATCACCGTACATGCCTTTTTAAAATTGATATGAATTAATTTTCACTTACAACCATCAACTAGTATTACATTATTTGATGCGTACATAGTAAAACATGGCTAATCGTCAACAATCTGCCCAGTCGTTGTCATTATTTGTTATCCACAGCCTGATTGTTTTTCCCCGCACTGCTCTGCTCACCCAACTTTCATTGTTTGCTTTTTCTTAATTTTGTATTAGAATATGTTTTTTTGGATGTTCAATATATATAATTAAAAAGAACATATTTAGAACATGAAGTAGCGGAGCGGAGTGTCCCTATTTTTTTAATCCACAAGAAACATTTGATAAAAAGCTTTACCACTAACTCGCACGTCGATATAAGTTGGCGTCTGGCCGCTACTAGTGAAATATTGCACTGCCCTACTTATATCTTCTACTTGCTCCCCTGCTGAGCGATCTATCGACATTTTAATAAAATAACTGATGCCTTCTAAGTTTATATCTAGCTGACGCGTCGTATTAGGTGGTAAAACCGCCTGAGTGACTGTGTAGCCATTTAGCTTGGCAAGTGACACCACAAGGCCTACAAAGCCCAAAAAACGCTTACTAACACTGGCTTCACCAGTTTGAAGTGAAGCACCGCTATTATCAACTATTTGAACCGTTGGGACCATAAAATAGTTTTGCTCAAATGGCACGCCACTAGCATCGACATAATACTGTTTATCATCTATCTTCCAGCCAGCAACTGGCGTACGCATTGTAAAATTAAAATTAGTTACACCAATACCTACCGTATTCTTTTGAACAACATTTTCTACCTCTGCTAATTTACTTGAAACATATTTCGATAAACCAGTTTGATCTAGAAAAAATCGAAACCGACCGAACGGGTTCATACCAAGATAATCTTGAACTGTTTGTTGATACTTTTTTTGATCAATTGTTTTGGAAATAGACATATCTGACACACTGACAGAAACTGTGGCCGTAAAATTACTAATTAAAACCAAAAGTAAGATGATTGTGGCAATCGTAATAAGCAAAATACCAAATAATTTACGACGCCTAATCGAAAGATGGTGGACATGAATCCTGGGTGATTCATTATTTGCAGTTATACCAGTCAAAGTACGATTACGCTTAAAAGTGGCCGAGGAACTTGATGCAGGAACATCACTACCAGCCAACCTTCGCTTAGGTATGTTAGATTGTTTTTTAAAAAATAAATTCACCCCGTTAGAAATCCTTTACCATATTATTATAGGTTATTTAACACAAGCGATGATCATTTCCGCGACGTCACGAGCAGCATTCGGCTTGGCAAATGAAGCGAATCTCTGAGCCATCTTATAGGCATTTTTAGGATCAGATAGTAGATTGTGGACCACTGATACTAGAATTTGTGGGTTTTCAACCATTTCATCTTCATCAATAACTTTAACTGCATCATCTTTTAGATAAACGGCAGCATTTTTTAGTTGATGGCCACCAGTTAATTTGCCATTTGGAATCAATATTGTCGGTTTCGCCAAAGCAGCTAACTCTAGAATTGTTGTGGCTCCAGCTCGGGTTACTACAGCGTCAGATGCACCCAATAATGAAGCCATATCACTGTAGATAAACGAGTGAAGCTGAAATCTGTCATCGTTCTGTGGCGTGATTGATCGAAGTTCGTCAAACTGCCCCGTGCCTGATATTAGAACGACTGAGCAAAATTTTAGTAAATCATCAAGTGCCAAAGCCACGGCATCATTAATTCGACTCGCACCTAAACCACCGCCAGTCACAACTACTAGTGGATATTTATCACTAATCCCCCACTTTGCCTTAGCTTCTAATTGTTGAGCCTTTGTGAATTCATGAAATTCCGATGCGACTGGTATGCCGACGTAGCGCGATTTTTTAGCTGGATATGGATAATATTTAAGAGGTGCGCCAGTGGCAATCGCCGTTGCCCATTTACTCAAAACCCGATTAGTTAATCCTGGGTGAGCGTCAGAATCATGAATAACAAGCGGAATTCGAAGCAATCGGGTCGCAATACCAACTGGCAAACAGACATAACCACCTTTTGCAAAAACAACATCAGGACGCCAAATAATTAATTTAATGATGCTTTGGAAAAATCCTACTACAACCAAAAATGCGTCTTTAATGTTTGCCCAAACCAATGATGGCCACAATAATTGTCGAATAACCGATAAGTGATGATAGCGTCGAAACTTGCCAGCAAAAATCGTATGAACTGGAATATTTTTATCAAAACGTTCCATAATCTCACGGGCTTGAGCAATAAATTTATTATCACACCAAAATCTAATTTCAGATCTTGGATGAGTTCTCTTAATTTCGCGTAAAACCGCTACGACTGGAGTGACGTGACCGCCCGATCCCCCGCCGACTGCTAGAATTCTCATATTGTATCTCCTTTAAATTAGACGAATGAACCGAATAATGTGACAGTTGGAAAACTAGTCCCAAAGCCGCCGCAATGAATAACATACTTGTACCGCCAAAACTCAAAAGTGGCAATGTAATGCCAGTCAGCGGGATAAGCCCAATCATTGAGGCTACATTAAGAATAACATGAGCCCCCAGCCAACCAAAGGTCCCGGCTATAATTAGTTTTAATCTCATATCGACCTGATGGTCCATTTGTTTCAGAAGTCGCATCAATAATGCGCCGAAAAGTGTTAATATTGTCACCAAACCGACGAATCCAAAAGTTTCACCCATAATTGCAAAGACTGAGTCATTAGTAGCCTCTGGCAAATAACCAGTTGATTGAACACTATTGCCAACACCAACACCAAACAACCCGCCACTGCCAATTGCAAGTCTAGCTTGCTCGACATGGTAACTATCACCATCGCTTAGACTAGTATTATCACCCTTAAAAAAGGTTACCACACGATCTATCCTATGCGGTGCACTGATAATAAATACTACTCCTAACGCTGCAAATGCCAATAAAATTACTAAACTATTCCGTTTGTTTATTCCACCAACAAATAACATTGTGATAATAATTCCAATAATCGATAACCCAGTCCCTAAATCTTTCTGAATTACCACGACAAATATTAGTGAAATAATCGTCAGGATAGTCAATGGAATAAGAGTTTCCTTAACGTCGTTTTGTTTTCCAGTTCTAACTTTTACACCTAAAAAGCCCGCTAAAAATAACAGAATTGAAAACTTTAGCATCTCTGACGGCTGAAAACTGCCTAATGGCCCAAAATTGAACCAGCGAGTTGCACCTAATGTTTGTTGAGCAATCCCTAAATTTGCCCAACCAGCTATCGCCAAAATCGCACATGCTATGAGCGAAATAACCAATATTTTACCAGCATATTTTGTTATAAGGTTATATGGAATGAATGCCATAGCCGCAAAAATCCCAAGTGATAATGCTAAACTTATCGCCTGTTTGATAAAAAAATATGTGTCGCTGTAGTTGCTACCGTAAGCATTATTTAGCACGTTGGCACGTTGTGGCCCAATTGCATACATAATAATCAGACCAAGTAACATTAAAAGTCCCATATATAGAACAATCAAATAGTCAGGTCGATGACGTCTAACTGACGTCATTTCAGAAAATTTTGCAGCTTCTAAAAAAGCCTTCATAGAATTTTGGCGTTTAAATAATGGCACTTTAAATATTTCCCCCAACTAAGGCTAGTAGCACACCAGCAAACGCTGCAACAGCTGCTATAACCCAAAAACGCATTGTGACTTTAGTTTCTGGCCAACCGATTGCTTGTAAGTGTTGATGAAACGGTGCAGAAATAAATATCTTTCGTTTAAAAACTTTTTTACTGAAAATTTGTAGTAAACTCGAGCCAGCTTCGGCCACAAAAACAATTCCAATAATCGGTAATAAAAATACCGTGTTAGTTAACATTGCGACCACTCCAAGCGAAGTACCTAAAGCAAAGCTACCGACATCACCCATAAAAAATCTAGCTGGATAGATATTGAACCATAAATAGCTAAGGAGCGCACCAACTACCGTGAAGCAGAAACCAGCTAAAATAAATTGTGATTGCATCAATGCAATAATTCCAAAAGCCCCAAAACTAATAGAGACTAATCCTCCAGCTAAACCATCTAAACCATCACTAATATTAACCGCGTTACCTGTTGCCACAACAATAAAGGCAAATAATGGCACGATCCCCCATCCCAAAGATATGCTACCAATAAATGGGATATTTATGGCTGTGAAACCAAGTTTTGCGCAAAAAAACCAACCAAGGCCAAGGCCAATTACGGTTATCATAGCAAATTTAAGACTCGACCTTAAGCCAGCTACGCCAGCTCCGCAACCATGTACATTTATCATATCGTCGAGTAGCCCAACAAGCGCACCGCCAATTAGAGCAGCCACTGGTAACCATGTTTGACCTCTATCAAGATTAAACAAAAAAGTTACAACCGCTATCGCTACGACAAAAATAATTCCAGCCATTGTCGGAATGTTTCGTTTAAATTTATCGGCATGTAGTTTATTAAAAACCGTCAACTTTTCGCCAGTTGTACTAGTCGTACGTTGTTTTTTCCAAAATTTGAATCTATATGCAAATAATGTATAAACCGGCGTCAGTATCATCGCTAACAAAAAAGCACTTATACTTAATATAAAAGTACCAGTCAACCCATGAGTTAAATGTTCTAATGCACTTTCCATATTTTATCCTTTCGGTTGTATCTTTAAATAATCTAGCATCCAATTTGAAATATCTGTAAATATCGGCATAGCATCGGTATTACCAGCAAGCAGTTTATGATCACCAGATACTCGAACCATTATGACATACCTCGTGGTATCGCTGCTACCGCCATAGCCCAAATATGTTCCGACCGTCTCGTCATTTGAATATGCGCCATTCTCTATAACCTGTGACGTACCAGTTTTACCACCGACATAATAACCAGGCAAATCGAGACTAGCATAAAATGTATTTCTGGCAACGTGAGTCATTTCGCGAACCTGATCGGCAGTCGATTTTGCGATTGGCGTTGACGGTTGACTAATTTTATTAGGTATATAATTACCGTTAGCGTCGACTTCGCCCGCGATGACCGTTGGCTTATAATATTTACCGCCATTTACAATTGAGCAAAAAGCTGAAGCAACTTGAACCATTGTAGCATCTAGCCCCTGACCGAAAGCCATATTAGAATAACGAACAGCATTACCTTCAGCAGTAGTTGGAGATATGACAGTGCCAGCTACCTCTCCTGCCACTTCAATACCAGTCAATTGCCCCAAATGAAATCGATTGTAGAAATAATCATACATTGTGTCCCTAGCTTCACGAGTAATATTTTCACCATCACCTAATCGTTGCGCGATCGTCACAAAACCAGTGTTTAGTGACCAATTCATAGCATGTTGAAATGTTATCTCGCCAGTTTGACCATAAGTTGCATTATTAATCGTTCTATCCTCAACTTGAATATAATCTCTATTTATATAAGTTGAGATTGGCGTGACAACTCCTTTATCAATACCTGTTGCCATAGTCAAAGTCTTAACATCAGAACCAGGTTCATATGGTGCAGAAACAACCGGATTATTAAATGCCACAATGTCTGCAACTTCGTTAAACTTTGCTGGACTATACGAAGGCAGATTTGCCATCGCCATAACTTGACCAGTTTGAGGGTCCATCACAATTACACTAGCTTTCGAGGCACCGGTTCGCGCAAGACCATCAGCTAAAGCTTGCTCGGCATAAGACTGCACGTTGCGATCAATACTAAGTACGATATTTTTACCGTCTACGGCTGGATGATCAATATTGTTATTACCTATCGTCAGCGGAACAGAGCTAATATCCGTGACTGACTGTAGTAATCCGTTGGTACCAGTTAGCTCATCATTAAATTTATCCTCAATCCCATAACGACCGATTCCACTCAAATCAACGAAGCCTAGCGTTTGAGCAGCTAATGAGCCTTCGGTATAAACCCGTTGAGTTTCCTCTTGAAAACCAATACCACTAAGATTTTCACTTTTTATTTTATCGGCTTGAACACGCGTTATTCTAGTAGCTAAAATCTGATAACGACTATCTTTTCTATTAAGTAGCGTTTGCAAATCAGCCCGTGCATTACCACCGGCAACTTGCCTAATTGTTTCAATAATTTTGTCATCGTTCTTTGTTGTTTGAGGATCAGCAAATACAGTGTAGACTATCTGATTCATCACTAATGGCACTGGTTCTAAACCATCTAGAGCATAAATAAGCCCGCGTTTAGCCGGAATGGTCAGACGCTTAACTTGTTCTTTATTAGCAAGTTCAACGTAATAGTTATGTTGAATTATTTGTAAATAAAATAGACGAATAACAAAGATGGCCATAATACCGACTATTATAGTCGCCAAGATCTTGGAACGACTGCCTTTTTGTAGTTCCAAATTCATAATATTATTGTTGTACGTATTCTGTAGTAGCTGGCGCCGTCATCGTCGAAGCAACACTACTGCTCTTGACAGTCTCGAGTGATGTTAGTCGAGCGTTTTCAATTTCTAAATCACTTTTTTCAGCATTTAAAGTCGCAATTTGACTATCGATCTTTTGAGTTTCGTAGTCGTAACCAGTAGCACGGGTTGCCTGTGTTAAATATATTAAGCCAAGCACTGTAATCATAAGAGCAATTAAGACAGTATGAGTAACAGGCCCAAGTTTAATAGCTGAGACATAAGCGACGGTATTTTGGTTGCGTGACCAATTTTGCCGACGACGACTGCAATAATTTTGAGCAATTTGATAAGACATAGTGGTGGAATCTCTGTTTATTTTTATTTTTTTAGGTATGCTTCTAGTGCTCCGCCCCACTAATGCTAGGGGCGGAGCATAGAAATTACTTTATGCGTACAGTCACTGGTTGAGCGACGTCGGCATACTGTACTGAGATGTGAATTGGCATGGTGTTTTGCCCCTTCCTTTTTGTTTGTTTTATTTTTTCACTGCGGCGCGGAGTTTACTACTCCTGGCACGCGGGTTGTGAACGTCGTAAATACTCCCCAGAATTGGCTTTTTGGTCAATGGCAGTAATTCAGCTTCATAGCCAGCGTCAAATTGCTCTTTTAAATAGCGTTTGACTAATCGGTCCTCTAGACTATGGAAGCTAATGATGCCGACTCGCCCGCCTGGTTTTAGCAGGCGTGGCAAGGTTGGCAACAAGTCTTCGATTTGCCGTAGCTCATCGTTAACTGCAATCCGGATTGCTTGAAAGGTGCGCGTGGCAGGATGGATTTTTTTCCATTTGCCACGATATATGGTCTTGATCAGATCGGCTAGATTTTTCGTTTCTAATAATGGCCGATTTTTTACAATTGCTCTCGCGATTTCACCCGCGAACCCAATCGGCTCTTCACCATATTGAGTAATGATGCTCACTAGTTCCTCAACCGAGGCGTTATTGACAAGCATTTCTGCGCTCAAAGCCTGGCTTTGGTCCATTCTCATGTCCAGTGGCCCACTATTTGTAAAAGAAAATCCTCGTGTGCTCTGATCGAGCTGTGGTGACGACACCCCCAAATCGACAAGAATCATATTAAATGTTTGCCCCTCTTTCATCAGTTGCTTTGTGGCAGTGACAAAATCGGTATGCAATAACCGCGCTCCCCTGTCTGATAGTGATTTTAGACGCTTTATGGCGTAGTTATCACGATCGACTAAAACGGATTCGGTATAATTTCCAGTAATATCTAAGATTCGACTAGCGTGTCCTCCGTAACCTGCAGTTAGATCGAGATAGCTCTCACCTTCTTTGGGGTTAAGTAGTACAAGTGTCGACTCTAGTAAAACTGGGATATGCTCAAGTTTTTGTGGTGGTAATTCTGTTATACTCATTCGTTCCCATAATAACATGTGAACGATTCGAGATCACCTAACTGGTAGTTATAGCTGTTTGTTTTTGTTGTGTGTTTGTTTTATTTATAAGTTGCCAAATTATCATCGCGGTGGTTGCCAAAGGCAAATCACAATCTGCTTTGATAATTTGGTTGAGAGACTTATGTGTGAGGTGGAGTTTTTTTGGGAGGTGTGTTTTTTTAGGGAAGGTACGCGGTTTTTTTAATGTGGCCCGTGGCCCACTGCCTAACTACCAGATAGTTGATCTCGAGAGTTTTCTTTTCGTAATATTGATTGTTAAAGAACGATTGAATTTATAATCCTAAACGTCGGTATCGGGTGCAATGATACGCCAATATGCGCCTACCCTGATAGCTGTTACTTCTCGGCCAATACCAGCATAATCAAGCAGGTGCTGCTCGATTGTAACTCGACCTTGTTTTTGATCGAGTTCTGCCTCAGTTTTGCCACGCCTAAATCGTACGGTTAAATCAGCTATTCTCTCATCGAAAATGCTGCCACTAAGCGACGGCTCAACTTCTTTGTCCCAAACTTGTTTAGGATAAAGATGCAAATATTGACCAAAGCCTCGAGTTAGTACTACGCCACTTACAAATTCATTTCGAAGTTCTACCGGTATTGTCAACCGACGCTTGTCATCAAGCTTTCGTTCGAAATAATCTACACTTGGCATAGTTTTGTACTTTTCTTGGCCCCGCCTAGGTTATTTTTTAATATTAGTGGTGTTTTTGTTTTTTGGTGGTGCTACCCACTTATTTCCACTGACCTAACTATACTACCCACAATTATTCACTACAATGCCAAAATGAATCAATTTTAGTATTCATACCACAGTTATTCACAGTTTTGTGGATAAATAACTATATTTACAGATAAGAAAAATTTTAAATCGAACGATTATAAATCGCGATTAGAGCATCAGCAATTGCCTTTTCGTCATGGCGGATTAACGAACGAATCGCGGGTAAAGTGTCGGATTTGTTAGTTTTAGCCATCTTCCCCAACAGATTACCCGCTACTAGTTCATAGGAGGCTTTGGCCATTTTATTTCTATCAACTTTAACAATATAAGCTTTTTCTTTCGCGTAACGGTGCTCAACTGATTTTGATGGCTGTTGTTCGTTATACAACACATAATCAATGAAGGGGGTGCCAACAAATCTCTCAATTTCGCCGGCGTGGTCACTAACCGTAAAACCAGCCGTTTGACCATGCTTCGTAACTAAATTTGACACATAGACACATGTGGCTTTAGTTTTTATTAATGCATCAGCAATTCCATCAATTATCAGTAGTGGACCAAGTGATGTATATAAGTCGCCAGGCGAAATGATAATCATGTCAGCTTGTTCAATCGCTTTTAGAGCTAATGGATTAGCCTTTGCTGATGGCAATAAAGATAATGTAGCCCGACGTGGATCATATTTAAAATAATGAGCATCAATCATACGCTCACCGTTTAAGGTCACACTGGCCTCAGGCCATTCCATTTTAAGACGGACATTATCAAGTGTGGCCGGAATAACTACCCCATTCACTCGTAAAATTTCCGATGCCGTTTCGACTGCATCTGAAAAACTACCAGTCACCTTTTCGAGTGCCGTAAGCAGTAGATTGCCAAAAGAATGACCCATAAAAGTACCTTCGTCAAATCGATAATCAAATAAATCCCGAACTTTTGGCGAATCGCTAAGCGCAACTAAACACTTCCGTACATCACCTGGAGGCAAGGTGCCTAACTCATCTCTAAGAACACCCGAACTACCGCCATCATCAACCATATTTACAATAGCAGCAATCTGCTTGGTGTAATCTTTTAAAGCGGATAAAATCATAAAACTTCCAGTACCACCACCTATAACCGCGACCTTGATATCATTTTTTGCAAATGGTTCATTCATAAAAAACTACTATATGTTCCTTATTTTCTTAATAATTCGGCTAAACCACACCGCACTTGGACGCAATTTCCGTTTGCCAGTTTCATAATCAATTTCCACTAAACCAAACCTTGGCCATTTTCCATAAGCCCATTCAAAATTATCAATTAGGCTCCAATGTAAATATCCTATCAGTTCAACACCGTATTTCATAGCGTTCTGCATACCAATAAGCGTCTCTTTTATCCACCACTTACGATTAACGTCTTCAGAATCAGCTAGACCATTTTCGGTTATAAGAATTGGCTTTTTATATTTTCGGTACAATCTTTCCAGCACATATTGAATGTCAGCCGGATGCATATCCCAATCAAGATCACTCAGATTATCATTTGGGTTATGGACGCGATAACCAAAAACTCGATTACTTAAATAATAATTCACACCCAAAAAATCACAATGTCGAATGAATTTTTTAATAGTATAATCATCTTGAAAATACTGCATAATTGACGCACTAATTCGACTAAGCCAAGAATTGTCGCCAGGATAATAGTAACTCGAACTCTTCGAAATCGATACTTTATAACGTCGACTTAAATTGTGAATTATCTTGGCTGTTTTCCGATGAGCATAGGCCAGATTATTCATTACCCGCCACGCCTTAAGCAAATTATGCTCCATCGGTGGCCAATCTTGGGAATAATAACTCGAAAAAGCATAAACTTCCGGCTCGTTAATGGTGATTATGTATTTAATGCTAAGACCAAGTTCAGTGATAATTTTTTGAGCAAAACGAGTAAAATATTTAACATTCGAACGCTTAGTAAACCCGCCTTTTTCGGCAAACCAAACTGGAAGCGTAAAGTGAAATAGCGTAACAATTGGCTCAATACCTTTTTCTTCCAGTTCATCGACATACTTTTTGTAATGACTTATTGCCACTTTATTAAAAATCCCCTCTTCCGGCTCAATCCTTGACCACTCGACACTGAATCTAAAAGCATTCATATGCATTTTTTGTAAAATTTCAAAATCTTCAGCGTAGCGATCATAATGACCAGCCGAACTACCCGAAACATAGTTATCGGGATTTTTGGCCAGTTTTTCTATTTGTTGCCATTTTTTAAAGTCATTAAGATGATACTCGGATTGAGCAGCCTTCGTCTTAGCATTCTCAAGTTCCCAAACCGTCCATTGGTTATGATTATCACCTTCAACCTGATGAGCCGCCGTAGCTGCGCCCCATAAAAAGTGTTTAGAAAATCTGGAATTAAATTTTGGATCTAACATAATCTTCTATCTATTATAACTCTAAAAACTACTGAATAATATCTTCACCGAAGTGTTTTTGTAAACGCATAACGATTGAACCCTCGTGGCGGCCAAGTAATTTACTTAATTCTTTAATGGTTGCGCCATTTTGAAATTTCTCTTTTAAGAGCGAATCTTGAGCAGCTTCCCATGGTTTATAGGCATTCGGATGAGTTTCGCGCATTTTGGCAATTTTTTCAGTCCAACCGCTGGCCTTAACCGATTTTTTTGGCAATTCGGCCTTACGCTTTTTGGATGCATCGTCCAAATAAGCAAACCTTTTATTGTCACGAGCCGCTTTATCACGAAGCAATACATCTATCGTTTGAGCATCCTCGCTAACCCTTAACGCCATTTGATTTATGCCAGACAAATACAAGCTGTGCAAGTTTTTTACTCGGCTGAGTGCAACATAACCCATACCCTCCACAAATGCTTTTCGCAAATCAATTTTAGCCGCATCGAGTGTCATGCCTTGTGATTTGTGAACAGTAATTGCCCAAGCTAATCGTAGCGGAATCTGGGTAATACTAGCCCGTTTTTTCTCGCCATCACGCAACTCCCAGGTGTCTGGCGACATTGTTACCACTTTACCATTTCGAAATTCTACAACTGGATACTCAGTTCCGGCTTCAAAATCGATTACAGTACCAAGGCTACCATTGACGTATTTTCGATCAAGACTATTTTTGACGGCCATCACCAATGCGCCTTTTTTTAATCGTAGCGTAGCAGGCGCCAAAACCGATCGCTGCAAATTTTCAACATAATTTTTACCGCCAGTTGTCGTCTGTGAATAAAAAAGTTCGTCACCGTCTAACAAATCCAGTCGCGCGTCATTTAATTTATCAACGTCAACATTTACCGTATGAAGCTCAGTAATGACATCGTCGTCATCCGGTTCAATGCCGACTCTTGCCAATAATTTTTCAGCGTGACCTCGGTTTAATTCACCAGCTCGCATAGCATTTAAAATATCCAGTAATTCCTGGTCATCTTGACGATATTGCTCTTCAAGATAGCAAATTGCTGGATCAAGCTCCTGCCAAACCTTACTATTTACCACAAAACCACCAGCCCGTGAATCACCTCTGTTAATTGGCGGCAATTGGAAAAAATCACCACTCATAATTAATTGAATGCCACCAAAAGGCTCATCTTTTTTGCGAACTATCCGACAAACCTCATCAATCATATCTAATCGAAAGTCGTGCAACATACTGACTTCATCAATAATTAGGACATCGGTTTTTTCAATGATTTCACGTCGTCCCTTAGCCATATATTCAATAAAATTAGGCTGGAGCTCATCGGACACGCCAATTCCACTCCATGAGTGAATAGTTGTGCCACCAAGGTGCATCGCCGCTAGACCAGTCGTAGCTGTTACTGAGACATGTTTACCTTCACCTTTAGCGATCCGAATAAACTGATTCAACACAAAAGTCTTGCCGGCTCCTGCTGGACCAGTTAGCAACACACTTTCTCCCGAAAGCATAACTTCGAGTGCCATCCCCTGTTTCATTACTACTAATTATAACTTAAAATAACAGCAAAAGTGATATTTTAAATCTCTCACATTCACTTCGCGGGTCCTGTCGCCCGGTCCACCCCTAGTTTATAAAAATGGATTACCATTTTGTAGTAAACTGGGGTCGCCCCGCCGAACGCCACCCGTGATTATCTTTGAAAGCCAAAATATATACATCTTCACATTTACAGTAAATACGGCCAATATCCTACCTTATTTTGGAGGGATGTGGCCGGTAGGCCAGCCGAGCGCCACGTGCTGACGAAGTCACACGTAGAGTGGCCCGGATAAAATAATGGTGGGATGTTGGGCGGGAGTAAAGGGAGGATAATTACCCTCTTGGTGGTTCGCCTTCTGGATCGTCAAGCAGTTTTTTGGCTTTAATTTCATATCGTCGCCCAGTAACAGCGCTGGTAATATAATCTTCGTTAATCAAGTTCACAAACGTGTCCAAATCATTGCCATCCATAATAATAATTGCACCTTTATCATCAGACATCAATTCAAGTTGCATATCATCGGCATACTCAATCACCTGCTCCTGAGTAATATTGCCAACTTCAATTTTTTGAAGTTTATTTATCGTCTTTTTTCGCTCATTAACCATAGTTTGCAAATTCATACCATCTGGAAAAACTAACTTGAATTGCTTTTCAATTTCAACTACTTTTTGATCAGCCAAGGCTTGCTTTTTAAAATCATAGTTAAAAAGTCGCTCAAATTTACCCTGATCAAAGATAAAAATATCTTTATCGACAATTAATACTTGATTATCTGCCGGCACTTTAAGACCAGCATCAGCGCTAAACGCACCAAACTTTCCATTTTTAAATTCCCAGGCTGTCGAACCTTTTAAAACCTGGCCTTGTGATATTAGTTTAATTGCATAAAAAGCTTTATGCGAGCTATCTTTATACGTAAATCTAGCTAAAATACCCTTTATTCGCTTAAATTCATGATCTTGCTCGCTAAATTCAACGATGTCATTACGTTGATGCTCAATTAAATTTAACAGCGTTTCAGCTCGACCAACATTCTCTAAATCAGTTCGAAGTAGTACATTTTCTTCATCTTCCGATAATTCAAAATCACGAACCGATAAACCAGTCCCAGCCCCCATATTTACAAAATTAATCAAATCATACAAAAATAATGGTTTAATCTGGGTATTTAATTCACTATCAAATTTTGTAAAATATGGTGTGTAGTGTTTATTAAATAAGAAAAATTCAACATCTAAATCTTTTTTTACACCGTCAGTATTATTTGCCCACAAAAAAATATCGGTTGTTTCACGTTTTGTTTCCATTTTATTTAACTTTCCTTCACTTTAGAGCGAATAAAATTTATGTTTATTAAATTTTGTAAAACTATTATTTAATATCGGGGCAACCAGATAATCTATTCTCACGAGCCCGATTGGCCCACAAGTCCGCCAACTCATTAATAGTTTCACCTTCGTGTCCACGCACCCAAATTAAATTAGCATTTGATTTTTTATATAAAGCACAAACTTCTTGAACAAGATCAAGATTTTTTATAATACTACCCTTTTTCTTCCAACCATTAGCTTCCCAACTAACACCCCATTTAGTAATGACATTGATCCAAAACTGGCTATCACTAAAAATCTGACATTCAGCATCACCAGCATCAGTTAATGCTGCGACAAGTGCCTTGCCCTCCATACGAATATTAGTTGATTCCATTTCGTGACCAACAATCGCTGGTATGCTATTTTTTATTACAGCAAAACCACCAGGACCGGGGTTAGGACTGCAGCTTCCGTCGGTATAATAAGTTATCATATCCTTCCATTCTACTACATTAATTACCAGGTTTATGAGAAAAAGCTGGATAGTTATTTCTCGCGGGTCCTTGTCGATTATTTTTCTTTGGCCACCCAACATCCCACCGTTATTTTATCCGGGCCACTCTACGTGTGACTTCGTCAGCACGTGGCGTTCGGCTGGCCTACCAGCCACATCCCTCCAAAATAAGGTGAAATGTTTGGCGTACTTTCTGATGGCTTGAAAGTAATGTCATTTTGGCAGAAAAGAAGTCACGGGTGGCGTGAGGCGGGGCGGCACCCGTTTTACTACAAAATGGTAATCCATTTTTATAAAACAGGGGCGGACCGAACGTCAGGACCCGCAAGATGATAGAAATCTTATTCTATAAAAATAGTATTGATATTATTAAACTTAAGCGTGATAATAATGACGTGGGGACGCTGTAAAGTCCAGAAAGGATACGTTATGGCAAAAGGACAAGACAAGAAAAAAGCAGTCAAGAAACCAAAAGCTAAAAAATAGTTAGCATCAGCTAACATTGATAACTAATAAACAAAAAACGCTAGGTATAGCGTTTTTTGTTTATTCTATTAGTCAGCTAAGTCGTGAGCTATTTTTATCAGCTCATCAAGTTTCGATACACTAAACATGCCAGAACCACGATAAGTTTCGATACTTGTTGAAACCATTGCTTCATTAACAATACCTTCATATTGACCAATATTATCAACTGACAGCCCACTTGCAACGGCCAACGGCTTATCACCAATTACCTCTTTCATTGCAAGACATTTTTCGATTGAGGGTGACTGTCCAGTTGCGGGACCACTTGTCACCATAATGTCAACGGCATCTTTTAGCCATTCAGCTTCATAGCGTGACATATCTGGATCGTCATAATAAGTCTTTGTATATTTAAAAGCTACACCACCGACCAGTCTGATACGTTTTAAATCTTCATCTGACCTTTTTAGTTCCAAAGCCTCAAGTTTTGGAAAATTTTTGCCACCATAGCCACGCATATCGTCAACCCACAACCCACCGAGCGGTAAAGGTAAACCATCGCCGTTTTTTTGTTTCAAATATTTAGCCAACGCACGCATAGCTCCAATTGGACTCATACCTAAAATATTTATCCCAATATACTGATCGGGAGATTCCGCCAAAGCAAGATTATAGGCTTCAAATAAACGATCTGTATTACCGCCACTATAGTGATCAATCAGATAAATACCATCGGCGCCTAAACTTAAAGCAATTTTACTCTCTCTGGCGGCGTCAGAACAGTCGATATCGTTCTTTTTTATATGGACAATTGGGAAAATCTTCATTAACTATTCTCCTCTTTTTTAATATGTCCACCCTTACAAAATAATTATAACAGATGATAGTATAAATTGAAAATTAAAAGCGCTATATATAGCGTCTGCTTTCATTAATCAGCCTTTTCCTGAATATAATTAGATACGAGATGATTGAAACAACCATCAAAATACTACTTAAAATAATTAATAAACTTCTTAGAGTCATTATCTATAACTCGCTAATTGCAACACGCTTTTGCTCGGTCGTATCACGTTCGCGAATCGTTATAGTGTCATTTTCGAGTGTATCAAAGTCAATTACGACACAATATGGCGTACCAATTTCATCTTGACGGCGATAGCGTTTACCAATATTACCGTTATCATCCCAGGCTACTCCGCCCAGGCTACTTAGCCCAGGCATACCTGCCTGTTTTTTCTTTAAAATATTATAGACTTCACGGGCTTTTGCGACCAATTCTGGCTTGTTCTTGAGAAGTGGCGATACCGCATATTTAATTGGTGCTAAATGTTCAGGAAATTTCAAAAATACTCGCTTTTCGCCATTAATTTCGTCTTCAGTATAAGCAATCGACAAAACAGCCATAATCGTACGCTCCACACCAAAACTTGGTTCGATAACATGTGGCACAAATTTTGTGTTTGTACCCTTGATGTTATAGTCCATACTTTTTCCAGAATTGTTTTGGATATTCATTAAATCAAAATCGGTTCGGTAAGCCAATCCTAGTAATTCTTCTTTGCCGATTGGAAAATCAAATTCAAAGTCAATCGTTCGTTTGCTATAATGCGCTCGTTTATCTTCTGGCACTTCTAATTCATGGATTGATTCAGTTGGTAGACCAATCACCGCACACCAATCCCAAACTAATTTACGCCACATTTCAAATGATTCTTCCCATTTGGCTGGGTCGACAAAATATTCAATTTCCATCTGTTCAAATTCACGCGAACGGAAAATGAAATCGCGTGGCGAAATTTCGTTCCTAAAAGCTTTACCCTGTTGTGCTAAACCAAATGGCAAATCTGGGTAATAACTGTCTAAAATATTTTTATAATTTGTAAATATTCCCTGGGCTGTTTCGGGTCGCAAATAACTTACGCTAGCCTCATCATCAACTGGACCAACGTGAGTTTGAAACATCATATTAAATTGACGCGCCTCGCCCATTGTTCCAATCTTGCCACAATTTGGACAGGTGTTATTTTCAATGTGATCGGCCCTAAAACGAGCTTTACAATTGTTACATTCAACTAATGGATCAGAAAAAGTATCAACATGACCACTTGCCTGCCAAACTTTCTGATTCATCAAAATCGCCGCATCAACGCCCAACATATCTTCGCGATCAGACACAAACATTTTCCACCATAAATTCATAATATTGCGCTTCAGCGCAACGCCAAGCGGACCAAAGTCCCAAGTGCCGCTTAAACCACCATAAATATCACTACCTTGATAAATAAAACCTCGGCGCTTCGCTAAACTAACAATTGCTTCCATCTTTTCATTCTTGGTATTTTTATCGTTCATAATTAAGATTTATTATAGCAGTATTTGATTTATTTAGTAAAATATGATATGGTTGGCATAACTCATACCACTGGGAGGTGATTTTTAATGAGTAGAAAAGCAAATTCCATACATTATATGGAAGAGCTGATTAAAAAAAAGGAATACCGAAAAGCAAGGAAAATCGGAAAGAGTCTCGCAAGCCGTCCAGATGTGGCAATTAATGCTATTTTCTGGGTTCTTTATGGGATGTGTTTTAGTGATTACAAGTCATTAGTATACGTTCTAGAGAATCTAAAAAAATGCAGCACTCACTCACCAATGAGTATCTGCGATGTCACATTGAACTGTGCACTAGCTGCAATTAGAGAGAACAATCTATATGCAGCATCAATAGCCTTACCAGAGATAAGAGAGCAGTGCGACGGAAACAAATTTCGTTTAGCAAAGGCTCTCACACTTGAAGGTCGAATTGCATATGCACATAATGATATGCAAATCGCACTTGGCTTATTCAATAAATCTGAAGATTTATGGATAAAAGCCAACTTCTTGTCACACGATCCATGGCGTAAGTACAATTCGCTGTATTTGCTAAAGTCCATGGTTGCTAGTGGTGTTACCTACGAGGACAGAAAAAATATCGCTGAGGCAGAAATATACGGAGCCAACAGAACAAGGCTCCATAATTTCCGCGCAAGGGTCATTAACTTTGGCATTAACAAAGGCGATGATCAGTTCATGAAATTTTTGCGGGTTAAATTTTTATGAATACGCTCCACTATTGGCTTTTGCCGATGGTGGAGTTTTTCATATCGCAGCGTGTTCGCGCGCTACCGATAAACAATCTTTTATCACCTTCTCGGTTCCACTAATTTGAACTAAAACTTTCAGCGGTCTGGTTGCAATCAGCCTTAATAATTTAATGTGTTCAGACGTAAGTTCTCCGCCGCTCACCGACCTCAGGCCTTTTTCGGACTCATCGTAACGGTAGGTTTGGCCTGAGGATAATTTCTCGCCAGAAATGTCGTGCCATAAACTTAATTCATAACCGAGAAGCGTCGAGTAATGCAAATAAAACCAAGTTTGAACCATATCAAGCTGGATTGAATGGGCATCCAACCCCGCCAAAGTTTCAGCCAAAACATCGTACCAATCTGGCCCATCGACCATTTCGCTTGCCCCAGACACAAGTTTGATTGCGGTGTAAGCAAACTGCATCCGATCATAATCTTCCATAATGTGATTATAAAATTTAATTAATCTTGCGGAAGTTAGTATGCCAAGTTCGCCTTTGCCCTCAGTTATTACCACTTCACAAATTGCAAATAATTCGATACCGCCAGCTAGGCGGCTTTTTTCGCGACGCACGCCTTTGGCCATAACACTTCGTTTTCCATCGGGCGTCAATAATTGCAAAATCCTATCAGCTTCACCATAGTTAGTGCGGCGCAGTACAATTGCCGATGTTCGGCAGGTTTTCATAGTAAAACGCTTTTTACAGCCGAAGTTAAATCATCAGGCATCATAGTGGCTTTGTTCAAAATTTTTCTGACACCATATGGTTCCATATCATCAATCGATATTTCACTAGCTAAATTTGTACATAATATTATTGGAATTTTACTGGTATCACTATATGATTGTAATTCGTTTAATAACGTAATAGCCGTACTACCAGATAATAAAACATCCAGAATAATTACATCCGGCCGATTATCATCAATTGCCTGAATTGCTGCCAAGGCATGTAGTGAAATATTGGTTTTATAGCCCGCCAAGTTTAAAACTCTGGCATATTGTTCGGCCAGCCACTTATCGTCCTCGACAATTAAAACCGATTGACTATTCATAATAGATTCAATTGCTTTGAAGCTTGTAAATCTACATAAAATGTCGCACCATCACGGTGCCTAGTTACACCTATTTTACCGTTCATAGCATCCGCAAATTGGCTTACAATATATAGTCCCAGTCCACTACTTTGTGGCCTAGCATGAATCGGTGTTGACGATACGTTAACTAGTTTATTTTTAAGCGATTTAAACAAATCACTCGGTAAGGCTGGGCCATAATCGCGCACTCCCAAACGGATAATCTTGCCTGAGTTATGCGTACCGATTTTTATTTCTATACAATCATCACCTTCGGCATAGTTTAATGCATTATCACTAAAATTCATTATAATTCGCCTCAATAAATCTCGATTTGCAACTAATAATAATGAGCGCCTGCGAGATGTTAATTTGACCTGGCGATTGTTGGCTACAAAAAGTGGCTTAAGCTCGCGAATAATATCTTCGCAAAGTTGTTGTGGATTAATTGGTTCAAGTGTAAATAACGCGTCAGGCAACCTAACTGATTTAGTTAAATCGCTCGTTAGCCTTAGCGCTCGTTCGCTAGTTAAACTAATCTGTCTAAGCATTTTTTTCTGGTCATCAGCCGAAACGTTGCCATCTTCAAGCATGAGTGATAATTGACGGACCAAAGCTAGTGGCGACTTGAGCTCATGGGCAGCAACAATTAGTGATGGTAGCCCACTAAATAGTGGCCCATCAAAATACTGCTCGTGCTCCCCTCTCGTTGCACTCATATACTATAAATTGTAACACGCCAAATCAAGTTACAGACTATTTTTCGCTATCGAATTTCTGTTTGACAATCGAAATTTCATTTTTAAGTGCAGATAAATCTTGTTCGATTTCGGCAGCCAATTTTTCGGCTAGTTGGTATTTATCTAATGCCGCTTCTAGTTTAAATTCGTCGCCATCGAACCACTCAACCATCTTGGTTAGTTCGGTAATTTTTTCTTGAATAGTTTTATTTGTTGATAACATTTTTTACCTCTGCTTTCATTATAACTTTGTTTGTCTCAATCTCAATCATTGCACCTATTTTTGCAGTCCCACGGATTAAGGCATAACCTCTGGCCAAGATAGTTTTTGGGTCAAGTTGCAATAAAATACTCCTCAAATGCATTACTTTCAGTGATTTTTCGTCAATAAATCTAACAACATTTTCAAGTGCATCTGAAAGATTTGATTTTATTATTTGTTTTTGCTGGTCAATAATTTGTAATATCCGTGGTAGAAGTGAGCTAACTTGAACACGAACAGCACGAATGATTTCTGATTTATCCGGCACTAAAATCTGAGCAGCGTTACTTGGCGTTGCCGCTCGAACGTCGGCCGCTAAATCAGCTAAACTCTCGTCAATTTCATGTCCAACACCAACTAGCGTCGGAATACGGCTTGCAACAATTGCTCTAACTAATGGCTCATCGTTAAATGTCGACAAATCGTCGGCGCTACCACCACCACGAATAATCACAATAACCTCAGGCAATATTTCCTGTTGATTAAAATAATTAATCGCCCGAATAATTTGGTCAGGTGCACTTTCGCCTTGAACCTGGACATTAGCAACATCAACTTTTATGCCACCCCAACGATCACTAATAATTTTTATAAAATCAGCATACCCAGCCGCACCAGTGCTACTGATAACCGCCACATGCTCAGGAATCCGTGGCAATAACCTTTTTCGTTCGGGAGCAAACAAACCCTCGCCTTCAAGTTTAGATTTTAATATTTCAAAACTCTTTTTTAATGCCCCTTCGCCACTTGGTCGAATTGATTTTATAGTCAAGCTAAATTTGCCCCATTGAGTCAATTTAGGCATAGCTGACACAATAACCTTCATGCCATCTTGAATCGGCACACGCATTTGCCAAATCGTCATAAAACAACCAACACTACCCGTCGAATCTTTAAGATCAAAAAATACAAATTTATTCTGATTAACTTTAAAAGAAGATACTTCACCCTCAATTAAAACATTCGGATAAGCATACTCAAAAGTCTGATTAGCGACCGCAATAAAGTCACTAACGCTAAAGACTAGCTGGTTTGCTGATTTTTCCATATTTATTAATCGTTAGTTGGTAGAACATATAACCGAAAATTATCGTACCAGATAATAATATTACTCTAGCCAATAGTGTACCGGCAATCGCAGCGCCAGCTGGTATTCCAGCTGAAACTAGAAAAGTAATCATAATTGTTTCGTATACGCCCGATCCACCAGGCAGTACAGCAAATATAACTGTCGCAAACGAAGCAACTCCAAAAGCTACAAATAAAGCCGCTGGATTTACCCAGAACCCAAGTGACAAAAATGCAACCAAAATTAGGCTAACATCTAAAACATTGCTGACAGATGACCAAATAAGCGGTTTTATTAATATCTTTTTGTCGGCCTTAATCTCAATATAATCACTGTGAAGATCCAAGAAAAATTCTTTAACTTTATGTGGTTTAACCATTTCTTGTTTTTTACCATTGGTAATTTTTCGCATTATATTATTTATTGTTTTGGACACCCACGCCGATATCAAGATGACACGTTTTCGATTACCTATTGCATAAACAGTAAACAGTATCATAGAGACTGTCGCAACAACGAATAACGTACTAATAAAAATTGATATACGACTGACACCATTATCAAAAAGTAAAAAGAAAACAGAAATGATAATAAGTAAAACGAAACTCACAAATTGAGAAAAAATCCGAATAATTTGCGCCATTGTTGTTCGGCCAACACCTACACCGTGATGGCTCATCACCCAACCCATATAAGAAAATCCGCCAGCTCCTGGAAGTGGTACGATATGGTTCACAAAATTAAGTTCCAAAGAGGTACGAGCCATCATTGACCGAGACATAGTTTTTAACTCGCCCTTTGCCCTTAAATACGAGAACATCGCTTCACCAGCCGAGTAATAACTAAATAACTGAACTGGGAACAAAAGCGCCAAAATCCAAGGATTAACCCTGCCCATAAGTCCCCAAGCTTGAACGATTTGTGGCCAACCTAAAAATACTACTATTCCTAGTAAAAATATTGTTATTAAGGTAATCCATGCGCGAAGTGACATAACTTGTAATAATTATAGCATCCAAATGCTCCCGAACACGTATAATATAAACATGTACATAGCAATCCTTGGAAGACAACCCGAACTCGGCATCGCCGAACTTGAACGCGTATTCGGTGGCAAATCAATTACACTACTTTCACCTCAAACTGTCAGCATCGACAGCGATAATTTTGATATCGAACGATTTGGGGGTGTTCCTAAAGCTGGCAAAATTATTGCCGAATTACCGCACGGTGATTGGCACCAAATCAGCCAAGCAATCGTTCAAAACTACACCAAAGAGTGGTCGTCGTTTGAAGGCAAAATAACTCTAGGAATAAGTGCTTTTGATCTTAAAGTTTCGCCCCGCGAAGTTCAACAAACTGGCATTATTTTAAAGCAAAAGCTGAAAAAAATTGGTGTCAGTATGCGACTTGTCCCCAATACCGAATCAGCCCTAAATACTGCCGTCAGCCATCATAATAAACTTGGACTATCTAAAAATAAAGTCGAGTTATTAATTGTTGGTGTGAATGGTGGCAAAACAATTATTGCTGAAAGCACTGGCGCTCAAAACATCACCGCCTACGCCCGTCGCGATCAAGAACGACCAAAACGCGATGCCTTTGTCGGCATGCTCCCACCAAAACTTGCCCAAATTATGATTAATCTGACAGGAATCAGTAATTCACGGGTGGCGTTCGGCGGGGCGGCACCCGATTTGCCACAAACCGTAATCGGTTTTGCAAATCAGGGGCGGACCGGGCGACAGGACCCGTCGAAACGAATCTTGGACCCATTCTGTGGTACTGGTGTTATTTTACAAGAAGCCGTCCTAATGGGCTACTCGGCCTATGGCACCGACCTATCGGAAAAGATGATCAGTTACAGCCACGACAACCTAGAATGGCTATCCGAAGGCTACCGCACTAAATTCGACTATAAATTAAGCGCTGGCGATGCCATGACAACCAAATGGCAGCAACCTATTGACGCCGTAGTTGGCGAAACCTATTTAGGCCAACCATTTAGTGCTCCGCCATCGCCTGCTAAGCTTGATGAAGTTGTTAAAAATTGCGACCACATAATTACCGAATTTTTAATCAATTTACGACCACAAATTGCATCAGGTACCCCAGTTTGTATTGCCGTCCCAGCTTGGCGCGACACAAAAGGGTTCTTTACTCACCTGCCACTAATCGAAACTGTCGGCCGCCTCGGCTACAAACGACACGAATTTACTAACGTCTCCCAAAACGATCTACTCTACTACCGCGAAAACCAAGTCGTAGCCCGAGAACTTTTGGTACTTACAAAAATATAATTTCTGTTTCCACCGTTTCGCGGGTCCTGTCGCCCGGTCCACCCCTAGTTTATAAAAATGGATTACCATTTTGTAGTAAACTGGGGTTGCCCCGCCGAGCGCCACCCGTGATTTCTTTTCTGCCAAAATGACAATACTTTCAAATCATTAGAAAGCACGCCAAACATCCTACCTTATTTTGGAGGGATGTGGCCGGTAGGCCAGCCGAACGCCACGTGCTGACACAAAGTGTCACACGTAGAGTGGCCCGGATAAAATAATGGTGGGATGTTGGGCGATAGGAAAGAAAGATAGTCGACAGGACCCGCGAAGTGCCGGAAAAGAGAAACAACTAAACTCTTGCCTATTGACGTTAACCCCTATATTTGGTAATATTAATTAGATTTTGTTATAAAAGTTCAAGGAGTTTATTAAATGTCACACGTTAAAGCAGGCGGCACATCTAAAAATAATCGCAATAACGCCGGTCAACGACTAGGTGTTAAACGCTTTGGTGGCCAAACTGTCCGCACTGGTGAAGTTCTAGTTCGCCAAACTGGCTCAACTAAACTTTCAGGCCCTGGCACATTTATTAGCCGTGATTATACTATCCATGCCGCAATTGATGGAGTTGTTGCTTTCAGTAAAGTCCGTAAAAGTCGCTTTACTGGCAAAACTACCCCACGTACCCAAGTTTCAGTTCAATAATTAATTTTGCAATAACTAAATAAAAAACTGCCAATTAGGCAGTTTTTTATTTATAATCAAATTAAATTATTCAGTTTTATGATTTTAGCATGCCCAGGTGAAATTTAACACGCTCAACAACATCGCCAATCACAACTTGTGACTTAACTAAATAATCATTAACGCCCAACGCCTCAGCCCGTTCTTTGTCTTTGGGTTGGCTAAGTGCCGTTAGCATAATTACGCGAATATTAGCCGTCTTTGGAGTGTTGCGTAAAATATCAAGCACATCAAAACCACTAATCTTTGGCATCATCGCATCTAATAAAATTAGGTCGGGTTTGAATTTAATCGCAGCCGACAATGCGTCTTCGCCATTATTTACTTCCTTCATCTCAAAACCTTCCATCTCGAGTCGTGATTTATATACCCCAGACAGTGCAACATCGTCCTCAACTAGTAGAATTTTTTTCTTTGCTTCCATATGTTCCTTATATTACTACATTTAGCTACAATAGCACAAGCTTTTACAGACCTAAAATAATTTTTGCCTCATTTAATTGCGGATCAATGCCATTATCTATATCCGTTTGCAGTAAACTTGCTGATACATCAGGCGCAATACCATTCTGATTAATATTTTTACCATTTGGAGTATACCAACGGGCAGTTGTAACTTTAAGTTGAGCGCCCCCATCAAGTGGTATTAATTTTTGAACACTACCTTTACCAAACGTATTTTCACCAACTAATTTGGCAACTTTATGATCCTGCAAAGCACCGGCTACAATTTCACTAGCACTTGCACTACCACTATTTACTAAAACTACGGTCGGAATACCACTTAGTATCGCGTTATTGCCTGATTTAAGTGTTTCTTTAACCTTGTCACCAGTGCGCTCAGTCACAACAATTTTATTATCAAGCCATAATCCAGCCACATCAACCGCAGTATTTACATAACCGCCTGGGTTATTCCGTAAATCAAGGATTACGGCTTTGACATCTTGCTTTTTAAATTCTTGAGCAGCAATCCGAGCCAAATTTCCAGTTTCTTCGTCAAATCGTGAAATTTCGATTGTACCAATCCCATCCGACACACTACTGACAACACTTGGATTATTAATAATTGCCCGCGTAACCGTGTAATCTTTAGTTTCGCCAACACGCAATATTGTTAATTTAACCGTCGTACCCTCTTCACCACGAACTTGTCCAACCGCTTTATCAACTGACCAACCAGTTGTATCTTGATCGTTTATCTTTAAAATAGTGTCATTACCCAAAAGTCCAGCTTTTATGGCTGGATTATCAGCCAGAACACTCACAATTGTGACTTGGCTATTTTTCAAACCAATCACCGCACCGATACCACCGCCAATATTACCATCTAGACCATCATTGTAACTAGTTGTATCCTTTGAATTCATAAAAACCGTATAAGTATCACCAGCCGCTGCGACAAGGCCGCTATTAGCACCGGCAATCAAAGCTTCGGTGTCAAGTTTACCATCGTAATTAGAAGCCAACTCGTTATATGTTTTTTCAAGTGAACTTAAATCAATACTGCCAGAATAAGCATTATAACCAAAAACTGGGCCAATCGCCGCCTTTATTTGGTAGTGAAACGTACCAGCCACATAACCAAGCGCTAACGTGAAAGCAATAATAATAAACAGTGCCGCAGGTGTCAAATGCTTTTTTAAATGATGATGTTTTACTACAGGCTCAGCAACTTTTGCTTCTTTTTCGGCTTTTTTGGTCATTATATCCCCTATTTTGTCTCTTTTTTTACTAATAATAATTATAGCGCATTAAACCGAAGTTTCGCTATAGAAGTTATGGTTTTTTATTGGTCTTGGAAACGCATTAAAATAATACCAGAATTTTTAATGTCCATAGTACTATATTGACCGGTTCCAAACATATTATATTGGCTTACGTGTATCCATTCACCATTAAACGACTCTACAATCATAAGATGACCTACTGGTGCAAAATTACCAGAAGCTGGCAATACGACTGCGTCACCTGGCTGTGGATCACTTACGCGATAAGCCGAGCTAAATTCAACAGCACTACCAACTTTTCCATCAGAAAAACTCTGCTGTGCCCATTGCCAAGCATTTCCATAGCCGTTGAATCCCATAACGTGTTTATTAAAACGGTACTGCAATGCCCAAGCGACGTAACTAACACACTCGCGATTATAAAGCTGCCATTGATCCATTACGGAATCTTGCGGTTGACAATATGGATAACCATCAACACAACCACCAGCACCATTATCAGGACTTAAGTTTTGCCACACAAAATCTCCATAAGCACCTGAATCTCCACCACCATTATTTAACAAACTCTGATAATAATCACGTTGCTGATTGGCATAATCAGCCATTTTTTGTTTATTGTCAGCAACAAGTTGTTGATATGCAGACTCTTGACCCTGAGTTTGGCTTAATAAATTTTGCTGTTGAGTTTGGATAGCTACAAGGCCAGCCTTCTCTGATTGCTGTTTATCAAGAACTATCTTCACAGTATCTTTTTGGTTATTGAGTTGCGTTTTTAAATCTTTAATACTAGTGATAGTACTGGATAATTCATCGCGTACCGAAGACCGATATTCTTGTTTATCCATATAGTTGCTAATATTTTTGCTACCAGCTAACATTTCAATTGGCGTAATATTATCCTCAACATACATGTTAGCGATAGTCACGCCTAATGCGTCTTGGTTATCTTTTATTTTTTTCTCAGTTTCAGTAATCTGTATAACTAATTGATCATATTTTGCTTGGCTTAACTCAATTTGAGCCTGAACAGCAGCAGCTTGACTTTGTAACTGAGAAACTTCTGACTGTAAGGTTTTAGCCTGTTCGGCCAATTGTGTAGCCTGGGCATTGTACTGGTCGATATCCTGCTGCAACGCAGCAATCCTATCGTCGTACTGGTCCGCTGATACTTTTTGAACTATTTGCATCGGAATAACAAAGGCCATAAACAACGACACAGCGATTAGAGACAACCTACGAATGATATTTTTTGGCGATGTTTTAGAAAAAGGTATTTTCATATCTTCAAATAACGACGAGTCGCAAATAATGATGAAATAATTCCAATTGTTGAACCAATTACAATCATGCCCAGCAGACCAATTAGCGCAAAGTTTTTAACTAAATCAAGCGCTGGTTGAATGGCTATCTGGTAACTAGCAAGCGTATCAGCCACACTAAATAATCCCCAAACACCCAATCCGGTTGCAATAAGCGCCGCAATAACACCGTAAATAATTGCCTCAATCAAAAATGGTCCACGAATAAATGACTTATCGGCACCAATTAATTTCATCATCTGAATTTCTTCTTTACGATTAAATATTGCCATACTAATCGTGTTAAAAATTATTAACGATGATATGACAACGAATATCGCACCGACGACAACACCAATTTGCTGAATAAAGTTAACTGCTCGGCCAATCGACTTAATAACCTCACGTCGCTCACCTGCAAACGAAGGTTTATAATCAGCACTTAAATGCTCTTTAATTAATGTATCTGTCGCAACAAATTTTTCCAGCTGAGTCGTATCATTAATATCTTTCACAACAACTCGTAATGTCGCTGGATTCCTATTAGTAGCTTCGTTAATTGCCGCCAGCACCGCAGGATCATCACTATTCGCCTCAGCGATTTTTGCCCTAGCCTCTTCGGCACTAACATAAGTAACTGTCCGAACTGACGATAATTCCCCTACCTTTGCCTTTAATTCAGCGCCGGCTTCATCAGTCGTATCAGTTTTTAAATAAATTGACATGTCAATCTTGTTACTTAAATCACTCACCGTATCCGTCAAAACAACTCGAGTCGCCACAACAACTAAAATAATTAATAAAGTTATAGTCATAACGGCGGTCGCCGCAACTGACAACCACGAGTTTCTAACAAAATTATCTACACCATATTTAATAATTCTAAAAAACGTAAGCAATCTGCGACGACCGCGTTTTTGAGCAGCAAAAGCCTTTGAATCAAGTTTCTTTTTTGCCATTATTGTCGATAACTCCCCTCGGCCTGATCACCGGTAATTTTGCCATGCTCTAGTGTGATAACCCGCCTTTTCAATTTATTTACAATATCGGCATTATGCGTAGTTAGTAGGACTGTCGTGCCATATTTATTAATCTTTTCCAGTAAACGAATAATGTCCCAGCTGTGTTTTGGATCAAGATTACCAGTCGGTTCATCAGCAATCAAAATCTTTGGCTGCCTAACAACTGCCCTGGCAATCGCGACGCGCTGACGTTCGCCCCCAGCTAATTGATGTGGAAATTGTTTTTCCTTACCAGTTAAACCAACTAATTCAATCACCTTTGGCACAGTATTTTTAATCTCATGACGAGTCATACCAGCAATCTCTAGGGCAAAAGCAATATTTTCAAAAACAGTTCGTTGTGGCAATAATTTGAAGTCCTGAAAAACAACGCCAATTTTACGCCTAAGCATTGGAATGTGGCTGTCTTTGAGTGTGTCGTAGTCAATTCCGCCAACCACAATTTTGCCACTGGTTGGTTTTTCTTCCCGAGTTAAAAGCTTTAAAAGTGTCGATTTTCCAGCGCCACTAGTACCAACTAAAATAACGAATTCACGCGGTTCAATGAACAAACTAACCCGATCAACAGCCGGGCTGAGGTCTTTTCCGTATGATTTCGTTACCCTATCTAGCAGTATCATTCTTGATTAATTATACCATAAGAAACATAACCAAAAAAATTTGAAAAAACAGATTAATTCACAGAGAAAAAGCGATTATTTATCAACTCTTAATTTTCAGGGTTATCTATTATGCTAGTCTCGCCAGCATTAACCCAAGTGATTCCATCGCCATCTTCAATTTTAACGTTTGGAAATATCTTTTTTGCATCAGTATCTGAAATACCGTCAAAAGTGTTACCTTTACCGTCGTCACATGATTTATAACTATCAACATCAAACAATAAAACTGGCTCTTCAAGAATCGCTAATGTAGTTTTATCGCCATTTTCTCCAAAAACCGGAGAGGTTCGCAACGAAGCTCCATTTTCAAGCACAAATATTTTACCCTCAGGTAATGTTTTGTCAGTTATTTCAGCAAATTCAGGAACCATCAATATATCGGGACGGCCAATTCCATTATCTTTAACTTTTGGACCATCAATATTTTTATCAACTGAGCTATAAAAGATATCATCAATATAATTTTCAATTGCTTTATTTTTAGCAACAGCTACACCACCACCAACAACTGTAGCAGCGAGTAAAAGAGCAGCAGCAGCCCTACCTAAAAGTTTTCTACCTTCAGGTTTTAATTCTCTACGTTGTCCTCTATATTCTGGTGTATTTCTATAATTCATCGTTTTTTGATTCCTTATTACTACCACCATAACACTAACGCTTTAAAATGTCAATATAGGGCATTGGCTAAGACAATTAGTTACTTTCTAAAAATGAATCAATAAAACCATCAATATTGCCATCAAGCACACTTTGAGCGTCGTGTTCTTCGTATTTTGTACGAGTATCTTTTACTAAAGTGTATGGATGAAGAACATAATTTCGAATTTGTGAACCCCAATTAGCTGACTCACCTGCTTGTAAATCTGTGATGTTGGCAACACGCTGTTCAAGTTGAAGTTGTAGTAGTTTTGAGCGCAAAATTTTCATGGCCGTTTCGCGATTTTGTAACTGCGAACGTTCGTTTTGAATTGCGACTACGATCCCGGTAGGAATATGAGTTACACGAACCGCGCTATCAGTCGTATTAACCGATTGGCCACCTTTACCACCTGCCCTATAAACATCAATTTTTAAATCTTTACCATCAATTTGAACTTCTTCGGGTGTATCAATTTGTGGTAAAATTTCGACCAGCGCAAAACTGGTTTGGCGTAAATTATCACTATTAAATGGACTAAGTCGGACTAGACGATGGACGCCATTTTCACTACGCAATTTGCCGTAGGCATTAGCGCCAGATATCTCAATCACACTTGATTTTATACCAGCTTCTTCGGCAACTGAACGTTCGATGATTGTTGCTTTCATACCTGATTTAGTCGCCCAGCGCAAATACATACGCTCTAACATTTCAGTCCAATCCTGAGCATCAGTTCCGCCAACACCAGCGCTTAATCTGATAATTGCATTATGGTCATCGTATTTACCATGGAAAAGTAAATCTTTGCGAAGTTTCGCAAAATCTTTTTCTAACGCATTAATTTCGATTCCAAATTCGGCCGACAAACTCTCATCGCCAAGCTTCATGAATTCAATAATATCAGCCACTTGAGTACGAAGCGTTGACCAAGGATCAACCGTATTTGACATGGCCGCTAATTGCTTATTCTTGGCCTGGGCGTCAGTTGGATTATTCCAAATTTCTGAGTGACTCAATTTTTCTGAAAGATTAGCAATTATTTCTTTTTTACCAGCAATATCTAATCTTGAAAAAGCAATGTCGATTTGGGCTAGTAATGTAGTTAATCTTTTTAGGAGTGGTTGCATAATTATAAGGTTCTTACTGCTGTTGCGAATTGGTCGCCCCTATCAGCATAATCTTTGAATAAACCAAAACTAGCGCTAGATGGACTTAGTAAAACTACACCACCATTTTTATTATCCAACAACATATTTTGGGCAAGTTCCACTATTTTCATCATAGACATTTCAGAATTTTTTATAATAACAAAATTAGTAAAACCAGCTTCAAGGCAAGATTTACTGATAGTTTCTGCCTCGTCACCAATCAAAATCGCATTAACATCATGTTTGGTTAGCTCTAGGCCAAGACTAGTAAAATCAGAACCCTTTGATGATCCACCCAGGATAATAACCTCTGGACCATCGAATGATCTAATTGCTGCAATAGATGAACTAGGAGTAGTCGCAATACTATCATCATAATATTTTATGCCTTTTACCTCACGCACAAACTGTAACCTATGAGGAAGACCCTCAAAATCACTCAACCCAGCCTTAATCACCTCTGTGTCATTAGTAATCTGCCAAATTGCATCAATTGCAGCGCAGGCATTATCAAAATGGTGCTTACCAACTATCTTTAAGGTGTCAACTGAACAAATTTTTTGTTCACCGTAGTAAAAGTTGCCGTCTGTGACATGGGCCGATTTTTCATCTGTATATCCAATGAGTTTGGCTGATGATAAATCAGCAATACTCTGAGCATAGTCATTAGATTTGTTAAATATTAGCAAATCATCACTACTTTGATACTTCGTTATATTGGCTTTTGCAGATACATATTCATTTATATCCAAGTGGACATTCAAGTGTTCTTGCTCTATGAATAAAACCACGGCGATTTGAGGAGATTTTTTAATATCCCACAGTTGGAAACTTGATAATTCAAAGACTACATAATCGTCTTTATTGATATAAGTTAGTTCATCTAGAGCTGGCTTGCCAATGTTACCAATTAGCCAAACCTTCTTGCCGGCTTGTCTGAGTATACTGGCAATTAGACTAACTGTCGTCGACTTACCTTTACTACCGGTGACACCAATAATCAGCGCTGGGCATTTATCGAAAAATTCATTAGTGCCAGACCAGATTTTGCCATTAGTTTTAATCTTACGTGGTGCTAATCCAGCCGTACGAACAACCAAATCAAATTCTTGCATATTAGAAAACGCATCATTGCTTATAATTGTTCTTACACCGTCTGGCAACTGACATTTTGGTTGATTTTCATCAACAATTACAACTTCATTTTGCGGGTCGGCAGACCAATAGCGATAATTTGATTCACCCTCTATTCCGTATCCAGCAATTGCAATCTTCATAATATATATACTAGCGTGGTTTAAATAATGTTGCTACTTTATCACTTAAATCAATAATTTCTTGACGTTCACCACCACTGACGGCCGCCAGAACCCATACGTCTTGATCTATAAAACTTCGAGCTGTTTCAACCATGCATTTTAGTGATACTTTTTTAATCATTTCTGGAACTTTTTCGTAATCTTTGATAAAACCATCATCAAAATAACGGCCAGTATAAAAACTGCTAATTTGCGAAACAGTTTGAGCACCCATTTGATAACGTCCAAGCGCGAATGATTTAGCGGCATTAACCTCTTCTTGACTAATATTACCCTGTAATACTTCGTTTAATTCGCGAGTGATGATATCAAATAGCTCACCGGCTGCTTCATGGTTAACTTGCCCAGTTATATCCCAACCGCTGTCATAAAAACCCGTTCCGGTATATGAATTAATATTGTAAGCCAAGCCTTTTTGACGGGCCGCTCCAAAAATTCGTGAATACATCGTGCCGGTTAAAATATGGTTAAGATAGTGCATAGCATCAAGCTCTTCGTCATTTAATTCTCTAGGAATCGCCATAAATAAACCGAACGTCAGATTAGTGGCATCTTTACGACGAATCATACTTGGAGCAGCTTTAGTCAAATTATCTCGTGGCACTTCAAATCGCTCACCCGCTGCTAATTTAAAATCCTCAAGTTGATGCTTAACCTCATTTTTACGACCATGTAATTTACCAGCAATCACAAAACGCATATTATTTGTAGTGTGAGTTCGACGATGATGTTCACGCACATCGGCTAAACTTACAGTGCTAATTGTAGGCAGTGACTGACGATATGTCAGTACGTCTTCACCCAATAATTGTTGAACTCTTGGCCATAAAATTCGCTGATGATCATTAAGATAATTCGTTAATTCACTCCGAACGTTGCCTTTTTCGGCATCAAGTTCGGTTTGATTAAATTTTGGCTGGCAAATTGCCGTTTTTTGTAAATCTAAGATGCGGTCCCATTCAAAATCAGCACAATCGGCTTCATATACCATCGATAAATCGCTAGTATAGGCATTGCGATATGCACCGTTTTTCGTAAATTCAAACTCAAATTCATGTTCGGTCTTAAAACGAGCATTTGCACCAAAAGCCATATGCTCCATAATGTGGGCAACTTGTTCAATGTCTTTAGATTTTGCATAACGATTACCAGCCCGAAACTGGAACTGCATACTCATTGTTGTAGCATCAGGCACATCAATCAACAGACCACGCGCACCATTTTTTAATTGTATCTCTTCAACTGTGTGTTTCATTGATTATTAGCTTTCTGCCACCCCATTATTTTTATCTGTTATTTCGCTTGCGATTTTGACGTTGCGATTTTTTCTTTTTACGCGCCTCGTTTTTTTTATGATTAGTATCGTGAATTTTGTCAGCTTTTTTAACTTTAAAGTCTTCGTCACGATTCGCTTCGCCACCAGTTACCTCGTTGACACCTCGTTCGACGGCATTCTCGGCCAGACGAGTTAATTCAGTTTCGTGATCCTCTTCGGTCTTGGCAACGACATCGTTTCTGTGAACGTGCATAACGGCACGAAGCACTTCATCACGTAAAGTTAACTGCAGGCTATCAAATAGCGTTTGAGACTCGCTACGATATTCAACTAATGGGTCACGTTGACCAACGCTACGCCAATGGATTCCTTCGCGCAAATGTTGCATATTTTCAAGGTGTTGCATCCATAAAGTGTCAAGTACTTGCAGATAAACTTCACGCTCAACTTTGCGAAGAATTTCGGCACTGAGTTCGTCTTCTTTGGCTTCATATAATTTGCCAACTTCTTTGCGAGCTAAGCCTAAGCGAAGCTTATCAACTTTTTCATTACCAATCGATTTAATCGCATCTACGTTCATTGGGAATATAGCTTCAAATTGATCAGAAAATTGTTTATTGTTTTTGGCTGGAACAACAGTTAATTCGACTAATTTCAAACCAATTAGACGCTCAATTTCAGGTTTGATACTATCACCTTCCAAAATTTTACGACGCATTGTATAAACTACCCGACGATGGCGATTAATAACATTGTCGTATTGAACGACATTTTTTCGTGTATCAAAGTTAAAACCTTCGACTCGTTTTTGAGCTGATTCAAGTGTTTTGGAGACGGCTTTATTTTGGATTGGTGTATCTTCATCGATACCTAATCGGTCCATCAAACTAGCAATTCTTTCACCTTGGAAAATTCGCATCAAATCGTCTTCTGTCGATACATAAAATTGAGTTTCACCTGGATCACCTTGGCGACCACCACGTCCACGTAGTTGGTTATCAATTCGGCGTGATTCGTGACGCTCTGAACCAATCACAACTAGACCACCAAGCTCTACAACACCTTCACCAAGCTTAATATCCGTACCACGTCCTGCAATATTTGTGGCTAGAGTAATCGAACCTTTTTGGCCGGCTTTTTCAATAATAGCCGCTTCACGTTCGTTATTTTTAGCATTTAAGAGTTCATATGGGATGCCTTCTTTATCGAGCCAAGTAGCAATCAACTCGTTCTTTGCAATTGAAGCTGAACCAATCAAAACTGGACGTCCAACAGCGTGATATTCGGCAATCGCCTTTGCTACGGCCTTTAATTTGCCCTTCTCGGTTTTAAATATTAAATCCTGCTTATCATTACGAATTAGTGGACGATTAGATGGAATTTGAATTACATCCAAACTATAAATTTGTTGAAATTCTTCAGCTTCGGTAAAAGCTGTACCGGTCATGCCAGATAACTTTTTATACAAACGGAAATAATTCTGGAAAGATATCGTCGCAAGTGTCATACTTTCTTGCAAAACTGGTACCGCTTCTTTGGCTTCAATTGCTTGATGGAGACCTTCATTATAGCGTCGGCCTTGCATTAAACGACCAGTAAATTCATCGACGATAATAACTTCACCATCTTTGGTGACAACATAATCTTTGTCGCGCTTAAATAGTGCTTGGGCCCTGAGAGCTTGGTCCATGTGATAAACTGAACGAACATAATCAGGACTGTATAAATTGCTAATTCCTAACATTTTTTGAATTTTTTCAGTTCCCTCATCGGTTAAGGCTACAGTGCGATGTTTTTCATCCATCACATAATCTTCTGGGACTAATTTTGCGGCAATCTTTGCAAATTGATAATAACTATCAGGATTTTCAGCAGCTGGCGCGCTAATAATAAGTGGCGTTCTGGCTTCATCGATTAGAATACTATCAACTTCGTCGACAATTGCAAAATTGAGATCACGTTGGCGTAATAAATTAACTTCATTAACCATGTTATCGCGCAAATAATCAAAACCAAACTCATTATTAGTCCCATAGGTAACATCGGCCGCATAGGCTTCCTTACGCGTTACAGGACGCAATTTTTTCATTCTTATGTCATTTTGATCCTCATTTATATAATCTGGATCATAAATAAATGAGGCTTCGTTAATAATTGCACCAGTCGATAGCCCTAGAAAATTATATATTCCGCCCATCCAACTGGAATCACGTTGTGCCAAATAATCATTAACTGTAATGATATGAACACCCTTGCCTTCAAGTGCATTAAGATAGACTGGAAGTGTTGCAACTAGGGTTTTTCCTTCGCCAGTTTTCATTTCGGCAACATTTCCTTGGTGTAAAGCTATGCCACCAATTAACTGAACATCAAAATGGCGCTGCCCAAGCACCCTAACGCTAGCTTCGCGCACTATTGCAAAGGCATCAGACAAAATGCTATCAAGGGTTGTACCTTTTTGTTGTAATTTTTCTTTTAGGATATTAGTCTGGTTAGCAAGTTCACTATCAGACATTACGTGATACTTGTCCTCTAAAGCATTAATTGCAGCAACTTTTTTGGAAAGACCTTTCAAAATACGTACTTGAGGATCACCGAATATTTTAGTCAACACTCCATTTTTGCTTACCATAATCAAAAAACCATCACTCCCTATTTAGAAATTCTAAAGTAAAATACTGCATCTTATTATAAGGCTAGAGGGTTAAATAGACAAGAATATTGCGCAACCCGAGTCTCAAATTAATTTATCGCACCTCGCGGGTCCTGTCGCCTATCTATTCTTTTCTACCGCCCAACATCCCACCATTATTTTATCCGGGCCACTCTACGTGTGACCTTTGGTCAGCACGTGGCGCTCGGCTGGCTACCGCCACATCCCTCCAAAATAAGGTGGAATATTGGCCGTATTTATTGTAGGTTTGAAAGTATTACTACCTTGGCATTTACAGTAAACTACGGGTGGCGTGAGGCGGGGCGGCACCCGTTTTACTACAAAATGGTAATCCATTTTTATAAAACAGGGGCGGACCGAGCGTCAGGACCCGCAAAGTGCAAGGTTGTTGTTAAGTTTCTATAATTCGCGCTTAGTGTTGCGTTTGAAGCGACTCATGATACCACGGCGACTGATATGAGGTACTGATGTGCGTTTATAATCATCTAACTGTGATTGTATTTTAGCTTCAACAATGTCAATTGCAGCTAGAATATTTACGGTTGAATCTTTGGCAGTGATTAATTTACCAGGCACATCTATTATAATTTCAGCTTCGTATTTATTACCATGATCATGATTGACCTCGGCTAATTTAACCTCGGCCGATACGGTTTTGCGAGCATGCCTAGGTAAATAACGATATAAATGCTCAACTTTTTTAATTACATATTTACGGGTTGCCTCATCAACTGTATATGAAATGCCAGTAATTTGGATTGATGTTGCGGACATATATTTCCCTCCTTTTTACTTGGTCTACTACATCTAGTATAGCAGTTAAAGATATCGGAGGGTTATTAATTTTAGATTATTATAAAATTGTACGACCAGCGAGATATGGTTGCAAAACTGCAGGAATATTGACTTGGCCATCAGCTGTTTGGTTGTTTTCGATAATCGCAATCATTGGTCGTTGCGACACACCAGTTGCGTCATTAATATGGACTAGTTCAACAGCACCAGAATTACGCCTGACACGAGTGTTTAGCCGCCTAGCTTGATAATCAGTCATATAATCAGCTGTATGTGTCTCCCGATATTTATCCTGACCAGGTAGCCATACGTTTATATCAACCCCGCGAGCATTTGGCTTGCCAATATCAAATGTACATTTTTGAACGACCTGATATGGTAAACCAAGGCTAGTCATTATGTATTCTTGAATGGCAATCATTAGAAGATGTTCATTCATGCCTTCTTCTGGCGTAGAAATACTTTCCATTTCTAATTTATCAAATTGATGCATCCTAAAGATGCCTTCCATATCTTTGCCATATGTACCTGCTTCTTTGCGAAAACTAGTTGCAAAACCGGCATAGCGAATTGGCAAATCATTTTCGGGCAATATCTCGTTTGCATGCATACTTCCTAAAACATGCTCAGCACTTCCCTGCAACCACAACTCTTCGCCTTCAATCTTGTAGCGTTCGTCACGAGGTTCAAGACGGTCCATTGCATCGTATGATTCGGTATTTATCATTAATGGAGGTAGAACTGGTATAAATGGTTTCGTACTAATTTTTAGTCCAGCCCCATCGGCGATTTCCTTCAATTTTGACTCATCAGACATAACATCAAAAACATAATTAACGATTGCTAGATGTAGCCGCGCCATATCGCCTTTTATGTACGCAAACCGACTGCCAGTAACCTTGGCTGCACGCTCTTTGTCTAGCCAACCACGAGCAATGGCAATATTGGCATGATTTTGGGGAGTAAAATCAAATTTCGTAATATCACCAACGGTCTTTACAACTCGATTTTCTTCTTCTGTCAGACCAATTGGCACATCAGCCAGCGCCATATTTGGCACTTTTTTTAGCTGTTCAATATATTTTGCTTCAGCTTCATTAAGTTGAGGTTCGACAGAGGCCAATTTGTCCTTAATGGCCTTTCCTTCGGCAATCAGTTCATCAGTTGGTCGAGCACCTTTTGTTTGAGCAACGATGGAGTTACGCTTCTGGCGTAGTTCGTCAACTTGGATTTGCAAACCACGACGTTCGTCGTCTAATTTTAATAATGCGGCAATATCAACTTTATTGCCTTTATTAATAGCATTGGCTTGGACTGCCTCGGCGTTATCACGGATAAATCTAATATCTAACATATGTAATTATTGTAGCAGATTAGTGATTATTCAGTTCGAAGAGCCACAATTGGATCAAGTCGGGCAGCTTTACGGGCTGGTAAAATTCCTGAAACAACAGATATAACTACTAACCCAACCACTACAGAAATAATACTTATAGGCTCGAATACAATTAATTTTGTATCACCAAGATTTAACATTTGGCTTATAAACGGATTGCCAATAGTACCGGCAATTATTGCAAGTCCACTACCAATTGCACCCCCGAGGAAGCCAATCCAGGCTGCCTCTAATTTGAAAAGTCGTCCAACGTCACGCCGACGCATTCCCAACGCTTTCATTAAGCCGATTTGTTGAGTACGCTCAAGCACACTGATGTACTGGGTATTTATAATTCCGAATACCGACGTAAGAACAGCTAAAACGCCAAATCCAACCAAAATCGCCTGTAAAACATCGATAAATTGAAAAATGAAACTCATTAAATCTTTAGCCGTCTGTGGGTCGTAACCAGCCGCGGCAATATCGGCTTTAACGGTGTCGACATTAACGCCATCTTTTGCCAAAGCCACTGCACCCATAAATATACCGTAGTTCGACGAGCCTTGCTGACTATAGTCATACATTGCCTTCAAGTTATCTGTGTAAATCTGCATGCCATTAATCGGACTAGCAGCTAAAACCGAACTCTTGACTACGCCAGTTACAGTAAAATTAAATAGTTTTGTTTCTAATGGCGTGGTACCGTTATTATATTTATCAATGGCAATTTGGACCGTCTTGCCTATTGCATCGTTTGCATCTTTAAAACCAAGCGCTTCCACAAAATTTTGGATTAGTATTATGCCATTTTTTTCAATACCGCTAGCACCACCCGCGACAAAATCTAACTTAACAGCACTGTTATAAGACCTGACCGTAGTCGTATATTTATCCGAATTTGGAGCCTTAATATATTTCATCGCCACGCTATATATTGGTGTAACAGATACAACGTTTTTAATTTGCGCAATCTTATCGATATCGGTTTGCTTTAGAACCTTCATAGTAAAGTTGCCACCAAAATTGGCTGTTTGAACATCAGAATATTTTTTAGGCTTACCTGGATCGTGCGCCGCATCTTGTTTGGGCTGAACAAAAAGTTCCTGCGGATTAGTATTACTACTAATAATACTACTAGCATAATCTCTTCCACCAGCACCAACTGCAAAACTAAGAGTAATCGTAAACGCACCGACGCCGATTGCTAAACTCGTCAGCAGTGTCCGAGCCTTAGCCTGACGCAAACTTCGACCAGCCCGAATTGTAATATCACGTAATTTCATTATTTTAACCCATTAATTGAATCAATTTTGCCATCTTTAAGATGAATTTGAACTTCGCAGCGAGTCGCCAGATCAAAATCATGTGTCACTATAATTAATGTGACTTTATTTTTTTTACTATAACCAAACAGCAAATCCTCAACCATACCACCAGTAACGCTATCTAGATTTCCAGTCGGTTCATCAGCAAATAAAATTTGTGGACTGTTTACAATCGCTCTAGCTACTGCCAAACGTTGCTTTTGACCACCAGATAATTCTTTGGCACGCGCCTTAATTTTATCAGACAAATCTACTGCTGCTAGTGCCGATTCAATCTTGGCGCGACGCCTTGACATGGCGACATTAGCTATTTCAAGTGGTAGGCTGACGTTATCGTAACAGCTCTCTTTAGCCTGCACAAAAAAGCTTTGAAAAATAAAACTCATTTTATTTGAACGAAAAATATCAATATCTTTTTGTTTAAGCAACATCAAATTTTTGCCATCGATCAAGACCTCACCAGATGTTGGTTTGTCTAGCCCACTCATAATATGCATTAAGGTCGATTTACCACTGCCGGATTTTCCTAAAATTGCAACACTTGTACCGCTAGGAATAACAAAACTAACACCGTCAACGGCATTAAATAAATTGCCCTTTGTGCCATAGGTTTTAACTAAATTTTTGACTTCAATCATAATATTCTCTTTCTTGTTAATTTTAACATTTATTCTGTCCTTAATGCTTCAATCGGGTTAAGCTTGGCAGCCTTTCTGGATGGAAAATATCCTGCACTGATTGCGATAACTATCATTATTATTATCAATGAGACGCTAGTTAGTGGATTAAATACCAGCAAATTTACGCCACTTTCCAGATCTAGCATTTCTGAGATTAACGGATTTGCAAAGCCGGCTATTAATGCAAGGATCGTCCCAGCCATGCCTCCTAGAAAGCCGACCCATGCAGCTTCGTACCGAAAAAGACGGGCAATATATCTTTTTCTAGAACCAAGTGCTTTCATTAAACCAATCTGTTGAGTACGCTCTAGCACGCTAATATATTGCGTGTTAATTATGCCAAAGATTGATGCGAGTATAGCCAAGGATCCAAAGGCCACCATTCCCCATTGAGCAATATTGACCATTTGAAGTAAGGTTTCTCTTGTATCTTGCAATGAATATACTTCATAATTCTTATCAGCAATCGCTTTTTGAGCAACCTTTATGTTTGTACCATCCTTAAGCTCAGCAAACAACACATAATATTTATCATTCTTTTCATCACCTGTCTGGTAGCTATAGATATCTTTTCCATCTTCATTTGAGATACTAAATGCTGGCTGATAATACATAGTCGCATCTGTTTTATGATCGACGGCTACAATCTTGAATATTTTATCAATTGACTCATTTGACGTGCTTTTGTCGGTTGTAATTTTTGGGAAATTAATTGTAATCGATTGGCCAATTGCACTTTCGGCGTTCTCAAATCCCAGTGATGATAAATAATCTTCTGAGATCACTAAGCCACCTAGAGGAATTTTATTATCCTCTAGCGATCCGGCCGCAAGCTTCATTTCAGTACGATCAACTTTTACATTAACTGGTGCGACATATTTTTTAAATCCCTCTCCACGAGTAATGTATGAGGGTTCAACACTATAGACAGTAGCAACATTTACAACACCGTCTACTGATTTAATCTTTTCAATGTCAGTCTCGTTTAATGCGTTTGTCTGAGCAGATTCCTTTATCACTCCATATTCAGACAATCCACTATTGTCCACTACTTCTGCTGTTTTTGAATAAATAGTCAAACTATAAGCATCGCCACTGGTTTTCATCATCTCTTCAGTGTACTGTCGACCACCCTCACCTGCAGCCAAAGCCAAGGTCACAGTAAAGGCTCCAACTGCGATTGCAAGACTAGTTAGTACAGTTCTTACCTTTGCTTGGGCGAGGCTTCGTCTAGCACGGCGTAGTATGTCATATGTCTTCATATATTATATATCCCCTATCAACTAGTTGTTAGTATCTCCAAAAATAACCGAGCCACAATCTGTATTGTATGTTTTTGCACTAATCTTATTACCGTTATAACTCATAACGCCTGAACTTATATGTTGAATGTCTATACTAGTATTTGCATCAATTGGACACGCCTCTGGTTGTATAACCGACAATGATTTGATAGTTCCCATTAGAACATGCGAGCCCAATCTTGAATCAACTATAGCTGATTCAACCGTAACTACAGACACATCCACATACGATTGATCGCTAGCCACAATCGACAGATTTTTGTAGGTGCCACTTGTTAAATTAACCATGGCTTGCCCATCTGCTTCAATAACTAAATCCTGTACTCCAGCAGAATATGTAACTTCTCCACCCCTAATAGTAAGTTTATCAAGCTTAGGACCATAAATCGTTAGAATTGGTTTCATCTGCGTCCATTGAACAGCACTGTCACTTATTAGATTAATGATTAAAGTTGAACCATCTGTTGAAATGACTGGCTCTTTAGCCCCAGGTAATGACCTTAAGACAATTTTATAAGTATCACTGACAATATAATTAACATTAGCTAAACTAGCATCAACAGTCAAAAACTTAGTACTCGCAAAAGTTAATGGTAAATTAATAGATTTTTCTTTCACACTTTGCTGCAAAATATCACTTACCTGAGATGATTGATATGACATTAATCCAACCGCAGTTCCAAACGAAACCAAACCAAACATGATGATAAACACTATACTAATTAAAAGTTTTTTACTGTATTTATGGGAAAATATCATATAAGAGCACACGGCAAATAGCGTAGCCAGCAATAGTCCAGATAATATAGCCAACACATAGGAGCAAATATAGATCCAAGATACATCAGTTTGTATACCACCAAATATATTAAATCTGATAATATTCAAAGCCGTAACCACTGTAAGTAAAACAGTTAGAATTGACAAAACCAAGCAAGCAATACCGGCAATCATCAATATAAAATGCCGAGCAAAATTTGCACGTTCATAACCAAGGGCCAAAGTTGACTCATCTTCGTTAAACTCTCTGATTGAATTTAAAGTGACTGAGCGCCCGGACATTTGTAGTTTTTCGGTTGCAGTTCTAGCAGGCGGCATAATAATCCACAACATTATATATGCCAAGCCTACAGTTCCGGCCGAAACAATGAATAGTGCTACAAATATCAAACGAGTCCAAATCGGATTGACCCGAAAAAAGCTTGCTATACCACTCAAAACACCGCCCAAGATGGCATTATCAACATTTCGATATAGCCTTCGTTTTATACCATCGTCATCGTACTTGTCATAAGTTAAATCAACATCACCATTCATAAAGTCTTTTGGCTCGCCAAGTTGTTCACGAATTGCAGTCACGTCGTCATTTGATATAACCCCATTCGCAACAACCGAGCGCAGTGCCAATAACTCGGTTATACGGATTTCAATATCTCGAAGTAGCTCGATATCGTCGGCATATAATTCAAGCGATTTTATATATCTTTCTATCTCTTTTTTTGCCGTTATCTCAATATCATATGGTATTTTGGCAATGTGTATACGTGTAATTTCGTTCATAAATATCTCCTTATAGCTTCCCGAGGGTTGAATTAAGTGCAATTATTTTTTTGGTAATGTGTGCCGCAACATTTCTACCATATTCGGTAACTTTATAGTATTTTCGCGGCGGTCCTTGTTCGCTCTCTTGCCACTCATGCGATAATAACCCGTCTTTTTGAAGACGCGACAGTAATGGATAGATAGTTCCCTCTACTACGACTAGTTCAGCCTCATATAGTTTATTGATAATGTCACTTGTATATTTGGGTTCATTTGAGCATACTTTTAAAACACAATACGCCAAAAAACCTTTGCGCAATTGTATCGCTAGTTGTTCAGCGTAAGCTTCACTTTCTATATCTTGCTTCATCATAGTTCTATGTTATACAAGGTACTACGTAAAGTCAATACGATTTTGTATAATTTGTTTATTCGAGATTAACTTCGGGATAAATCTCACGCGTTGTACTGTCGATTTCTGACTTAAGTTGTGGGAATGGTACACCTTCGCGCGCTGTCACACCTTCAAAAATCCAGAAAACACGCTCACTATAACCCCAACCGCAAGCTGGTGGCATACCGTATTCAAGCATTTCAATAAAATCAATATCCAGCATCATTGCTTCTTTATCACCAGCTTCACGCATGCCTTGTTGTTCGGTAAAGCGATTTAATTGATCAATTGGATCATTGAGCTCCGAAAAGCCATTGCCAAGCTCTGAACCAGCAATAATAGGCTGGAAACGCTGGACTGCCCTATCATCATCAATGTTAGCCTTAGCAAGTGGACTGATAAACTTTGGTGTATTAATTAACCAAACTGGACCAGCTACATCCTTGCGGATATTCTTCCATAGCTTATCAATACTGCGAGCTCGATTTTCGGTCTGCTTTACTTCAAGTTTATTATCAATAAGCGCCTGCTTAATTTCGTCAAGCGAACTATTGTAAACATCAATGTTATATCGATCCTTAACAACCTTGGCATAATCCAAAATTTCCCAAGTTTTGCCCATATCAATATCTTTGCCATTCAAATTAAACTGCAACGAACCGAAAGTTTTTTCTAGAACAAATTTGTACATTTCTTCCATGAACTTCATACCATCTTGCCAATTGGCATAAGCCCAGTACCATTCCATAGCAATATGCTCTGGTAAATGTTCATCGCTGATACTTTCATTGCGAAAACGAGGACCAATATCATAAACTTTTTCAAAACCAGCCCCGATTAAGCGCTTTAGCGGTAATTCTTGACTAATTCGAAGGTAAAAATCTTGATCCAAAACATCCATATGAGTTACGAATGGATTAGCATCAGCGCCACCAGTCGTATGCTCAAGAACAGGAACATTAATCTCAATAAATTCGTGTTGATTTAGAAAATCACGAGTTGCCTGCCAAAATTTGCTGCGCCTAACAAAACGCTCGCGTACGTCAGTATTAATATTCATGTCGATATAACGACGTCGCATGCGCTCTTCTTTGTTAGTAAAGCCTTCAATACTATTTGGCATCGGCCTAAGGGCTTTAGCGAGTAGCCGTAAATTGGTCGTTTCGATTGATATTTCACCTGTTTTGCTTTTTATGACCTTGCCAGAAGCTTCAATAAAGTCACCAGTGTCAAGTAAGGGCAATTGCGCCATGCCAATTTGGTTATTAGTTAAATCAAGTTCGGCTAATAAATCAGAGCGTAAAAACAACTGAACTTGACCGCTGTAATCTTTAATAACAATAAAAGCTAATTTACCAAATTTACGAATACCAGTAATACGGCCCGTGACAGTGGCTGATTGCCCCTCTAGACTATCAAAATTAGTCGTTATTTCCGACAGTTTATTTGTCCGACTTGAATCGGCAGGATATGGATTAATCCCCAAATCTTTTAAGTCTTTTAGTTTGCGTAATCGTTCGTCACGAAAGTCTTTTAGTGTCGCCATATGTGCTAAATTATAGCATTTTTAATTAATACTGGCGATTTCGTAAGTCACAGAACCTTTTGGCGTCGTAATTATAGCCTGATCGCCAATTTTTTTACCAAATAATGCTTGGCCGATTGGTGATTTGTCGCTAATTCTGCCTTCAATTGGATCAGCCTCAACTGGCCCGACCACTGTATAAACTACTACCGTATTATCTGTTTTAAGTTCAACTTTACTACCAAGCCCAATTTTTGAGCTACTAGAATTTTTGATTATTTCAGCATTTTGAACAATATCCTCAATCTCGGCAATACGAGTCTCAACTAGACCCTGCTCTTCTCTAGCAACTTCATATTCGGCATTTTCACTTAAATCACCAAAATCACGCGCTTCGGCAATCTTGTCTGCAACTTCACTACGGCGACTTTTTAAAAGCTCGAGTTCTTTCTCGAGTTCTTTTTTGCCTTCAATAGTGATTTGGTATAATTTTTTCATGAATCTAATTTCCTCTTTTAATATAAAAAGTGTCTTTTAGGATGACATACACGCTACATATAGCGTAATTTCTATAAAATTTTTTATATTTAGCTAAGTTTATCAAGCAGTTGGTCGCGTGTCAATAACATTTTTTGGCCATCTGTTCGCTGGACTAATTCGTATTGATTATTTTCGATTGTTCGGTCACTAACAGTCACACGATATGGTATTCCCATTAGCTCACTGTCGGCAAATTTTTCACCTGGTCGCACGTCGCGATCATCATATAACACCTCAATGCCACGGCTGGTTAACTCATTATATAATTCATCAGCACGAGTAGCCACGGCATCTTCACCAATTAAAACTAAATACACTTTAAATGGAGCAACATTTTCTGGCCAAACAAGTCCCTTGTCGTCTGAAAAATGCTCAGCTAACAAGCCCATGACCCGACTTGGACCTATTCCGTAACTACCCATAAATACAGGCTTAGCTTCACCATCTTCATCTGTATATTTCAAACCTAAAGCATCTGAAAATTTCGTACCGAGCGTAAATATATTACCAACTTCAACGGCTGTTTTTTCAATAAGCTCACTCTTGTCTATTCCTAAATCAGCCAAAACTTCGTCATTATAAACTTCTTGGTTTATAGCAATTTTTTTAGCTTCGTGGACATAAATCTTATCTTCGCCAACACTACTAACGGTTTGAAATTCATGGCTGTATTTGCTAAAACTACCACCACCGGCAAAAGTTTTGTAGGTGATATCACCAATTCCAAGTCGACTAAATATATTGTTGTAAGCCTGAATCATTAATTCGTAGAATTTTTCATGTTCGTCTCGATTACGACTAAAATTATACAAATCCTTCATCCAAAACTCGCGTCCACGCATTAAACCGCTTTTACTACGAAGCTCATTTCGAAATTTGATTTGAAATTGGTAAGGGTAAGCTGGCAAATCTTTATAACTATGAATAAAGTTCTTCATTATTTTTGTAAGTGGTTCTTCGTGAGTCGGTGCTAAGCCAACTTCACTACCATTGGCTAGTTTAGTTTTAAACCAAACATCCATAACTTGATCATCCCAGCGACCAGATGAAACCCAACTGTCTTTTTGTTGCAGAGCCGTCAAGCTCATTTCATTCCCACCGACGGCATTCATTTCTTCACGAATAATCTGAATAATTTTGTCCAGAACTAATTTACCAAGTGGCAAATATGTATAAACCCCCGCCATTTCTTTGTATATATAGCCAGCTCTAATTAATAGCTGAGCATTTTTTGATACTTCATCAGCTGGTAAATTCTTGCTGGTTTTTGTAAATAATTTTGATACGCGCATATTATCTTCCTAGTGTAGTCAAAATCAACGGATTAATAAAGAGTATATAATAAGCAATGCCGTTTTTTGTCATATGTAACAGGATTGACGCCCAGATATTACCAGTCGATAGACGCAATAAACATAATATTACACTCAGCGCAAATGTATCAATTGCTAGATCCCATTGCCCATGAATCGCCCCAAATAGCGCACTAGTTATTAATATTGCTGCCCAAACAGGCACATATTTTACCAATTTACCGAACAAATAACCTCTAAATAGAACTTCTTCGGCAATTGGAGCAATAACAACCAATGTCGTAAACGCTAACATATATTCATAACGCTGATTTAAATGTTTAAAACCAACATCTTGAACTTGATTTATATCTACCCATGGCAACAGTGATAATAATTGGGTGGCTACTAGCATCAAGATTGACGACATAATTAGATAGACAATCAATCCAGCTGGAGTAATTAAAATATCAGTCCAGGTTGGCAATCTGGTTAGCCCAATTTCCTCTTGGCTAACACGCTTTTTCTTAATTATCCATGGCAATCCGACAGCAAACGCCAACATTAAAACATACATAAGCGCCGCAAATAAAGTTTCAACGACTGATTCACTAAGTGATTTGAGCGATATATTAAGTACTGACAATAAATAAACTAAGCCGATTACAATCGCCTGAGCCATTACAAAGCTAATGAATACCCATGCTGGTAAAACTAATATCATTTGCCATTTGTGATGCTTTTTACCAGTCATCTCTGGCGTTTCGGCTATATTAATAGATTGATTAGAATAATTTCGCGACATCGTTAATTGTTACCAATAATATTAATGACATCAATGCGTAAAAACCGACTGCTTGAATTTTTTCCTCACGGTCTTTGGTCAATCTCTTTTTAAAGAGCTTAAACATTACCATCGTAAACCACCTGCCACCATCAAGCGCTGGAATTGGTAATATATTCATCACTGCTAACGATAATGAAATAATCGCCGTTAAGAAAATTAGTTGAGTTAGACCGCCCTGGACGGCTGATGGAAATATTGTGCCGACAATTCCAATTGGACCAATAACGCTATCCCCAGCCGCCTGTAATCCAGACGTAAAAATACTACTAATCAAACCTCCAAGACCCTGAATTGTTACCCATGTGAATTGAGTTGCCGTTGCCAGACCGACAAAAGGCGCCGACCAAGTCGCTTTAATTAGTTCACGTTGTCCTAACCCGGCTCCAAAAATTCCACCAGTACTTTCATCACCCAAAGTGACTTTGGCCATTTTTTCAACTCCGTTGCGGTTATAAATGACTGATATTTCTTGACCTTGTTTTTGGCTTGACAATTCAACTAAACGGCTAGTCGTTGGAACCGCCTGACCATCAAATCGAATAATTTTGTCGCCAACTTTTAAACCGGCTTTTTCAGCGGCATGGTCTTTTGTCAGTGTCGCAATCTCAACAGGTTGACTAATAATCGTCGTATCACCAGAAATAGTCGCTTGATTTGGCAGAACCTTTGGCATGCCAGTTATGGCTAATGTAGTCAAAAGGACTGCCGCAACTAGCCAGTTTATCGCCACGCCAGCAAAAAGAATTTTTGTTTTTTGCCAAAAAGTCGCCGCACCATAATCACCTTTTTCATCTGCCTCATCATATTCGCCTTGTAATTTAACAAAACCACCCATTGGTAACCAATTCAACGTAAGCAATAATCCATTTTTTAATTTCTTTTTCCAAGCCATTGGCGGTAAGCCAACACCAAATTCTTGGACAACGACACCACTATGGCGAGCGGCAATTGCATGACCAAGCTCATGCGCCACGACTAACAAAACTAAAATAATTAAACCCACAATTATTTCAAAAACTAACATAATTATCCCCCAAATCGCCTAGAACGCTTGCTGTATTCACTGATTATATCGGTAATGTCATCTTTTGTCATATCTGGCCACATCTTATCTATAAACATAATTTCACTATAGGCAGTTCGCCATAGCATAAAGTTCGACAAACGTTGTTCGCCACTCGTCCTAACAACAATATCAATTGGCGGAATATCTGGAGCATAAAGATTACGTTCAATCAAATCTGTTGTAATATTATCAACGGATGTACCAGACTCAACAATCTTTTTTACCGCATCAACTATCTCAAGTTGACCGCCGTAATTGAAACATATTGCCAATGTGCCAGCTGTATTATTCGCGGTTTTTGCTTCAGCTTTATCAATCGCTTTAATCATTTTCTGAGAAAGATTTTGACGTGATCCTAAAATTCTTAATCTAACATTTTTTTCATTAAAGATATGTAAATCTAATGTTAGTAGTCTTAATACTAAACCCATTAATTTAGTAACTTCGTCTTCGCTACGCTTCCAGTTCTCGGTGCTAAAAATATAAATTGAAGCAAATTCGACACCCGCTTCAAGAGTTGCGATTAAAACATCTTTGACGGTATTATAACCAGCCAAATGACCTTCATAAGAAGGCAGCCCACGTTGTTTAGCCCAACGTCTATTACCATCAACAATAAAACCGACGTGTTTTGGGATAACGATATCAGTCATTAAATTGTTAGGATTTCTTTTTCTTTATTTCTAAATATTTCGTCAACTTTGATATTGATGTTGGCCATTATGCCATCAATCGCCTTTTCAGCACGACGTTCATCATCTTCGGATAATTCTTTGGCATCTTTTTTACGCTTGGCTTCTTTGAGCGCTTCTTGGCGAATACTACGAAGAATAATTTTAGTATCCTCAACTTTTTCGCTAGTTTGCCTTACTAATGCTTTGCGACGATCTTCAGTTAATGGTGGTACTGGCACGCGAACAACTCGACCATCGTCACTTGGATTAAAACCAAGGCTCTGATCAGCCCGAATTGCAGCACAAATCGCCTGAATACTGCTTGGATCAAAAGGCGTAACTAATAACATTTGGCCTTCCGATACGGTTATATTGGCAATCTGGTTGAGTGGCATAACCGTGCCATAAACTTCGATTTTTACACCGTCAAGTTGGCTAGGATGAGCTCGACCAGTTCGAACCTTTTTTAATTCTTCTTCAAAATGTGCAATTACTGTATTAAACTTGCTTTCGTATGGTTTTGTATCAAACATATGTAACTATTGTAACCAAATAGTCTAATATACGCTAGAGCTCGTGACTTGTGGTAAAACAAAAACAAGAGGTTGTGCGAGACTTAACCGCACAGCCAAATCGTATTCGTCTCACTATCCAAGGATAATAAAGACTGGTTATGATGACCGGATATTAATTGCACAGATCTATCAATTAATCAACTAACTAACTCAATCGATAGATGTCGGGCTAAGGTTTATTATCCCAGGAAGGGCAGGGCCAAAGCCAAAGCTACTAACGAGCAACCCGGAAACCGACGCTACTGTACATGATGCCAGGGCCAAAACTCGAATCAAACGTCAGGACGCCGGCGAAGTCGTAAGAGTACCAATCCCCACCGCGGAGGAAGCCGTGCAGGGCCGTATCGTCAGAACTGCTGTAGAGTCGGCCAATGCCATTAGTAGTAGCATCCCAGGCACTAGCAGCTGGAGTACCAAAGGCTGGGAATGGATTGACAGGTAGAGTGCCTGTGGTCGTAGCGGCATTCCATTCGCGCCAAGCATAGCCAGCCGTGGCAATACCTGGTTGCTGCGCAGTCGAGCCGTTAGTTTGACCGGATGTCCACTCCCAGAGGTTGCCAGCTAAGTCCCAAATAACTTCACCATTAGTGAGGGTTAGGGTACGGCGTTGGTTGGAGGGCGAGGTTTGACCAGTGCCGCTGTAGTTGTTGGTGTCACTGGCGTCGGCGACTAGGGCGGTAGCTGGGACATTGTCGTTATGTCCAGAATAAATATAACTTGTACCAACTACACCACCATTCCAGTTACTCGGAACCGACAGGACGTTTTGGGCGATAGTTAGCCATTCGGCTTCGGTAATCAGGTGGCAGCCACTTGGGCAGCCAGTAACAAAACTAGCGTTTGAGGCAGCGGCTATGGCGGTGGTTTGAATAATTCTAGCAACTGGGTAACCAGCAGCGGATGAGACAAGTTTTATTGATGCAGAGATTGGACGAGTATCGGCTGGATAGGTATTATAGCCAGTTGTGTAATCGGTATCCCCAATACCATCACTATTGGCATCGGCTTTGGCTTCGTATTTCATGACACAAAAACCAGCTGTACCGTAAGTTGCACTACCAGGTACTGGGATGAAACCAGTTGGACAGTCGGTTGGTTGAGCTAGAGCTACTGGTGAAGAAGTATCGTTAATACCATAAGCTGTGCCGTTGGTATTGGTGCTGGTTAAGGCAAAGGTGGTACCGTTTGATGAATAGGTAAAGGTATTACCGCTACTGGCTTTAAGACAGAGAGTATTATCGGCTGTTGGAGCAGTTGGACATTTAGTAGTTGAGTCAATCGTTGGATAAGAACCATAGGTAGCTTGGTAGATTTTTAAGCGCT
>Ga0209429_10000069_pt1 | contig 68569 bp, 67 predicted proteins | sample BarGraNGADG00212_3_FD_184493 | JGI IMG/M metagenome (GOLD analysis project Ga0209429, IMG submission 184493) | Arctic peat soil microbial communities from Barrow, Alaska - Barrow Graham LP Ref core NGADG0004-212 (SPAdes) (version 2) | ecosystem: Environmental > Terrestrial > Soil > Wetlands >... | reverse complement strand
TGCCTTCCTCCTCAAAAGCTCTTTCCTCTCGCTCGCTTAAAACTCTAGTCAGAATTAACTGTCGTTTGTTCGCTTCTCTCTCTGTATCGTTTTCAAGGTTCACGCTTGCCCTCTCTTTAGGGTGCCTAAGTAGTGTATCAAAGCGTTTTTGCCTTGTCAATACCCTATTGGGGGCTTTTTCTTGTTTTTCCGGCGGTTTGGCAAAGTCCCCTGGGCGAAAAGGCAGCCCTAAACGCTGAACAGGTGGATGTTGGCAATCGCCTGCCTGAGGGTCTCCACAGGGTAAAGCGTTAAGCCGGGGGGAACCTGGAGCTTACCGGCCCGGTCCTTGGGACAGATGACCTGCGTGAATCCCATACGTTGGCACTCGTTCAGGCGCCGCTCCATCTGCGGGATGGCGCGCACTTCCCCTGCCAGGCCAACCTCACCCATGGCAGCCAGTGTCATAGGCAGGGGTTTGTCAGACATGGAGGAGGCCACCGCCAAACAGAGCGCCATATCCGCCGCTGGTTCGGTAAGGCTCATGCCGCCTGCCACGTTGACATACACGTCCTGATTGTAAAGCCTAATGCCCGCGCGCTTTTCAAGCACGGCCAGCAGAAGCGCGATGCGTCCCTGGTCCATGCCATTGACCGTGCGCTTGGGCGAAGGGTAAAAGGATTGGGTGGCCAGCGCCTGAATATCCACAAGCAATGGCCTGCTGCCCTCCAGACCGCAAAAGACGATCGACCCACTGGCGTCCTGCGCACGCTTGGAAATCAGCGCCTCGGAGGCGCCTTCCACCGCGCGCATGCCCTCGCCCGTCATCTCAAAGATGCCAAGCTCGTTGACCGAACCATAGCGGTTCTTAACCGCGCGCAGCAGGCGGTACTCTCGCTGGTAATCCCCCTCGAAGTACAGCACAACATCCACCATGTGCTCCAGCACCCGGGGGCCGGCAATGGCACCCTCTTTGGTGACATGACCCACCAAAAATATGGCACAGCCGTTGGTTTTGGCGTAACGCATCAACAGCGAAGCACTCTCGCGCACCTGGCTGACGGAGCCCGGGGCGCTTGCCATCTCCGGCCGGTACATGGTCTGGATGGAGTCGATGACGCAATAATCCGGGGCAATGCTGTTGAGCTTCTCTTCCACCGCATCCATCGCGTTTTCAGCCAGCACAAGGATATGCGATTTGTCCGCCCCTACGCGGTTGGCGCGCAGCTTGAGCTGACGCGCGCTTTCCTCGCCAGAAATATAAAGCACTGTCTTGCCCAGTTGTGACAGCTTGGCGCATACCTGCAGCAGCAGGGTGCTTTTACCCACGCCGGGCTCGCCGCCCAGCAGCAGCAGGGAGCCCTCCACAATGCCGCCGCCCAGCACCCGATCAAACTCCTCAATGCCTGTCTTTTGATACAGCTGCATATCGGCCTCGATTTGGTCGATGCGAAACGTCTGCGCACCTGTGCCGCCCCGCTGCCTTTGCTCCTTGGGCTTGAAGGCAGCAGTTTCAAGCGAGGTAATGGTTTCCTCCAGTGTGTTCCAGGCATCGCAGTTAGGACACTTGCCATACCAGCGTGGCGTTTCATAGCCGCAAGCGGAGCAGACATAGGCGCTTTTTTGTTTGGCCATGATTTTTCTCCTTTGTGTGAGCAACTGTGCTATACTGTGGATAGTTCGATCAGGAGGCATTTACATGCGGGAGGGACGCTGTTTTATCGTGGGCGCGGGTGATCTGTGTGCCCGGGGCCTGCGCCCTGGGCCCATGGATATGCTGATCGCGGCCGATGGTGGATACGCGGGCCTGCAGAGGCTGGGCCTTCATCCTGACCTGGTGATTGGCGATATGGACAGCTTCCAGGGCAAGGTGATGGGCGTACCTCTGCTGCGTTTCCCGGTGCGTAAGGATGATACAGATCTGTCGCTTGCGGTAAAGGCAGGCAAGAGCCAAGGCTATCGGCGTTTCGTAGTGTACGGCGCGTCCGGCGGGGTCAGGGAAGATCACTTCCTGGCGGCGCTGCAGCTAATGGCAGGTCAAAACCAGCAGGGGCTGCACATACGGTTGGTTGCGCCAAGTTTTGACGTGTACGCTCTCCACAACGCCAGCTTGCTGATACCCACTCAAGCTGAGATGACGGTGTCTGTGTTCAGCCATTCTGTGCAAAGCCTGGGCGTTACGCTAAAGGGTCTGCAATACGAAGCAGAAAACCTTCGCCTGCAAAGCGGATTCCCGCTTGGCATCAGCAATCAGGCAAAGGGCAGCCGAGCGCTCATCGGGGTTAAAAAGGGCACGCTGCTGATCTGGGTGCAGAGCGCCATTTAGTTCAGCTTATCCTTCGATGAAAAGCGCGTGATATACCTTGCGCACATCGTTTCCAGATCCTGCTCACGCCGCTCCACATCCTCAAGAAGCGCCATCTGCGCGCGGGCGCGGATGAGGTTGTGGTCAGGCGAGTTGACCTTGAAATACAGATCGCCCTGAATATAGTCTGTCAGAAAGCGCATGGCCAGCTCACAGGTGATCACCTTGATGCCAAGGGGCAGGCGCATGAGCTCTTCAGGCGTCAGGAAACCATTGGTTTCCTCAATAAATCCGCGTGTAAAAGCCTTAGTCTTTTCCATGTCCAGCGAGATGCGGGAAGTGTCGGGCTCGTCTTCGACGGCGGTGGAGGCGCCATAACGGATGGCATCACCGTAATCATACAGCGCGGAGCCGGGCATCACCGTATCCAGATCGATGACGCAAATGGCTTTGCCGGTCGTCTTGTCCAGCAGCACATTGTTTGACTTGGTGTCGTTATGTGTTACACGCAATGGGATCTTGCCCGTATCCAGCAATCGAACGATCTCCCCCATCATGCGGCGCTTGTTGAACATAAATTCGATTTCGTCTTCCAGCTGCGCCACACGCCCTGCCCTGTCCTCCTCCACCGCCCGGACAAAGGCGTAAAAGCGTTTGACCGTATGATGGAAATTGGGGATGGACTGGTAAAGATCCTGCGCGGGGAAATCATAAAGCAGTTTTTGAAAGGTACCAAAGCCACGGCCGACTTCCTCCATCTGCTCAGGCGTCTCTACCTTGTCAAGCGCCGAGCAATCGCTGATGTAGGCATAGGCGCGCCACACATTGCCTTCCTCATCTTCATACAGGACGCCGCCCTGGTGGGTCTTGATCAGCTCAAGCACCCGCCTGTCAGTCGACTCCTGATTGCGCCTGAGGTTGGCGCGCAGGTGTTCAGTTACGGCGACGATGTTGCTCATCACCTCGCGCGGATTCTTGAAAGCATAGGTATTGATGTGCTGAAGGGTGTAAAGGTATTGCGTGTCCGTATCCCAATAATCAAGCAGGTAGGTGCTGTTGACATTGCCGCTGGTGATCTCCTGGGCCGATTTGTAGCTACCCTTGAAGGCGAAGTGAGGCAAGATGCTCTTGATGGTATTGTATGGCATGCTTTCCCTCGTTTCTGTTGATTTTCTTGCCAAGAGACGGGTGTCTGGCGAGAATTGTAAACTTTGGTGCGGAGACTGTCAACCCTCGGCCAAAAGCGCAAAAAGCATGCGGTTGCCAAGGTTTATTGCTGGACAGATGGGGTAAGGTTTTATGAATGCTTTTTGCATCAGATCACAAAATGTGGCAAAGCGCAACCCAATGACAAACAAGATATGGAGATACGTCCATGAAAATTCATCAATCCTTTTCAGAACTGGTGGGCCGCACACCCCTTATCCAGCTCAACAACTACATGCAGGCACATGGGCTCAAGGGCCGCCTGGTGGGTAAGGTGGAGGGCATGAACCCTGCCGGCTGCGTCAAGGAGAGGATAGCGGTATCCATGATCGAAACGGCGGAAAAAGAAGGCAAGCTGGCCCCCGGCGCCGTGATCATTGAGCCCACTAGCGGCAACACAGGCATTGGCCTGGCAGCGGTGGCCGCCAGCAAAGGCTACAAAATGATCCTGGTGATGCCGGAGACCATGAGCGTGGAACGCCGCCAGATGATGGCCGCCTATGGCGCGCAGCTGGTGCTCACCGAGGGCGCCAAAGGCATGAAAGGCGCAATCGCCAAGGCTGAGGAGCTTGCCAGGGAGACCTCCGGCAGCTTCATCCCCGGCCAATTCGTCAACCCTGCCAACCCCACTGTGCATCGTGAAACGACTGGCCCTGAGATCTGGAACGACACAGATGGCCAGGTGGATATCCTGGTGGCCGGCATCGGCACCGGCGGCACGATCACCGGCGTCGGCGAGTACCTGAAGGAGCGCAACCCGGCTGTCAAAGTCATCGCGGTTGAGCCCGCCGACAGCCCCTTCCTTTCCAAAGGCACTGCCGGCCCCCACAAAATCCAAGGCATCGGCGCGGGCTTTGTGCCGGAGGTGCTCAACACTGCCATCTATGACGAAATCATCACCGTGACCAATGACGAGGCCTTTGCCGCCGGCCGTGAGCTGGCGCAGCATGAGGGTCTGCTGGTAGGCGTGTCAAGCGGCGCTGCCGTGCATGCCGCGGCACTGGTGGCCGCTCGGCCTGAAAACGCGGGCAAGATCATCGTCGTCATCCTGCCGGATTCCGGTGACCGCTACCTGAGCGGCCCGATGTTCGCGCAGGCCTAATCAATTTTACAGGAGGACAAGCCAATGGATGCGCAAAAGGAAGTACTCTCCCGGCGTCAGGAGATCATCGGCCTGCGCCGCTGGCTGCACCAGCATCCTGAGGAAAGCCTTCAGGAGTTTGAAACGGCGGCTTTCATTGAAGAGCAGCTTGACCGCCTGCATCTCCCTCACCATCGGGTAGGGGAGACAGGCGTCTTTGCCTGGCTCAAGGGAGGTCAGCCCGGCCCCATCACGGTGCTGCGTACGGACATTGACGCGCTCAAGATACCGGATGAAAAGGATGTGCCTTACAAGTCACTGCGCCCCGGCTTCTCCCATAGCTGCGGGCATGATATGCATATGGCCAGCCTGCTTGGCACGGCGATGATCCTGGCGCCCCAGCACGAGCAGATAAGGGGCGAAGTCCGCTTCTTCTTTCAGCAGGCCGAAGAAATCGGCGCCGGCGCCAGGCAGTTCATCGCCGCAGGCCTGTTGGATGGCGCAACCCGCGTGCTGGGCCTGCACGCTGACAGCAGCGTGCCAAGCGGTAAGCTGGTCATCATGCCCGGACCCAACAACGCCTCCTGCGATGCCTTCACCATCACCGTACAGGGCAAGAGCGCCCATGTCTCTACGCCGCACCTGGGCGCGGACGCTCTCTACATCGCCAGCCTCATCGTGGTGGCGCTGCAGGGCTTGGTGACCCGGCTCACCAGCCCTGTTGACCCCGTGATCATCGGCGTTGGCAAGATGACCGCCGGCACGACCTACAACACGCTGGCCCAGACCGCTGTCCTTGACGGCACCACCCGCTTCATGCAGGAGGAAACCCGCTCACAGATCAACCAGCGGCTGACCAGCCTCGCGCAGACCATCGCCGCGCAGTACGGCGGGAAGGCACAGGTGACCTTTCAGGCTTACGCCTCGGTGCTCTCCAATGATCCGGCTGTCTGCCGGGAACTGCAGGCACTTTACCAGGATATCCCCGGCCTTGAGATCATCACAAACCGCGAGATGAAGCTGGGCGCGGACGATTTCGCGGAGTTCCTGCTCCAGGTCCCCGGCTCCTACCTCTATGTGGGCACGCAGCGCGCGGATGATCTCAACACCGCCGTCCCCCACCACAATGGCCATTTTGACGTGGATGAAGACGCAGTGCTGATGGGATCCCTGCTGTTCACCAAGTACGTGATGAGTCGGCATATGTAAGCAGGCACTCACTATCTGACGTGTCAATGTCTTCCTTTTTGTTGGGAAAACGGCATCAACCCACGAAATTTGCGCTTGACAAGCCGCTGCGCTGAAGTTATTATAATTTCTGCCCAATGGTCTGTTGGCTCAGTTGATAGAGCACATCGTTCACATCGATGGGGCGACGGAATTCGCCGCCCGCTATGCGGGATGAAGGCGAATGGAGGAGTCAAGCGAAACGAGCCGCGCAAGCATGCATTGCATGCGAAGTGCGGCGACGATTGAGCTTGCGGGCAGTAACATTTTGGGTAAAGTTTTTGGTCTGTTGGCTCAGTTGGTAGAGCACGTCGTTCACATCGACGGGGTCACTGGTTCGAGTCCAGTACAGACCACCACAAGCGTCTAATACGAACTCCCGCAGGGTAAATCTGTATATGATTCGCGGCATGTTCGTGTTGGACATCTCCCTGGAGAAGGAGGATTTGCAGTAATGCAGTCCTTTTTCTATTAGGGCGTGAATAACGCAATGCGTTATTTCCCAACAATATCCAGCGCTTTTGCGGTACTCGTGATAGAACCTATCGTAAAGGAGCATGACCATGATTAGGATTCTACTGTCCGTCCGACTTGGCGAACGACGATGGACACAATCAGGCCTGGCGAGCAAGACCGGGATACGGCCTTCGACGATCAACGAGATGTATCACGAGCTGTGCGAGCGGGTCAATCTGAAACACCTGGACCTGATCTGTGAGGCGCTGGAGTGCGAGTTGTCTGAGATCATCATCAGGCTCCCCAACAGGGATCTGAGGCTCATCGGCAATCGGACCGGCGATCATCAGAAGCAGGACAAACCTGAGTCTTAACCTTTCCTGCGGCCGGGTGAATGCCCGGCTTCTTGCTGCCCATTTTTGCGCCATTTAGGGGCATTGATCGCTTGCCCTTGTTACGCACCTGCCCAAGGCGGCCTTGCGCATGGAAAGGCTGTTGCAACACGCCAAAACTGCAAAAAGCCGCCCGGAGGCGGCTCGGTGTGTCAGTCTTTTCGTCTGATGATGATCGTGCCATCCTTCACAGCTTTCTCAATATCATACAGCTCGCCATTCTCCCCGACCAGCCCAGCCTCCCGCGCCTCTTTGCTGCCGATGGTAAGTCGATACGCCGTGATGTGGTCAACCTCGCGCTTGATGGGCTGGAGCTTCATAGCAGCTCCCCTTTTCCGGCGATGAAATCAAGGATAGTCACATCAGTCTTGTCATACCCGCCGCGCCCGTCAGACTTATAGATATAGGCGGCGACCTCGCTGCCGTTGCAGTCGCGCTTTGTGCCGCGCAGCACATAGCCATCTTCTACCAATACGCCCTGCCCTTTGACTGTATACCACCCGTCTGAGTAGCTGCTCAGCTTGTCTTTGTCAGACCACACGATCTCCCAGGGGCCGAGAGCATCGGCGGTGCCAAGCGATATCAGAGGGGTGCGGGAGATATCCTGGTACTGGTGATATAGGTCGTGGCGGGTGTCCAGTTTGTAGCGGTATGCTTTGGTATTAAGCGCTCCGTAGTGGATAACCTTGGCGATAAAATCCTTTGTCATCTTTGTACCCTCCTCTTTTGATGATTTGAGTATATCATGGATGGTATCCAATGTCAAACGCCTTTTCGGAATCTTTTGAAACTTCGTAGGATATCATAAAAAGCATCATTCATTTTGTGCAAGGTGCACATATTTTTGCAACAAAAAAGCCGCCCCTTTCGGGGACGGCGCAGTATCATATGATACCCATTGAGCTGCATCTAACCAGATTGTAAGCCTCAACTGTTTTGCCTGTACCAAGCGGTGGTATATTGCCAGTGGTCAACTGGAAACACACTTTATCTACTTGGCCTCCAAATAAGTAAGGGATGGATGAAAACATGTCAACCATCACACTCTATCACTTTGGAGGCTGCCCCGTCTGCCGGCGCGCATAGTGTTATACTATTTGAAAACAGTAATGCGCCGATGCGAAGAGAGATTTTTCGTCATATCAAAGTCGAGAGAAGAAGGCGTAGTCGCAGTCTACGCCGACTGAATGAGACAAAGATAGGGCGGAAAAGATCCGCCGCATCAAAGCGTTAATGTTTGAGAATGGTATTAATCAGCGATTCCCTGATAATCCGGAATTCGAAGGAGCATCGCAATGAATGTGATCCAGGCAATGAATCAAAGGCATAGTTATCGCGGAAAGTATTTGGATAACCCCGTTCCCAGGGAGCATCTCATTCAAATCATGCAAGCGGGTTTGTCTGCCCCTTCCGGCTGCAACAAGCAAACAACAAGCCTTATCGCGGTTGATGACCCGGATACGCTGAGCAGCCTGCATAAAGTCATTCAACCGCCAATCGGCGAGACGGCCCCGGCGATGATCTGCGTATTGACAAAGAAAACCATTGCTTACGGCAATAAGTGCTTTTCGGTACAGGATTATTCCGCTGCTGTTGAGAACATGCTTTTAGCTGTTGTTGAGCTTGGATATCAAAGCTGCTGGATAGAGGGCCATATAACAAAAGAGGACGACATTGGGCGTCAAATGGCACAGATATTGCTTGTGCCCGATGCGTATGATCTCGTTTGCTTCTTGCCGATAGGCATCGCAGTAGAATCATGCAAACCGGCGGACAAACTGCCTTTTGAGCAGCGCGCCTGGCTGAATTCCTTTGGCCAGAATATCTGTGCTGACTCCGGTATATCATTCTGATTTTCCGAGTCATTGCGCGCCCGGCTCAAATAGTGTCTAATCTGACGCATCATGGCACTGTCAATGCTTGTATGCGGCTTTGAACTCCGAGCCGCCGGGCAGCTGCGCCTGTCTTCGCTGCGCTCATAAGGCTCAGCGCCGATTTGCCCGCTTGCCTGCGCGTTGAGCACCTGGTTGAGGATTATACTCAGCAACCCGACCAACGCCGCGTCCTTACCGTCTGCTGTAAACAAACCTTTCAAAAATTCGCTGTCCAGTGTATGATTGACTTGAGCCATGCCGCTTATCCTCCGCATTATTATTGGTCTTCTCAACCTCATGATACCAAAGATGAGCGCTTGGCTCATCTGAATTTGCACCAGTATAGGGACTCTATCTCAATATACGAAATCATAAGGAGGAAAAAGATGAAAAAACAAGGATCGCTGCTCACAACGTTGTTTCTGGCGCTGCTCTTAACCTTTGCCGTCCAGGCGGAAACCGCCGGCGCAGCGGTAAGTGTCGTCCTTGATGAGAACCCCACGACCGGCTATGAATGGCGCTATGTTGCCAGCCCGGAAGGCATCCTGAAGGAGGTGTCCGACGAATATACGCAGGACGCCGGTGCGGAGGGCCTGACGGGTGCCGGCGGGAAGCACATCTGGACGTTTGAGGGCGCCGCGGAGGGAGGCACCGTGCTGCATTTTGCCTACGCCCGGCCTTTTGAAGTAGGGGTTGCGCCTGTGCGCGTGGTAAGTTTCGTGTATACGGTAGACGAGGGATTGAATGCATTCCAATGGGGCAGCGCCGAGGCTTCCGGAGGGTATGTCTTCATCAGCCTGGCAGAAAACCCGACGACGGGGTATCAGTGGGTCCTTGAACCCGGCGCGGAAGGTGTGCTGAGCCAGGAGAGCGATGAGTACATGCCTGATGAATCGCCGGAAGGGCCGGTTGGCGCCGGTGGGACGCGCGCCTGGCGGTTTGCCGCTGCCGCGGCAGGGGAGGTCACCCTGCGCTTCTCACTTGAGCGCTCCTTTGAGCCAGGGGTGGCAAATGAACTGCGCTTCACGTTTACCGTTGATGAGGGTTTGAATGTGACGCTGAAGATGGTTGAGTAAAAACACAGCGATATTGACTCAGTGTTGCAGGTTGACTAACAGGCGCATGAATAGCTACAATATATAGGGGTTCCGTTGCGTTCCCGCAAAATATTATTGTTGCAACAGAGATATTATTTGTGCTAAACTAATATGTAAGGGTATGTTCTGCATACGGCCAGCTCGCCAGTATAGTGAAAGAAGTGATCGAAATGGCGACAAAGAGCATCACGAAGAACATCGTCGTCCGCGACAAGAAGCACGTCAAGGCGCTGGTCAAAGCGCTGGAGAAGTCGCAAAGCACTGATAAAAAGCACACAGTGCCCAAGGCGGTATTGTATGACCCAAGTGTGGATCAGCTGCGCAAGATATTCAGCGCTTAACTTGATCAAGCCGTCATGAAGGGATTTGTCGACGTCGCAATTGAACACCTGATTGAAACCATCGGAGAGGAAAAGTCCAAGAAGTTCCTCTCCGATTTTTCGTCACCCCCAAATCATGATGTTGAAACATTTCTTAACGAAGGCAGATCAAAGGCGAGAAATTGATCCAGATGATCAAGTATTTTAATTCAGAAGACCTGGGCCTATCTGACGACAATGCCATGAATTTTGATGAGTTCATGAGATAGCCAGCGCGGTAAGTTTTTACGGGGTAATTTGCAGGATATGCGATGATTGAAAATATCTGACATAAAAGAAGCGAAGCGCGCCGGCAAACTCGTCCGGTGCCGCTTTCAATACAGGACACGCAGGACGATAACCAGGGGAAGACTATCTAGTGTCTGCTGAACAATCCAAAAAATAGTAAAATCAACAGTAAACGGCTCATCTGTAGTATAATTGACGCAAGGAAAAGCGGGGAAAGCATTAAAAACCTTGCACTTGCAAGGGAGCAGACACTATTATGGACTCTAATAAAAGCAAGAGGTGATAATATGATACACGATATCATGAAAGCAAACAAGGCAGTAGAATCCTGCATCAACCTAGAGAAGATTCCAGGTGCTGTCATGCAGATTGGACATGGCGACTCTATTGACTTTGTTCAAGCATATGGGTACGCAGAAATTATACCAAATAGGCGGTTAATGACGGAGAATACACTTTTTGATTTAGCTTCCGTAACTAAAGTGACTGCTGTGTGGCCGGGTATCATTCGTCTTCTAAATGAACGTAAAATCAAGCTTGAAACTACCGTGAATTGTATGCTTAATATCAGCAATCTGCCTGCTGACATAGGCGGTATAACATTACATCAACTCTTGACACATACGGCCGGGTTTGTTCCGTTCATGGATACGGTGGGCGAAACGCGCGAAGAAAGGATCCTTTCGTTGCTTACACAAACGCTTATGTATAAACCGGGCACACAATTCGTATACAGCGATTTGAGTTTTATCTGTCTTGGTGAGATTATCGCTCAGTATTCTGGTGTTCCGCTTCACGAAGCCTCCAAGCAGATCTTCTCATCACTCGGCATGCGTGACACTGGGTATTTACCTGATAAGTCAATGTCCTTTGCATCTACAGAAGTTGTTAGCGGAATTACGACCTGCGGAACAGTTCATGATGAGCGAGCACAGCAACTCGGCGGAGTTGCCGGACATGCTGGGGTCTTTTCAACAGCACAGGATTTGGGGGTATTCTGCTCGTCAATTCTCTCTCTTCGCAGACATCCACTTTTCATTACAGAATGGGTTGATCAATCCTTTATAAGACAGACTCCACTTTCAGATATCCGCGGGCTTGGGTGGGTCATTTATGCAAACAATGAACGCGGCCGTCTAATCGGTCATAATGGTTTCACAGGTACTAATCTATTGTTCTGCCCTGAGACTGCTGCCTATTGTGTTCTTCTTACGAACCGTATACATCCGATCCGTGACAATCAGTTTATCACAGAACTTCGTCGCGAAGTGGCTTTGGCTGTCTTTGGGCAGGAATTATAGATATGTAATGCATTTTTTAGCCATATATTACTTTAGTCCGTTCATGTCAAGAGAACCGTAATCAACTTCTATTGGCATTCTTGTACGCGCTGACTCAATGATGGCTAGAATTGCCAGCGAGGTACATGCAGCATCCTCTAAGCTGACTATAAAAGGTTCACCGCTTGCCAACTTATCTACGAAACTCCGGATACTTTCGTAGGCAAATCCCTTGACACGTCCATGGATTTTGTTACGGACAAGAATATCCGGAACAATCACCTGCTTGTCCGAATAAAACTGTATTAGATTATGATTGCTTGCATCAATGGCGATCATGGCTTTGTCGCCGCAGATGTTGCACTTGATATCATTGACACAGGGATTGGCGTTTGGTGTGATCCAGCCGTTCTCCATTTGGGCGATGGCACCGTTTTCAAACTCAAGCGTTGTTTGAAACACGTCATCTGTCTTCACATTGAGTGCATCCAACACGCCTCTGCTGGAAACGGCATACACACGCCTGACACGGTTGCCAAACAGCCATTGCAGTGTATCCAGGCTATGGCTGCCCAAAAACCATAGAATGGATGAGCTGCTTGCCCATGGCAGCATGTCTGTAGCGACCCATTTGATATCATTCAGCCGGAAATAGGCACTACGCAATACGCCTAGGTCGCCTGCCTCGATCATTTGCTGTGCTTGCACAAAGGGTGGGCTCCAACGATTATGCAGGTCAACCATGACGCGAACGTTATTTGCACGCGCTGCTTTCACGATTCGCAACACATCCTCGCGCGATGTTGCCAGCGGCTTCTCGATGAGCATATGCTTCCCGGCCATTGCGCAAGCCATGGCAATTTCCGCATGCAGATGATCCGGCGTTACTACTGATACTGCCTCAAATCCACCATCCGCAAGCAGATCATCAACCTCTGTGTAGACTTTGGGGATACTGTATTTCTTCGCCAGGGCACGCGCTCGTTCTTCATTTTTATCACAGACAGCAACAGGTTCAGCCAATGGATGCTCACAATAAATAGAGGCATGCGTGTCGCCCCATACCCCTGCACCTACTATGGCAATGCGAAATGCTTTCACGCCGGATCCGTTCCTTTCGCCGGTTATTAAATACCTGCTGTTCAGTCGGCAGTGTACAGATGAAATCGCTTTGCTCTTTGGGTAAACGCCAACACGCCGGGCTGATGATCCTCAATGATCGACAGCGCGCTTGACCCAAGGCGGAATGCATCGGTTCCCAACAATCTGTCGAGGCTGTAGTGCTGGGAATACTTCATATATTCAAGCTTCTCCGGCCAGAGCTCACGAACGGCTTCCAAAATATACAATCCCGCGCTGAAAGAATCAAACTCGTCGCGATCCAGGACATGGATCTGTACGCCTGAGCAAAGAAGGCCAACATGCTTGCTGTACGTCGGTTGAAATGAAGCCGATCGGAAATGCACCCCCTTCAGATGATACTTGTTGAGTTTGTCCTCCAATACCGATCCTCGGATAAACGGGGCGCCGATCTGCTCAAAAGGAATGGCAGTGCCACGCCCTTCGGATAGATTGGTTCCTTCAAAGATACAGGATCCGATATAGCACATAGCGGCAGAATAAGTGGCACAATTTGGGGAAGGCGCTACCCATGGTAAATCTGTATCCGGCAAATGCATGGATCGTGACCAGCCGCGCAGCGGGACGACTGTCAGGTCAAGTGTGTCCAGCTTAAGGCAGTCTTTCACATACCGCGCGTATTCACCAATGGTCAGCCCATATCTGGTGGGTAGTTCGTAATCCCCTACAAAGGACCTGAAAGCAGGCTGCAGGATGGTCCCTTCTGCCTTGACACCGCCGATAGGGTTGATCCGATCCAGTACCACGACAGGCTTTCCGGCGCGGCAGCATTCCTCCATCGCATAGGACAGGGAATACAGGTATGTATAAAATCGTACGCCTACATCCTGCATATCAAATACAAACACATCGAACTGGTCGAGCATCCTGTCGGACAGCCTGTTTGACTTGCCATACACTGAGTAGACCGTCACGCCGGTCTCAGGATCGACAGATGTCTTGATCTCATCGCCTGCCTGCACATCGCCGCGGATCCCATGCTCACAGGCAAAAAGCGCTGTTAGATGATACTTTTCAAAGATGATCTCTATTGTACGCCTAAACTGACGATCAATTCCCGTGGGATTGGTCATCAAGCCAATTCTTTTACCCTGCAATAAGGCATCCACGGAATGCAGGTTGTCAATTCCGCTTGACACATGCGCTTTCAATAAGTTCCCCCCCCTTCCCTTGCTCCCTGTGCATCACAGGTTATCCAGCTTGATCCTCTTTGCGTAATCATGCACAGCAAACGCTGTAGCATGATCGACCTTGATCAGTGCGCCGCGCATGACCGACAGCGCTTCATAATAGCGCAGATACTTGAAATCGCGCGAATTCTCGGCAAGCCACAGCTTGCGTATAGCATCCTTCCAAAGGGGGAAAGCCTCTGACACATCAAAATAGCAATAGGGAGCGAAGCCCTCACTGTCTTCCCAGTTCTCGGCAAATAATGAGCGTCCCATCGGTGCAGGCGGCAGATCCATCGGGAATGTCGGCAGGGATGCAAAGAAGATCGCATTGCTTGTGATCTCAGACGCGCTGATATGATCCTTGTGCAGGCTGTTAGGCCAGTGGTAGAGCACATTGGTCACCTGGTTTTCCCGCATGATGTGTGCCAGTTGCAGTTCGATTTCCTTATTGGGATACAGTTCGCCATCTGGAACATCAAATACGATGCTCTTCCCGCTCAGCATGTCGGCAAACGCGGCTGCGGAATCAACGTTCTGCCTGCGGAATTCCTCCGGTGTCATACCTTTGGGTGTGCCGCGTTCACCTGCGGTCAGATCCACGATGACAATCCTGTCGCCGGCCATTGCGTGCTTAGCCAGCAGCATGCCGCAGGTCAATTGCGCATCTCCGGTGTGTGCGCCAACAGCCATGATCGTTTTCCTATCCATTGTCAGCTCTCCTTTGTTTTATCGTTCCTAATCCTTGAGTGAACCAATCAGCAAACCCTTGACAAAGTATTTCTGAAGAAAAGGATACACAATGACAATCGGCACCACACAAATCACCATGGCGGCAGGGCGGAGTGTCATAGCTGTGTAGGTTATTTCACGCTGGTTGATCTGGCCAAATACTGTCTGTGCAGCAGATTCGGACTGGTTGATCAGGGTGATCATCACATTGCTGAGCGTTTTGAGATTCTTGTCCGTGACAAAGAATGCGGAATCCGTCCAGGCATTCCAGTGCCATACACCGGAATACAGCGCCATGGTCGCAAATAAAGGTTTGGAAATCGGCAGGATGATCTGAAAGAAAACACGCAAGTCATTGGCGCCGTCCAGACGCGCTGATTCCTCCAGTGATTCAGGTATCTCGCGAAAGAAATTCATCATGATGATTGCATTGAAAGAGGCGAAGAGGTTTGGAATGATGTACACCCAGAAAGTGTTCATCAGTTTCAGTTCTTTATACAGCATATATTGCGGGATCAAGCCGCCGCTGAAATACATGATGATGATCATGGCTGTGATGTAAAATCTGCGGAACATCAATCGCTTGTGCGAGCACGCAAAGGCAAACAGCCCCGTAAAAGCAACCGCTACCACTGTGCCAAGCAGTGTTCTTGAAACCGATACGACAAACGCCGTGGGGACATATTCAATGCCAAAAACGGCGGCATAATTGTCCATCGTGAACTTGCGCGGCCAAAAGTAGATGCCTCCGCGCAGCGCGTCAGTCCCCTCATTAAAGGAAAGCAAAATGGAATACCAAAACGGATAGATTGTAGCCACAAAGACAAGCAGCATGACAACACCGACAACCAAGCTGATCAAGCGGTCTTCCGTGCCGCGCCTGATGTGACTTTTACTCGATGCCATTTTCTTATCCCTCCTTCCTTAAAAGAAACTGTGCCCTGTCAGTTTTTGGCTGACAAAGTTGCTGGTAAACACCAGAAACAAGGAGATCAGGGACTGGAACAGACCGATTGCCGTGGCATATGAGAAACGGAATTTGGTCAGACCCATCTCATAAATATAGTAGGGCAAGGTCACCGAACGCGTGTAATTGACTGTGTTGCCCATGAGATAGGATTGGTCGAAGTTGGAGCCTCCCATGCCGCCGGCCATGAGCGATCCGATGGAGAGGATCAATACGATAATGATCGTGCCGCTGATGTTGGGCAATGTAATTGACCGGATACATCGCATGCGGCTTGCGCCATCCACCCTGGCAGATTCATACTGCGTCTGGTCAATGCCGCTGATCGCCGCCAGAAAGATAATGGACCACCATCCCATTTCCTTCCAGATATCGCTAACCACGGCGAGTGTGTAGTAATATTCACGCCCTGTCAGGAATTCGATCTTCTCCATGCCGGCCATCTGAAGCAGAGAGTTGATCACACCGTTGGATGTATTGAAGAAGTTGAAGATCAGGCCATAGACAATGACCCATGATATAAAATGCGGCAGGTAGCTGACCGTTTGCACGATCCGTTTGCAAAAGGAGCCGCGCATTTCATTGATCACCAGCGCGAAGAGGATAGGTACCGGGAATGACAGCGTCAGCTTGAGCAAGCTGAGCAAAAGGGTATTGCGCATCACAGTGCTGAAATTTGGGTCACGGAAAAATGTATTGAAATGGTAAAAACCGTTTTCCGGGGCTAAAGGCGCTGTGAACATACCAAAAAAACCCATCGCCGGCTTGAAGCTCTTGAATGCGATCTGTATACCAAACATCGGCAAATAGCTAAAAATGACCATGTAGACAAAACCAAGGATCGCAAATAACTGCAAATAGCGTTGCGCGTAGAATCGCCGCAGCGCGCGCCGCGTCCTGCCGAGCTTCGTATTCTCCTTGATCCCTGTCGAAAGCATGGACAAACGGCTCATCTCCCCGATCCTGTCAGTATAGAAGAAATCGTACTGCCATCCCTATGAAAAGCCAGGTGGGAGAAGGCCTCCCACCCTGGCTGGTCAAGGGCTGACGATCACTTGGCGTTTGCCACCTTGATCGCCTGATACTGGTCATTGATGTACTTAGTATAGGTATCCAGCCCGGCGCTTTGGATATCCTTAAAGTATGTTTCGATCACCTGAGCGCATTCTTCCTCGGTCTTGGACGTGATAGCGGCGCTGAAAGCAGTCGTCCTCAAGCTGTCCAGCGTCGCCTTGATATCGCCTTCAGGGGTGTTTGCAGCGGCGTTTTGCACCATGGCCAAGGCAACATCATAATGCCAGAAGGGCTTGAAGTCGGTCACCAGATGCGCAACCTGGCCAAATCGTTCGTTGTTGAACGCAGCCGCAAGGGCCTTCATATTCTCATTGGCAAAGGTAGCCTGGAAATACCAGACGTTATCACCACGTTCCTTCCAGCTGAAGGTATCATACTGTACCGGGTAGCCGTTTTTCATCTCATAGTCCAGGCCTTCGACCCCCCACTGGGTCAACTGGTCACCGTAGGGGCTGCGCATGTATTCCATGAGGCTGATCAGCCGGGCGGGGTCTTTGCAGGCTCTGGTGATATAGAAACCGGCGAAGCCAGGAGATCCCCAGGTCAGATCCATCTTGGTTTGGCCATTCACCGTCAGCGGCTTGCGGATGGATTCATAGTACACCTTGTTGCCCGGGACGGCGTCAAGTGCCTGGTTCCACTGGTCAACGTCATAGCACTGGCCAGCCCAGGAGAAGACATTCCCGCTCATGATGGCAGCCTTGGTCTGCTCCTGGTCATAGGTTAAACTCTCCTGGCTGAGCAAACCTTCATGCAGCAGCTGGTTGGCAAATTTCAGATAGTCAACAATTGGCTCCCTGTCGGCATAAGTCCAGATCGCATTGCCGCCGTCATCGATCGTGGCCTGCCCCTGCGTGCCGTCGTAGTCAAGGCCGAAGCACCACGCAAGATAGATACCGTTGAAATCAGACTGCAGATAAGGGATCATTTCGGGATGCAGTTCCTTAACCTTCTTTAGAACATTATAGAAGTCTTCGGTCGAATTGATTTCAGGGTTGCCAAGTTCTGCCATCACATCGCTGCGAAAACTAAGTGTGCCCGTGCCGTAGCTTAGCCCCTGAGTGGGATCATCCCAGTACTTCTGGTTGCGCACGTGGGTGTAAAGGGTATAGAAATGCCCATCAGCCTTTGTGGCCATCTGGATATCAGTGGGGTCGAGCAGATCCATTAATTCAGGGGCATACTTTTCAATCAGCTCATCCCAAGGATAGCAGACGTCATAATCCTCCATCATGTCGATGTTGGCAGCGCCGTATACAAACACGGCGTCCGGCAGTTCGCCTGTGGACACGATCGTCGCCAAATGCTGCGCATTCTGTTGAATGGTCACGTCAAATGATACGCCGGTGTCGGCGGTCACTTGCTGGGAGACATGGTCTTTCCCCCAGACATCCATGGGAGCCCACGTCATGTTGTGGTACAGGGAGAAGGTGGCAGGTGTTGTGTTTTTCTTCCATGTCAGATCTTCAGATTCCCATGAGGTTTCGGCTAATGCTGCACTTATCATCGACATGGCAAGGGCCAGCACAAGTAGAGCTGCAAACAGTTTCTTCATGGTCTTACCTCCTTGTATTATGCGCTTTTGCGCTTATGATAAACCGCACAGGTGGCGGTCTATTTCGTTATCGTACTAGATATCCTTACTCATGATTGTAAAACGGCGTACTATGTGGAAGCCTGCATCTTTATAAATGTGCTGAGCATGGTTGTCGTCGCCCGTAAAGAGAGTGCTGAAGGTGGCGCCCTCTGCCACGAACTCTTGCATCAGCAAATTGAACAGAACGGAAGCGATGCCGCGGCGCTCATACAGTGGGTCAGTACAGATGCCCGAAAACCAGCCGCGGCCGCTTTCCTGCCTGTCCACAGGACCGGTGAAGCTAATAATATGTCCCTCATGCGTCGCAACAAGGATCGGCCTTGGTCCTGCCGGGATCTTTCCATTGGGTATGAAACGGAGATCCATGCAGGGTATATTCTGTTTATGACAAGCTATCTCCGTTTTTAGAACGCTGCGCCAGTATTCACTGCCCACGCGGTCGCACATGCCGTCATAGTCATAGTCAAGGCGCGCATCATATCGGCCGGTATAGATACCCTGGGCCAGCAGTTCCCGCTGCTTGTCCTTCATGCCGGCCCATGGAACATAGGTTGACAGATCAAGGTACATGGCGATCTCACGGTACAGTACCTTGAAGCCCAGGCTCCTCAGGAATCCGTAGCCTGCGCAGCTCTCATCTATGCCGGGGGCATTGTTATGATCGTGCCCCGGCGTACCGGGAATGGTCCAGTCAATGTTGATGGGGTTATTGCTGGAGCAGGAGAAAGAGGCTTTGCCATTCGCCTTGAAGGCGGCCCCCAAGGTTTCCACCAGCGCTTTTCCAATGCCATGGCCCCGCCGGTCCATTCCGACAAAAATGCAAGTCAAATAGCCGGGAGTGCTCTCATTGGTCTCGCCGCTGAGAAATATCTTTTTGGCTACGCCGCTGATAAAGCCGACCACCTGGCCGTCTTCATCGGCTACAAAGCTGTATTTCGCATCATAATTTGGATTCAGCTCGAATTTCTGATGAAAGTATTCTGCAGTCAGCGGATAATAGACTACTTCCTGCGCATGCACGGATTCGTTCCAGACGTGGACCACACCCGAAAGATCATGATGCTCATACAAACGAATAGTCAAAATTATTTCCTCCTTCTCCTTATCGCTGAGATCCGATCAACAAATGCTTTGCCTAATTATGATGACTGAAACAAGTGCCTAGAATATAAATCCCCACATTACATTTGCTTTCGTGTAATATACGCAATCATATCCGAATAAAATCTATATGTCAACAGTCAAGTCCAGAATAGTGTGTAAATTCGTCCTGCATCACGAAGCAATCGTTTCATAGTGCACCCACCTTGCACCCACCCAGAGGAATAGTTTCATTGTATCAATATTATCAGCCTTTGCCAAATCTGAACGTCAATTTTGATACGGGATTGGCGTTCCCTTTTTATGCGGAAATGTGTTGAATTTACAAGGCTTTTCTGACTACGGGCAGTTTCAGGCAGTCCTATTTTGACAGTTCCCCTATCTCGAAAAACCTCATTTTCCCCGAAATTGCGCCTGCTCCGCCGGCAGGTGGGTGCACAATGAAACTTTTGTGGAGGAATCGTGTAATAGTGCACCCACCCCCTTCTTTGCGTGGAACAAACCGTCTCATTGGCGATTGGGATCAAGGAAGATAACACCAACAAACAGATTTTCTCATCCACTTTGAAGTGATATGTTTGTTTTAGTGAATTTTGTGAGGTATAATTAGGTGAGATGCGACATACCATCAAAGGAGTACTTATTTTTGAAGAAGATTCTCGTCCACATTCCACACAGCAGCATAGAGATTCCCGAGGAATGCAAGCCCCATTTCTTGATTTCACCACATGAGGTTAAGAGGGAACTACTGAGAATGACCGACCGATATACTGATGAGCTTGCCGATTGGTCTGATCGCTTGGTTTTCCCTGTAAGCCGTCTCATCTGCGATGTAGAGCGCTTCCGCGATAAACGAATGGAAAGCATGACGCAGAAGGGTATGTGGGTCTGCTATACACTAACCTCAGATGGAAAGCAAATGAAATTCATCAATACAGCTCATGAAAACGATATTCTGAATCGCTATTATGATCCGCATCATAAGTGCTTGGCCAAAATGACAGAAGATCGTATTCGAGTGTTCGGTTGTTGCCTTATTGTTGATGTGCATTCATTTTCACCGACTCCGCTGCCTTATGAGCCAAATCAGGACGGAAACCGACCAGATATATGTATTGGAACGGACAATTATCATACGCCCGATTGTCTCAAAAGTTTTACCGAGCGATTCTTTGATGACCGGGGATACTCGACTGCTTTTGATAACCCTTTCAGCGGAGCTATAACGCCTCTGGGCATGTATAAGCGGGAACCGCGGCTATTAGCCATCATGATTGAGATGAACCGGCGTCTTTATATGGACACAGAAACGGGAATAAAAAACGCTGGATTTGAAAGGTTGAAAACTTGTATAGGGGCATATTTGGCCGCAACAGAAGATCGACTATCTTCCACGCAACCGTTTGGCATAAGGTAGCAATAGTTTGACACTTGATTTTCGCTTTGCTGATTGTTTTTAAAACAAGCTGGAATTTCCATTAACTGCTTCAATGCAGATGATCGCCAATTCATCAGGGTATTCAAGAGTATCCCTATACGTTTTATAAGGTTCCAGCAACGGCCAGTTTTTTAACGGTCTGTCGATGTCTCTGTTTTCTCATTACTGGCTCATACCTTGCCATTGCTTGATTTGGTCTATGCACCAAGGCAGTTCATCGCGGATCTGATATACCCAGAAGCGTTTTACATCCCATCCCATTTCATACAATCGTTGATTTCTAAGTTGGTCACGATAACAGAGTTCTCCGTTCCAATCTCGATGGTACATTTCTCCATCTACCTCAATATCCAGTTTCCTTTCACCGTCAAACAACGCCAAGTCCAGCCAATATTTCTCTGCGGGGTATTGCGGTATGGTACGCATATTCGCATCAAACAGTGCAGAGTAGAAGTGTTTTTCCCAATCCGATACCTGCTCGAGATTTGAGACGTGAGGGTATGCCCTGCCGTCCGGATACTGGTCCGAGACGGGTGTATGTGCGGCTGTCATTCCCAGTTTGTTTACATATGCTACGAAGTGCTCCATATAGGATACTTTACAGGTGGCGCAATACTGCATATCACCAACTACAACCAACATGGACCTTGCTCTGGTAATTGCAACATTAAACAGGTTTCCTGTGTTACTCAAGAAGCCAATTGCGCTATCCGGTGTGCCTTGGGAGATTACTGGAGAAAAGAGGATGACGTCTTTCTCATCTCCCTGGAACTTGTGAACAGTGTCAACAAGGAATTCATTTCGAGCATACAAGTAATTGCGAAGCTCGGCATCCCTATCTATGGCCTCTTGGATTCTCTTCGCTTGAACTTTGAATGGAGTGACCACGCCTACAGTGCCTAAATAGCCGTTTTCAACGACGAGTTGCCTCAGTTCAGCAAGTATGCTGACGATTTCCATATTGTTAAAGGCGCCTCCATCTGGTGGTCTGACAGTAGTACCAATCGTATTGACCCACCTAATGCCGGCCTTGGAATTTCTTGGGACTATGAGCTTGCCATAGTTCGTAGCGATTCGCAGCTTGCCATCATAGAATTCGCTGTTTGAAAACTCTATAATGTCACCGAAGCTACGATGATGGTCACGAAGATGTATGATCCGATCAGGGTCCGACATACTGCTTGCAAGATTGTACAAGGACATAGTAGAATACGACCATTCGAAACCTACTCCGTATTTCTGCAGAAGCTTTGTATCCTGGGCTTTTGTAATGGAGCTGATGTGACTCAATTGCTTTGGATCACCGATAATCACAGCTCTCTTCGCGCGATAAAGCAGAGGCAGAATAGAGGCAATATCGCACTGGCTTGCTTCATCAATGATCACAAGGTCAAACATACCTGCTTGAAACGGGATACGCCCTCTTGCTGATAGGGAAGTAACGGCCCAGCAAGGCAAGTACTTTGCCATCTCTTTCTGCAATTTGCTGAACTGTCTCCTCACCTCGGGATAATCCTTGAGATCAACATCACCAATCAGTCTCATTGCGGAAACAAATTGCGCCATTTCCGTCCGCTGCGCAGACGTCACGTTCAGCGGGCGGGTAACCAGCCACTTCTTCCATAGTTTGAGAGCTATGTCCGCCAGGATTGCCTTATGCTCGCTCAATTGTTTGTCAAGGCTCTCAAGCGAGTCCGCCTGTTTCATGCTTTGCTGTAAAACTTCATATTCTACCAGTGCCTTTAGGCTGCTTATGCAATCGCCCATTTCACTTCTGTGCCGTTTGTATTCGCTCTCGGTAGCATTAGCTGAAAGCGGCTTGAGGCCGTACTTTTTCATCATCTCATCAACAGTAAACGCTACTTCTTCATACTCCTTGATTCGTTTTCTTTTTACTGCAAACCAAATCATCTTGTATATCACCGGTTGCAGTCTCCTTTGGGCATTGGTGAAAGTGGTGTCCAATTTGCTCGTCGCAGACTGCAATGCCTCAACTTCAGCTGCAGATACTTTCCCGTAAAATGCACCCCATCGGTCACGCGTCGCGTCAATTCTCTGCTCTGATCTGTCCAATTGATTGCGCAGCGACACAATCTGCCCTTTCTTCTTTTTCAAGATTTCGCTGCCTGAAAGCCTGTCCTTGTAAGCCTTGTCATAGTAAGCATAGTCGTCTTTGTCCATCTGGTCCGGCGAAGAAGATAACAGCCCTTCTATAAGCTCAGCGAGTCGTGTCGCATATTGGTTACTTCCGATACGAAGCATGACTGGCTTTGGGCTGAGGCTGTTTACGCGCAGGTCCACCACATCAACCGCCTTGTGATTTTTGCTGGTGAATATTGCTGCTTTGCCACGCCAGGCAGCGTTGATGAGCAGGTCCGTCACGACCTGCGACTTGCCAGTCCCCGGAGGCCCTGTAACAATAGTAAGTTCCGCATCAAGGGCGGCTTTCACAGCCTGCTCTTGTTCGGAGTTCAAAGGCAACACTTCAAGCAAGTCCATGCTTTGTTGGACATTCGGAATTGCTGCTGACTCTTGAACATGATGGACCCACTTATAAAGAGCGGTATCCCTATACTCCGAATCGCTCAGCTGCGAAAGCGACATCAGTTCGCTTTCCAAGCCCTGGGTATATGGTGAGCGCTCTGCAGCTATTACAATTGCCCTGTTGTATATCCCTTCCTGCGTGAAGGATCCAATGGGTGTTCGCATGTCTATCACATTAGGGTCTAAATCCTCTCGCCATTCCCACTGTCTGATTTGCTGCAATCGTGCGACCAAATCATCAAGCTCTATTTCCGCGTTCGCTTCATTCAGGCCGAGATCGTCTTCAAGCTCCACTAATGCGTACGCTCGGTCATTCACATCGTTGGCAGCGTATTTGCTTATTATTTCCTTGTTGATGCTGGGAAGGCTGGCGATTGTAACGTTTCCATGGTTGTACTCAACTCCAAACAGAAAAACTGGGGCAACCTTCAAATAGACCTGGCCAGTTCTGGAATATATCTTCTCTATCATCGTGGGGTAGCCCACATATGTTGTCAAATTCCTTTGATCGTTTGTGCGTGTAAACAGCTGGACCACTGCTTGCGAGTTGAAATGGCTTGTGTCAAGGCCCGCAACTTCCGCGTAATTAAGGTTAAAGTTACCTGATAAGAAAGCCGAGACACCATCATTATCTTCCAGGCTCAGGCAGTTGAGGAAGTATTTGCAGAGCCTATCCAGCGTGTGGTCTGGTGCATTGGTGTTTTCCAAGGGCACTGTTGTGGCACCTAAAGGGGTAGCTGCAGTTGCAGTGGCACCCACCGTATACCACATATATTGTGCATCCTGACGGCATTTTCCCTTCAGTTTATCATGAAGGATGGAATTCACGATTTTTTTCTCAATACCAAGTTTGGCCGCTATCTGACCGGCCTTTATTCCTTTAGACCCCGCTACCGCATCAAAGATGCTTTGTTCGAGTTGTGCCATAAAAAAGACTCCTAATTCCCTTAAAATGTTGCGGTGTGATATCCCTGCGTTTTACTTTATTATCTTACCAGGGTGATTTTTGGGTTTAGGTCGATGATTGGCCTTGCTTCCGGTGGTATCAGGCACCATAAATATTCGGTGAACAGGTAATACTTTTGCAGGTCCTTGTCGTTCTTCTCATTTTGTCCTATCTTTCTATATTGGGTGTTGGTGTTCTATTTGACCTTAAAGCGATGTCCACAATCCGTGCAGAACACTTCGTATTTTCCCCTTTTACCAGCAAAACCTGTCAACAGACCAGGAATCCAACCAACTGGTGTAAAAGAAGTAATAATCGCCCCGCCTATTGATTTGCCAACAGAAAACCCCTTCATTTTATTGCCAAGAACTTGAATGTTTGTACCTTTGCACTTTGGGCACTTGACTTGTTTTGCCATAGTATTAACGCCCTTTCCACAATACTCACGATGCCCCTTGTAGAAGTATTATACCACAGAACGCTTTGCTGTTTGGCAAAAGCGGTGAGTGCTTGGAAGTGCGAACGCTGTCGAACCTTCATTGCGGTTCGATCATAACTGTGGTAAAGTGATTGTACTTGAACATGACAAAATACCTTGCTATGGCGAGATTCGGATTTTTGTGTACATGCTGGACAAATAGCTGTACTTTCCCTCTTTAAGTTTACTTAAGGAAGGCAACCGAAGCCGAGAGGCTGGAAAAACTGTATAATGAGATTGTCGGCAACTCACAGCAGGGAGGAGATTCATGATGGATTTTGAAGGAGTCTGGACCAGCATCATCCGCCATTCGGGCGAACCATTCCATACGATAAGAGGCCATCAGTTCACATACCGTGTTGAGGGAGACCGTGTGATTACAGACAGGAAGAAATCTCAGATTCCGAAAAGTGAATTTGAAAAGGCATCGCATGTTGAATCGCTCAAGGGCCCGGGGCAAATCAACAGGTCTGTCTGGGGGCCGAGCTAAGTGTATGCCAGCCTGACGGATGAGCGCGTCAGAAATTTCTAAACTTTGCGATATATCCCATACATTCGTAACCGTCAAACAGAAGGGCACGAATCCGCCGCTGCACGGATATTGCTCGGCACAAAAGCGGGTAGGAGGCGCTCAAGCGCGTCCGGATTGTTATGGATATTCCAATTCGGCGCATTGTTGAAAACATACACAAGATACTCAAATGGATTAAGCCCATTTTCCTTGGCTGTTTCAATAAGGCTGAGCATGACGGCGCTGGCTTACACACCGCGCGGAATGTTTGCGAACAGAAAATTTTGCGGTCAATGACAAAAGGCTTTATGCTGCTTACGGCTCTGTTGATGCTGATTTCAAACTGACCGTCCATAAATAGCGTTTCCGCAAGAAGATTATACCGCATCACTGGAAGTGTATGCCACGATTATCAATATATGAATGCTAGTTGGTAACATTGAAGGCTGTGGGGTAAAGTGGACAAATCCCCCTCGTTCTTTAGTATAATCACCGCATAAACAACGTTGAAAAACTATTGATAGAACTGCTACATAAGTGAAAAAATTGAAACAAAGGCTGAGAATAATCAGTGTTTGAGCATACGGACTCTATCCGTAGAGCGGTAATGCAAACAAACAGGTTGTTGAATAAGAGAACATGAAATGCAGTAATTTAGTAATGATAAAGGAATTAGGGAGAAAGAAGGAGACTGAACAATGGTTGAATTTAGTGTAGACAAGTACTTTCGGCTTATTCTTAACTATCGATTTAATGAGGCGAGAAGTTACCGTACATCTAGCGTTCCCGATACTTTATACAAGTTTTATCCGCTCTATCCGGTTGATACAGAGAATGAAAAGCGACTTTCAACATTGGCCAGAAATGCGATATGGGTATCGGAAGCATCAAAGATGAATGACCCATTCGAGCTAAAAACAATCTATGTGGATAGGAATACACTCAGCAATTATTTCAATTTTACAGAGGAGGGCGTTGATTTTTACGAAGGATTATTCCAAGCAGGAGTTCAAAACCATTCATTTGCGTCGTTTTCTGCAAATGCGAGCAACAAGATGCCAATGTGGGCACATTATGCCAATAACTATCATGGTTTCTGCGTGCGTTTTCGAGTAAATGACAAAAACAATTTTCGGAACATTATTTATGAAGACGAACGCATCCCATTAGATGTTTTGTTTAATGAAATGGAAGGAGAACGCTTGAAGAACGAAAGGCGAGGTCTAGCTGGATATGGTGAAACACTTATGCTTCTCGCTACAATAACGCAGGAACAGTTCTTCCTGAAGCACAGTTCATGGAAGTATGAAGAAGAATATCGATTTGTGGTTGACACGAATAACAGAGCTCTAAAATCTTATGAAGTTATATGTGAAGATTTGGGCATTACAGTGGAAGGAGTCATCGCCGGAGTGAATTGTAGTCCTGAGCATCTGGAATGTCTACGCAAAATTTGCATATCCAATGATTGGAAACCTCCAGTTCTTGCAGTTATCAGTGGTGCACATTTTCAGATAGGAGAGGAGAAGACAGATGACAAAAATTAATTGTCAACACTCAGTCAGACAGAATTTATAAAGAGCAGATCTGTTTGAATTCTTTCGGCGACAGGTAACCCAGTTTGCTGTGCAAGCGAAAATTGTTGAACCAGTGCACATAATCCGCCGGTCCAACTCAAACTGCCCAAGTGTATCAACACATCTACGGCAAACATACTCCGCCTTGATCATTTGAAAGTCAATCGGCTACCACATTGCTATCATTGTATCAATATGATCAGCCTTTGCCAAAAAATCTCAGCCGCAATGCTGAGTTTTTCCTTTTTGTATAACTTCAGCAAGCCAATCCGCATCATGTTCAGGGCAAGAATGCACTCATAAAGCGCGACTTTCGCGTGTCGATGCACAGATTCGGCTTCCCGCAAGCCATACCCCAAAAGAGCCCAAATCCTGATTGACATCATGCAGTTCTGATTGCTGAAGCATCGATTTCATGCTATGATTCCCCGGTGTTTGAAGGTCGCGCATGGACAGTCTCAGGTAGGTGCTTTTTTCACCGTTTCAAGGTGGAGAGCCGGAAGAACAGCAGCGCATTTCGAGATCTGACCACGCGAGATGACGAAAAGGCGCTCAAATGCATGCTTTGGCTTTTGAAATACGCCCAATCGCAGGGAGGAAATACAATGAAAATCTCAAAAAAAGACGCGCTGACATGGTTCGAATTCTTCGCTTCATTACCGGAGGATGAGGAAATCATGACGCATCAGCAGGAAATTGTTTATGCTGCCTTTGCCCAAATTGAGGCAGCTATCGATCATAGAAATGATCTGCTGATGTCACAAATCAAACATTTGAAGACTTTGGAGAACAGAACTTACTTTGTTGGAAACGAAAGCAAATTTCCAAAGGGATGCCGTTCTTGTTTGTTTGGAACCGGCTTAAGTGCAGTCAGGAAAACAAACACATGCAACCTAAAGTGCAAGTTCTGTTACGATTATGGAGAATTGGATTATATTCCTCCGATTGGCGAAGGTGTGTGGGAAATCGGAGGTACGAAATTCTATGACAAGGATATTGATTTACTGCTTTCAATCCAACGGAAACCCACCGGTATTTCCTATGTATATTTGGAGCCGTTCATGGAGATTGAAAAGTACTATTCAATCATCAGGAAATTTCATGCTGCTCAGATCCATCAACATCTATACACAAACGGCACTTTAGCTGATGAAGAGACGCTGAAAGCATTAGGTGAAGCCGGTCTTGACGAGATACGCTTCAACTTAGGCGCCTCTGATTGCTCGGATAAAGTGATTGAAAATATCGGAACTGCAAAAAAATATATAAAGCATGTAGGTGTTGAAACGCCCATGACGCCTGAGTTCTTCAAAGCGTTTTTCGAGAAAAAGCAGGCGATCCTGAAAACAGAACTTGATTTTATCAATTGTGCAGAATTGCATCTGAATGATAACAATATCGACAATTATTACGGAGAAAACATGTATATTTCCAGGCATGGCTACATATCTCCGATTTGGAGCAGAGAATTGACGCTGAAATTCATGAAGATTGCCAATGAAGAAAACTGGGATCTGGTAGTTCACGATTGCTCGAACTCTACGAAATTTGCCAGGGATCTGAATTTGCGCGACAAAGAAGGTGGGTGGTTCGGAGCCAGCAATTACGCATGCGAGTTTTCCAGAATACCATATGAAGCCTTTTTGCCGATACTGCGTGATGACAATTTTGCATTTTTGTGCGAAGAAGAATTGCCCGATGGCTACAAACCGGGTCAGTTGGTTCTTTAATACCATTCTCAAACATTAATGCTTTGATGCGGCGGATCTTTCCCGCCCTATCTTTGTCTCATTCAATCGGCGTAGGCTGCGACTACGCCTTCTTCTCTCGACTTTGATATGACGAAAAATCTCTCTTCGCATCGGCGCATTACTGTTTTCAAATAGTATAAGGCGTCTGGCAAGGCAGTGCTTCGCAAATCCCGATTCATCTACCTGGATACCACAATAGCACAAGCCGCTGCCGTGAAGACAGCGGGCTTTGCAGAGGGACAGATACTATTTGCGCTTGAGCAACCCTTTCGCGACTTCCACGATATGCTCAGCAGTCAAGCCATAGCGCTTCTGCAGGTAGTCCTGCGGACCGACCTCGCCAAACTCATCCTCCACCGCCACGCAGGCAGCAGGTGTGGGAAGATTGGCGGCTAGGGCCTCGCACACGGCGGCGTAGAGGCCGCCGATCTTGTTATGGTTTTCCGTGACCAGCACCGCGCCGGTCTTTTGAGCCGTTTCGAGCAAAGCCGGCATGTCCAGCGGCTTGATGGTGAACATGTCCAGCACCTCGGCCTCGATGCCCTGCTCAGCCAGGGCTTTAGACGCCTGCAGCGCCTCATGCACCATAATGCCGCAGGCGACGATGCTCAGGTCCTTGCCTTCCCGCAGTTTGATGGCCTTGCCGATTTCAAAGGTGCTGCCCTGCGCATAAACCTTGGCGTTGTTCTTTCGCCCCACGCGGATGTACTTGACACCCTTACGCTCGATCAGCTGTTTGAGCAGGTCTTCAAACATGATGGTGTCGGTGATATCCACGATCGTGGCCGTGGGGATGGTCCGGTAGAGGGCGACATCCTCAAAGGGCATATGGGTGCCGCCATTGAAGGCAGCGCAGACGCCGGGATCGGTGCCGATGACGGTGATATCATTGCGGGCATAGCCAGCCGAGAGGAACACCTGGTCAAAGCTCCTGCGGGAGGCAAAGGGACCAAAGGTATGGCAGATGGGCTTGAATCCGCTGGCGGCCAGTCCGCCCGCGATGCCCATCATGTTGGCCTCCGCCACGCCCACGTTGATAGCACGCTCGGGGTGCGCCTGATGGTAGGTGTAGGTGCCGATGCAGCTCATTAGGTCAGCGTCCAGATAGATGACATTGGAATCGCTCTCCAGCAGGCCAATGATGGTCTTGCCGATCACATCCTTGAAGGCCCGCGGATCCATGGATCCGTTATAAATGATCTGCTGCATCTTTACTCACCTGCCTCCATCTTCACTAATTCGGCTTTCAGGTTACGGACCCAGCCCTCGCAGGCCTCTTTGGAGGGTGCCATGGAGTGATTGCTGAAGGTCTCCTCCACCTCTTTGACGCCTGCTCCCTTGATCGTATCCAGGACAATGGCATGTGGCCTGCCCTTGACGCCTTCACAGGCTTTCACGGCAGCCAGAACCTCTTCAACGCTGTTGCCCTTGACCTGCTGAGTGTGAAAGCCAAAGGCCTCCATCTTGGGAGCGAAGCCGATGGGGTCGTTGATTTCGGCGACATAGCCATCCAGCTGTTTCTTGTTCCAATCAATGAAGACAGTCAGGTTATCCAGCTTGCGCGATGAAGCAAACATGAAGGCCTCCCAGGGCTGACCCTCGTTTAGCTCGCCATCGCCGACAATGAGGTACATTTTGCTGTCCCGACCCTTGAGCCTGTCACCCAGGGCCATTCCGACCGCCAGGGAAGTCCCTTGACCCAATGAGCCGGTGGTCATGTCAACGCCGGGCGTCTTGTTGCGGTCACAGTGACTGGGGAAGTTGGTGCCCGGCTGGTTCAAGGTCTTGATCTGCTCATAGGGAAAGTAACCCAGCAGCCCCAGGGCCGCGTAGATCGCGGGCCCGGCGTGGCCTTTGGAGCAGACCAGCTTATCGCGCTCAGGCCACCGGGGATTGCTGGGATCAATGCGCATCACCGCGCCATAGAGCACGGCCAGTGTATCCACAATGCTGAGCGAGCCACCGATATGCCCAAAGCCGCGCGCCTGAATGGCTTCCACAACCCCCAGGCGGATCTGCGCAGCAAACTTTTCAAGTGATTGTACGTTCGAATCCATCATGACCTCCTGCTAAACAATTGGTTGGACTGCCTGGGCATCACTCTTGACACGGGGCAGGGTTGAGCCCCCGTAGGGCATGGCCAGTACGGTGGCCTGATCTCCCAACTTGCGCATGGCGGCGTCAAACGCCGACTGCACTGTTGGATATGGCTGTATAAAGATGCGGCGCACCAGGGCATCCTCCATGTCTGAGACCAGGTAGATGTCCGCGTCCCGCAGCACCATGGCGATCGCCGCAGCCTTGTGCCCGCCCAACTCAAACGTCTGCCCAATGCGGTCTATCAGCGACTGCGGCGAAGCGGCCTCCAGCATCCACCGTTCAAAGACGTGCTCGCCAAAGCCCTCCCGGCAGGAACCGATCAGGATGATGACCCCGCCTTTTCTGACCGCGTGCCTGGCATTATCCAACGCCTTTTGCGTCTGGTAGAGATTGAGGTCCTTGGGCGCGCCGCCTTGGGAGACCAGTACGATGTCGGCACGCCGGGGGATCTCTTTGAGATAGAACTTGTCAAGGAACCGGCAGCCCTCCCGGTGGGCCAATACACTGTCACCCGCCACGGCGCAGACAATGCGCTTATGCTCGTCCAGCACCACGTTGAGGATGAAATCGATGCCGCAGATGGCGGCGCCGTCTTCGATATCCACGCGCAGGGGGTTGTCCTCCAGCTGTCCGGCACAGGCTTCAGACAGCACCATCATGCGATGATTGGCCTGGATGGCGGCACGGGTGGAAGAACCCGGCATGATCGCCTTGGCGCCGCCGGAGTAGCCGGCGAAATAGTGGTATTCGATATTGCCAAGGCAGATGCGCCGGTCAGCCTGCGCCACCAAGCGCGTGATGTCAACAGGCGTGCCGGTTTTCGTTTCGCCCAGATGCACGACATCTTCTGGATCAGTATCCACGCACCGGATCTCCTGCCAGGCGCGCTCGCCTGCCAGGCGCTGCCGTTCCTCCGGCGTATGCGGCCGATGTACGCCCAAGGCAAAGACCAGGGTGATATCCTGCGCCTTGATGCCGGCTGCGTCCAGCTCGTCCAGCAACGCCGGCATGACAGCATAGGTGGGCATGGGACGTGTGATGTCGCTGGTGATGATGGCAATCTTTTCCCCCGGTTTGACGATCTCACGCAAGGGCCTGGAGCCGATAGGCTCATTCAGCGCGCGGCGCACCTCGGCCTCGCCGGTCAAGCCAAGGGGCACCTCATTGGCCATCAGCACCCCCATCAGGTTCTCCTGGGGCACTTCCACCATCTGGACGCCTTGGCCGATGCCAAATTCCAGTTTCATGGCTGCCCTCTGCCAAAGGTCTTAGCGGCGTAGCGCAGCGCCTTGACCACGGGCAGCTCCTCGCCGGTCAGGAAGCGGATAAGAGCACCACCCCCGGTGCAGATGTAGCTGATCTTATCGGTCTTGCCGTATTTGCTGGTCGCCGTGATACTGTCCCCGCCGCCTACGACTGTGTAGGCGGGCGTGTCGCCCAAGGCATCCCAGACGATTTTGGTCCCCAGCTCGGTCGCCGGCTGCTCAAAGACGCCCATGGGGCCGTTGACAAAGACGGTCTTTGCCACTTGGATGATGCGTGCATATTCCCGCGCTGCTTCTTCCCCGATATCCAAAACACTGGCATCCGTGGGCAGATTTGCGGGGGCATCCTCCCGGCGCTCCCCATCCTGGAGGTAGGCCAAGGTCTTGGGCAGAATGATCTTGTCTGCATGCTTTGAGAGGATCTGTCCGGCGATGGCTATCATTTCCTCCAGGTTCGATTTTTTGATGAAGTCCATGCTGCCCTGGCCGATGGGTTCACCCTTGGCGGCCAGCATGATGTTAGCCACGAGGCCGCCAGTAAGCACTTGGTCTGCCGCGCCGCTTGAAAGCACACGGTCCATCATGAGGAAAGCGTCAGATACCTTGGCCCCGCCCAATACAAAGACACAGGGATGCTGCGGCTGCTCCATCAGTTCGGAGATCACGACGTATTCCTGCTCAAACAAGCGTCCCATTGCCGAAGGCAGCACCTGCTCAAAGCCGCATAGCGAAGGTTGGTCACGGTGCGCGGCGGCAAAGGCATCGCAGACATAGAGATCCGCCAGGGGCGCCAGCTTTGAGACCACCTGGGTCTTGGCCTGCTGGGCGTGACTGAGCTGCAGCTTCATCTCAAAGAGCGTTTGCTCCTCAGCGCAGAAGCGCACGTTGTCAAGCAGGATGATCTCCCCATCCTTGAGCGCCTGGATAGCCTGACGGGCCGTGGGGCCGCAGACATCCTCGATGAAGCGGACCTCCTGCCCCAAGAGCCTTGAGAGCACCGCGGCGTGGGGCTGGGTGGTGTAGAAGTTGTTGTACTCAATATCAGAACCTTGGTGCGCCAGCAACACCAGCCTGGCCCCGCGATCAGAGAGCTCCCTGATCGTGGGCACACAGGCTTCGATGCGCGCGGTGGATTTAAGCTTCCCCTTCTCGCGGTCGATTGGCTGGTTGATGTCCACCCGACATAGCACGGTCTTGCCCTTGATGTCAAAGGCATCCAGTGTGTTGATCCCAAAACGCATTTATTTCTTGAACCTGCCGATCTTGAGATACGCATTGGTCGCGGCCGTGCCCTCCTCGCGGCTCAGCTGCATTTTCATGGCGGCGCGGATAGCGTCAATGCTCTCAGGGATAGTGACGGATTCCTGCGGGATGTTGACCGCGAACATGATATCATCGCCGGACTCTACTATGCTGTCACTCCACAAACCGATCTCATACAGATCGCCGCGGCGGTTGCCCAGATCACGCCCATAGCGGAAGAAGCTGGCGTTGCCCTGGAAACCCTCATCGATGGACACCACGCGGATGCGCGGATGCTTTTCAAAGACCTCAAGCGCCTGCGCCGCGGTGATCTTACCGTTTTTACCGCTGACCACCAGCGTGATGATGTGGCCGTGCGTCACCGGTGTGTGCACCAGGATACCTGTGGCGTCTATGTGGGGCATGATGGTCATCAAATCCAGCGCCTGGTGGCTGGGCGCCTTTTCCATCTGCAGCGCGTTGGTCAAGCCGCGATGATAATCGCCCGGGTCAGCCACACGGCGGATGATTGTGATGGCCACTTTCCTGACCCCGAAGGCCCTGTCCAGGGCATCCACCGCGCGGATCAGGCCGGTGGTGTTGCAGCTGGTCAGCTTGAGGTAATCTGCGCCCAGGCCTTTTTCGTAGTTGGCATAGCCGTGGAAGAAGACATCGGCCACCGAATTCTTTTCGCCGCCCTGGAAGATGGCCTTCTTCCTGTGCTTTTCATAAACGATCTTGTTTTTGGCGCCCACCCCGCCGGGAGCGGAATCCAGCATGATGTCCACCTTGCCCACCAGCTCATCAAAGCTGCCGGTGATGGGAATGCCCAGCGCATCAAACTGCGCCTTGTCAGCGCCTTCCACCAAATACAAGTCGTACTTCGTGTTGTTGGCGCCGATCATGTCGTTTTCACGCAGCGCGCGCACAGCCAGCGTTGGCGCCAGGTCCGCAATTCCCACCAGTTCCATGTCCCCCTGCATGGCCACGCCGTCGGCCAAACGCTGACCGATGACGCCGTAGCCCGCAACACCCACTTTTACCTTTACCATAACACTCTCCTAAATTTGGTTTAATCGATGCTTTTCACTTTGACCGGAACGCCGCCCAGATTGCTTGATTCAAGGACCGCGTCAGCAATTAAGACCGGATACAGCCCATCGCGCACACCCACCGGTGTTGGCTTATCCTGCAGGCATGCCTCCACAAACTGTCTGTCCTGCTCAGTAAAGGCGTCCTTGTACCGCTCCAGGAAGTACCATAGAGGCTTTGAGTGGAACACACCCTCAGCATTTAAGAGGACGGTGTTGTCAAGCGTTTCGTTTTGCGCGATGACGCAGCCCTTGGAGCCAAAGACCTCCACGCGCTGGTCATAGCCATAGACCGCCTGTCGGCTGTTGTCAATCATGGCCAGGGCACCTGAGTCCAGCTTCATCATGATGACACAGGTATCCACATCACCGGCTTCTTTGATGGCGGGATCGATCAAGTTGGCGCCATAACAGCTCACCTCGGTCACCTTGGCGCCCGACAGATACTGCACCATGTCAAAATCATGGATGGTCATATCAGTATACATGCCGCCTGAGCCACGCACGTACCCAATCGGTGGCGACTGGGGATCACGGGAGGAGATCTTCACGATCTGCACTTCCCCCACCGCGCCTGATGCTACCTGCCTGCGGACCTGCAGGAAGTGCTTGTCAAAGCGGCGGTTGAAACCCACCTGGAACTTGACGCCCGCCTTCTCCACAGCGGCGATCACCTCTTTGATCTTGCCGGCATCGCGGTCAATGGGCTTTTCACAGAAGATGTGCTTGCCTGCCGCTGCTGCCTCAATGCACATCTGCGCGTGGGTGTCGGTGGATGAGAAGATGAAGATGGCATCAATGCCGGGGTCATCGATCAGCTCATGGTAGTCCCGGCAAACGGGAATGCCCAGCGGATCAGCCAAAGCATGCGCGGCCTCCAAATTGATGTCGGCCAGCTTGACCACTTCCACCTGCGGTATGCGCTGTACGAGCGCAGGCGTGTGGGATTTGGAGATACGTCCTGCGCCAATAATGCCGATGCGCAGTTTCTTATCCATCTTAAGCCTCCACTTTCACGGGCAGGCCGCCCAACTGCCAGCTTTTTTTGGCGGCGATAGCGATCTTGACCGGCTGCAACCCGTCAAAGGCGCCCACCAGGGTCTCACCATTCTCAAGGCAGGCATTGACAAAGCTGCGAGCCTCCTCGACAAAGGCATCGTTGTAGCGCTCCAGGAAGAACCAGAGCGGCTTCTCACTGCTGACACCGTCTGCGGTATACAGCACCGTGTTGTTGGCCGTTTCATTATCAGCGGTAATGCAGCCCTTGGAGCCGAATACCTCAATGCGCTGATCGTAGCCATAGACAGCCTGGCGGCTGTTGTCGATCACGCCCAGGGCGCCATTGGCAAAGCGCAGCATGATGATGCAGGTGTCCACATCCCCGGCCTGGGCGATGTCTGGGTTGACCAGGCAGGCGCCGAAGACTGAGACCTCCGTCACCTCACTGCCGGTCAGATAGCGCACCATGTCAAAATCATGAATGGTCATGTCGACGAAAATGCCGCCCGAGACCTTGACGTAACTAAGCGGCGGCGCCTCAGGATCGCGGGAGGTGACCTTGACGATCTGCACATCGCCCACACCGCCCTGCCTGACCACCTCGCGAACCCGCTTGAAGTTGCGGTCAAAGCGACGGTTGAAGCCCACCTGGTACTTAATGCCGGCCTTCTTCACCTCGGCCAGCACCTCTTCGATCTTGCCCAGATCATGGTCGATAGGCTTCTCACAGAAGATGTGTTTACCCGCCCTGGCGGCAGCGATGCTGATGGGTGAGTGCATATTGGTGGGCGCACAGATAAAGACCGCGTCCACATCTTTATCCTGCAGGATCTTGTGGTAGTCGCCATACACTTTCTTAACGCCCAGCTTGTCAGCCAAGGCCTGGGCTGCCACCATATTGACATCCGAAATGGCCTCCACCCTGGCGTTGGGGACACGGTTGGCCAAATTGTCCGCGTGCAGTTTGCCGATACGCCCCGCGCCGATCATCCCGATCCTTAGAATCTTGTCCATACTTGTCTCTCGCTTTCTAATATTGTCTGGCCTTTTTGATGTTCTCTTCATGCTCCTGCCAGGCCTGGCGGTTTTCCGCCTTGTGCGCCACCTGGGCTGATCCCACGCGCCACCAGGCGCCATAGCCATCAGTCATCGACTTGGGTATCACCTTGATGTCAAGCAGCACAGGACGATCCTTGACCGTCAGCGCGTCCTTGATGGCCGCCTCCAACTGCTCAAGGGTGCGCACGGTATAGGTCTTGGCGCCGTATCCTTCAGCAATCTTGGCATAGTCCACCTGCAGGAAATCGCCATCGTGTTTCCCGCTCTCGCTCCTGTAGCGCAGCTCGGTGCACAGGCTGTCATTGCCCTGCCCGACCTGCAGATTGTTGATACAGCCAAAGCTGGCGTTGTCAAACAAACAAATGTTGATCTTCATATGCTCCTGCACGGCGGTGAGCAGCTCGGAGTGCAGCATGACAAAGCTACCATCCCCCACCATGGAGTATACTTCCTTATCGCCCACGGCGATCTTCTGGCCCACGGCGCCGCAGATCTCATAGCCCATGCAGGAGTAGCCGTACTCCATATTGTAGCTGTCAGGGCTCATGGGCCGCCACATGCGCTGCATGTCGCCAGGCAAACTGCCCGATGAACCGATCACCACCGCGTCCCGCGGGATCAGGCGGTTGATCATGCCCAGGGCAGCTGTCTGGGTGATACAACTGTCCAGGTCCTGCGCGAACTTCGCTGCGGAAGCCGCATTGGCATCATTGATCAAGGGCGCTTCGCCCGGGCTGAATGTCATGCTATCCAGGCGTTCAAGCTCTTTGAGCCACTTCTCCTTAGCCACTTTGACCTCATCTGTATAGGCAGTCTTGTAGTCAATCAGCTCCTTGTTGAGAGCAACCAGCGCTTCCCTGGCATCCGCGATGACGGGCAGGGCGTCCAGCTTGAGCGCCTGCATGGGCGACATGCTGATGTTGACGAATTTGGCATCCAAATTGAACAGCGATTTTGAGGCGGTGGTAAAATCCGTGTAGCGCGTACCGACGCCGATGATCAGGTCCGCCTGGACTGCGATCTCATTGGCGGCGGAGCAGCCTGTCACCCCAATACCGCCCATGTTGAGCGGATGATCCCAGACAACGGTGGATTTGCCCGCCTGCGTCTCCCCAAAAGGAATGCCATAGGCTTCAGCAAAGGCAAGGAAGGCCTCATGCGCCTCCGAATATCGTACACCGCCCCCACAGACAAGCATGGGTTTTTTGGCCTGACGGATAAGCCGCGCAGCCTGCTGGATGGCGCGTTGTGTGGGAGGGCGCCGCTCGATGACATGTACGCGCTTTTCAAAGAAGCTGAGGGGATAGTCATAGGCTTCGCCTTCCACATCCTGCGGCATTGCCAGACAGACAGCACCGGTATCGGCGGGATCCGTCAGTACACGAAAGGCATTGAGCAAGGCGCTCATCAGCTGTTCAGGGCGCTGGATGCGGTCAAAGTAACGGCAGACCGCGCGGAAGGCATCATTGGTGCTGATGCCGGCATCGTGGCCGTACTCCACCTGCTGCAGCACTGGGTCAGGCTGCCTGCAGGCATAGGTATCGCCAGGCAGCACCAGCACGGGAATATTGTTGGCTGTCGCTGTGCCGCAGGCGGTCACCATGTTGGCCGCGCCCGGGCCAATGGAAGATGTGACGGCAAATATCTGCTTGCGCTTCATCTGCTTGGCAAAGGCGATCGCCGCATGGGCCATGCCTTGCTCATTCTTGCCCTGATAGATGGCCAGACGCTTGCGCTCCTGCAGCAGGGCCTGGCCCAGGCCCACGACATTGCCATGCCCGGGCAGCATGAAGACCCCGCGCACAAAGGGCTGCTCCTGATCATCCCAGGCGACATACTGATTCTCAAGGAAGCGCACCAGCGCCTGGGCCATGGTGAGACGAACTGTGTTCACTTGATCACCTCCTGGTTGAAGATATGATCGTTGGCATCAGGCTGCCACAGCCACTCATGCCCCACATCATCGATGCGCGTCTTGCGCCAGGGATCGTCAGGCAGATGGCGAATACCCCAGACATAGCACATACAGTAACCGGGCGCCGCCGTTTGGGAGTGAAACCCCTCCAGTATCACCGTCAGGCCATTGTTGCGTGAAGTATAGACCTGCCCGTTGGCAAAGCTGGCGCCAAAGCCATTCAGACGATCAAAGCGGTGAAAATAGACCTCCGGCTGCGGGTGGTGGTGGGGCGGATAACTTGACCATTTACCGGGGAAGTTGAGCACCTCGCCCAGCACCATGTTGGACCAGGGCGCGGATTCGTAGTCAAAGAAGGTCTTGATGTTGCGACGCATCGCCCCCAGCAGTTCACCCTGATTGCCCGCCGGCTGCACCACCACTTCCTCAGGCGTGTACAGATGCGGGTCAAAGTCGCGGCCATTGTGAGCCGACTGGCAATACAGTTCAGCATGGCTGACCGCTATGACCTTGACCGGCGTACCCTTTGGCAGATGCAGGCACCAGGCCTCCTGCTTAAAAGGATCAGTGCGTGAGACGGTCTCTTCCCTGTCCGCCCAATTGAAGGTGACCTCACCTTCCAGCAGCAGGAGGGCCATCTCCTTCTCTGCGTCTTCGGCAGTCCATTCCATGTCCCTATCCAGCACAATCAGGCCAACATCCATGTTGACCTGCGGGCTGTCTTCACATGTCAGGTAGGCATTGTAGCCTGGGCTGATAACCGGCTGAAGATAAGCCATGCGGTTCTCCTTACAGTCCTGTGTGCTCGCGGATGAAGCGGCGCGCGCGCTGAGCGTATTCCAATGGATTGGCTTTTGCGGGATCCTGCTCGGCCTCCACCAACAGCCAGCCTTCATAACCCGAAGTTGCCAGCTTATGGAAGATGGGATCAAAATCCACGCCGCCATCGCCCGGCACGGTAAAGGCACCTTCGCGCACTGCCTTTAAGAAGCTCCAGCCCTCCGGCTTGACGCGCGCGACCACATCCAGGCGCATATCCTTCAGGTGGACGTGACCGATGCGCTCAGCATGCTGATTAAGCATCGCCAGGGGATCCTCGCCCGCAAAGGTGAAGTGCCCCGTATCGTAGCACAGCCACACATGCTCAGAGTCCGTATTCGCCAACATGTAGTCTGTCTCCTGTGCCGATTGCACCACCGTGCCCATGTGGTGATGGAAGCAGAGTTTGAAACCCCTCTCGGTCGCGCGCTTCCCCAGCCGATTGAGCCCCAGACAGAAGCGCTCCCACTCCTGTTGGTTCATGACATGTTTCGCATCCCCAAGGACGGAGGTATCCAATTTACCCTGGATGGAATAGCTTTGTTCAGAGACGTTAATGCGGTTGGCGCCCACAGCCTGCAAAAAGTCCAGTTCCTTGATAAATTCGGCTTCAACTTCCTCATAAGGTTTGGTCAGGAGGAAGCTGGAAAACCAGCGTGATGCAATGCGCATGCCGCGCAGATCAAGCTCATGCTTGAGCAGCGCGGGATCCGATGGATACTTGTTGCCGATCTCACAGCCCACGAAGCCCGCCAAGGCCATCTCGCTGATGATCTGCCTGAACGTGTTTTCCGCGCCCAATTCAGGCATGTCATCGTTGCACCAGCCAATGGGCGCTATGCCCAGCAGTACCTTTTCTTTGTCAAACACCTGCGTTATCTCCTTATAAAATCTATATCGTTGCCAGCTTGCGCGCGCGGGCTTCCAGCTTGCCGCGCGTGACGTCAATGGTGACGGCCAGGATGATGACCGAGCCGATGACGATGTACTGTATATCGTTGCCCGCACTGAATAGGTTGAGGCCGTTGCGGATAGTCGAGATCAGCAGCGCGCCCAGCATGGTGCCCCAGATGGTGCCCTTGCCGCCGCGGAAGGAAGCGCCGCCGATGATGCAGGCGGCGATGGCATCCGTATCATAGGTAGCAGCCGAAGCGGTGTTGGCGGTGTTCAGACGCCCTGCCAGCACAACGCCCGCGATGCCGCACATGATACCAGAGATGATATAAACGATGGTCAGCACGTCTTTGGAACGGATGCCGCTCATCCGGGCGGCTTCAGGGTTGCCGCCCACGATGTAGATCTGCCTGCCAAGCGCTGTGTGATTGAGGAAGACATGGAAGACCAGATAGACCAGGATGACCAGGATGAAGCTGACCGGGAAGCCCTCCAGCAATTTAAAGCCAAAGATATCGATGTCAAAGGTCTGCCGGCCGATCCACAGCACCTCGTCGATGCCCTTGTTGGTGAAGCCGATGGTCTTGGAGGCGGTGATGAGCAGGGCAGTACCCCACAGCACGTTTTTCATGCCCAGGGTAGAGACAAAGGGGTGCGGAAGGTCCAGGCGGGTGAGCAGGGTGCCGTTGACGAATCCGGCAAAGGATGAAACCAGGATGGCCGCGGGAATCAGGATCCAGGGACTGGTGATGCCAAAGTTCTGCATCAGCACGCCGATGGTACAGGTGGCCAGGATCGCGTTGTAACCAACCGACAGGTCGATGCCGGCCGTGATGAGCGCCAGCAGCATACCGCTGCCGATCAGGCAGTTGACAGCCGTCTGCTTGAGGATGTTCATCTGGTTGGCCATTGACATGAACCGGCCGGGCCGCGCGATGGTGAACACTATGAACAAGACGGCCAGGACGAACAGGGGCCCCAGTTTCATCATCAGGTCTCCAAGGCCGCTCTTTTTCTTCGCTTTGATCATTGTCATGCGATTTTTCCTCCCCAAGCCGCTTTCATGATATCCTGCTGATTGAAGTGCTCGCCGCCCCGCTCAATCTGCGCCATGACGTGCCCTTCGCGCATCACGATCACGCGGTCGGCCATGCCCAGCACCTCAGGCAGTTCAGAGGACACCATGATGATGCACTTGCCCTCCTGCACCAGGCGGTTCATGACATTATACACCTCAACCTTTGCGCCTACGTCAATGCCGCGGGTGGGCTCGTCAAAAATGTAGATCTCCGCGTCGCAGTTGGTCCACTTGCCGATGACGACTTTCTGCTGATTGCCGCCTGACAGCTGCACCACAATCTCGTTGATGCTGGGCGTCTTGATGCGCAGCGCCTTGACATTGCCCTCGCTCACCTCGCCGATCCGTTTGTGGTTGAGCAGCAGACCATGGCGATACTTCTTCATATTTGCCATCACCAGGTTGGTGCGCACCGGCAGGGACAGCACCAGGCCCTGCCCTTTGCGATCTTCCGTCAGGAAAGCGAGGCCGCAGGCAATAGCCTGGCCCGGGTTTTTCACATTGACCTTCTTGCCCTTGACATAGATATCGCCGCTGTCCAGCTTATCCGCGCCAAATATCGCCCGCATGGTTTCGGTGCGCCCGGCGCCCACCAGCCCCGCGAAGGCCAGGATCTCGCCGCCATAGGCTTCAAAGCTGACATCGCGTAAAACACCAATCTCATTGAGCTTTTCAACCTTCAAAAAGCACTCACCCCGCCGGCCGGATACCTTGGGATACTGGTTTTCCAGCGTCCTGCCGACCATTGCCTGGATGAGGATATCCTCATTGAGGTCCTTGATGTCATCGGTGCGCACATACTCGCCATCACGCATGACGGTCACGCGGTCACACAGTTCAAACAGCTCCTCCAGCTTGTGCGAAACAAAGAGAATGGCGATGCCCTGTGACTTAAGGTTGCGCACCGTCTCCATCAGCTGATGGATCTCCTGCTCGCCCAGGGAACTGGTGGCCTCGTCCATGATGATCAGCTTGGCGTTCATGGTCACCGCTTTTGCAATTTCAACCATCTGCTGCAGCCCAATGCCCAGTTTGCCGCATTCCATCCTGGTGTCGATCTCGGGATGGCCCAGCACCTCAAGCGCCTGATGCGCCTGGGCGCGCATGCTGGGATAGTCAAGCATTCCAAGCTTGTTAGTGATCTTACGGCCCATAAAGACGTTGTCAACCACCGGCAGCATCTTGACGATATTCAGCTCCTGATAAACGCAAGAAATGCCCGCCTGGCGGGCCTGCACCGGATTCCTGAAGGAGACCCTCTCCCCGTCGACATAGATCTCACCTTCTTCGGGAATATAAACACCGGTGAGCACCTTGATCAAAGTGGATTTCCCCGCGCCGTTTTCACCGATCAGGCCGTGTATCTCGCCGGGCCTGATCTGGATGTGCATATCGCGCATGGCAACGACGCCGGGAAACTTCTTGGTCACGTGCTTGAGTTCCACCACATACTCAGACATTCCATCACCTCTGCTTTGAGGCGCGAGCCCCTGTGTACAGACGCCTGCCGATCCAGCAAATAGCGGGTGATCCGGGGACCTTACTCCGGATCACCCGCTGCGCGTTTTCTTCTTGATGCAAGCCTCAAAAATCCGCTTGCCGCGTGCCGCGGACCAACTTACTTCTTGAGGAAGTCCTGGAAGTTCTTGCCATCGATAACGACCGTGTCAACGACAACGTTCAGCTCTACGGCTTCACCCTTGAGAGCCTTGAGGGCGGTCTCCACGGCGAGGTAACCCATCAACTCAGGCTGCTGGGCTACGGTGGCAGCCAATTCGCCGGTGGCGATCAGCTCAATGGCCGACTGGTTGCCGTCAAAGCCAATGATGGTGATGCCTTGCTTGCCTGCTGCCTTGACGGCGTTCAGGGCGCCAATGGCGGTATCATCATTCATGCACAGCACGAGGTTGATTTCGGGATGGGCCACCAGCTGATCCTCCATGACGCGAGTGGCACCATCAGTCGTGTTATTGCCAGAAAGTGCTGCGACAGCCTTCAGGCCAGCATCTTTAAGGGCCTGCTCATATCCTGCCTTGCGTAGGTTGGACGTGTTGTCGCCCTCCTGGCCATAGATGATCAGCACCTGGGCCTTGTCTTTGCCGACCAACTCAAGACCATAGACGCCGCCCGATTGGGCCGCGACTTGGTTGGAAGTGCCAACAAAGGCAACCTTCTTATCATAGGCGGCATCGGTGTCGCAGAAGATGACCTTGCCCTCATAACCGGTATTATTGATGGCGCCGATCACTGCATCGCCGTCCAAAGGCGCGATGATGATGGCGTCGGGCTTGGCGGCCATCTGGGTCTCCAGCTGCTGTACTTGCTCGGCGATCTCGGTTTCGGCGGCAGCGCCCTGCACATCGATGGTCAGGCCAAACTCCGCTGCCGCGCGGTCGATGCCGCCCTTGACGGTCTGCCAGTACTCACTGGATAGGGTCTTCAGGTTCACCACAATGGTGAAGTTGTCGGTCTGGGCAAAAACGGGGGTCAGGGAGACGAGCAACGCCAGGGTCAACAGGATGGCCAGCATTTTCCTCATGGTAGATACCTCCAACGTATATTATTGAGTGGATTTCTCCACTTCAATTACCTTGTGCTTAAGCACGTCGGGCTTTCAGCAACATGTGGACGATAGGATCCGCCGACTCGCCCTTCCACATGGTTGATGAATCTTTTACGTGCACATGGTACTTCAAGTAGCTCTCAGATGTCAAGTGCTAATCGATCAAATATGGGCCATATTTGCGAGACTTTAAGGCGTTTGTCCAGCGTTGTGCAGATGACGAGCAAATGGAAACGTCAGCCCTTTTCATCCCAAACACGTAATGATATAATGTCCACAAAGACAGACACGCCTCTTTGGGACGGACTAATCGTCATGCAGGATCAGGCCTGCCAAGCGACGTTTCTCTGCAACCGCATGGTACCGGCATATAGACCACCTTCTAGACCGACCTCTTTATACAGGATACCGCGCTGCTGGACCAGATCATCTGCCTGGGCCATGCCTGCATCGGGTGGAAGTTGCGGGGCAAGCTAACATAATGATCAAAGGCGTATATGCGCCGCAGCGCAGGCAGCAGGCCACAGGAAACCACCTGCCAACAGTGGTTATCTGCCGGCAGGTTGTTTTTCATTAGGACCCGTCATGAACGCATTGCTTCGTTGTCAGCACTTCTTACCAGGATATATTGTCCGGGTCTGCGTGCAAGCCCGCGACGCCCTTTAAGCTGCTGATCTTCCGCATGTCCTCGGGCGAGAGCTCAAAATCGAATACCTCGGCGTTTTCCCGGATTCGTGCGGGCGTAACGGACTTGGGCAGCGGCAGAAAGCCGTTTTGTAGGTTCCAGCGGATAGCGACCTGCGCAATGCTCTTGTTGTACTTTTCCGCCAGTTCCTGCATCTGCGGCACCTTGAAGATTTCACCTGAGCCCAGCGGGCTGTAGGCCTCCAGCAGCATGCCCTTCTCCCTGCTGTACGCCACCACCTCATCCTGCGTGTCACCGGGGCACAGGCGTATCTGATTGACAACCGGTGCGACCTTCACTGTCTTCAGCAGCTCGTCAACATGCCTGCTGTGGAAGTTGCTTACACCCAGGGCGCGGATCTTCCCGGCCTGATAATATTCCTCCATCGCGCGCCAGGATTCGGCGTTCATCTCTTTCCAGTTTTGTTTGAAGTCAACAGGGACAGGCCAGTGCAGCAGGAAGAGGTCGATGTAGCTGCCGCCCAGCTTCTCAAGGCTTTCATCCATCGCGGCCTTGGTCCGCTCATACCCGCGCACAGCGTTCACCAGCTTGGAGGTGATGAAAACCTCCTCCCGCTTCAGGCCGCTCTGTTTCACAGCGCGGCCGACACTTTCTTCGTTGCCGTAGCCTTGGGCGGTGTCAATGTGGCGGTAACCGGCAGCGAGGGCTTCCTTCACCGCGTCCACAGCCTGCCTGCCGTCCTCCACCTGCCAGGTCCCAAAGCCGATGACGGGGATCTTCACCCCATTGGATAAAGTATAAGTATCTGTCAATGATTTCATGGTTTGTCTCCTTGCTTATCGTCGGGCCGGTTTCAGTCGGCCTAAAAAGATAATAACCCATTGAAGCAGTTCTTAATCAGCTATCGATGCGCATGCATTGAATTTGCCTTTATTCAAAGACGCTGGTGCAATTGAAAGCGCAATAGGTTCGCCACGCTCATGTCCCGGTGAAAACCCGGTCTCTTGACAGCATACAGCTATAGCGTGATAATCCAAAAAGCAATCCTGTAACCGTCACGACCCGGCAAGAGCAAGCGCCAAGGAATGGCTGGCCGCAAAAACAGCCTGACAAAACCGAGGAAACAACCAGTTGAAAAAATCGGAAACAATTGATGATACCGCGGCTGTATCGACACAGGAAACCGGGCGGGTGTACCGCCTGACCTGCCGGTTTACTCAAGACAGCGCTCTGTTTGAGATGGAAGACGCGACAGTTGACACAATGGCAGCCACAAGGCATCCTCAGACGACGCAGGCGCCAAGCGATGAGTTGAACAGCTTCCTTGCCAACCCCTGGACAACCTTATACAACACTGGCTTTATACCGGAAAGAACGCTGCGCGCACGGGAATTCTATGCCCTGCCTGTCAGGTATCTGATCACATTGTCCAGGGAATTTGCGAAAACGCTTCGCGCCAGGCTGGCCGAACTGGAATTCCTGCGGGAAAAGATCGAACTGCCTTGCCCGGAAAGCTTTCTGCTGGAGGCGCAAACCACGCGGCCCTTCGCGCTGGGCCAGGAATTTTTGGACGATGCCTGGTTCATCAGGTATTGGGAACGCCTTTGTTCAGCCTTCCGACAGGATATTCTTAACAGCCGCTGCAGCGCCGAGGATTACCTGAAATACAAAAACCCGGATGAAGTGATGTATGGCCGGGTGTATTTTCATCTGGTCGAGAACCGCGAGCTGAAGGATGAAGCGCCGTTCGCGTTCATGGCCACCTTTGCGATGGGAACGCCAGACGGAAAAAGGGTGCAGCAGCTGCCGCTGCAAAAGGCGGTTGAGCTGTACAGGGATGCCCTGCCCTCCATGGTCAAGCTCTTGTCACAGGTCAGCCGCGCAGCCAAACAAAGCGCGTTCATCGACGGGCTGATGCGCAGCGGCGACCTGTTCCATGCTATCCGGCTGACAGCTGATGAAGTCTATACTTTTTTAAAGGAAATCCCCTTATATGAGCAAAGCGGCATTTATTGCCGCATACCTGAGTGGTGGCGCAAAAAAACGCAGCGGCCTGCGCTGACGGTCAACATCGGCAGCAAGGCGCCGTCGGGGCTTGGGCTGACAGCGCTGCTTGACTTTGACATGCAGCTTTGCGCCAACGGCCAGCCGCTGACCCGGGAGGAGCTTCAGCAGCTGCTGCTGGAGGCGGAAGGGCTGCGCATGTTGAAGGGCCGCTGGGTAGAGGTGGACCATGAACGGCTGCGCAGGCTGCTGATGATTTTGGAGCAGCAATCACACGGCTCGCTCAGCCTGCTGGACGCGATGCGGCTGCAAGACAGTATCGGCGTAAAGACCGAAGATGATGACATTGTCAGCCATAGCCAGGGCGAGTGGCTGGCAGCGCTGCAGGCGAAACTGCTGAATCCCGCATTGTGTCCGCTGCCTGCGCCGGGGGACGGTTTCCGGGCGCAGCTGCGCCCGTATCAGCAACTGGGATACCAGTGGCTGTCTACGGCCAGTCAATTGGGGCTGGGCGTGTGCCTGGCAGATGACATGGGGTTGGGCAAAACGGTGCAGATGATCGCACTGTTGAGCAGCATGCACAGCAAGGCACAGTTTTTTGCGTTGATTATTGTACCTGCATCGCTGATAGGCAACTGGCAGAACGAACTGGCTCGCTTTGCGCCTCATCTGTCCGTGCGTACGCTGAGTGGAACGCCTGCTCACATCCGGCAGGTCTTCCAGGAGCATCCCCAGGCGGAGGTCAGCATAACAAGCTATGGGCAAGCCCGCGTTAGCGCTGACATCGCGGCGCAACACTGGAACCTGCTGGTGCTGGATGAAGCGCAAGCCATCAAAAACCCGGCGTCTCTGCAAACAAGGGCCGTCAAGAAGTTACAGAGCGCTTTCCGGGTGGCCATGACCGGCACACCGATTGAAAACCGTTTGTCCGATCTATGGTCGCTGTTTGATTTCCTCAACCCAGGCCTTCTGGGCAACAAAACAGAGTTCGCGCGCTTCTGCGCGGAATTGGAAGACAACAACGACAGATACGCCCAACTCCGCCGTACAGTCAGCCCCTTTATCCTTAGGCGGCTGAAGACAGACCGCAGCATCATCGATGATCTGCCTGAAAAGGTGGAGGTCACGCGCTACGCGCCACTGACAAAAAAGCAAATGGCACTCTATCAGGACGTTGTGCGACAGGCAGGCGAATCCCTCGAACAGACGGAAGGCATCCAGCGCAAAGGTCTGGTGCTGAGCACGCTGCTGAAACTCAAGCAGATCTGTAACCACGGGGACCAGTATCTGGGTCAGACCGCCTTCTTGCCCGAGGAAAGCGGCAAGATGATGCTGCTGAGCGAGATATGTGAAACCATCCGGGAAAAGCGCGAACGGGTCCTGGTGTTTACACAGTTTCGGGAGATGTGCGCGCCTCTGGATGCCGCCCTTGGGGACATCTTTGGCTCAAATGGCCTGGTGCTGCATGGCGGAACGCCAATAAAGGAACGCCAGAAAATCGTGGACATCTTCAATGGCGACAGCTACGTACCCTATATGGTGCTGTCCATCAAGGCAGGCGGCGTTGGCTTGAACCTGACCTCGGCCAACCACGTCGTACACTTTGACCGATGGTGGAATCCCGCTGTTGAGAACCAGGCAACCGACCGGGCTTTCCGCATCGGACAGAAACGCAGCGTGATGGTGTACAAGATGGTCGTTCAAGGTACGGTGGAGGAGAAAATCGACAAGATCATCGCGGAAAAACAGGCTCTCAGCCAGGAGATCCTTTCCTTTGACGCGCACAGCGCGCTGACGGAACTGTCCACTGACGCGCTGCGGCAGCTGTTCCGGCTTGAGGAAGAGGGTCCACGTGAAAATGAAGAGCGCAAGGCTGCCGGGAAAACAGTTAAAGCAAGCATCAAAAAGAGAGGAGAGTCTTGAATGAGTTTTGATTATCGCTCGCCGCCCAGCGTGGCGCAATTAAAGGCAAAGGCCGCGAAAAGTACCGCGAAGCTGCAGAAAAAGGGGGTTGCTTTATCACCGCTTATCATTGAAGGAAGGACCATCGCAAAAAGCTGGTGGGGAAAGGCCTGGCTTGATAACCTGCAATCCTACGCGGATTACTGGAACCGCCTCACGCGCGGGCGCAGCTACGCGCTCAACGGCATGGTGCTTGATCTGAGAATATCTGCCAATAAGATCGAAGCGATTGTTCAGGGATCACGCGTGGCGCCGTATGATGTCCTTGTTGTTATCAATGCGCTGCCGGACAAGCGTCTTGAAAGCATCGGTCAGTTTTGCGCGCAGCGCATCGCTTTACTTGACGATCTCTTGTCAGGAGCGTTTCCCGCTGATTTGGCGGAAATTTTTGCCGACAGGAAGATGGGTCTCTTCCCCTCGCCAAACGAGATCCATTTCGCGTGCAATTGCCCGGACTACGCCGATATGTGTAAACATGTGGCAGCGGTGCTCAATGGCGTTGGCAAGCGGTTGGATGAACATCCCGACCTGTTTTTTGTCATGCGCGGCATCCCAATAGACCGCCTGCTGCGCAGTTCTGTCGATCAGAGGATGGACAAGATGATGCAGGCGGCATCAACAAAAAGCAGCCGAATGATCAGCCCCCAGGATATCAACGAGCTGTTTGGGGAGATTGATACTCAATAGGCCGGATCCGGTCATGCATCAAGCGCGAACATGCAGGATAACAGAGAGAATGCTTCCTTGAGTTTTCATATTGAGGAAAGCTTATTTATGAGTTCCTGTGATCCAGTGGTTCGATTACCCTACAGAGAGCCAGCGTACTGTAAAGTCACAGAAAACATGCTGCGTTGTTCGATGTGTTCGGTCCTAACCTCTTTCACCGTGATAATGGTAAAGATTTCTGATGTGGGTCAACTTTCACAAGAAAAAAGAACGGGTATTTGTATCTAAAATACTCGTTCTAGCATGGTACGCCCGACAGGAGTCGAACCTGCGACCTTCAGAGTCGGAGTCTGACATTCTATCCAGCTGAACTACGGGCGCATAGCCTGAAAACATAGTGTTTTCAAGGCTTCTGGAGTTTACCACAACTCAGTCTGACTGTCAATTTGGGGGTGTCAGACTTTTCGACACAAGACCTGTTCTGCAATTGGCTGTAAACCATTGATAAATAAGGCGATTTCGCATTTCGATTTCGACGGACAAATCAGCGGAAGGATGATTTTAGACCTATGGAAGTCAAGAGAATTGGGCACTATCGCGGCCCCTAATATATAAAACGCCCCCGGTTGTCCATATGAAAACGCTGTGAAAACTTTCTCCAGATGTAATAAGATGGAGCGCCTGAACAAGCATCGCATCAATGCATTCCTGGAAGCGATGAAATACATTTGGTTTTCATGCGGAAATTCAAGCATTTTAAATATTGTGCAACCAGAAAAGGTGAGTATAATGTGGTGGGCATGAGAGATATGCCACGTCCATGCAATAGAATGGATTGATTTATGCAAACCAACGCTGTCCTGAAACAGAGCGGAGATGCCGAGAATACTCTAGGTACTGTTTCATGCACTAGCAGAGGTGTCGGAAGGCTGCTCACCTCAGAACAAAATTAGCGTAACTTGCAGCCCAGGCAACTAATCATACGCACGCTGCAGGATACATGCAAGTCCAAAAAGAAAGTGATTGAAGAATGTTGAAGAAAGCCGTCTCAATATGCTGTCTGCTTGCCCTTCTGACAGGCGTGATGTTTCCAACGCCGGCAACTGCAGGCCAGGCTGAGCTGACCCTTAGTGATGAGCAAATAGCACAGATCAACGCTGCCCTTGATGATGAGAGCAAAGACTTGCCAATCGGAGAGGAGTTCCGCGTTTATGTGGAAGCTCACGACCTGTCCGTAGTCAATGGTCTGGATGAAGACTGGATGAACATCCTTCTATTGGGGACAGACACCGGCAACATCAAGCTTAACTACGGGCGGACTGACGCCATGATGGTGCTGTCACTTAATACAAAAACGGGACAGATGAAGTTGACTTCGCTGGTCCGCGATATGCTGGTCGAGATCCCGGGCTTCAAGATCCGCAACCGCATCAATACGGCCAACGCATTCGGCGGCCCGCTGCTGGCCATGAAGACTGTAAACGAGGTTCTGGGCTTAAACATTGAACACTACTGCTCGATCAACTTTGGCGGTTTCAGGGAAGTCGTCGACTACCTTGGGGGCATCACGCTCACCTTGTCCGGCGCAGAAGCATCGATTGTAGCGGCGCGCCACAGTACCGATCCGCAGGTTCTCAATGGGGAACAGGCCCTTTCTTACGTCCGTATCCGCGAGCTGGACAACAACTTCGGCCGCAACGAACGGCAGCGCAAGTTCCTGACGGCGGTGCTGGAGCAAGTGAGAATAAGCAGTATTGATAAGATCATTGGCGCCATCTCAGGCGGATTCAAAGCCATCGCAACGAATCTGACAACCGGTGAAGTATTCGCACTCCTGCCTGCCCTTATTCGCAATGCGGATGACATGGCTGCACTTAGCCTGCCACAGGAGGGCGCGTACAAATTCAGCATAACTGCCTCAGGCGCCAGCGTTATTGAGTTTGACACGGATAAAGTCAGGGGCGTCTTCCATGCGTTCGTATATGGCTACTGACGATAGAGTCTGACTGCATGTACACACAGAAAGCGAGAGAATTGTTTGAAAAAGATAGTCATCATAGCAGCGTGTCTGCTCCTTGTGCTGATAGGCGTCATACTTATACCAAAGCTGATCGGCACCAAGCCTGTTGAGCAGAGCCTCACTGAAGAGCAGATCGCCCAAATCAACGCCGCCCTGGATGATGACAGCAAGGAAGTGCCGGTTGAAGAGCAGTTCCGCGTCACAGTGGCAGAAAACGACCTGTCAGTCGTCAAAGGCCTGGATAAAAATTGGCTGAACATCCTGCTGCTGGGGACAGACACCGGCAGCATCCAGCTCAACAACGGGCGGACTGACGCCATGCTGGTCCTATCGCTGCATACCAAAACGGGGCAGATAAAGCTGACCTCGCTGATACGCGATATGCTGGTCACGATACCAGGATACAAGATCCAGAACCGCATCAATACAGCCAACGCCTTTGGCGGCCCCCTGCTGGCCATAAAAACGGTCAACGAAGTCCTCGGGCTGAACATCCAGCGCTACTGTTCTATCAACTTCACAGGGTTCAGGGATGTGGTGGACTACCTTGGCGGCGTGACGCTCACCTTGTCAAGCGGAGAGGCCAGGATCGTGGGCGCGCGGCGCACCGATGAGCCGCAGGTGCTAAATGGCGATCAGGCCCTGAATTACGTCCGTATCCGGAAGCTTGACAATAACTTTGGCCGCAATGAAAGGCAGCGCAAGCTCCTGACAGCGGTATTGGATCAGGTAAAGAAGAACAGCACAGACCAAATCATCGATGCCATTACAGCAGGGTTCAAGGCGATCGCCACCAACCTGACCACCAGCGAGGTCATCGCCCTCTTGCCGACCATTATCGGCAACGCGGATGCCCTGGACATGCTGAGCCTGCCCCAGGAAGGCGCCTACAAATTTGGCACGACCAAAGCCGGCGCCAGCGTCATCGAGTTCAAGGAGGAGGAAGCCAAAAGCGCTTTCCATGCCTTTGTGTATGGCAATGGGCAATAAATACTGACAGACGAAGAAAACAAGTTAAAAAAAGTGACGTCATTTACCGTCGCTGCACTTGTTTGCGTGTTGGCGTCGCCATTCTTGCATGATCATGACCGGATCCGGTTCATAGCGATGGCAGCAAAACACATGGGTCAAAAAAGGTGCTGTGGCACTGCTTTGACCCGTGTTGACACTCACCTGATGGGATTGGCCCGGCTTACCCCAGCATCTGCGCCAAGTCAGCCTCCGGCGTCATCGTAGGCGCGATATGGTAGGTCTTGACCAGCAGGTCAAGCACGGCGGGGCTGACGAAGGCGGGCAGAGTAGGGCCCAGGCGGATGTTCCGGATGCCCAGGTACAGCAGGGTCAGCAGGACGCAGACGGCCTTTTGCTCATACCAGGAGAGCACGATGTGCAGCGGCAGCTCATTGACGGTGCATTTGAAGGCATCGGCTAGGGCCACGGCCACCTGGATGGCGGAGTAGGCGTCATTGCACTGGCCCATATCCAGGATGCGGGGCAGGCCGCCCAAGGTGCCCAGATCCAGGTCGTTGAAGCGGAACTTGCCGCAGGCCAGCGTCAGCACGATGCTGTCCTTGGGCGTCTGCTTGACCAGGTCGGTGTAGTAGTTGCGGCCGGGCTTGGCGCCATCGCAGCCGCCGACCAGGAAGATGTGCTTGAGGGCGCCTGACTTGACGGCCTCCACCACTGTGCCTGCCATGCTGAGCACGGTGTTGCGGGCAAAACCCGTCGTCACATGCGTGCCGCCGTTGATGCCGGTAAAGGCGGTGTCCTGCGCGTAGCCGCCAAGCGCCAGCGCCTTGTTGATGACGGGGGTGAAATCCTTGTCCGGGCCGATGTGCGTCATACCGGGATAGCTGACGACCTCGGTGGTGAAGATGCGGTCGGCATAGCTCTGCTTGACCGGCATGATGCAGTTGGTGGTGAAGAGCACAGGCGCTGGCAAACCCAGGAACTCCTTTTGCTGATTTTGCCAGGCGGTGCCGAAGTTGCCCTTGAGCTGCGGGTATGCCTTCAGCTTGGGATAGCCGTGGGCGGGCAGCATCTCACCATGGGTATAGACGTTGATGCCCTTACCCTTTGTCTGCTCCAGCAGCAGCTCAATATCCTTCAGGTCATGACCGCTGATCACGATGAAGGGGCCCTTTCCCACCATCAAGGGCACCTGGGTGGGCACGGGATGGCCGTAGGACTGGGTGTTGGCCTGGTCCAGCAGGGCCATGCACTGCAGGTTAATCTCCCCCACCTTCAGCACGCCGGCCAGCAGGGCGTCCATGTCCCGCTCCTGCGCGACCTGGCGCAGTGCCTCATAAAAGTGGGCGTTGACCTGCTCATCGCGGTAGCCCTGCACCATCGCATGGTAGGCATAGGCCGCCACGCCGCGCAGGCCGATGAGGATCAGGGACTTGAGCGATTTGACGTCCTCATCAGCTTCTGTCCACAGCAGGTCCATATCGTAATCCCGGCTGCCGCCATAGCGCGCCGCCTCATCCTGAACGCGCTTGATCAGCGGCTTCAGGGTCTCGTTGTTGAAACTGACGTTGGTGATGGTGGTAAAAAGCCCGGCCAGCACCAAATCAGTGGTCTGATCGTCATAGGCCTTGCCCTTGACCGCCTGCGCCAGGCCGATCATCGCACCGGTCAGTTGATCCTGGAGTTCAGAGATCTCCATCTCCTTACCGCAGACGCCCCTTTTACTGACACATCCGGTGCCTTTCGCAGTTTGCTCACACTGGTAACAAAACATGGTTTCCATTGCTATGCCTCCTCAGTCTTCTATGATATTGCCTTCGGTGGTCAGGGTGACCACCTGCCAGGGGATGAACTTGCCGCTGTCCTGCAGCGCCTGTATGGCCGCGCGCTCCAGCCCGCCGCAGCAGGGCACGGACATGCGCACGATGGTCAGAGATTTGATCGCGTTATGCTTGATGATCGCGCCAAGCTTCTCCCGGTAGTTGACCGCGTCCAGCTTGGGGCAGCCGATCAAGGTGATGCGGTTCTTCATGAAGCGCTTGTGGAAGTTACCGTAGGCGTAGGCCGCGCAGTCAGCCGCGACCAACAGATGGGCGTCTTCAAAGAAAGGCGCCTGGACGGGCGCCAGCTGGATCTGCACCGGCCATTGGCGCAGCTGGCTTTGCGTATTCTGCGCGGGCGCAGAGACCTCGGATGTTTCTCCCGCTGCCGGGATGGCCGTGGACGCGCTGCCGGGACAGCCACAGGCCAGCGGCGCTTGGGCAGGCTTCTCCTGATTGCGCTTGACCGCCTCTTCATCAAAGGCATCCGCGTCGCGCTGGACAATGGAAATGGCGTCCGTGGGGCAGCTGGGCAGGCAGTGGCCCAGGCCGTCACAATAATCATCGCGCATCAGGCGCGCCTTGCCATCTACCATCTGGATGGCGCCCTCCTGGCAGGTATCCGCGCACAGGCCGCAGCCGATGCACTTATCAGCATCAATGGATACAATGTCTCGCTTCATCCTTAACCTCCTTGACTTCAGATAGTTATGCTATGATAATGGGGCAGGAAATTCAGTTGTTTTTACAACGGAGGAAACGGGATGGACAAAAATCTGCACAGCTTGCAGGCATGCAAGCTGTTTGAGGGCATCGCGGCAGAAAATCTGCCGACGCTGCTGACCTGCTTCAAGGCGCGGCGCCAGGACTACGACAGGGATGAGACGATCCTGTCCTCGGGCGGCCGGCCGCGCGAGGTGGGCGTCATCATGCGGGGCAGCGCCAACATCATCAAGGAAGACTACTGGGGAAACCGCAGCTTGATCCAGAAGCTGCAGGCCGCGGACGTCTTCGCGGAATCCTTCGCCCTGGCTGGCGTCGAGACACTGCCCTTCAGTGTGATTGCCGCCGAAAAAACGCAAGCGCTGTATCTTGACACCACCGGCATGCTGAGCTCCTGCGCTCTGACCTGCGTGTTCCACACCCAGCTCATCTTCAACATCGTACAACTGCTGGCGCACAAAAATATCCTGCTCACCCGCAAGATAGAGCATATCGCCATGCGCTCCACCAAGGAAAAGCTGCTAAGCTACCTCTCATCCCAAGCGCTTGACGCGGACAGCGGCAGCTTTGCCATCCCCTATAACCGCCAGGAGCTGGCTGACTACCTCTGCGTAGACCGCAGCGCTCTGTCCTCTGTCCTTAGCCGCCTGAAACAGGAAGGCATGCTGGACTATCACCGCAATGACTTTAGGATGCTCAAACAGGCAAACAGTTAGGCAAGCGTTTATTTACCTGCGCTTAGTTTCTTGGCAAAGGCAATTGCGCCCGCGATTTCCTCTGCGTTGGGATGACCCATACCAAAGAAGAGGAAACTGCCCTGACAGATATACTCATCCGCTGCGACCTCGATGCCCTTTTGCGTGAGTGCTTCGCGCACCATATCCTGCTTGCTCTTGCCCATGCTGGAGCTGATGAGCGCCGCCCGCTTCACCTGGCCCTTGCCAATGGCAGCCAGGTACTTCAGCAGCTTTGGATCGCTCTTGCCGGCGTAGATGCCGCCCACCACAAAGAGCAGGTCAACGCCGCTCAATTGAGGGAAATCAGCCAGTTTTTGCGCCTGAACGCCCAGACCTCCAGCGACTGCCTCCGCGATTTTCTTTGAATGCCCGGTTCTTGATTGATACAATACAGCAATCTTCATGTAGTTCCCTTTCCAATGCTCTTGACGGCGCGCGCCACAGGGCGCATTTTTTTACTTGTTTAATTGTACCACACTGCGCGACCGTTTGACTCCCCAGATAGCGATTTGTTCGCACTTTTCCAACCGGTGCGGCCTTCCAAGGGGGGCAGATCCTCTGCTGCGAGGAGGATCACATTAACGCTGTTCAAAGCCTGTGGTATTTTCGTGCGGAGTGATTAGCAGATATGCTGCCGGTGCAGATAAAATCAAAGGTCAAAACAGGAGGAGAAATCATCATGAGTGTATACTATATCTGCGCCGTGGTCACCGCCATCAGCGCCTGTGTCAGCCTTGGATTTGCCCTGGAGGCCTACTTATACCAATCTCACTCATTAATGCTTTGATGCGGCGGATCTTTTCCACCCTATCATTGTCTCATTCATTCAGTGTAGGCTGCGACTACGCCTCATTCAATCGACTTCGATAAGCAGAAAAATCTCTCTTCGCATCTGTGCATTACTTCTTTCGATCGGTATTGAAATCCAGGAAGGCGGATGGCGCGGGCCTGACGAATGCTTTGTATGCCTTGTCGCGCAGCAGCGCGCTGGCGCTGGGCAGCTTAGTACCCTTCTTCTTCTATTCCCGTGACTATCTGTTTGCCATGGCGGCCGTCATGGTCATAGTGCAGGCGCTGGATGCTGTGATAGGGTCCAAGATCAATAACCGCTTCAAAACCTATGGCCCGCTGCTGACTGCCATCGGCAACCCGGGCTGCCTGATCAGTTAGTGGCCTGAACAAAGGAATCCACTTCAATCAACCACATTCAATTGAATATCCATTATCAACCGAAACAAGTTGATTATCATCTTTCAACCTGTTTCAGTTGATTTCCTTCCTCTTTGGTGCTATGATATTGATAGAGGTGACGTGTATGGAACAATACACCGCGTTGATCGTCGATATTGAGGCCTCCCGCCAATACTCAACCCAAGAAAGGAACCAATTACAGGACCGGATAGTCGGCGTGATTCAAGCGCTCAATCTGGCCTTTTCCTCAAGCCTCGCAAAGGCCGTCGAGTTTTCGGGTGGCGACGAGGTGCAAGGCCTCTTTTTTGATGATCTATCGGCCTATTTGTACTTCCGACTGCTGGAAATCCACCTGCTGCCACATCATGTCCGCGGGGGCATTGGCACCGGTACCTGGATCACCAGGGTACCCGCGCGGGGTTCATCTGCACAGGATGGGCCAGCCTATCACATTGCACGGGAAGCCATTGCTCAGGCGCATTCCCTGAAAACGCAAAGCATGTGTCTTGGACCCCTCGAACTATCAAATATTACGCTCAATGTGCTGATCAACACATCTCTTACACTTCGCAAGGGCCTTTCTCCTCGCCAGTTGTATGTGTTGCGGATGCTTGAGTCTATCTATCCACTCAATTACAATGGCATTATTGATACGGAAGCGCTGAAACCACTGTTGACAGCCGGAATGAAAGATAAAGCGAGTATCATCCACACAAACATTGAACTTGTTTATCCGCTTACCGTAATACCGGAGGAACGCATCGCCATCAGAAACATGGTATCCGCTTTGGCGGACTATGATGGTTCCACGGCGCAAAACATCAGCAATCTCATTTTGAAAGGCAACCTGCTGAGCATTCGGGCGATCGATTATTCCGCCGCGTGTGAACTGTTGGGCAGAAAGGGCGTGAATATCCAATGAACCACTTCCTCCTATTCTTGCTGCTTTTCCATGTCATGGCAGATTTCTCGTGGAAAAGCAATGCGCTGCACCAGGCATCGCAGCATTCAGTGCGATGGCTGCTTCTCCATTGTGCAATCTATACTGTCGCTCTGTTCATTCCAATGTTCTTTCTCGGTTTTTTATCCATCGGTCTTTCTGCCATCGTGGCCGCTGCGCTTGGTGTACTGCACTTTATTACGGATAGCATCAAGCGAACCATAACCATAAAGCATGATAGCCCAAAGACAGTCCTCGTATCCTTTATTGTTGATCAGTCGATGCATATGATGTATCTATGGATGGCAAGCCTCTTTGTACAATCAAATATCGCCACGGCACCGTGGTTCGCTGCTATTCCTGACATGACAACATATGTCAAAGGCATACAACTGCTTACTGCAATGCTGATTGGGTACAAACCTGCCGCTATCCTCGTGAAGCTGGTTCTGGATACATTGCCGCTGCTTGCGATGCAGGGTGAGCAGGAAAGCGTAATGACAAACTCCACAGAGGAGGCCGGCGCCGGTGGCGGCAGACTGATTGGTATTCTGGAGCGAGGGATGATCATTCTGCTGGCATTTATGCAGCAGTTTGGAGCGATCGGCTTCGTTCTGGCCGCAAAGAGCATCGCCAGATACAAACAGCTGGAACAACAATCCTTCGCTGAAAAATATTTGGTAGGCACATTGTCCAGCGCATTGATTGCCTTGTTCGTCAGTCTGTTGATTGGGAAATTGTAATCATCCAAATCTTTACCAGGAGGATGAGAAATGTACCCGGAAAAGGAAAATGCAATACTTGAATTACAGGGAAAACTGACAGACAGCTTCCTGAAAACAGTGAGTGTATTTGCAAATTACGCGGACGGGAGAGATTATCTTTGGTGTTTCTGATGATGGTCGCATCATCGGCGTTTCATCGCCGGAGGGACTGCGTCAACAAATATAAAACAAGATCAACGATTGCGTATCGCCTGTTCCTGCTTTTGAGCTTAAGGACACAGTAGTTGAGGGTAAAACAATGGTTGGGTGACATCTATCTTGCCGACTTGCGCATATACCCCCTCTGAGTTCCAGAGGAAATCATCGCTCGATGATAACACATCCTGACCCATTTGTTCTGCGGATCAAGACGCACCCCGCCAAACAGCGTCGCGTCCTCGAACATGTCAATTTGTTGTTCTTTTCTTCGGTGTATCTGTCTTGTCTCCCGCGCATGTGCAAGGATTTTGAGGCTTTTCCCTGCACCAATTATACCACAAATGTGCCGTTTCTTATTGATTTTACTATGTTTTTGGATTGTTCAGCAGACACTAAGTATAAGTATGTAAGGGGCACTCTGGTCGAGTGCCCCTACTTTTTACTTCGTGATTGATGCTGCTAACTCACCTTCTGATATGATTGCCTGTATTCGGGATAGCGGTATCGTGCAGCGATGTCCAAATTGTCCGAACATGAAAATCCTCCCGCTTATCAACAGATGAACGGAATGAGAAAGATGTAAAATTGTGCTGTCCTTATCTGAATATATATTCCTGTTTACCTATTTTATGCAGATGGTTAATGCGCTATTTAGAGGATCCCGAACCAAACGCGCTACCAAACTGCGCTACACCTCGATGGAGCCAATAAAGGGACTCGAACCCTTGACCTGCGGTTTACGAAACCGCTGCTCTACCAGCTGAGCTATATTGGCGCGCTGATGTTGGAGTCAGCGAAAAGCAGTGTAGCATAGCGCGCCTTGTTCGTCAAATGGAAAAACGTGCCGGATTTCGTGATGCTGCCGGTGCAGGAGATGCCTCAGGGAAAAAACCATCGGGGATGCGGACCGGTAATGTTACTGTACTCTCCTTACAGGCGGCGCAGGTCAACGCTCATGCTGCCCTCGTCACCGATGTACACAAGGGCGTATTCGCCCAGGCTCAGGGCGCCGGGGTTGATCATCAGCACGCCGTGCAGCCACTCCGCCATCTGGCGATGGGTGTGGCCAAAGCAGCAGACCTTGGCTTCCACCTCCAGCGCACGATAGCACAGGGTCTGTGGGCCGCGCTTCACATGATAGCCATTGCCATGGGTAATGAAGGCATCAATACCCTGCAGGCGTTCTGTCCTTTCAGCAGGTATGGTCGGGTAGCTGCCGATGTCGCAGTTGCCGCGCACAGGAAAGAAAAGTGGGCAGTAATCCTTGTGGGGCAATGCGTCCTGCAGACCGTCCCCGCAGAAGATCAGCGCGTCGGGCCGGCCTTCCTGGTCCATGCGCGTCAAAAGATCGGCCAGGAAGCCCGTGCTGCCGTGGCTATCGCTGATAATGAGCACCTTCATGTCGGATTCCTCACCCTTCCTTGTTTATATGCATCAGACTTACAGCAAGGTCTTTATCCGAGGGCTTCCAGCAGCTTGGCCATGGCGTGGGCACGGTGGCTGACGCGCGACTTTTCCTCATCGCTCATCTGCCCGAAGGTTAGACCATTCTCATACTCAAAATAGGGGTCGTAGCCAAAGCCACCCTCACCTCTGGGTTCAAAGGTGATCTCGCCTGGGCAGATGCCTTCAAAAACCCTTGTAGGGATAAAAGGCGAAGTCAGGGCGATCGCGCTGATAAAGACAGCCCGGCGCGGGGCAGGCACGTGCTTCAGGTTTTCGATCAGCAAGGCATTGTTGGCCTTGTCATCGCCGTACTCACCGGAATAGCGGGCGCTCTTCACGCCCGGCGCTCCGTCCAGCGCCTCAACCACCAGGCCGCTGTCATCTGCCAATGCCGCGAAACCCGTTGCCCGGCAGACAGCCTGCGCCTTCAGAATGGCGTTCTCCTTGAAAGTGCTGCCGTTTTCCTCCACATCTTCTTCAAAGCCTGCCTCACGCATGGAGAGCAGGCGATAGCGGTCACCCAGCATGGATTTCAACTCCCGCAGTTTGTGCGGGTTGTTGCTGGCCAACACGAGGGTCTGCTTTTGCCCTATCACATAGGCCGCGGAACCCAAAGCCTCGGCCTGCTTCCTGAACAGGTTCTGCATGCCGCCATGGGCCAGGGAGAGCATCCGGCTGAGCTCATCCAGGGTAAAAGCGCGGCCCTCCCCTGTGCCTTGCAGCTCGATGAAACGAGACTGCTCGTTCATGACGATATTCATGTCGGTGTCGGCCATGCTATCTTCTTGAAAGCACAGATCCAGCATCGGAAGGCCCGCGATCACGCCGCAGCTGAGGGCGGCCACCTGATGGATGATGGGAGACTCCTTGAGCAGGCCCTGCCTGATCAGCCCGTCGATCGCAAGACAGAGCGCCACAAAGCCGCCAGTGACAGATGCCGTTCGGGTGCCGCCATCTGCCTCCAGCACATCGCAGTCGATGGTGATGCTGCGCTCACCCAGGCGCGTCATGTCCAGCGCCTGGCGCAGGGAACGCCCGATCAGCCTGCCTATCTCCACGCCGCGGCCGTCCTTCTTAATGCCATCACGCTGCTTGCGCTTGTCGGTGGAGGCAGGCAACATCGCGTATTCGGCTGTCAGCCAGCCCATGCCGCGTCTCCTGAGAAAAGGGGGCACGCCATCCTCGACTGAGGCGGTGCACAGCACGCGCGTGCCGCCAAAGCTGATCAGGCAACTGCCCGCGGCCGTTTTGATGAAACCAGGCAGTATGGTGACCTCCCGCAGGGAGTCCTGACTTCTTCCATCCAGTCTCTGCATTGCTCCTCCTCGTAAAAACAGCGCCGCGGACGAATCCGGGCGGCGCTGCTCTTATTTCATTGATCAGGCGAGGATCTCGCCCTCGTTCTCTACCGAGACCGCTTCCACGTTGCGGATGGCCCAGCGGGCCAGCACCATGGGTATGTCATTGGCGCCAACGGAAAGGATCACGTTATCATCCCGGATGCCGGCGATGGTGCCGTAAATGCCGCCGATGGTGCAGATGCGATCGCCCACCTTCAGGTTGGACAGCATGTCCTTGACCTTCTTGTCCTTCTTTTTCTGCGGACGGATCAACATGAAATAGAAAACAACCACGATGAGCACCATGGGCAGCAGCATCTGGATCAGTGCCGCGGTGCCGCCTGTCGCAGCCTCTGTGGTGCCTGTCGCAGCCGCTGTTTCCGCCAAAGCAGCCTCAATACCAAATAACCAATTAAACATAGATACCCTACCTTTCGGCCTTCGCCTCTTGAATCGCCGCCATTATATCAAGAATGACAGCGCTGTGCAAGCAACAAAATCCATGTATCAAATTGTATCAAATTGTGAGAAAACTTAGCCTTCAACAGCGGGCGTCTGCTCGTCATCGTAAGGTTTCACAAAATAGTACGACTCCAGCAGATAATCCATCCCATACATTTCTGGCAGGGCATAGAGTTTTCGTTTCAGCACGGCGATGGCTACCTGGCGATCAAGGCGTTCAGCCACGCCTCTGTCAGCGTTTTTGATCAGGCAGATCTTCAGATCCGTGTGCCACACGCCAAGGATCAGACAGGCATAGCCAATGCTCATGGGTTTGTCTCCTTTGGCCCTAATGTCGACTTGGTACGCGATCATTGTACCGTATGCCCGGTAAATTCTGGACAGGGCGGCGTGAACTATGCTGTGCCTTAGATCTGCAGAACGACCCAAGTATACGGGTTTTTAGGCTTTTCTTTCCTTTGGGCGCATATTTGGTTGAAATATTCTGAATAATTCGTCAAAAAGCCTTGTATAGTGTTGCCATGCTTGTTATACTATACTACATATTGTGGCAAAGGGGTGCATGAGGCGATGATTTCTTTGGCTGAATCGCTGCTCATTCTTTGGGTGATGGCAGCGGCAGCGATCTTGATCTATTGCGCGCGGCTCAAGCAGCGCGAGCGTCAGCTCCGCACCCACCTGCGTGAAAGCAGCCAGTATGCCAAACTGTACCAGAAGATCAGCTACCTGATCCAGCACGATGACATCGATCAATTGCGCGTCGAACAGCGGGGCGTCACCGTCACCTCTGTCTATCCGGCCCACACGCTGCTGAGCTTTGACTTTAAGCAAAATGGCAACTGTAAGCGCTCCGACGTGATCCCGCGCCTGGTGACCCAGCTGCTGCAGGAAGATTTTATGGCGCTTGGCCGCGAGGATTTCTACAAATTATCCCGCTATCGCGTATACCGCGCCAACGGCAAGATGGAATATGGCTTCCGTTTCACCATGCGCCGGCGCTACAAGGATGCCGTGATCATGAGCAAGCGCAGCGTGCAGCTGCGCATCCAATAATCGGGCCTAATTGCCGGGCAGCCGGGGCAGCCTGCGGTCGATCAAGGTCTCCACAAAATGCTTCATCGCCTTTAAGGGAGCCTGCGCCAACGCAAGCTCTGTTTTATCTATGCCAAGCTTAAGCACCTGGCGCAGCCAGGCGATGCTCTGCGCGTCCAGGTACATGGCAGCGCTATTCGCCTGATGGCAGACGCGGCAGATCAGCCCGCCTATCAGCGGATCAAGCCAGGCATCCTCCCCTTCCAGCAGGGTCCTCTGGCAGGCCGCGCAATGGTTGAGGCGCGGCTTGAAACCCATCAGCACCGCGTAATGCAATAGATAGGCCGTTGTAACCTGCGCTGCGTCCTGCGCGCCATAGGCCAGGCGGCCCAATGAGCGCGTCAGCAGGATCATCAGATGCTCAGCCGGCTCCTCGGGCTGGGCGGCTGTTTGGGCCGCGGACAGCATGATGGCGGCGTAGCTGAGCTTGTCATAGTCCTCCCGCAGGGGATAAAAGCTGTCCTGCACCTGGCAGGAGGTCACGATCTCATGCCCCTTGCCCTTGTAGAGCACATATTCCCCCAAGCAAAACAGCTCGCTTGCGGCCAGCAGCGGGCTTTTTGGCTTGCGGCAGCCCCGGGCTGTGACCTCCACCCGCCCCCTGGAGGGGGTCAGCAAAGTCAGCACCCTGTCGTGCTCCAGATAATCGGCGTGCCGCAGCACGATTGCCTGTGTACTCAAATAGGGCATTTGGCTTGGGAACCCCCTCCACTTTCCTGTCCGCATTCTAACAAGTCGTGCAGGCCAGGTCAATGGCTCCAAATGCGGCCGTCCAGCGGTTTGACCCTGTCCCAGACTCTTGGCATCGCAGGCGAAACAATGTATAATGCGCTTAATATCATGCGGCGTGGCCGCTGAGAGGCGGTAAAGATGGTCAATGCGCAGGACTTCGCACAGGCGCTGAAACTGTCCGTGCTATATCCGTCCACCAAGACGCAGTGGGATATCAACTCCCCGGAGGTGAACCGCCCGGGGCTTGAGTTCGTTGGCTTTTTTGATCACTTTGCCTATGAGCGCCCGCAGGTAATGGGCAACGTGGAGATGAGCTACCTGGATTCACTCACCGCGCAGGAACGCAGGACCTGTCTGGAGCGCTTCTTCACCTATGCCATCCCCGTCGTCATCATCTGCCGCGGTCTCAGGCCCCATGAGGAGCTCATGGCTCTGGCGCGCGAAAAAGATGTCGCCATCATGCAATCGGATGTTAACACCACCACCTTCATCATGCGGGTCATCCTATACCTGTCCAAGCTGCTGGCGCCGCGCACCACCAAACACGCGGTGCTGGTGGACGTCTATGGCGTGGGCATTTTGATCACGGGTGAGTCAGGCGTGGGCAAAAGCGAATCGGCGCTGGAGCTGATCAAGCGCGGTCACCAGCTGGTGGCTGACGATATCGTGGATATCCGCAAGGTAGCCGATGACCGCCTGACGGGTGAATCACCCGAAACGGTACGCCACTTTATGGAGATACGCGGCATAGGCATCATCGATATCCGCGCGATGTACGGCGTAGGCGCTGTGCTGATGAGCAAGACCATCCACATGGAGATACACCTGGAGAACTGGAAAGAGAAGAAGGAATATGATAGGCTGGGCTTGACGCAGGAGTATACCACCATCATGGGCGTCAGTATCCCGCAGATGGTGGTCCCCGTGCGGCCGGGCCGCAACCTGGCCATCATCATCGAGGTGGCGGCGCGCAATTACAGCCTCAAACAGATGGGTTACTCCGCTGCGCAGGAGCTGGACAGGCGGCTCAATGACATGATGAACAACAAGATGCAGTCATAATACTTTACTGGAGGACGACTATGCTCTACATTGGCATTGACCTGGGAGGCACCCATATCGCTGCGGGCATCGTGGATGATGAAGGGCACGTGCTGGCAAAGGCTGAGACCGCGACCCTGGCCGAGCGCCCCTACCGCGAAGTGGTACGGGACATGGCCTCCTGCAGCCTGGAAGCCCTGGCGAAATCAAGCCACACCCTTGACGATGTGGCGGGCATCGGCATTGGCATCCCGGGCGTTGCCGACAACAAGACGGGCACTGTAATCTTCTGCACCAATCTAGGCTGGCACAACATCCCCCTGCGCGAAGAGCTGCAAAAATATATGAACCTGCCCGTGCTCATCGACAATGACGCGACGGTGGCCGGCTTTGCCGAGTCTGTCGCCGGGGTGAGCAAGGGCCTGCACTCCAGCGTTTTCCTCACGCTGGGCACAGGGGTGGGCGGCGGCATCGTCATTGACGGCAAGCCCTGGACAGGCGCTCACGGCGTCGGCAGTGAGATCGGGCACCTGACGATCGAGCTTGACGGCATCCCTTGTACCTGCGGCAAGGATGGCTGTCTGGAGCGCTATTGCAGCGCCACCGCTCTTATCCGCATGGCAGGCGAGGTCGGCCTGCAGCATCCTGACTGCGCCATCATGCAAAAGGCAAAGGGCGACATCAGGAACATCACCGGCCGCATGGTCATTGACCTGGCAAAAGAGGGCGATGAACTGGCTATGAAGGTATTTGACCGCTATACCAAGTATCTGGCCATCGCCGTCAACAACATCACCTCTTTCCTGGATCCGGACATGGTGGTGCTGGGCGGCGGCATCAGTCATGCGGGCGACTTCCTGCTGCGGAAGATCGTGGAGAAAATACCGAACCTGCTGATGTTCAAAACGCTGCCCTACCCACAGGTCGCCCTGGCGCGGCTGGGTAATGAGGCCGGCGTCATCGGCGCCGCGATGTTGGGCAAGCTGGGCATGGACTATGCAGAGGGAGGCATTTAGCACATGATGGAAAACACGCTGATAGCGTCTTTATACGCGCAGGCGCCTCAGGATAAGGCGCAGGTACAGGTGACAGGCTGGGTAAGGACACTGCGCGACAGCAAGGCCTTTGCTTTCATTGAGCTCAACGACGGCAGCCACTTCAGGACCCTGCAGGTGGTCTGTGATGAAAGCCTGGCCAACTTCATGGAAATCACTAGGGTCACGCTGGGCAGCGCGCTCAAGGTGCGGGGCAGCATCACATTGACACCTGAGATGAAGCAGCCCTTTGAGATCAAGGCGCAGGAGGTGGAGATCACCGGCCTGTGTGCCCCTGACTATCCCCTGCAAAAGAAGCGGCACAGCTTCGAGTACCTGCGCACGATCGCGCACCTGCGCCCGCGCAGCAACACATTCTATGCGGCTTTCCGCATCCGTTCCCTGGCGGCGCAGGCGATACATGCCTACTTTGCCAGGCGCGGCTTTGTCTATGTGCATACGCCTATCATTACGACCTCTGACGCGGAGGGTGCAGGCGAAATGTTCAGGGTGACCACGCTTGACCTGAACGATGTGCCCAAGGACGAAAAGGGACATGCGGATGTTTCGAAGGACTTCTTTGGCAAGACAGCCTCGCTGACGGTGTCGGGGCAGTTGAACGCCGAGGCGCTGTGCATGGCATTCCGCAATGTGTACACCTTTGGCCCCACCTTCCGCGCCGAAAACTCCAATACCCCCCGCCACGCAGCTGAGTTCTGGATGGTCGAGCCGGAGATTGCTTTTGCCGACCTATCCGATGACATGGCCCTGGCGGAAGACATGCTGCGCTGTGTGCTGACGGAGGTGATGGAAAAGGCGCCTGATGAGATGCAGTTCCTCAACAACTTTGTGGACAAGGGCCTGATCGCGCGCCTGGAGCATGTCAAGAGTTCAAGCTTCGCCAGGATCAGCTACACTGACGCGATCGACATCCTGAGCAAGGCGGACAAAGCCTTTGAATACCCGGTCAGCTGGGGCATGGACCTGCAGACCGAGCACGAGCGCTACCTGACGGAGGAGCATTTCCATCGCCCAGTCTTTGTGCACGACTACCCCAAGGACATCAAGGCCTTCTATATGCGCATGAATGAAGACGGCAAGACAGTCGCCGCGGTGGATATGCTGGTGCCCGGCATCGGTGAGCTGATCGGTGGCAGCCAGCGCGAAGAGCGCGAGGACAAACTGCTTGAACGTATTGCCCAGATGGGGCTTGAACAGGAAACCTATGGCTGGTACCTGGACCTGCGCCGCTTCGGCAGCGTGCCCCACGCGGGTTTTGGCATGGGCTTTGAGCGGCTGGTAATGTACCTGACAGGCATCTCCAACATCCGCGATGTCACGCCTTTTCCCCGTACGGTGGGCAACGCGGAGTTCTAAAGGCCTGTTCTCTCCACAATCACATTATATCAGGGCGTGTTTGAATAGTAATAGGGGACCTCTAAAAACAGCGTTTCTGAAGACATCCGGGAGTCATGTTGGCTTTTTTGAAATGATGTCTCCGTAATCTCTCAAAAATGCTGTTCTTCCGCCTCTTTTCCTCTCCAGGAACCCTGTTTCCCTGGATTTGGGCATAGTTATCCTGTAACGGGCTATTTTCGGTTCAGGATTTCAAACCTGCACAGATTGTAGATCAGGTTGATCAGCCCAATGTTGAAACTTGCCCGAGCGATTCCAATGCTGCGTACGGTAAACCTATGCATGGCTCCCGTGATGTGGCCGAATACATGCTCGATCCGTACTCTTATCCTGGATTTCCTTTTGTTCTCAGCCTTCTGTTCCTCGTTTAACGGCCTGTTGCGATACCCTTTTTCATGGATCTGGTTCTCTATTCCTTCCGGGATCTGCTCCGCAATGGGTTTGCCGGAATACGCGCTGTCCGCGTAAAGCACCTTGTCCTTCTCGTCCAATAATTCAATCAACGCCTGGCTGTCGTGTACCGCCGCGTCCGTCACTTCATAGCCTGTAATCAGCTTGCTCTCCGCATCCACCTTGACGTGATCCTTGTATCCATAATGACGTTCGTCATTCTTCTTCGTCCAGCGGGCATCGGTGTCTTTCTGACGTAATTTGTGGACGTTCTCCGGCTTCTCCCACTCCTCCGGAACCTCCCCGTCTTTGATCTGACGGTTCTCATCCCGCGTGTTTCGCTGCCTCGGCGCTTCCACAAAGCTCGCGTCCACAATGCTTCCGCTGTGTGTGATGATGTCTCGTTCCTCCAATTGGCGGCTGAAGCAATTGAACAATTCATCCATCACGCCAGCTTTCACAAGCGTGTCACGGAACAGCCAGATTGTCTTTGCGTCCGGCACCTGGTTCCCCAACGATAACCCCAGGAATCGCCTGAAACTCATCCGGTCATTGACCTGGAACTCCGCCTGGTCGTCCGAAATGTTGAACAATCGCTGAAGGATCAGTATCTTGAACAGCAGCAGGTAATTGTATGGCGGGCGTCCTCCCGTGCCTTTATGCTCCTTGGCAAAAACACGCTTCAGGATGCTTTCAAACATCCGCCATTCAATAACAAGGCTCAGCTTCTCCAACTGATCCCCAAGCTTGCTGAGTTTGTTCAGGCAATTGCTTTCGTTAAAAAATCCTATCTGTTTCATGCCTTCATTTTACCATAAATCTGGCTTTATTGCTTGATTTTTTAGAGGTTCCCTTATGCAAAATAGTACCATTTCATTTGTAGATATATTCGACAGCACGGTGAATCTAGAGATAATTGATGCACCGGCACTTCAAAGTGCATTTGACTTCCTTGTAGAAAAAAACAAAGAAAAAGTACTTACCTTTGTTGATATACTTGATGCATCTAAAGAACTAGGTGATATTGATATGAATGCACTTGAATATAGACTACGTGCTATGAAGATAATGATATTAATGCCAGGATATGAGAACAAGTACTCAAAGGAAACGGATATGCCAGATATTATTGCAGGGGAGCTAATATCCCAAAATGCAAACAGACGCATGACTATTGAAAGCATTCTTTCCCATATAAATAAGAACCTAAGCGATGAATATCATAAGAAGTTGTGTCTTGGTTACTGTTCAGGCTTACCCATCGGCAGCCCAAACTCTCTTACCACGCAGTACTGCCAGGATAGCGGATAGGGGCGAGCGATTGCGGCGTTTACAGGTTTCAATTAGGCTGAGTATTCGGCTATACATCTGTGCGCCTTCAAGGTTACGAAAGCCGCCCGACATTTTTTGTCGGCTCTTACACTTGCGCAAATCGCGTTCGCTCAGGTTGTTATCAAATG
>Ga0209429_10000068_pt1 | contig 69172 bp, 52 predicted proteins | sample BarGraNGADG00212_3_FD_184493 | JGI IMG/M metagenome (GOLD analysis project Ga0209429, IMG submission 184493) | Arctic peat soil microbial communities from Barrow, Alaska - Barrow Graham LP Ref core NGADG0004-212 (SPAdes) (version 2) | ecosystem: Environmental > Terrestrial > Soil > Wetlands >... | reverse complement strand
AAGCCCCGCTTCGCTAGATAGACCATTCGGTACAAAGTATCGACTGAAGTCTTCTTTCTGTGCGATGCAAATATAATATGTTTTTCAAAAAAAAGTGCAAATTTATTTGGATTTAATCATAGTATCTATGCGCATTGGCTGGCTGACGTGCATTTCGGCAGTTTTGCTCCCGCATTCCGCTGCTACCGCGCGATTTTATCGCGTGGGAAAACAAATAATTTAATAATGCCACACGATATAATCGTGCGGCAGCGCGGGAGTAGGGGGGTAATCTGCTGAATTGTTTTAATCTGATAGAATCGTGGTTCAGACAATATGACAGTGAAAGCAAGTAAATAATTTGATAATGCCACACGATGCAAACCGTGCGGCAGCAAGAGGGGGAAAACGGAGTAAAACGAAAAGAGATGGATAATTCTAAAATAGATAAATTGATGTCAAAAGACAAGGAAGAAGTAATGAGACTGCTTTTAATGTTTGACGATGAAAGAAGCATTCCTTCTTTTCTTAACTTACTAGATTATGTTGAGTTTGCTGAAAGAATCGATAGAACAATAAACTTTATAACAGCATCAGATAACTCTCGTTTGATTGTTATTGAAACTTGGTTAATTGTTGATCATTCTATTCGTCATATACTAACATATGGATTGGAGATAGATAAATTCTGTGATGAAAATTTTAATATCTTACCACAAGGTTTTAGAGACTGTGCACTGCTTCTGCAAAATTTTATTAAACAACAAAAAGGTAAACCCCCCAACCCGTCAAGGTTCAGAATTAATCTTCCTTCTGAATTCAAAAAAGCGATTATTGAAGATAAGGAATTCTTTAAACAATATATTAAATATGAAGAGGCGTTTTATGAAAAGGTGAATGCTTCATATCCTACTTTTGTCGATTTGAGAGGAAATAAATTTAGAAATGTAGATGATGGCTGGCTTAAAGCTGTCGAGAAATTAGATGATAATTGGTTTGTAAAAGCTAATAAGTTAAATAGTATAAGGAATTATGCAGCTCATTCTTTTGATGAAGAAAGAATTTACAAAGAGCTGGGATTAAAGGGTAGCAAAAAAATTGAGAAGTTAAAAGATTATTGTATTAATACTATAAAAGACTTGATAGGTTTAAAATAAATTATACTGCCCTTTGCTCCCGAGCAATTTCCTCTGCTCCTGCGGGATTGTATCGCGTGGGAAAACGAATAATTTAATAATGCCACACGATATAATCATGCGGCAGTGCGGGTATGAGAATTCAATAACCGAATGCGTCACAGAATACTAAATAACTTTTTATTTTGAAAAATATCTGACGCCAATATACGTCTATGAGCACTGTCGTGTGAATCGCACTTGCAATCTCCCCGATAGCTATCGGGATTGCTCCCGCTTTCACTTTGTCACCTCGCTAGCGCGGTTTTGCAAACCACGCAGGGAAAGAGTTATTACTATCGGAATGTTTAGTACATATAACAAAAGGTTTTATGAAATTATAAGAATGTCATTGGTCGCAGACCAGCGTCAGCGGGAGAAGCAACAGCTAACTCTTATTTTCGATTCAACGCTTCAACCATTAAACAATACAAATGATGAGAATAGAACATTTACCAGAAGATAATGCAGGAAGAATTAATCCGGCAATGACCAGAGAACGTGCCATGGAGCTGCTGAACAGATATAACAGGGAAGAGTTTCACCTGCAACATGCAGAAACCGTGGAAGCTGCTATGCGCTATTTCGCCCATACGTTGGGATACCGTGAGGAAGAGGAATTCTGGGGCATTGTGGGTCTGCTTCACGATCTGGATTTTGAACAGTATCCTGAACAACATTGCATTAAGGTGCAGGAAATTCTGCAGCAGGAAGGTGTAGATCCTGAAATTGAACGGGCTGTTGTTTCTCACGCGTATGGTCTCAGGGTGGATGTGAAACCCGAACACGAAATGGAGCGGGTGCTTTATGCTATTGATGAGTTGACAGGGTTGATCGGTGCAGCAGTACTGATGCGTCCCAGTAAAAGTATGTTGGATATGACTGCCTTATCGGTAAAGAAAAAGTTCAAGGACAAGAAATTTGCAGCCGGATGTTCCCGTGATGTTATTCAGAAAGGAGCCGATATGCTCGGTTGGGAACTGGAACATTTAATGGAAGGAACCATAAAGGCGATGCAGGAAAAAGAGCGTACAGATAATCAATAAAAAAAGAATCCCCAGCCTGGCGCAAGTTTGAGCACATAGGTAACTTCCCGATACATCGGGACAAGTTGTGCTGAAAATAAGTCAGTTTGTAAACTGATATGGAAGTTGAAAACTTCATAATTATGAGTCCAAGTCCCCGTTTCGCTCAACCCTTTTATAAATCAGAGATATCTAATCCAAAGCATAAAATTAGTTTTAATGAATATTCTTAGAAAAAGCATAACCGGTCTGTTGTTGCTGGTTTCGTTATCCAGTAATGCACAAACAGCAAATTCTCCCGGATCGCAGTATCAATTTGCCTGTACCGATTATACGCAGGGAATGGTCTTTGTTATTTCAACCACAGGGAAACCGGTCTGGCAATATCCGGCCGCACGTTGTAACGATTTATGGGTATTGCCCAATGGAAACCTGCTGTTTAATACCGGCAACGGGGTAAAAGAAGTGACCAGGGAAAAGAAAGTTGTTTTCTCGTACGAATCGAAAAGTGCCATCTATGCCTGCCAGCGCCTGCCCAATGGAAATACGTTTATAGGGGAGTGTAACAGCGGCTTATTACTGGAACTGGCTCCCGATGGAAAACCGGTTAAAAAGATAAAACTGCTTCCCGATAGCGCCGATGGTGGCCCTGCTTTTATGCGCAATGCCCGCAAACTTGAAAACGGCAATTACCTCGTGGCTCATTACGGGCTTGATAAAGTGAGCGAGTATGATTCACTGGGCAAGGTGCTAAACGAAATCCATATTACCGGCGGACCGCATACTGCCATCCGTCTCAAAACGGGCCATACCCTGATTGCCTGTTCCGATCATAATGGCGAACCACGAATCGTTGAGATGGATAAGTCGGGAACTATTGTATGGCAACTGACAAAGAATGAATTGCCGGGCATCGAACTTAAATTTATGACTGGTTTAGAATGTTTGCCTAACGGCAATCTTGTACTGACAAACTGGTTGGGACATAATCAGTTTGGAAAAGCACCGCATGCTTTTGAAATAACAAGGGATAAGCAGGTGGTATGGAAATATGATGATGACTCCATACTGAAAACAATGTCCACTATCCAACTTCTGGATGCAACCGGAAAACCGCTTTACCCGGATGCATTACATTGATTAATTTAAAAGTATTATGTAACTATTTATAACTTCTTACACCTCATGAAACACAACTTATTCTTCCTTATTGCGGTTTTATTCTTGACAACCGAAATCTGTATGCCGGCAAATCCTGCCCCCAAATGGTCGGTGTTGGCGGCTGAAAGCTTCATCAAAAGAACCCCCGATCCCGACAGTATCCATTGGACCGGTCAACCGAACCATTTTAGCTGGCAGGCGGGTTATATTATGTTTGCCATGGAAAAAATGTGGCATGCAACAGGCGATTCCATCTATTTCAGGTACATTAAACGGTATGTGGACCAACAGGTGGACGAAAACGGAAACATCCCCGGTTTTATGCCCACGGCACTCGATAACTTTTTGCCCGGATATGCCATCCTCTTTATGTATGAACAGACACATTCCGAAAAATACCGGATAGCAGCCCGTAAAATCCGTGACGGTTTCAGGTCGTATCCGCGCACTGCTGACGGATTATTCTGGCATGGCGATTGGGCAAAGCATCAGGTGTGGGTGGATGGTGTGTTTATGGGCCAAATGTTCCTGGTACGGTACGGCAGCCTGACAGGCGACGCCACCGCTTATGATGAAGTGCTGAAACAAATGACATTGATTGCCGCACATTGCCAGAAACCGAATGGTTTGCTCCTGCATGGCTGGGACGAGAGCAAGGAAGCCGATTGGGCCGACCGAACTACCGGGCTTGCCTCCGAAGTATGGAGCGAAGGCCTTGGTTGGTATGCCGTACTGATAGCTGATGTGTTTGATTATTTTCCGAAAAGCCATCCCGGTTATCAAAAAATCCGTGCCATTCACCAAAAACTTTGCAAAGGGCTTAAGGCTGTACAGGATCCCCGTTCGGGCATGTGGTGTCAGGTAGTGGATAAATGCAACGAACCCGGCAATTGGAACGAAACATCCGGCACAGGCATGTTTCTTTACCTGCTTAAAAAATCAATCGATAAAGGGTACCTGAATGCTGCTGAATATACTCCGGTGGTAAACCGGGCTTATGCCGGAATCATTAAAAAGGCGAAAGCAAACAGCAGTGGATTTATCGACCTATACGATTGCAGTAGCATTGGAATCCAAAACAATTATAATGCTTATATTACCCAGACGAAGGAAATAAGTACTTTTGCAGCATTCGGATCATTCCTGGCCGGTACTTCCCAAATGGAATTCCATCGATAGGATAAATCATTTAACCGGTTGGATGAATGATGGTCCTTAAAGGAAATCATAAACCTGTTTAGTTGGGCAGAACGGACAAATAGATAAAAAAGCGGACATACGGGTAGGTTAAGTCCGCTTTTTTATTGCCTTGTCCGCCGGAAATGGTTACTTTTGCATCCGGTTTTTTTAAGGAAAAAAGAATATGAAAACAAAGATAGTAATTGTAGGACTTGGTGGAGTAGGAGGCTATTATGGCGGATTATTGGCAAATCGATATGCCGATGATCCGAATTTCGAAGTCTGTTTTGTGGCACGTGGAGAGCATTTGAAAAAGGTTCAGCAAAATGGTTTGACTTTAATCACAGCCGATGGAACTTATGTTGTAAAACCTACATTAGCAAAGGATAATGTGGCGGAGATTGGCACAGTGGATTATGTTATTATGGCTACCAAAAGTTACGATTTGGATGCAACCATTGCTCAGATAAAACCTTGTATTGGAGTAAATACTGTTGTTTTGCCCTTACTTAACGGAATTGATAATTCAATGCGAATTCGGGCTTTATTGCCCGAAACAGAGGTGTGGTATGGCTGTACCTATATCGTTGCCCGAATTAATGAGCCGGGTGTGGTGGAAAGTTCCGGAAATGTTCATTTTCTGAATTTCGGATACAAAAATCAAACGAGTACGCGTTTGTTGGAATTTGAAAAACTGTTGAAAGAAGCTGGAATTGATTGCGCTTTTCACGAAAAAATATTGCCTGCAATATGGAAGAAATTCTTCTTCATTTCTTCAACAGCTTCACTAACTTCTTATTTTGATGTAAGTTATGGAGCGTTATTAAACGATGAAAACCGAAAAGACACGCTGATTAAATTATTGGAAGAACTTTTGTCGATAGCCAATGCAGAAGGTGCAGAAATGGATAAATCCGAAATTGATAAAATAATTAATCAGTTGGAGAAACTTCCTTTTGATTCGACAACTTCTATGCACCGGGATTTTATCGCAGGCAAAAACACCGAGTTGCAAACGCTCACCGGAATTGTGATTGATCTTGGAAAGAAACACGGAATTGCAACGCCAATTTATGAGAAAGTGTTTGCGGAATTGAGTAATCGATGAAGAAAACAACATTTTACAGAAGAGACTTTCATCGAAAGTCTCTTCATTTTTTTATGATTCAATAACCTGAATTTCAGAAGTTACATCAATTGCCAATCGATACAAAGCTTCCACACCGCAATAGGTTTCTTCCGACATTTTTACTGCTTTTTCTAATTTGTCCATCGGAAGGTTTTTTCCGGTAAATTGATAGATTACATGCATTTTTGTATAATGTTTTGGATGTTCATCGGACACGTCGCCCTGCACTTCGATGGAACATTTTTCAATTTCTACCCGCATTTTTTTCAGAATAGAAACCACATCCATTCCGGTGCAACCGCTTAATGCAACAAGTTGCAATTTCTTCGGGCTTAAACCTAAATCATGCCCGCCGCCTTCGGCAGTTGCGTCCATCATGACTTTATGACCATTCACGTCGGCTTCGAAAGTCATATCGCCTTTCCATTCGGTTTTAATACTGTGTTTGTCTGACATATTTTTTTATTTGATTGTTTGACTAGCAAAATAACACAATTTCACCCGACATTGTTTTTTTTGATTTAAATAATTACCGAAAAATATGTACTTTTGAAGCCAATTTAAAAATATAAACATGAAACGCACTATTTTATTTGTACTAATATCGATTTTAATTCAGTCTTTTTCAGCTCAAAAAAGTAATTATCGCTTATTGATTGGAACTTATACTAATACCGGTAAAAGTCAGGGAATTTACTCCTACGACATTGATATGAAATCTGGTATTTTTAAACAGAAATCAGTAGCTACCGGAGTTTCAAATCCAAGCTATCTGGCCATTACTCCGAATCATAAATTTGTATATTCGGTGAATGAAAGCTCGGATGGCAGCGCAGCAAATGCATTCTCGTTTGACGAAAAAACAGGAAAGTTGACAAAATTAAACTCGTCGTTGACAAAAAGCGGAGGTCCATGTTATATCTCTGTAACTGAAAACCATGTTTTTACAGCAAATTACAGTGGTGGAAGTCTTTCGGTTTTTGGTAGAAATGCAGATGGTTCATTAACGAATATGTTACAGAAAATCCAGCACACCGGTAAAAGTATCAACACCGAACGGCAAGGTGAACCGCATGTACATCAGGTTATTTTGTCACCGGATAAAAAATACGTTGTAGCAAATGATTTGGGAACTGATAAAGTAACCGTTTACAAATACAATCCAAATTCGAAAACCGAAGTCTTGACTGCTTTTGATACATTGACGGTAAAATTGGGTAGCGGCCCACGCCATGCCACTTTCAGCAAAGATGGTAAGAAACTGTATTTAGTTCATGAAATTGATGGTACGGTTTCATTGCTGGGAATGACGAACGGAAAACTGAGTTTAATTCAGGAAACTTCGCTTGTCAAGAAAGATAAAATTATTAACAGAGCAGCCGATATTCATCTTTCGTCTGACGGTCAATATCTTTATGCTACAAATCGTGGAACAGCAAACGATATTACTTGCTTTTCGGTCGCCAAAAATGGGAAACTGGAATTTAAACAACAGGTTGCAACCGGTGGCGATGGTCCCCGTAATTTTGCCATTACACCCGATGGTCAATATATTTTCATTGCTCACCAATTTACGGATAATATCACCATATTCAGCCGCGATGGCAAAACTGGATTTCTAAACGACACAGGGAAACAAATAAAAGTCGGTGCACCGGTTTGTTTGGTGTTTTATTGAAATTAAAAAAGGGAATTGTGAAAACAATTCCCTTTTTTAATTTCAATTATTTGGAAGGTGTAGCTTCAAATGTCACCACAAACTCTACGCGTCTGTTTTTAGCTTTCCCAACAGTTGTTTTATTACTTGCTACCGGTAGTGTATCACCAAATCCATGCGAAGTCATTCTTACTCCATCCACACCTTTTGCAATCAGATAATCCCGAACTGCAGAAGCACGTTGTTCTGACATGATTAAATTAGTAGCAGGTTTACCAACATTATCGGTATGACCACGCACCTCAATCAGGTAAGAAGGATTGTTAATAAGTACTTGTGCTATCTGATTTAATATGGCGAACGAAGTTTTCTTAATAATTGTTTTTCCAGTTTCAAATTGAATACCTTGAAGAGCTTTTAAAAACAAGGTTCTTACTTCTTTTTTTATTTCAGGACAACCTTTATTGGATGCAACTCCAGGAATTGTCGGACAATTATCCAGATAATCCGGTATACTATCACCGTCGGTATCACGTGGACAACCATTTTCGTCTACTTTGCCATGTGCTTCGACAGGCGTATTCGAACATTTATCCTGATAATCAGGTACACCATCATCATCCGAATCAAGCAAACATCCATTCTTATCAATAAATCCGTGTGCCTCGAGTGGCGTATTAGCACATAAATCAAGGTAATCAGGAATGCCATCTCCATCAGTATCAAACGGGCAACCATTTTTATCTACAAACCCAATGGCAGCCTTTGGGGTATCCGAACATAAATCAAGATAATCGGGAACGCCGTCACCATCTTTATCCAATGGACAACCCACTGAATCTACCACAACTCCATCTGGAGTATTCGGGCATTTGTCCAGATAATCAGAAACACCATCTTTATCTGTATCGAGCGGGCAACCTTCTTTGTCTATAAATCCGATTGCTGCATTCGGTGTGCCGGGACATTTATCCAGATAATCAGGTACACCATCACCATCGGTATCTAGCGGACAACCGTTTTGATCAATTTGACTATATGCTTCTGGTGGAGTATTCGGACATTTATCCAGATAATCCGGAACACCATCTCCGTCGGTATCAACCGGGCAACCTTTTTTATCAACAATTACACCAAAAGGAGTTCCCGGACATTTATCTTTCCGATCTACAACTCCATCTTTATCTTCATCTTTCCTGTTTCCAAACACAAAACTCAATCCGAACGCCACATTTACGCCTTTTGTATTATAAGGTACAGGAAGTTTTGATATCGGACTTCCGGCAGGAAGTGGAACCGAAGCATATAGCAACGGTATATAATCGGCCGATAAGAACCAATGCAGAAATCCTGTTCTCAATCCAAGACCGGCACCAATATTGCTCATTCTGCCGTTATAAATTGAATATGAAACCGATAAATCAAACCAATCAATCGGCTTTCCATTGATAGAAGCAGTCAGTTCTTCATCATAAACATTGTTGTGTTTTATTGTTCTGGAAAGAACACCAACACTTAATTTATTGTCAAAAAAACCATATTCAATACCTACATTCAGTTTAGGCGAAGTATATGTTGTATATGCGTTTGTTGACTGAGAAGTTTTGGATGAATTTTTAAAAGCAGTCAGTATAGAATCGCTTAATACCTGAGGATCCATGTTCTTTTCAGCATCAATAGTTCCTAAACCTGTAAATGTATAATCGGTCGTAAACCCGACATTATTTACATTCTTATTCCAGTTGATAAAACCCAAATCGATTAAAGCCGCTGAAAGTATCAGCTCTTTAACCGGTTTAAAAGTTACTCCCAAATCGACACCTGCTCCCATCCCACATGGTTGTATAAAATCAGTTGGGCCAGATGGCGTGGTATAATTAAAAGACGAAAAATTATTACCAATTTGCAAATTTCCGGGAATTGCCACATTCATTGAACCTTGACCTTTTACAGTCCATTGATCTATTCCTGTCTGCAAATCAAGATTTTGAATAGCTGTATTTACATTGGCGCTACCGGCAAGGAATTTAAGTTTTGCACCCACATTCCATTTGTCGTTAATTTTTCGGGCATAACCTAAACCGACTTCGGTATAAACCGACATATCAACACCGAGATTCTTCAGGTCATAAACATTTGTATTCATATCCGGCATACCGTATAACAATAATTTCATAAAATCCTTCGGTAAACCCACCTGACCATCAACTTTTTCAGTTACCGAAAAATTCCAATATGCTTTTCCGGTACGAAATCCAAAATTCAACAAATTAAGTTGGACTTCTGCTTTTAGAGAAGTTACTGAACTTAAAGCATTGTAAAAATTATCAATATTTCCGTTTAGATTAAGGAAAAGAATTGGATTTCCAGTAGCATCTTTATAAACAAAATCTTTAAGAGTCAACGAGTTATTCCCAAAACCGAATTGTGAGTATCCCAAAACCGGAAATCCAAGATAAAAATTGCTGTATGGTTGGAAAGCCGGATTCATATAATTTCTGAATGGCACATTATCCATAAAATACATGGTGTTGACTTGTTGTGCTTTTGCATTTAGAATCGAAAAACAGAAACAAATGAAAATCACCAATTTATATATTATATTCTTTTTCATGATTCAGTTTTTAAAATTATTTGATAGTAGTATTAAAAGTACCATTCATAAAAACACCTATTTTAACTTTAATCGAGTCAGTTCTCGAGAATTGAATGGTTTCAACAGGTGCTATTCTGACTGAATAAATCATGCTGGTGGCATTTTTTAATAATGCTGTTTGTGCAGCGTCTAATGCAATGTTTATGGAACTAATGGTAGGTGTACCAGCAAAACCATCTGTTTTTATTGCTGCAGAATTAATTACCGTTGAGTCATTATATACAGGCTGATTTGCAGCATTCAAAATTGGATTATTTGAAGCATTTAAGAACTTCATTTTGTAAACCACATTTACAGGCAAGCCATTTGTAACTTTCAGTGCTAAAGTAGCTTTGTCAATTTTATTCATAAGCTCACCAATATTTTTAATGGTATCGGTTGCTGAAATATATGTGCCATTATCAAAAGAAAATGGTATTGTAACAGCAAATTTTGCTTTAACTTTAGTGTCAGCTTTAACAAAACAAGGGGATTGCAAATGAGCATTTATTGAATCCATATCGTTTTCGAGTGTAAATTTGTATTCAAGTAAATTGTAGTTTTTTGTAAGGTCAAACAAATTATTTGTACCGCCCCAATCCTTATTTAATTGTTTAAAATTATGAACCGTAGTACCTGTAAGTGAAGGTCTTGCCAAAGTTTCAGAAGTTGAAGTGGAACCTCCGAAGTTTGCATCTACATTTACAGTCGGATTTTCTTTAATTAGAGCTCTTACATGATCAATATTAAATTTCAAGAAAGTTCCAACATTACTGGTTAATTGAAGATCTATTTTTGGATTGGCAAATTTTAATCCGAGTTTTATTCCTTTTGGCAATTCTCCTAAAATAGTATTTATATCAAACGGGATTTGAAGTGGTTGTGCGGCAATAGTCTGAGGATTAAACAAACCAAATGCAACATCAAAGTTAAATGCTTTTATTTCGGTTGTCAAACTAATCTGAGAAGACGGCCCAACATTTAGATTCGTATTTCCTGAAGTAACAATAATTTCAGCTTTTAACGGCAAAACAGAAGTACCGCCGTTTGTGTACAGCACCACATTTTGAAGTGAAATAACTTTTGCTACATTAAAATTATCAGGTTTAATATCTTTAGAGATAACTGTTCCGTCTCGATATTTTAATTTATTTCCAGGGAAAGTTAATCTAATCGTATAATTTCCTGCAGATAATATATTTGAATTTAGAATAAAACTAAAATCTAATGATTTAATCCAAACACTATCAATACGTTGTTTTGATACATCAGTATTCAAACCTAAATTCAAATTTGCTGTAGTTCCGATAACCGGAAAAACGTAAGGAGGAGTAAGTGTGAAATTTGTAGGAAATGGAGTAAATGTAAAATTAAACGGACTAAAAGTTGAACTTAAATCCAAAGTAGGGAAACTTACCTCCAAACTGTCGCTCATCTTTATTTCAATGGCATTTGCATCGGCGGAGTTGGAATAATTTTGTCCCAAACTTTTAAGTAAATCTGCTAAAGTAATACTTCCTTCACCTAATGGAACAACCAAAGATTCTTTAATTTGAACATCTTTGGAAATGTTTGACAAATCAATTTCGGTACATGAAATTAAATTGAAGCACAAGAAACCAACTAATGTACTGTAGAATAAAATTAATTTTCTTTTCATAATGGATATTTTGAGGGTTAGTAAATAAATGTTATTTGAATGATAAAACCATAATCTGATTTTTTTATATTCAAAGAGAAAATAAACAATCGCACAAAGATAACAATTTTTCATTTATATTCTCAATAGTTGTCTAAAGTTTACAAATATCGACATTTAACAAAACAGATTTTATGTTAGAACGATGAGCTGTTTCCACCCCACTCCTGCGCGATTCCCGGTGATTGCCCCGCAGGAAGTCCATCTAAAGCACAACCAATAGATTGTTGAATTGTATACCCTGAATAGTTCAAGGTACTGTCTTAATATGCAAGAAAAATTGCAATTATTTTTGAAATATATTATATTTGCATCGCGGAAAGAGGACTCCCTGCGACAGCTTTGTACGGAAGTTCATCTTGAGTAGGTGGGTTTATCTCACCTACTTTTTTTATGGTTTCTCCGAAACCATGCGGAAAGAGGGACTTCTGCTCTGCATTAGGCTCAGTACCCAATAAAAGACATTCTTAGATATTTGCCACAGCAAGGATCGCCGAGAAAGGATTTTGATTATTCTTCTTGGCAGTTTGCGTGATAGAATGAATTTGACAGTAAGTGTCTGCTCCCGCAGGGGATTTAAACATTCCGCTTACTTTTTGTTTTACTTTTAGATTCCTGACGGCTCTTTCGGAAGCATTGTTTTCGTACGGAACGTCAGGATCGAAAAGGAATTTAAATACATACTCTTTGTATTTTGTCAAACTCTTTATTATGGCAATAATCTTTTGATGCAGATTATCAGTACATGTTGTCAGTAATTTTTCGAATCTATTTAAAATCGAATTGCGGTCGATATTCTCCCACAATACTGTTTTTCTTTCGTGAATAGCATCTTTTATTAATTTCGTGAATTCAGACGACACTGTTTGTGTGGTATCCAATTCCGATAAATAAGTCAGTTCCCTTAAAATATGAGCCAAACAAAGTTGATGGTCAGCAACATTCATATTAAAATAGGAGCTATGACGATCAGTTACTAAAATCGATTTAGATAATCCATTTTTAAATTGTTTATCAATAGCCAGCTTTCCGCGTGATTTATCGCTGTGGATATATGTCAGGCTCGGGGTTTGCCAAGCCCACATCCAATGCAGTTCGCCATTGATATTTTCACCTGTTTCATCGGCACCAACCACACGGGATTGCTCCACCCTATTTCGAATCTCATTGTATGCCAATAAAGATTTAGTAGCCGCATCATCCAATAGAGTTTATATGCATTAATTTATTATAAGACTGGTTTTCAACAATATTCTCAAGTTATATGAGTTATACAATTATAAATTTTAATTATTATTGTATGCAATACGACAAAATCAAAAATCGACCAGTTCAATTTCAAAGTATAACAAGTCTTAGCGTTGAAGATTTCAACTTTTTATTGCCTTATTTTAAAGCAGAATGGGACGAATACAACTATTATTTTACCCTAAAAGGTAAACTTCGCCAACGCTTAAGCTATACAAGAGTAGATACTGTTGTACCAAAAATTGCCGATAAACTAATGTTTCTGTTAATCTATCTAAAGACAAACCCTTTACAAGAACACCATGCAGCAAGCTTTGGCATTACACAACCACAAGCTAACGCCATGATACACTTGCTTTCTGGTTTGTTGAAAAAGACATTAAATCGATTAGGTGAATTACCAGAGCGTAATGAATATAAAATTAAGTATATCGTAACATCTATTTCAGATGTGCTGCTTGACGGAGTTGAACGACCAATCCAACGACCACAAGCTAGCGACCTACAGAAATCCTGTTATAGTGGTAAAAAAAACTCATAACGTAAAGAATAACGTGTTAACTACCCTAAAAATGCGAATACTTTGGCTTAGTAATACTTTTAATGGTAGTGTTCATGATAAAAAAATATGTGATAATCAGCCTTTGCATTTACCTATAGGTATAACTTTATGGCAAGATACCGGTTTTCAAGGACATGACCCTGACGGAGTAAATGTAAAAATGCCAACAAAGAAACCAAAAGGAAACGAACTTTCAGAAGAACAAAAAGAAACAAATCACTCTATTTCTTCTGTTCGTGTAAAAGTTGAACACGCAATTGGAGGTGCAAAAATATGTCGTATTGTCAAAGATCGCTTTAGATGCCACAAGTTTGGTTTTGACGATTTGGTCATGGAACTTGCTTGTGGACTACATAATTTAAGAATGACATTGAATAACAATGCTATAGCAATTTAATCTATATAAACTCTAATATATTTTTGACAGTCCCTTGACTTAGTTTTACTCCAAAACAATCCAGCATAACCTCTGTTAGCCGATTGTAAGGTATATATTGACTGCAATTCAAATAAGTTATCAATGCCCTTATGTTCACTCCATAAGAAACTCTTGAACGAACTTCTTTTGGGAAATCTATTTTATTGCAGTGACCACAACTGCATTTCTTGCCTATCAGCTGATGCTCTGCCACCAAAGGGCGAACAGGAATTGGTATGTCAAAAACCTGACGAACTTTAACTACTTCACCTTCTACGCAAGAAAGGTCATTTCCACAGCGGGTACAAAAGTATGGTTGATGTTCAACTATAGAATCAGGCTCGCTTAACATTTCTAAAGTTGTGCCCTTATGACCTATCTGTCCACCATTGGGTTTGCCCGATTTTTCTCTCAGAGAACGTGTTGCAAGCAACTTCTTAACCTTTTCCCCTTGAGCTGCAAGCGAATCCTTTGAAGGCGGAATGCTGCTATTATGACTATCTTTTGGCGTTTCATAAATGGCTAATCGTTCTTTTAGAACAGCATTCTCCTTTTTAAGAACAACTATCTCCTCACGAGCACAATCAAGCTGTTGTGTTAATCCATCAATCTTTCCATTGATGGATTTTAATACCAAAGCTATGTCTAAAACTTGTTCTTTCACGCATCGAAGATAATGATTTTCAGCGGAATATCAAAACATTTTATCACATATTTTTAATCTATTATTTCAATAATTCTTTAAAATATTCTGTATCATCAACTTAGAGGTGCTGAGTAGTTACATATTTATTTGAGTCTATAAAATATTAATCATTTAACATAAAATCAACGATTTAAAAACTTTATTAGCGAAAATATATTTAACATACGTATAAAAAAAGTTTATTTTAAATGAAAAGTGTCTTAGCCTTTCGTTAAAAAAAGGAACAAAGATAGGGGATGGATTTGTTTAATAAATATAAATGTAGTTAAATGCAAAAGAAAAAAGGATTAATTATGATAGATTAACATATTGTCCTGTGAAAACACCTTGATTTCTAATTAAATATGTATTATTATTCAAATTTATCCGTAATGCTTCCGTAGCGATGATATTCAAATGCAATACTTTGTTCTTTCAAATAATGAAGCAGTTCTATGCGACCTTCAACAATTGGTTTTGCAGTGGCTATGTATTTTCCTGATGCTGCTGCTTTTTTAAAGAATTCTTCTTGTAACAAATCACTACAGGTACGAATTCGTTCGTATTTTTCCATTTCATTAATGAACACCGAGTCAGTTTGTTCAAGGATTGTAAAATCTTTTCCAATACATTTTTTTATGATTTCCAACTTGCTGTCATTCTTGCCAATACTTATTATTAATCCTGTTTTAAGAATTTTAGCAGCAGCTATAACCATGAATACATCACACAATTTATCACTTGATTGCACACGGAAACCCATTCTTTTCAATGGTAAGTAGCGGAACGTATTTCGTTCGCCCACTATGTTATTGATGTCGAGTTCTTGTGAAAACTCCTTTTCCATATTAGCTCTATAACTTTCAACGGCTGTCAGGAATCGAACATTATCTGATGAATCCAACGCTTCTGAATATGATTTAAAAGCTTCATCTTCTTTTATTTTTACCTGAGTCAATGGATTTTCGGTAATATCAACAAAACAAGAAACATAATTAACCCCGCCTGCTTTTATTCCACCACCGAAAGCAGAACGTTTCATGCCACCAAATGGTTGCCGATTAACAATAGCACCGGTTATTCCGCGGTTAATATAAAGATTTCCTGCTTCAATACCCTTTTTCCAACGAAGTTGTTCAACTTCATCCAGACTTTGCAAACCTGAAGTCAAGCCAAACTCAGTCGAATTCATTAATTTAATCCCATGATCCAGGTTATCAATGCAAACCACTCCCAGCAATGGGGCAAATAATTCATTTTTGAAAGTGAAACTTCCGGGTTTTACGCCCCATTTCACACAAGGTTTTAATAGGTACTTTTTTTCATCTGCAAATTCCGGTTTTACAAGCCACCATTCTCCTTCTTCCAGATTTTCAATGGCATGCAGTAATTTATCATTTTCATTCGTTATCATTGGTCCGACGATATTTTCGCCCGACCAAACGCTACCGGTTTGAAGACTGGTTACTGCATCAGTGAGTTTGGTTTTAAAATCAGGATCGTTGTACACTTCTTTTTCGAGCAAAAGTAATGAACAAGCCGAACATTTCTGACCTGCATTGCTGAATGCCGAAGTAACAATGTTTTGAATGGCATGATCGCGGTCACCGCTTGCAGTGAGAATAATTGCATTCTTACCACCGGTTTCAGCCGAAAGCGGACAGGTCGGGTTATTTTCCAATAAACGGAAAGCAGTATCGGTTCCACCGGTCAGAATAATATGTTTGATTGAAGGATGAGAAGTTAAGAAATTCAACGGTTCACGACCATCTGTGCAGACTACCTGCAAGGCATCTTTTGGAACGCCGGCATCCCAGAAACTCTTTGCAAATTCCCATGCTACAGGTAATGCCACAGTCGCCGGTTTCAAAATCACCGTATTCCCTCCTGAAAGTGCGGCGGATACGCCACCAACCGGAATTGCCATCGGAAAATTCCATGGCGAAATTACCAGCACAATCCCTTTAGGAGTACAGGTGATTGTTTTAAGGTTGGCAAATGGTTTCATGGAAATCGGGTAGAAACGACAGAAATCGATTGCTTCCGAAATTTCCACATCTCCCTCACCAAAGGTTTTTCCGGTTATGGCTGACATACAGCCAATCAGGTTTCCGCGGTTATTGCTTATATTTAAAGCCACTTTATGAAGAATTTGATTGCGTTCGTCCAATGATGTTTTTCGCCAGTTCGAAGCATCCTTTTCGGCTATTCTTATTATTTCTTTTACCTGATCCAGATTAGATAAACCGGCTTCACACACACAGATTTCTTCGGTCTGACTCCTATCGAAGTAAGCCTGTTTTTTTGTAGTAGTAAGTTCTATATCACCAATTTGGACCGGAATTTGATAAGGTTCGTCTTTGGCTGATTTTTTCCATTGATCCCGGATTTTATCAGCCCACTCGCGGTTAGGTTTCAGGTCGAAATTCGTATCAGGTTCGTTGTGGAAACTATCGACTACCGACTCCAGACTACCGACTACCGACTTCGAGTTTCTATCCTGTGTTCGGTACGATTTTGCTTCTATCTTGTCTTTCAGCTCAAAAGCTTCAATAAATTGTGTTTTCAGGAACTGCCATTGTTTGCTGTCGTATTTCAAATTGAAAGAATAACTCAGGAAATTATCTTTTCCGGTATTCTCATCCAACCTGCGCACCAGATAAGAAACAGCATTCAGGAAATGTTCGTTTTTAACTACCGGTGTGTACAATATGATTTGTTTGTCCAGACTGCGCATGACACGGGGTAAGTGATTTGCCATACCTTCCAGCATTTCAAAAGTCACCTGATCTTCTACTCCGTTATTTTTGCTCAATAAATAAGCATAACCGATACTGAAAAAATTGTGTGATGCAACGCCTATTTGTAAGACTTTTGCATTTTCGGGTTTGAGTGCGCGGTCTAATATATGCAGGAAGTTAGCGTCCACTTCCACTTTGCTGTGAAGTACCGGATTTTCCCAACCTTTCAGCGACGAGATAATGGTTTCCATTTGCAGGTTGGCTCCTTTTACCAGACGCATTTTGAGTGGAGCGCCACCGTCATCAACACGTTTTTTTGCATATTCAAGCAGTTCAGTCTGCAAATTCCAGGCATCGGGCAAATAAGCCTGAACAACGATTCCGGCTGAATAATTTTTAAATTCGGGAAGACTCAGCACAGTTTTGAAAACGTCAAGTGTCAATTCTGCATCCTTGTATTCTTCCATGTCGAGATTGACAAATTTTGAAGTGTTAATTCCAGTATCGTCTATAAATGGATAATCGATGGCCTGTTTATAAATGTGTGCCAATCGTTCGCAAAGATCCGTTTTGTTTTTTGCGTAATTGAGCGGATTTATTTGTGCGTAGATGCCTGATATTTTGATGGAAATATAATTTATTTGCGGGTCTTTTAATGCTTCGAGATAGTGTTCGTAACGATGATTTGCTTCACCGTCGCCCAACACCACTTCACCCAATAAATTTACATTCTGACCAATATGTTGCTTGCGGCGTTCACTTAAATGATGATTTAAAAAGGATGGTTTTTCGTTGATAATCACTTTAGAGGTATCTGAACGAAGTCGTTGTTTGAAAATCGGAACTGAAATAAAATCGAACCAATATCCAAATGTGGTAAATAATTTTATAAGGAAAGCATCGGATGCACTGAAGAATTCCGGTATACCGTATTGATCAATAAGCAATTTCATACGCCGTGCCAGTTTTTTGTTGTCGTGTATTTGCGACGATTCATCCAACATTTTGGAAAGCAATGTTTTGTCGTTGGGGTTTTGAATTAGGATGGCATATTTTTTTTGCTCTTTCAGTTCATCACTCGTAATTTCTTTTTCAGATTTTTCCAAAAAATCTTTTGCCCAATCAAGGACTTCTAAAGTGCTTATTCTTTCCATATATATTTTTATTAGATTTAAAACAGTGCGAAAATAGAAAAAAATATGGAATTTCTTCAAATATAAAGAAAAAAAGTGATAGCTAATTGACTATATTATGAACTTGTTTTTATTAATGTGTTTTATGATTTAATTTGTTATTAAATCCCCCTTTTTTCTTTCAGTTTTTTTTGAATTTTTCGTGTTAATTTGAAATTTCTTCCATTTATTAACTAATACCGATTGCACAAATAATATAGTCCAATTTCGACCCTGCCTGCCGCAGGCAAGTTCGTCTTATTGTATTATTTATTTGTATGCATCGGCATTAACAACAGTAAACGTATAAAACAGTTTGGACTGTTTTATATGTACAATTGGTATAAGTCGATAAATTTGATTGCCGAAATATCAGCACAAATTGAACGGTATGCCATCAGAATGGAGCAAAAAGATGGACTGTTGTTGCGTAAAATCAACCGAATAAAAACCATTCAGGGTTCGTTGGCTATAGAAGGCAACACACTTTCCGAAAGTATGATTACCGGGATTCTTGAAGGGAAACTGTTCAATTTTGCAAAATACATTTTTATCTTCAACTTATTTTTTGTTACTTTGTTTGATTTTTGTTACCTTAAAATTTTAGACTTATGGACAAAAAACTAAAACGCTCGAAAAATCAGATTGTAGGCGGAGTTTGTGCAGGAATTGCCGATTATTTTGGCTGGGATTATACTTTGGTAAGAACCATTTATGCCTTATTATCAATTTTTTCAGGAGCTTTTCCGGGCTTGACTCTGTATATAATTCTTTGGATAGTTATGCCACTTGAACAAGACTAAGAGTTTAAATGTTCAATATTTAAAAACTATTCACTGATAACTGTTCACTGATAATTGATAAAGTGCCTTTTAAACTCATTTCTCCATATCGTCCCACCGGCGATCAACCTGAAGCTATCAAACAATTGGTGGAAGGATTGAACTCGAACACTAATTTCCAAACTTTACTTGGAGTAACCGGTTCGGGCAAAACATTCACTATAGCCAATGTGGTGGAACAGGTTCAGCGTCCTACTTTAGTATTGAGTCATAACAAAACACTGGCAGCTCAATTATACAGTGAATTCAAAGCGTTTTTCCCTGAAAATGCAGTTGAATATTTTGTTTCGTATTACGATTATTATCAGCCGGAAGCCTATCTGCCTGTAAAAGATATTTATATCGAAAAGGATTTATCCATCAATCAGGAAATTGAAAAACTCCGGCTTGCAACAACTTCATCGTTGTTGTCGGGTAGGAGGGATGTGGTGGTTGTTTCATCGGTTTCTTGTTTGTACGGAATTGGTAATCCCGACGACTTCACGAGCAATGTAATTGAAATTTTTCAGGGTCAGAAGTTAGTTCGGAATGCTTTTTTACGAACTTTAGTTGATAGTTTGTACACTCGAAATGAAATTGAACTGAACCGTGGTAATTTCCGTGTTAAAGGCGATACAGTCGATATTTTTCTGGCATATTCCGATTTTGTACTTCGCGTCATGTTTTGGGGTGACGAAATTGAAGAAATTCAAACAGTTGATCCGATAAATTTTCATGTGCTGAATACTTTTGATGCCTATAAAATTTATCCCGCCAGTATATTTGTAACTACCAAAGAGCGCATTGCCCAAGCCATTCAGTATATAGAAATAGATTTAGCGAAACAGGTTGATTATTTTCATTCTATTGGCAAACCTTATGAAGCCAAGCGCATTTACGAACGGGTAAATTACGATTTGGAAATGATTAAGGAATTAGGTTATTGTTCCGGCATTGAAAACTATTCGCGCTATTTCGATGGTCGTACGCCCGGAAGCCGTCCATTTTGTTTACTCGACTATTTTCCCAAAGATTTTTTGATGGTTATTGACGAAAGTCACGTCACTCTTTCGCAAATTCATGCCATGTTTGGTGGTGATGCTGCTCGTAAGTTAAACCTTGTGGATTACGGATTCCGATTGCCTTCAGCAAAAGATAACCGCCCTTTACGATTCGAAGAATTTGAAGCTCTTGCACCACAAACCATTTATGTAAGTGCCACTCCTGCTGATTATGAACTAATGAAGAGCGAAGGCATCGTGGTCGATCAACTTATTCGTCCTACAGGTTTGCTCGATCCGATTATTGATGTGCGACCCAGTTTAAATCAGATTGACGATTTATTGGAAGAAATTGCAGTTCGCACAGAAAAAAATGAGCGAACATTGGTGACAACTCTCACTAAACGAATGGCGGAGGAATTAACTGATTATTTGGGGAAAATGGGCGTTCGTTGTAATTATATTCATTCGGATGTGGATACGTTGGATCGGGTAATCATCATGGAAGATTTAAGGCGAGGTGTGTATGATGTATTGGTGGGTGTAAATCTTTTGCGTGAAGGGTTGGATTTACCGGAAGTTTCGCTGGTTGCCATTCTGGATGCTGACAAAGAAGGCTTTTTACGCTCTCATAGGTCATTGACACAAACTGCAGGTCGTGCAGCAAGAAATCTGAATGGAAGAGTTATTATGTATGCTGACAGAATTACAGACAGTATGGCGAAAACCATTTCGGAAACAAATAGAAGGCGAGAAAAACAATTGACTTATAATGAATTACACGGCATTACGCCAACTGCCATAATTAAAGGTGAACGGAATTCTTTCAGCAAAGCAGAACCGTATGCTTACATTGAACCGGACCGTTCACAGGCAATTGCAGCCGACCCTGTAGTTCAATACATGACGCGACCTGCATTGGAAAAGGCGATTGCCAAAACCAAAAAAGCAATGCAGGATGCAGCTAAAAAACTTGAATTTTTGGAAGCAGCTCAGCTTCGCGACGAATTAATAAAATTGGAAGACTTGTTGAAAACGAAATGATGAAAGACAAAAGACGGAATAAAAAATATAAGAGATTAATGCACTAAGTAATGGTCAAAATATAATGTCGTATTTTGTACCGAAGTTGTCCAATACGAACGACAGTCGATCTTTGAGATTCTGAAAACAGAGATAAGCATCAAGTGGTATCCAATTATACTTGATTCTTCGCCATAATATCTCGATTAGATTCAATTCAGGTGAATATGGAGGTAAAAAGAAAATTAGAACATCTTTTTCTTTCCATTCTTGGATTTTCGCCATGAATTTTTTCGATTTATGAATGGGTGAATTGTCAAGTATTACTACTGTTTTTTTGACTATTTGGTCAACAAAGCTATTCATAAAATCAATAATTTTATCTGTATTGAACGTTGTTTCAAGCACTTGAGAAAATAAATCATTTTTTCGAGACATTAAACCTACAACATTTAGGAACTTACCTTTGGCTGCTGGTAGCAATAACGGTTTGTCCTTTAGTTGCCATGCATATGGTACATTTGGTGTAAGCCCGAAATGACTTTCATCACCATAATAAAGGTCAATATAACCGCTATCTTCCAGTTGTTTAAGGTCTTTTATTTGTGCTTGTTTAAGTTCAAATTCATCCTTGTTACGCTTACGTTTTAAAGACAGTCGAGCCCGTTTCCATTTATAGCCGAGCATCTTTTAAAAAATTCCGCAAAGTTCTTTTGCAGATTATTATATTATGTTCTTCTTTTAAGAAAGTTAGTATGTTTTTTATGTTACGATTATGAAGCTCTACTTGTTGTATAATCACTTCTTCAAAGCCTTTTAGTCGGGTCTTAACCCCTCGACCAGAGGCAATTGGCAGTGACTTTACTCCTTGTGAATCCCAGCTATTGAACCACCGTTCAATAGTTTTACGGTCAACATCAAAAATCTTTGATAAATCAGTTATCGTGCGTCTTTGATGGGATAAAAGCAGGCATTGACTGCGTTTTCTAATGGTATTGTTGTCGCTAGTTTTGACAAGCAATTCTAATAGCTCAATATCCTCTGTTTTTAGTATTATATATCTCATGTTGAGACAAATATACGAATATTATTTCAAAGTACCAAAGAAATAGTACATTATATTATTCCTATTACTTAATCGTTAATCATTATTTTAAAATCGTTGCGAAAGATTGATAAATGCACGCCACTGAAAGTTATTGTCCGGGTTAAAGGTTGCTTCCAGATCGGCTGAAAGCAGTAGCTTTTTAGTAATGCTCCACGAGAGATTCAATTCACCGATATTTTGCAGATAGGTAGAGGTTGTATTAGAGGTATAATCCACATGCCGGTATATTAATTCAGTAAATATTTTACCATCCCAAAAGTCACGTGATAAACTGCCTCCATAAATAATTCCACTCAAATAAGAAGTATTCAAAGCCGTAAAATCCAAGGTAAGCAGTATTCCAAAAGGTATTTGTGAAAAGGTCAGATAGGTATAGCCATTGGATGAAGCGTTTGATGTTGGTGTGGCAAACCGGTAACCTGCATTTCCTCCCCAGGTAATGTTCTTTAAAAGGCGATATCTGGTTTGAAATCGTAATCCCTGGCGGGTTTCTTTGTCCAACACGCTATCGATATAATTCTTGTACGTTTCGTAATAATATATATTTCGACGGGCATCGCATGATAACGACATCGAAAGTTGCTTCCAGGGTCTCCATTGGAATGATAGATAAGTGCTTGTCAAATTGAATGTGGTAGCAGGTTGATTGTTTACCAAACCAAATAAATCCAGTTCAGCAGAGCCAAAAAAATCCAGATTTTTCAACAAAGAATTACTGTGCTGAATATAAATAAATCGTCTGTCTGTCAATAAATTATTCGTTTGATTGAAAACAGCAACTGAAGTTTGCATGTAAACGTTTTTCGTTTTTAATTGGTGCCCAATATATGCGCCAAACTGAAATAAATACGGGTTGATCCCATACGTGTACGTATCCGGTCTTGATCCTACAACTGCTCCATAGGAGAAAACTTTGCCTGTATTTTCAAACTGAAGTCCATCGACAGCTCCGATATTGGCTAAATTGATATTGATTTTCCGACCAAAAAGAAGACTCATCGTTTTGTTCAAATCATATTTAACGGCAAGGTTGTAAATTTTAAGATCAAGTGGGGAATTGTTCTGATAATTGATTAAAGTGAGAGAATCAGCCATTGATATCACGGGAGAATAAGTGTTCTTTTTTGTAAGTGACATATAACATTCAGCCGAAATGTTGGAATTGGCAATATGTTCAGCATTTAATGATAAATTAAGCCTGAATATCGAATTTACAGTGCTGTCGCTCGTGTTATTTAAATAGGTAGACAGAGATATTCTGCCATCCAATGCCCCTTTTGGGTTTTTTGATTCGCTATTTTTTGATCCACTTGCAATTGCCTGATCATTCACCGAAATTGCCTCTTTTGATTTTTGAGTAAGAACTTCTAAAGGAACAGTTTCCTTTTTTTTCTTTGCATAAACCGGATTTGTAACGGCAAGTAGATTCCCGTCAATAAGAGACCCGACACATGAAATTGAAGACATGTTATTTATAATCAATGCCGGTTGTAACTCATTGTTCTTTAAAATGAATAACGTATCTCCAATATGAAATCCATCCGTATTTACAAACTGAACATATACATTTTGCGTACTGATATAGGATACATTGCCTTTAATAACCTCATCAGAGTTTTGTCCAAATGCTGTCAGACAGAATCCTAATGAAATGATAATTAGCAGCTGTTTCATACGCTTTTCTCTTCTTGTAAAACTTATAGAATACTTTATTTCAATCAATTGTCAAAGTTGTGGCATTTTCTACAATTGGATTTATAGGTAGCATCATTGTTGTGGCAGTCAGTACATTTTGTCCAAACGCCTCTATGTCTTCCCGAATAAATTCCAAACCAACTATCGTGAATTTGGAAACGGACATTATTCCAACTAATATTATTATGACAATCGGAACAGGTATATTTTGTCATTTTTGTAGCATGTGCCGGGATTAAAGTTATCGCAACACCCTCACTGTGGCAACTTAAACAATCGGAAGATACTTTTTTTTGATAGTTATTATCCGTATGACATAGTTGACAGGGTATGTTGTGTCCTCCGGTTAATGGGAAAATACTGTGATCAAATCCATTACCAATTGAATTCCAGCTCCGTCCCACCATGTTGTGACATCGTTCACAATCGATGCCAAAACCTGCCATTTTATGGTTCGGTTTCCCTGTAATCTCATATTGATATTGATGACAGGAATAGCAGTCGGATCGGATATTATTGAATCGAAGCAAGGATGCCGAAGTATGACAACGATTACAATCAGCCGAAGCATGTTCCCCTACAAGCGGAAATCCCTGTTGTTGATGTATTTGCCTTATATTGGTAACAATCCATGAATTCGAGGTATGGCAACGTGCGCAATCTTTTCCAACAGTACCTTCATGTAAATCGGTGTGACAGGCAGAACATCCGGTTGGAGCTTTCGAAAAAACAAGCGATGTATGGCATTTACGACAATTCACAGCTTTATGCTGTCCTACAAGCGGAAAATTAGTTTTGGTGTGATTAAAATCATCCCGTTTAATTTTATTCCAGTTGTCAGCTGTATGGCAGATTGCACAATCTTTTTTAAAGGTTTCACCGTGTGGTGATTTCGGTGACGCGGCAAAGATACCTGTAACCGAAAAAAAAGAGAGTATGAGCAATAAAAATTTAGATTTCATAATTAAGCGTGACATTTGGAACATTCAATATTGTCGAATTTATATTCGATGTATTTCCCTTTTCCGTTCATTACCGGTTTGTGACATTCTTCACACTTAACAGTTGCATGTGCTCCTTCCAATTTAAACCGTGAGGTAGTATGATCAAATTTAGCATGTTCCCATTTGTCAAAACCGTGACAGCGCGTACAATCGGTTTTACCGTTGACAACAAATTGTTCCGCATGCGAATCTTTATGGCAAGAGGAACATTCACGAGATAGACCGGCAAATTGTTGCGTGCGAATGCCTTTTTCATTTTTTCCGTAATGGCATTCACCACAAGCAATTAATGCATGCAAACCTTCCAGTTTGTATCCGGTTTTATCGTGATCGAAGGTGATTTTCTTCCAGTTTTTTACATTGTGACAAACTCTGCAATCTTCGTTTGGCATGAATTTTTCTTTAATAAATCCTTTGTGTTCGTTTTTATGGCAATCAATACAACGACTTCCCATATTTCGGAAAGTCCAGATTCCCTGTTTCTTATGGCAAGCCATACAAGGGCTTGCTAGGTGTCCACCATCAAGCGGGAATTTTGAGACATTGTGTTGTTCTATAGTATATGTGCTGGGCGTAAAACCATTGTTGTTATGACAGTGATTACAATCCGGTGAAATGTCTTTTTTAGCAAAATCGCCTTTATGATAGTCAACGTGACAATCATTACAGTTTTGGTGTTTTATTGGTGTTGTCAGGCTCTTACCTTTATGACATTCCTTACAATCAACCAGTTTGTGTTTCCCCAACAATTTAAAGTTTGTTTTGTCATGATCAAATACCTTCATCCCTTTGTTGAAAAAGAAAGATTCTTCGGTATGACACTCTTTGCAATTCTGACCAAACTTATTGTTATGCACGTCTTTGTGACAGTCTATACAATTGGCGAATTTAAGACCTGATAAATTCTGAAATTTCTTTCCGTTGATGGTCTGAATTTTATGACAATCTGCGCATTTTACAGTTTTATGTTGACCTATTAGTGGAAAATGAGTCTGGCTGTGATCAAATCCTGTCGCATTTTTAAATGAATTGTAATTGTGACAGGTTGCACATTTTGGGGACAATTTTCCCTGATGATAATCGTCATGACATAATAAACATTCCTGATTAAGACCAAGATAGGTAGAAATTTTCTTTTTCAGGTTTGGATCTTTTATAAATGCCGGTTTATGGCAGGAATTACATTCCTTTTTGGCGTGCTCTCCTTTCAATACAAAGCCTGTCAAAGCATGATTGAAAATCTTTTTGTTGAATCGGATTAGTTGAAAGTTACGTCCGTGATGTTCATTATGACAAACCGAACATTCTTTGCCGTTCACTTCTGCTGAAGCGTGGTATCCTTTTTTTGCTGCAATATTGGCTTTAATTTCCTTATGGCAATCCAGACATTTTTCGCGGGTAACTTTATTCCCCACTACATGACATTTGGTACAATTAGTCACACCTTCTAACGAAACGTGTGAATTGGTCAAATCTCCCGGAGATAGTTGAGCAGATAAATTAAAATCGCCGAACAAAAATACCCCAACTATCAATATCAATTTTTGTATATTCATTTATTGAATGTCAAATAATTTGTCAGATAATTCGAAAATTAAAATTCTAACTGTATTAAAGTGCAATAATACAACAAATTACATTAATCTCAAAATGATTAATGCTTGCAATCATGTTTTATTTTTTCTTTCTGAATAGTAAGCCAGAATTATAAGTGAAATCACAAAAATAATTGTTAAATAAACTCCACTTGGAATAGTTGGAGGTGTTCCCTGCCCATAGGAATGCATGCCTGAAAGGTAATAGTTTACACCAAAAAAAGTCATAATGATGGTACTAAATCCTACTAAAGCCAAACTGCTTAAAACGAGCTGATTATTTGCCTTTGGAATACTGCGTAAATGAAGAATGACTGCATAAACCAAAATACTGACCAATGCCCAGGTTTCTTTTGGATCCCAACCCCAATATCTTCCCCATGATTCATTTGCCCAAACACCACCAATAAAACAGCCTATTGTCAGTAAAAATAAACCGACAATCAATGTCAACTCAATTATGTAGCTGATTTCCTGTATACTATTTTTCAGGTTGACGGAATTCTTTTTTGTTTTTGAAATCATTAAAATAAGATTCAACATGCCAAGTAATGCCCCCATAGCCAGAAAACCATAACTTGAAGTAATTATTGCTACATGTATTATTAGCCAATAGGATTTCAAAACCGGAACTAGATTCGTAATTTCAGGATTCATCCAACTCATACTGGCTACAATTAAAGCTATAGCTGATAAAATTCCTGTAACAGCCAGACTGATAGGCGATTTTCGTGAGAAAATTAAACCTGAAAGTGCAGCTGCCCACCCAACAAAAATCATGGTTTCATAACCATTGCTCCAGGGCGCATGACCCGAAATGTACCAACGAATTACTAAGCCAATGGTATACACTGCAAATATCAACAAAAAAAGATAAACGGCTGAATTCAAAACTTTTTCCAATCCCGATTTAGTTTTGAAAATATTATTCAAATGGAATATCAACAAAATAAAACCTATAAAAGTATAAATATAAGCCAGTTGTCCAAAGATATCCAATTTGTTATAAATGATCTCCAGACTAATTCTGCGGTTTGAAGGCAAATTGCTTCCGCCATTTTGAAGTTGATAACTTTTGATTTTTTGAAGCTGTTCAGTTGCTTGTCCCCAGTTATCTGACGAGATGGCTTCGTTTGATGACTTGAGGTAATTTTGAAATAATATTTCCGGAGAATCGGGTGCAACAACAGAGTTTTTTACTAGCATGGCATTCATCTGTTCTATTGACATTCCGCTCATTCCCGCAGGAGGTGTTATTCCTTTCCTTTCATTTTTTAATAATGGTGCTGACATTGCCGCCATACCTGCAGGACAAATCTGTCCGTGAGCTGATTCCGATAGGATTGGTTTGGCACAAATCCATTTTTCATTTTCATGTCCGAGAATTGGAAATATTGTCAAAAAGGTGCCGTTAAATATCTGATAACAAATATTGACTCGTTCATCTACATTAATCAGTTCCTTATCGTAATCGTTACGAGAAGATTGATCTTTTTGGTAAACTTTGTCAACTAAATCTGTCAGTCGATATGTTCCACCATTATCAAAATCAAATAGTTGATTAAATGAGACCTGATTTTTTACAGCTCCAAGCTCTTTAGCTAACTGGTCGTTTTTGACTTTTATAATCGGTTCATTTTTCCAGGTTGAAGGATTTGCACTCATGCCTGTCAATACTTCCACTGCCGATACTTTCTTATAGGAAGTTTGCTTAGAAATTTTACGTAAAATATCGGAAGCAAATGTGCTGAAAGGTTCAATGCGACCTTGAGCTTCATCCTGAATTAATAAACTGCTCAAGGCTTCCAAGTGGGCTTTTTTAGACGTGTCAGCACCGAGAGCAAAGATAGAACCGGAAATAACCAACAAACCGGCTATTATAATTGCTTTCCCTGCTTTTCTTTTCTTTTGAAGTTCATTACTTAGTTTCAGAACTGTTCTGAAACGACTGTTTTTATTAAATAAAGTCAAAATCATACCAATAGCCATGAATAAATATCCGGTGTAAGTGATAAAAGTTCCCCAATAATCATGATTTACAGATAATATTGTTCCTTTTTCGTCATTATCGTACGACGATTGGAAAAAACGATAACCACGGTAATTTAAAATGTTGTTCATGAAAATCCGGTAAGGTCGCACAGTTTTCATTTCCGGATCAGTTACGGTAATTTCACTTGCATAAGAAGATGGACTGTTTGAACCGGGATAGCGATCGAGTTGAAATTCGCGAAGTGTAATGCTGAAAGGCAATTTACGTTGTAATATTCCATACGACACAGAAACTTTCACGTCATTCAATTGACAGGTTGACGGCTGTGATACCTGATTTTCAGAAACTAAAACATTTATCCGTTTGGAGCGATTTCCATCACTAACTTTGAAAATCAGGACATTTTTAGCTTGTTTAATAATTCCTGTTTTATCCATCTCAGGAGTCATTTGCGTCAGATTTTTCTTAGCTCTCGATAGGTAAGTTTTCAATACAAAAATCACATTTTCAGCTTTATAAATAGTTTTTTCTTCAACTTTAGTTATATTCTCGGGTAATATTTCATCCTCACTTTTTTGCATCATTTCCATTTTGGAAATGGGCAACTTGCTTTTAAAATAAAGCTGATTATTAACTAATGAAAATGAAACGTCAGCTTTGTGGGTGCTGTCATTGAACGCAAAAGTGACATTTTCAAACTTATTTGTTTCACCATTCATCAATATAAAATCCATTCCCTGATTGTCCTGATTCATTACAAACAGTGAAAGAGCAGGTTCACCCTGTTCGTCCGGAACGATTGTTTCAATAGAATTTGGAACAAATAGCTCATTTTCAATGGTAATTGTTTTCCCTCCAATCTGTATTTTTTCAGAAAAGTCATTAGAACCGTTTTCCGAAAAACTTCCTTCAGTAGTTTTTTCAACTTTTTGGTCCTTATATTCTGCAACAATACCCACAGATGTTTTGTCCGACGATATTTCATTGGTTGTTTCGCCTTGCCGAATGTGCATGATACCTTCCGAACCAAAAAAACGGGTTGTGGCAGCCCCAATTAAAATACAAATAAATGCCAGATGAAAAAGCAGGATACTGAATTTTCGTTTATTTAGAATTTTATAGTGGAAAATACTGCCTAATAAATTGATAATCAACAATACCAGTAAAATTTCAAACCAGATAGAGTTGTAAACGATTGTTTTGGCATATTCAGTGCCTGAACTGTTCTCGGCAAAGGTGGCGTAAGCAATACCGAAGGCGAAAATAAGCAATAAAACCACGGTGGTGATCATGGAAAAGAAGATGTCTTTCAGTTTTTTCATAAATACAAAGTATATATTTTATTCTATCATAAGTAATTGAAGTAATTTATTGATATCATTCATTATTGACTACTTACCAGCATTGAATCAATTTAAATTTGTAATTTACAAAATCAATCTGATTTGTTCAATTAACTTACTGTATTGCAATGATATTTTATTTTCCCTATACTTTTCTGTTTTTCTAAATCTATTTAATCGTGTTTATTTTAATTGTAGCAGGGATTAAGCTATCGGCTTGTGCCTCTATACTGATTTTTTTTGCATTGTCGGAGGCTTGCAGGAGTATGGTGGCAATTCCTGCTTCAGCATTTATCGGGTTTTGGCCGATTAATGTTCCTCCTTCTTTAACTGTAAATCGAATGGATGCACCTGAATCGCTGACCGGATTTCCTTTAGCATCACAAACGGTGGCATACACGAAAACCACATCGGCACCATTTGCTTTCAGTGATTTTCCGCTTCGGTCGTATGATAATTTCAGACGCGTTGCTTTTCCGGCAGTAGTCACTATGTCTTCTTTGACTAGCTTATTATTTTTAAATCCGACTGCTTTTAAGGTTCCTGCTTCGAACGCTTTCAGATTGAAAACGAAAGGCGGGCAGGGGAGATGGTCCGAAATATTGTTTCTTTCGGCTTTCTTTTTCTCAATGAATTTGCCGTTGAGATACAAGGCCACTTCTTCGCAATTGGAATATACCCTCAGATTACTAAAATCTGATTTAGCATTCCATGAGGATGCGATTTTTACCGTTGGCAAACTCTGACTTCTGTAAAAATAATACGCAAATTTAGTCAATCGGAAAATATCCATAATTCCTGACGATTCAATATCGGGTGAATATCCGCGGTTATAATCGAACATCAGCCAGTTGGCATCGCCCAGATGCGGACTTCGTAAATTGTCGTTATGTGCTTCCTGAAAGTTAGTAACTTGCTGCAGCAGGCGTTTTTCACCATCGCCCCGCAGTTGCCGGCTGGTTCGTTCATCACTTTTCAATCCTGCATATCCCGCCTGATTCAGTCCCGCATCCTGTGCAAAATATTCCCAGTCACCATATTCTCCGGTAAACAAAGGCGTTTTCCCGCTATAGTTTTTCCAGTAATAAGGAGGTTTTGCATGTTGCCGTGCGGGAATAAATATATCGTAGAATTTACTGATCCATCCGCAGGTTATCAATTTCGATTCAGGCGATTCTTCCCCGGCAATTATTACCATCTGCTGCATAAAGTTGTCGGGCATAGGTGATTCATTGAGCGAAAGTTCCCAAATCGCTACGCAGGCATGATTCCGATCGCGACGTATCAAATCGCGTGCATCCTGATACGACCGTTGCATAAAGATATCGTTGCCGACAAATTGCCAGCCAGGAATAGCATCTATCGTCAGAATTCCCAGTTCATCACAGGCATCCATAAACGCAGGAGACTGCGGATAATGTGACAGACGGACAATATTAAATCCGGCTTCTTTGATTTTTAAGGCATCACGATATTGCGCGTTATCCGACAAAGCATTGCCAATGTAGGGATATTCCTGATGCCGGTTGGTTCCCATCAACAACAGAGGTTCACCGTTTATCAGCAACTGTTCGTTGACGATTTCAAATTTTCGTATTCCTATTTTTTGAGTGATATGATCAGTTATCTCATTATTTTCGGTTACACTCACCTGTAACGAATAAAGGGCAGGATGATCGGGATGCCAGAGCGAAGGATTTGCAACTTTAATATTTTGCAAAATGTTTATGTCGCTGTTTGGCTGTAACACTTGCTTTTCAGATGAAGCAGTTGCAATTAATTTACCCGATTTGTCGGTTAACTTGAGGTTTAAAACGAATTCAGCAGCCTTGTTTCTCTCGTTCCGGATATGCGTAGCAACGGCTACAGTTGCCAATTGTGCCGAAACTTCAGGATACCATACCCGTATCCCTCCCGACGCTGTACGGTTTTCTTTCACTGCATCGGTTATGTGCAGCTGATTGGAAATAATTAACGATACATTACGGTAAATACCACTGTAATAACAAAAATCGAGGGTTTTAATCGGTTTCCCTGGTGGAACTTCGGGGTTGTCGTGATTATCTGTTTTTACGATTAATCGATTTGATTTATCGAACGATATTTCTTTGCTTATGTCGATTATAAATGGCAGATAACCGCCAAAATGTTTCATCAACAATTTACCGTTTAACCACACTTCGGCATGCTGCATGACTGCTTCGAATTCAATAAAGACTTTCTTGTTCTTCCATTCGGGTTTTGCCGTAAAATCTTTTTTATACCAACTGATCCCCATCCATGAATCAACAATAACCAATGGTTCCACTTTCGCTGTATGAGGTAAGGAGACAGTTTTCCAATCGGTAAAGCTAAAATTGTTTCCGATAGGCAACACATTTTGTGAAGCCGTAAAGTCTTCCTGGTTACAGAATTGCCAACCGGAATTGAAATTTATTTTTTGCCGATTTTCAGCTGTAACACTTAATGAAATACAGGTAATTAAAATCAAAACGAAAGATGTTTTTAAAGAGTGAATTAGCTTATTCGGTTGTCTCATTGTATTATACAAAATTATGAAATTTGTAATCAATTGAAAGCATTCAAAGCTACGGTTGGTTTTCCGTTATTGTCAAAAGCACCAAGTGTATAACCGTTCCAATTCGAATAACATTCAGGTTCCCAATAGAAAACACCAAGTCCTTTGCCGCCCGATACCGATTTGGTTTTTGCAATCAAATCAGTCAGGAAACTCTGGCAAACTGTGGGTGAATCCCAAGCCATTCCACATTCTACGATCATTACTTCTTTACCATAACGACTTACCATGTCATTCATATTTACAAGACATTGCTGGTTGCAGGTTTGCCAATCGTTGGAAGTTGTAAACCAAAAAGGATATAACGACATTCCTATTACATCCCACTTTGCTCCATTGGCCACTAATCCATCAAATATCCATCGGTACAAACTATTGTCGAAGCCATTATTGATATGAACAATTACTTTAGCGTTTGGAAATACGGATTTAACGGCATTGTATCCTGCCGTGGTTAATGCCGCATAATTTGCCATATTGGCATTGCCCAGAGAAGCTTTGCCGTCATCCCAAAGCATTCCGTTGCTTGTTTCGTTGCCCACCTGTACCCATTCGGGAGTTATATTGTTTGTTTTCAATAAATTCAATACATCGGTGGTATGAGTAGCAACGGCAGTTTTTAAATCGGTAAAACCAAGATTTGTCCAAGCTGTAGGTTTGGTTTGTTTAGAAGGATCAGCCCAAGAGTCACTGTAATGAAAGTCAATCATAATACGCATTCCAAGATTCTTGGCGCGAATAGCTTTGGCTAAAACATCTTGTGCATTACACCAACCATCTGTAGGATTTACCCAAACCCGTAAACGAATTGAATTCATTCCCAGACTTTTCAACAGAGCCATACATTCCGTTTCGGTACCGGCAGAATTGTAGAATTTTTTGCCGGAAGCTTCCATTTGTGTCACCCAACTTATATCGGCTCCTTTGGCAAAAAGCGTATCAATTTTTATCGTATCTATTTGATTTTCAATGGGATTGTTTTCTTTACATCCTGTTGGAAAAACCATGAATGCAAAGCCAATAAGTATTAAAAATGTTTTTAAAATATTTGATTTCATATGAATTATTTTTAAGAATCAAGATACAAATATTTGTAATTATGAATTCTTAGTTACTTGAATGCATCCAATGCTTTTGTTGGTCTGCCATCATCGCCCCAAGAACTTAAACCATAATGACTCCAACTCCGGGCACCTTCCGGTTCCCAATAGAAAACTCCCAGACCTTTTCCGTTCGGAACGGCTTTTACTTTTTCCAACACGGCTTTCAACATGTCAAACGTGTTTTGTATTTTAAAATCTTCGCCGCCTACTTCAACCACCATTACTTCTTTATGGTAATTGGTCGAAATATCAATCAGATTTTGTCCGAGGTCATTAATGGAAAGGGTATAATCGGGATTTCCATCCAACCAGTACGGGTAATACGAAACGCCAATTATGTCATACTTTGCACCGTTTTTTGTGGCGGCATCGAACCACCATTTGAATAACGGTTTATTATTTCCCTGATCCACATGAAGAATCACTTTTGTGGCGGGGCTTACGGCTTTAATGGCGTCATAACCTTTATTGATGAGCTGTGCCAGTTGCGGCCAGTTATCGGTGTGGCCTTCGGGATAAACCATGCCGGTGCGGATTTCATTTCCTACCTGAACCCACTCGGGAGTTACTCCGGCAGCTTTAAGTGCTGACATAACATCAAATGTATAATCGAACAAGGCTTTTTGAAGTTGTTCAAAGTTCAGACCTCTCCATGCTTTGGGTTTTACTTGTTTGGCAGGATCGGCCCACGAATCACTGTAATGAAAATCGATCATCACGCGCATGCCCCATTGCTTGGCTCTTACAGCCATTGCCACCGTTTCGTCTTTGCTGCAATGTCCGCTGGCACGATTATCTGACGGATTTACAAAAGTTCGTAGTCGGATGGAATTGATGCCGTGGTCTTTCAGAATCTTGAAGCAGTCTTCTTTTTCGCCTTTTTCGTTATAAAAGGTATAACCGCTTGCTTCCATTTGAGGCAACCAGCCTATATCGGCACCTTTGGCGAATTTTGGAGTTTTTGCTTGCAATGAATCTTTTGAAAAAAATGGAAGTATGAACAATAATCCGACAAGTAAAGTCAGGATAATTAAACTTTTGAATGATGTTTTCATTTAAGTATCAAATTTTAATTTGTGCGAGATGTGGATATTTATTCTTTGTAACAATTATCCACACAAAGATATAGAATTTTCTTTAAGTATAATAATGTTCAATTTTAATCATCAAAATTAAATATTCTGAGCAAAAACAGATGTTTTTCACAACTAAATATAGAAGTAGAGTAATAATTATTAACTAAAATGAAATAGAATTTATAAATCTGTATTAATTTACAATCGACGCTTTTTAAAAGAATTTCCGTACATTTGCAACTTTAAAACTTTATAAACCTGCCTGTCGCAGGCAGGCTTTCAAACTTTATAAACTCGTTATTATGGCAATTATTAAACCTTTTAAGGGCATTCGTCCTCCCCAAAATTTAGTAGAAAAGGTAGCTTCGCGCCCTTATGATGTGTTGAATTCCGAAGAAGCCCGTACCGAAGCCGAAGGAAATCCAATGTCGTTGTATCATATAATTAAACCGGAAATAGATTTCGAACCCGGAACGGACGAACACCTAGAAAAAGTGTATGCCAAAGCGGTTGAAAACTTTATCAAATTCCAGAAAGAAGGATGGTTGGTAAAAGATGAGACTGAAAAATACTATGTTTATGCCCAAACAATGAACGGCAAGACTCAATATGGATTAGTGGTTTGTGCGCATGTTGAGGATTATATGAATGCGAATATTAAAAAGCATGAGTTGACGCGTCGGGACAAAGAAGAAGACCGCATGAAACATGTCAGGGTAAATAATGCCAATATCGAACCGGTATTTTTTGCGTATCCTCATCAGGCTGAACTTGATGCAATTGTGGCGGAAACCGTAAAGAGAACTCCTGAATACGATTTCGTGGCGAAAGGCGATGGTTTCGGACATCGTTTTTGGATAATCGATGATGCTAAAACAATAGCAAAAATTACCGAATTATTTGCCGGAATTCCTTCGCTTTATATTGCCGACGGTCATCACCGAAGTGCAGCCGCTGCTTTGGTTGGCGATGAAAGACGACGTCAAAACCCAAACCATAAAGGCAATGAAGAATATAATTACTTCATGGCTGTTTGTTTCCCGGATAATCAGCTGAATATTATAGACTATAACCGTTTGGTGAAAGATTTGAATAACCTGACCGATGAAGAATTTCTGACTAAATTGTCCGTGAACTTTGAGGTGGAACTGAAAGGAACTGAAATTTACAAACCAAATAAATTACATAATTTTGCGTTGTATTTGTCGGGTAAATGGTATTCATTGACTGCCAAAGCAGGAATTTACAATGATAATGACCCGATTGGTGTGTTGGATGTAACCATTTCATCCAATCTGATTTTAAACAAAATACTTGGTATTAAAGACCTGAGGAGCGATAAACGCATTGATTTTGTAGGCGGAATTCGTGGTTTAGGTGAATTATGCCGCCGTGTGGATAGTGGCGAAATGCGTGTGGCATTGGCACTTTTTCCCGTTTCAATGAAACAATTGATTGACATTGCCGATACCGGAAATATCATGCCTCCAAAAACTACATGGTTCGAGCCAAAATTGCGTTCTGGACTTGTGATACATGAGTTGGTGTAGTTGGTTGACTGGTTAATTGGTTCAAACTTTCTAATTGATAATGGAGCTTGCGACATCCCGATTTATCGGGACTTTTCACTGATAATTGATAACTTTTCACTGATAATTGATAACTTTTCACTGATAACTGATAATATGCGCATTAAATATTCATTTTTTATTATTCTGACAGCTGCGATACTTTTGGAGAGTTGCAGCATCGGAGCGCGCATTAAAAAGGCGGATACACGTTTCGAAATTGGTGAGTATTTTGCTGCAGCCGATTTGTATAAAGGCATTTATTCGAATTTAACAACGAAAGAAAAATCATTGAAAGGAAAGATTGCATTTCGTCAGGCTGAATGTTATCGGTTAACGAATCAAGGCAGGGCAGAGCAAGCTTATTTGAATGCAATTCGTAACAATTATGCCGATTCTACTATATACTTGCATTATGCTATGGTTTTACATCAAAACGGAAAATATGCCGAAGCTGTAAAATATTACGATTTGTTTCTTAAAAAAGACAGTACAAATTTAGTGGCAAAGAATGGCATATTAGCATGCAGAAATGTAGCTGATTTAACGAAAGTTCAAAATCATTATATTGTAAAACGTTCAATCGAGTTTAATCAACGACGAACTTCCAACTTTAGTCCGGCTTTTATGGGTTCGAATACTGATATGTTGGCATTTACTTCAACACGACCCGCTGATAAAAAAACAGTACAAAAAAATAGTGCCATAACCGGTTTGCCAAACAATGATATTTTTGTGGCTCGAAAAAATGTTGCTGGAAAATGGGAAAAACCTGAAATCATTGAAGGTGAGATAAATACTATAAATGACGAAGGCATTTGTTCGTTTAGTGATGATGGCAGAATAATGTATTTCACACGGTCGCCTTATGTGGCAGATGGTGCCAGAGGAACTGAAATACTGATGTCGAACAAAGCCGGAGGTACCTGGAGTAAACCACAAAAAATCAAAGTTTTCAATGATAGCACAGTTTCAGTTGCTCATCCGGCCATTTCACCCGATGGACAAACTTTGTATTTTGTCTCTGATTTTAAAAAAGGGTTGGGCGGTAAAGATATTTGGAAAGCTACTTTATCGAACGGTGAATGTAAATACATTGAAAATCTCGGACCTGATATTAATACTTCGGGCGATGAAATGTTTCCAACTGTAAAAGCAGATGGAACTTTGTATTTTTCATCAAATGGACATGGTGGGTTAGGAGGATTGGACATTTATAAAGCTACTCCTAAAAAAGAAGGAGGTTGGACTGTAGAAAATTTGGGAGCACCTGTCAATTCTTCCTCTGATGATTTTGGAATGACTTTCGAAGGTAAAACAGAAAAAGGTTATTTTTCCTCAAATAGAAATGAAATTAAGGGAATTGACGCCATTTGGAGTTTTGAAATACCGGAACTGGCTTACAGTATTGAAGGTAAAGTGACGGATGAAAAAGGAACAGAAATTTCGGAAGCAACCGTTAGAATGGTGAGCAACAATGGTGTAAATGCACGTATTCAGACAAAAAAAGATGGAACTTATCGTATCAAACTGGATAAAGATATGGATTGCGTCATGTTAGCTTCAGCACGCGGTTATCTGAATCAAAAAAACTCAATTTCCACTCAAGGGCTAACTGATAGTAAGATATTTAAGATTGATTTTAAATTATCATCTATTTCAAAACCGGTTCAGATTGAAAATATTTTCTATGAATTTGCCAAATGGGATTTAACTCCTGCTTCCGAAGCCGGCTTGCAAGTGCTGGTGAAACTTTTGAATGATAATCCGAATATTACCATCGAAATCAGTGCCAATACGGATTATATAGGAACTGCAGAAAGCAATAAAATTCTTTCCGAAAAGCGTGCTAAATCTGTAGTGGATTATTTAATTTCAAAAGGAATTGCTACCGACAGGCTTACTTCTGTAGGTTTTGGAAAAGAAAAATCGGTCGTAGTTGATGCTTCGCTTGCTAAAAAATATCCTTTCCTGAAAGAAAATGACACTTTGAATGAAGAATTTATTTTAAAACTCACTCCAGAACAACAGGAAATCGCCAATCAAATCAATCGTCGCACTGAGTTCAGAGTAGTAAAAACGACATATAAATTATATTAATGAAACAATATCTCGACTTACTAAACCGCGTATTAGACGAAGGCGTCAACAAAGAAGATCGCACAGGAACGGGAACAATCTCTGTTTTTGGTCATCAAATGCGATTTAATCTGGAGGAAGGTTTTCCTTGTTTGACCACCAAGAAACTGCATCTCAAATCAATTATTCATGAACTTTTGTGGTTTCTGAATGGCGATACAAATGTAAAATATCTGAATGATAACGGTGTTCGGATTTGGAATGAATGGGCAGACGAAAATGGTGATTTAGGACATATTTACGGTTACCAATGGCGTTCATGGCCTGATTATAAAGGCGGTTATATTGATCAGATTACCGATGTTGTAAAAACCATAAAAAATAACCCCGATTCACGCCGTATTATTGTCAGTGCCTGGAATGTAGCCGATATTCCGAATATGAATTTGCCGCCATGTCATACTTTTTTCCAATTTTACGTGGCAAATGGTAAACTGAGTTTACAACTTTATCAACGCAGTGCCGATATTTTTCTTGGAGTTCCGTTTAATATTGCCTCTTATGCTTTGTTGCTGCAAATGATGGCACAGGTAACCGGATTAAAAGCCGGAGATTTTGTTCATACATTGGGCGATGCACATATTTATACCAATCATTTAGAACAAGTTAAATTACAATTAACCCGCGAACCTCGTACATTGCCTGTAATGAAAATTAATCTTGAAGTGAAAGATATTTTTTCATTTCAATTTTCGGATTTTGAATTGATAAATTATGACCCGCATCCACATATAAAGGGCGTAGTAGCGGTTTAAAAAAAATTAGAAACTGTTTAAAAAATAATGTAAATATAAACTGACTATCAGTTGTTTAATTGAATAAAATTTCGTAACTTTATGGAAATCAAACACATAAAGCACAATGAAAACGTATTCAACCAACCTCACCGATAGTCAATGGAACATAGTAAATGACCTTTTAAAAGACAAACGTCATCGAAAATATAAAATTCGAGATGTATTTGATGGCATCTTCTATTTGCTTAAAACGGGCTGTCAATGGCGTATGCTTCCTTTGAGTTTTCCACCTTGGGAAACAGTTTATTACTATTTCACTGTTTGGAAGCATAAAGGAACTATTGAACTAATTCACGAACACCTTCGTGATAAAGTACGTATTAAAGCAGGTAAAGACAAATCGCCCAGTTTGGATCTTATTGACTGTCAATCCGTAAAAACAACCCGCAGTGGCGGTATTTGTCGTGGTGTTGACGGTGGTAAGAAAACCAAAGGTCGTAAAAGACATATCATAGTCGATACCTTAGGATTGCTTTTGGCTGCTGTTGTTCACGCTGCAAATGAGCATGATAGCAAATCAGCAACTAAAGTACTCCAATTATTGAAAGATCGCTTTAATAGACTAATCAAGATTATTGCAGATGGTGGTTATCGTGGTGAATTAATTGAAAATACCAAGACTTCCTTCGGCTTAATTCTCGAAGTTATTCTTCGAAAAGATGATTCGCCTAAATTTCAAGTTATACCCAAAAGATGGGTGGTTGAAAGAACATTTGCCTGGTTTGAAAGTTATCGAAGACTTTCTAAAGATTTCGAGTTCCTTACTGACACAAGCGAAAATATGATACGTTTAGCTATGATTAAACTGATGCTAAACAGATTTTAATATTATTTTTTAAACAGTTTCTTAAATCTTAGAAATTCAAAAACATATTAGGTTAAAATGGATAGTCGGAAACGATTGTCCATTCTTTTTTTGTAGTTTTGCAACCCTGTCTGAATGAAGACCGATTAAAGCGAAAGCATTTTTAATTAAAATATTATGTCAAAAATTTCGATTATTGCTGCTGTTTCCGATAATTACGCCATCGGAAAATCAAATAATCTACCTTGGCATTTGCCGGCGGACTTGAAGCATTTTAGACAACTCACAATCGGACATGCAGTTGTAATGGGTAAACGCACATTTGAAGGCTTGTCTAATGGTCCGCTTCCAAACCGAAAAAATATTGTTTTGACTTCGGTTATGTCAGAAGGAGTAAACAAAGGTTATTTTGAAGCAGATTCTCTGGAAGATGCAGTTTATCTTTGCGAGCATGAAGAACAGGTTTTTATAATAGGAGGAGCCACTGTCTACAAACAATGTATTGGTAAAGTTGATTCTATGTATATTACTTGGGTTCATCATGAATTTTCGGCTGATACTTTTTTCCCAAAAATAGATTTTGAAAAATGGGAAGAAGTAAGTCGGGAAGACCATGAGGCTGACAAAACAAATCCATATTCTTTTACTTTTTCAGAATATAAAAGAAAAAAGAGATGAAAAAAACGCTGCAAATATCAATTTTGCAGCGTTTTTTTAATTATCTTCTATTCTTCAATTTACTTTTTTAATCAATCTCATTCCGATTTGAATTGCCTTTTCATTCATGGGAATCAAGTGATGATGACGTTCTGGCAACGATTTTTTCAATCCTTTCAGAACATTTTCAACCTGAACAATTGGGCGTACTTTAAGTAATCCGCCCAGGATAATCATATTCATGGTTTTTGCCGCGTCATTGGCATAAGCATATTCCGTGGCATCGATGCGATAAATATTAATATCGGTGCGTGTCGGGAATTTATGAAATCCATTACCGTCGAAAATCAATGTTCCGCCCGGTTTTACTTTACTTTCGAAACGTTCAAGCGAGGGTTGATTCAACACGATAGCCGTATCATACGAATTTAAAACAGGTGAACTGATACGTTCGTCGCTCAGAATAACAGTAACGTTAGCTGTACCGCCTCGTTGTTCAGGTCCGTAAGATGGCATCCAACTCACTTCCTGACCTTGCATTAACCCAGAATAAGCCAGAATTTTACCCATTGAAAGGACGCCTTGTCCCCCAAATCCCGCTATTATTATTTCTTCTTTCATTTTCTAAATAGTAAATTGTAAATAGAATAATAGTAAATTCTCAAAGGTCTTTCAAATCACCCAGCGGATATGCGGGGAACATATTTTCAACCATCCAATCGTTAGCTGCTTCAGGGGTCATTTTCCATCCCGCATTACAAGTAGAAACAATTTCGACCACCGAAGTTCCTTTATTATCCATCGAATTTTCAAATGCTTTCTGAATGGCTTTTTTGGCCTTACGTACAGCGGCTATTGTGTGAACACTTTGGCGGGTTACATAGCAAGTTCCATCTAATTGAGCTAGTAATTTAGTTATATCAAGAGGATTCCCATTCAATTGAACTGTACGACCATTTGGCGAAGTAGATGATTTCATACCCAATAAAGTTGTTGGTGCCATTTGTCCGCCGGTCATTCCATAAATACCGTTATTAATGAAGATAATTGCAATGTTTTCGCCACGATTAGCTGCATGAATAGTTTCTGCAGTACCGATTGCAGCTAAGTCACCATCGCCCTGATAAGTAAATACCAATCGGTCTGGTAGAAGGCGCTTTACAGCTGTAGCCAAAGCCGGAGCACGACCATGAGCTGCCTGTTGCCAGTCGATATCAAGATATTTGTAGGCAAAAACTGCACAACCTACCGGAGCTATTCCAATGGTTTTTTCTTGCATATCCATTTCTTCGATAATTTCGGCAATGATCTTGTGCACTACACCGTGACTACATCCAGGACAATAATGCATCGGAACATCATTCATAACCTTGGTTTTGGCATATACCAGATTAGCAGGATTAATGATATCGTTTGTTGTCATAACTTTTTTATTTACAATTTATTCATTTACAATTCAATAGTAAATAGTAAATGAGAAAATGATCAATGTTTTATCGATGAATGATTTTTGTTTTCAAAGCGTGCAACACTTCATCAGGTGAAGGAACAATTCCGCCCATGCGTCCATAGAATTCCACGGGAATTCGTCCGTTAACGGCTAATCGTACGTCATCCACCATTTGTCCGGCACTCATTTCAACTGTAAGCATACCTTTTACTTTATTTGCCAGATTACTGATTTTAACAGTCGGAAACGGGTAAAGAGTGATAGGTCGCAATAAACCGGCTTTAATTCCTTCTGCACGCGCCATTTCTACTGCTTTCTGGCAAACACGGGCAGTAGTTCCAAAAGCTACAATTACATATTCAGCATCTTTGACAGAAAACTCTTCGAATAATACTTCGTTTTTTTCAATTTCGCGGTATCGTCCTTGTAACCTCAAGTTAAGTTCTTCCATATCAGAAGCTTCAAGGCGCAATGAATTAATTACATTTGGTTCTCTGGTAGTTGGTTTCCCAAGTGTTGCCCAAGGACTTATTTGACGAATCTCGTTTTCAGTCCAACGTGGTTTAAAAGGAGGTAAAACCACTTTCTCCATCATCTGACCAATAACTCCATCGGCTAATACCATGGCAGTAACGCGGTATTTGAAAGCCAGATCGAAAGCCAGAACAGTATGATCGGCCATTTCCTGAACGGAAGCAGGAGCAAGGGTGATCATTTTATAATCGCCGTGTCCGCCGCCTTTTACCGTTTGATAATAATCTGCCTGACTGGGTTGAATTGTTCCTAATCCCGGTCCACCACGCATTACATTTACAATCACACATGGCAATTCAGCTCCGGCAAGATAAGAAATACCTTCCTGCATTAAGCTGATTCCGGGACTTGACGAGCTGGTCATCGCTTTTTTACCGCATCCGGCAGCTCCGTAAACCATATTGATAGATGCTGTTTCGCTTTCTGCCTGCAATACCACCATTCCCGTTGTATTCCATGGTTCCAGTTCCATTAACGTTTCCATTATTTCAGATTGAGGAGTGATGGGATATCCGAAATAACCATCGCATCCACAGCGAATTGCAGCATGGGCTACCGCTTCATTACCTTTCATGAGTCTTACCTCTTCCATATTATGTTTTTCTGAATCGTTCATTTTTTTAGTTTTAAATCGAAAGCAAATCTATAATCAGACTCTTACTTTATAAACAGTAATACACGCGTCAGGACAAACATACGCACAGGCAGCACAACCAACACACGAATCAGGGTCGGCCATATTTGAATAATTATATCCTTTAGCATTTGCATCTTTTGATAGTGCCAAAACGTTTGATGGACAGGATACTACGCATAAATTGCAGCCTTTGCACCGTTCAACATCCACTACCACTGCTCCTTTTATTTTTGCCATTATATTATAATTTAAAATTGACTCGCAAATGTAATAAAATTTGAATAAACAAGTCTTTTTAAAGGATAGATTTTTATTTTTTTGTACTTATAAAAGTCTTATTTTGCCTGTGAAATTGAATTAAATAACAAATAAACAATAATTTATGAGAAATATTGAAAATAATAACCTTAAATTTTAATCATTTAATTTCAAAGTCCCAAAATAGTTAAATTAAGTGAGGAGTTTGTTGAATTTTGCTATTTTTATATAGACTGCTTACAATCTGAAACTAAAATCATTTGAGGTCGATAAATTAAACGCATTTTAACAATAATAGTTTTTTAATTTACCAATGTTTGAAAGGTTTTATACTTAATTGTGCATTATAATAACGCTTATCACCTGTAACTTCATCACTTAACCATGCTGGTTTTGAAAAGCTTGTAGTTTCGGACTCCAATTCCAGTTCGGCAATAGTTAAACCTTCATTTTTACCGTAAAATTCGTCAACTTCATATTTCTGGTTTTGAAATACAACTTCATAACGTGTTTTGTTGATAATGCCCGGCTCACAAAGAGCGAGCAACTTCTGTGCTTCGTGTACCGGAATTTCTTTTTCCCATTCGTACCGGCTCAAGCCTGATTCGCTGCTCTTGCCTTTGATCGTGACAAAACCTTTGTCACCTTTAATGCGAATCCTAACTGTCCGTTCAGGAACAGTTGAAAGGTAACCCTGAGCGATTTGGTAACTTTTGCTGGCAAGATGTTTATATTCGCCTGTGACTAAAAATTTTCGTTCAATTTCCATATTTTTAATTTTCAAATTCTATTTATCTATTACAGACGCCAATATACGGACAATACTGACACACTTTTACATTTTCGGTTTGTACAAAAGGAATTTCCGGATTAAAAATTTCTTCCAAACATCCCGTTAAATGTTGCCGAAAATCATCTTCGTATTGTTCAAAATCCGTTACGGTTTCTTTTAATTCTTTGTTAAACAATTCGGTGTCAAAATCATCTTTAAACACATTACGGATATAATAAATACCCGGCATTATGGTTTTTCCATCCGCTTTTTTTTTGTAAAACAAGCCATATAAAAAGGTCTGTAACACAAATTTAGGACGGTTTTCTTTGTTATGTTCGAAAACTTCATCCAGATTTTTGAATTCGAGTTTGCCTATTCCTGTTTTGTAATCGAGAATACGTAATCGTCCTTCTTTTTCGTCAATGCGGTCGATAAAACCTTTCAGATTGACCTTAGTCTGTCCATTTTGAATAGGGAATTGAATCTTAAAAGGCTCTTCGGAATTGATATAACGGAACGGTGCACGATTTTTATCCACTTTTAGCACCTGCAAAATATATTTCCGAAGAACACTGGCAATAAGCAGATTATTTCCTTCGAGCGGAATTAGGGTACCGGTTTTTCGTTTAAAGTATTCGGTGTTGAAGGCTCGAAGTATTTCGTTATCAATTTGCAATGGGCTTTTAATCAATTGATCAAAATCATCCGATTGCATTAGTTGACCCTTGAATGGCAAATACAGATTCTCCATTACTTTATGAAACAGACTACCAAACATATTAGCTTCAACCGTTTCCATCACTTCGTCGGCTTGTTCTACATCTTCCACTTTGGTGAGGTAAAACTGCAACGGACAATCGATATAGGTGTTGATAGAACTGGCCGAAAGCGCTGAACTGGACTCTTTATCCGAAGTGAACCGTAGCATTTTTTCCATCACTGACAGTGTTTTCTCTACCTGAATGGCTTGCACGTTCCCAAAACCGATATCGAACGAAACGGTTTTCTTTTGAACTTTTACACCATAATGATAATGCAACTGATGCATAAAACGGCTGACTTCGCCTGTTTGCATGCCTTCGGTGCGCGAATCGTACAGGAAGTAAATATGTTTGGCATGGTGAATCAACCGATAAAAATTATAAGCCGTGATTGCATCCTGATGTTCGGCAGTCGGTAGTTCAAAACCCCGTCGTAAGTTATACGGAATAAAACTATTCGTACTACTTTTCGTTGGGAAAACGCCTTCGTTGAAGGATGTAATAATCAGATTATCAAAGTCCAACCCACGCGTTTCGAGTACACCCATTAACTGTAACCCATCAAGCGGTTCACCCACAAACGGAATAGTGATACCCGCTGTAAGTTGGCGTGTTAACCGAACCAACGTATCTATATTCATATCAACATTCACCGGTCTTGCTTTTAAAATATCTGACATGCGGTTGATGGTCACGTAATATTGATACAGAAAATCACATTCCAGTTGATAATTGTGTGTGTCGTCCGAAGCCTGCTGCCAACCGTTTTGTAAACTGCGCAAAATATGTAGCAGATAGGGCAGAAAAGCCTGTGTGTCGGTTTGTGGCATGAAAATAGATGCCAACAATTCGTTCTTATTCAATTCTTCTGCATCAATATAAATCCAGTTATTCTCAGCTATTTGGCTTGTTAATCGGATTGCTTCTTCATTGCAAAGCAGAGCAATATATTGATGATTAAGTATATTGGAAACGGTTTGATAATAAAAGGATATTCTTTTGCCCGAAACGCGCATGCGTTTTTGCAATTCAAAAATATTCTCAATCAATCCCGAAACCGGAGTAGATTTAAGCGGAAAACCCATAGTGACATTTACTTTGCCAATTTGTGCCGGTAGCGAATGGAGTAGGGGAACGAGCAAACTTTCGTCGGGCAAAACCACAGCTGTTTTAATCCAGTTGGTAGTTGGTAGTTGGTAGTCGGTAGTCGGTAGCTCCGGGGGATAAAGATTATCCAGTATTTTATAAACTTGTTTTGTTTGTCCAACAGCCGAAGGTACCGCAATAAGTTCAATTTCTTTTTCCTGCAGTGATTCTACAACAGGTTCAATGGAATATTTAGAATGGAAAATATGAGTGTTTTCAGCATAAAAACGCGAAGCCTGATTGTCGCTGTCACGCAATTCGGCAGCTTCATAATCCCAGTAAAAATCGGCTTGTCCGCGTTTTTGTAATTCCGCCATCAGGATGCGCTCGCAGGGATTCAACGCGTTGAACCCTATAAAAACAAACTGTTTGCCGGTAAATTCAGGAATTGGTTCTTTTGCATTTAATCGGTCAACTACATCACGAAAAATCATGCCTTCAGTGGCTGTATTTTCGACTATCAGTTCAGCCCGGAGTTGTTCATAGACGGGCAACAGTATTTTCCAGGTAGCAATAAAATCTTCTGAGGTTTTGCCTTCCGTTACCGGAACAAAGTTGCTCCAAAACTGCCGGATTGCTTCCACTTGTTTTTCGGAAAACACATTGAAAAGCTGATCAATTTGCTTTAGTTCGGTAATGTTGGTGAAAAGTTGTTTAGCATCAACTTGATATTTATCGACATCATTGAAATCGGACAGCAACATTTCGCCCCAAAAAACAAAGGAATCGAATGTTTCGTCGCTACCGCTTTGTTCAATATAAATACGATACAATAAGAATAAATTGCTCAACCGGTCGGCAGTTTGCCACCTTGAAGCCATTGAAAAACAATCGTTTATCGTCAGAATTTCAGGCGAAAATATTGGTTTTCGGGCAATTTCGGAGAGATAGCGTTGAAAGAAAAGCCCGGCACGACGATTTGGAAAAATGAATGTAATATCACTTATGGATTCCTGATATTGGGAATAGTAGGTTTGTGCTATGCGGTAGAGAAAGGAATTCATACAATTTGGATTTAGGGTTTACAAATTTACGATTTAGGATTCAACTGGACAATTTTTGAATCATGTTATTTTGAATCCTTGGATTTTTGCTCATTTTCCCTACGCTCTTTCATTTTAATCTTTTTTTGAAAGTTCCATATCGAAGTTCAATTAGAATAAACTATTTTAGTTTATAAACGCCATCGCGTTGTAAATCAACACTTCCACCTTCATAACCACACTCGCCCATACGTGGTGAATTTACTACCGGCATCTCGCTGTAATCGGCAAAGTCTTCACATTCTTTTTCGTGTTTTTTAGCACATTTTTTACAGAAGTAAGCATCTGTTTCCCAATTACAAACTGAACACATACAAACAGCAGGGACTTTTTTACACGTAGAACACATTATTTTCAACGGTTCATTCCGCGAAAGCAAAATTATGTTTTTTGTTTCATTCAGTTGATATTGCTTTAATCCTTTTAAAAACAATCGGGTAGTTGTTCCGAAATCATAATCATAAATTATTTTCAGCTTTGGCTCAAAAACAGTTATCACTTTATTATTCATACCGATTTCGTCTCTTCCAATCCTGAACTCACTCAGGTGTCCGCAACATTCCAACCAAATATCACGCAGAAAACTATCAATTGTTTCCATTTTTGCACTGCCTTTTACCAGCAAATGCAGAAACATAATATCAGCTTCTACCACTATATGACAATAGGTTTGAGTTTTAAATTCTACATCGGCTTTTCCCTTGTCAACCAAATGTTTAGCAAGGTGTTTCGTGATTTCTTTTTGCGATAACAATTGTTCGCAATACAGGCATTTGCCTTCTGAGGTAGGTTCTTCGTCCATAATGTTTATTTTGATTTATGTGAATTTATTTCTTTAGAGTGGTAATTATGGCCATAATGAGTTGAGATGTAATTTGTCCAATAATAAGGTTCAAAAGTCTTTGCAAATATACAATTCTAAAACTATATTTTAAAATAATCTGATTCAATTCTTCAGCATAAAAAAACGGCTGAACAATTTTGGTATGTTCAGCCGGTTATATTGATAAGAAAATTTCATTGTTTTAGTTCAAGAGCTTTTCGATGCACCAGATCTCGACAATGCGCCGCCTATAATTGATTTATATTTCATTATTGAAAAAATCCTGTTCCTACCCAAAGGATTACAGATTATTTGCGCCATCCATTTGGGTGATGCAAAAATTATATATACCTATTATACAGTATTTTACAAATTATGTCTTTTGATGCTGTCTATGTCTGTACCTTTGAAAATAAACACTAACTTGTTGTGGTTTTTTTTGCTTTTTGAGCGATTAGTCTTTCTGTTTTGGTTTATTCTTGTGTAAAGAAATCCGCCATTAGTTCAGCTTGTTTTAGAACTGTCTCAATACCTTTTGCTTGTTTGTCAGGTGGATAGACCCATTTTGTGAGTGTCCGTTTTACCAATACCATTAGTTTAGCTCTTGCACTTTCTCTAATTGTCCAGTCAATGGTTGCGTTTGCTCTAACCTTTTCGGTAATTTCTCTTGCAATTTCTTTTAATTGGTCGTCGCCCAAAACCAGTACAGCACTGTCATTTACTTCCAACGCATTGTAAAATGCAACTTCATCTTTTGTCAGACCGAGTCGTTCACCCTCTTTGTCGGCTTCTTTGATTTCTTTAGCTATATTGATGAGTTCCTGGATTATTTCAGCTGTTGTCAGCAAGTTGTTTTGGTAACGTTTTATTGCACCTTCCAACATTTCCAATAGCTTTCTACTTTTTACCAGATTGGTTTTCGCCCGTGTTTTTATTTCGTCATTCAACAGTTTCTTTAAAAGTTCCAACGCCAGATTTTGGTGTTTCATTCCTTTTACTTCCTGAAGAAACTCATCTGAAAGTACCTCTAATCCTGATATTTCGGGTTTGTCAATGCCCGCTGCTTCAAAAATATCAATTACTTTGTCTGAACTCAACGCTTCATCAACAATCTGTTTAATGGCTGTTTCAATTTCAATATCCGATTTGCCTGTTCCGATTCCAGTTCCTTCAAATTTTACAAGTCTGGCTTTTACCGCTTGAAAGAAAGCAATATCATCCTTGATATTCATTGCGCTTTCGTTTGGAATTGACAATGCAAAGGCTTGACTCAACAGAGTTACTTCCCTTATAAAACGAGTTTTACCATCTTCTAAACCTAAAATATGTTCTTCGGCTTGCAATATGATGGATAACTTCTCTTTCGATTCAACTTGGAAAAATCGCTTGTAATTGAACTTAAAACTATTGGCATAATAGGCTTCGGGTTCTTCGGCAACTATATCATGCTGTGTTTTTGCTTTTTCATTAAAGAACTGCTGAACAACTTCATACTTTTCATTCATCAATTCAATTGCTTTCTCTATGTCCACAGTTGGTTCACCTTTACCACCAGAATTAGAGTAAAAAGAAAGTGCTTTTTTCAGATCATTTGCAATTCCTAGATAGTCAACAATTAATCCGCCTGGTTTGTCTTTATAAACCCGGTTAACCCTCGCAATCGCCTGCATTAGGTTATGTCCTTTCATTGGTTTGTCAATATACAAGGTATTCAAACAAGGTGCATCAAAGCCTGTAAGCCACATATCGCAGACAATCACCAGTTTTAATGTATCATTTTCATCTTTCATTCTGTCAGAAAGTATTTTTCTTTCCGATTTAGTAGTTCGCATATTCTTTGGAATAACCAACGCTGTTGGATCTTCCTCATCGACTTCTATTTTATCTGACGATGAAGAAGTCATTACTACTTTCAAAACGCCTTTATTGAAATCGTCATCATGCCATTCGGGTTTCAAAGCAATTATTTCTTTGTATAATTCGGCTGCAATTCTACGACTCATAGTCACAATCATAGCCTTGCCTTCAAATACTTTCTGACGTTGCTCAAAGTGACTTACGATGTCTTTAGCTAAGTTTTGTAACCTTCTTTTACTTCCAACAATGGATTCTAACGTTGTCCATTTGGCTTTCGCTTTTTGTTGGTCAGAAACATCAATATTTTCTTCTAAACTATCTTCAAATTCTTTTATTAATCTTTTACCTTCTTCATCTAAATTCACTTTTGCCAAACGGCTTTCGTAATAAATCCGAACGGTTGCACCATCGGCAACAGCTTGTGAAATATCATACACATCAACATATTGTCCAAAAACCTGTGGCGTGTTTATATCTGTTCCTTCAATGGGCGTTCCTGTAAAACCAATGTAAGTGGCATTTGGCAAAGCATCACGCATATATTTGGCAAAACCATAAGCTATGCGTTTTCCAATACTCTCTTTAGTCTCTTTATCTATTATTTCTTTTATTGACGCTTCAAAGCCATATTGAGTCCTATGTGCTTCGTCGGCTATTACAACAATATTTCTTCTGTCAGAAAGTTGTTCGTATATCGATTGTTGATCTTGTGGTAAAAACTTTTGAATGGTTGCAAATACAATTCCACCACTTGCCACTTTCAGCAATTCTTTCAAATGTTCCCTGTCTTTTGCCTGTACCGGATCCTGCCTTAACAGCTGTTTGGAGTCGGCAAAAGTGTCGAAAAGTTGGTCGTCCAAATCATTGCGGTCGGTAATGACCAAAATGGTGGGATTTTGCATTTCGGGTGCAGTAATTAGTTTGCCTGAATAAAAAACCATACTTAGACTTTTGCCCGAACCTTGGGTATGCCACACTACACCGCCTTTTTTATTTCCTTTATCACCCGAAGCAATGATGGATGATTGAACGGCTTTATTTACGGCATAATATTGATGATATGCCGCTAATTTCTTAACGGTTTCTATTTGCGTAATACCGGTTTTGGCATCTTCTTTTTTATTCTTTTCAAATACAATAAAATTGCGAACCAAATCCAATAGGGTTGCAGGGTTCAACATTCCTTTCAGCAAAATTTCTAACTGAGGAATAAATCGGGATGCTTCCTTTTTACCGTCTGATGTTTTCCATGTCATGTAACGGCTGTAACCTGCCGATAAACTGCCTGCCTTACATTCGTGACCATCGGATATTACACAGATGGCATTGTAGGTAAATAAACTCGGAATAGTGGCTTTGTAGGTTTGCAACTGGTCAAATGCTTTTCGCATGGTGGCGTTTTCGTCTGTTGCATTTTTTAGCTCAATGACTACCAACGGAATACCGTTTACAAATAGTAATATATCCGGGCGTTTGTTTTGATTTTTCTCAACGATGATGTATTGATTCACGCATAGAAATGCATTGTTCATGGGATTCTCAAAATCAACCAATGCTACTTCATAACTGCGTTCAAAACCATTTTGCTGATAGGGAATTTTTACTTTCTCAACCAATAGCTGATGAAAGGTTTCGTTGTTGTGCAATAGTTCGGGCGAATAAATACGCAATACCTTTTGTATGGCTTGCTCTTGCGCATCTTGGGGAATATCGGGATTTAAAATAGCAACCGCTTTGCGCAACCTTTCAATAAGAATAATTTGCTCAAAATTTTCTCTTTCGCTTTGCTCTGCTCCGGGAGCAATAGCCAAACCATGAATATACTCCCAACCAATAGATTGAAGCACTTCTATGGCAAAAGTCTCTATTTTATCTTCGGTGATTGGTTTCATATTTCTGTATCCGGTTTTGAAGGATGAAATTTATCGTCTTCCCATTTTGCAGGATTATTTTTTATATACGCCAAAATAGTATTGTATGATTCTTGATCGCGAATGATATTATCATGAAATCTTGACTGCCATTCAAATTCATAGCCCAACCGATGGGAATGTTTCGTTACTGCAGATTTGTACGAACCTATAATTGAAGAGATTGTATTTTTACCTTGATTTTGTAATCGTTGTTGTCCTGATGTTTTTTCGGTTTGTCGATTGAATTGCGGATTCGATTGTTTTGATTGTAGAGACAACGCATGCGTTGTCTCTACCGATGAAACCAATGTATCATTCAAATCATTATCATTTTTTTCATTACCATCCAACACCAAAATACAATGCACATGATTAGGCATTACCACATATTCATCCAAGATTACATTTTTAGCATGGTTTTTAATTTCGTGCATAAAAACATCTGCTAACACCCCCAAATTCGATAATTTCATTTCGCCATCTAAAACATCACCAAAATAACATTCCCGGTGTGCCGTACAAATGGTAATAAAATATGCACCATCATTGCCATAATCCCACCATTGGGCACGGGCAGAAGGAACACGATATTTATTTTGAAATTTTTTCATACAAATACAAAAGGGTCATTTATAATTTTGAATTGGGTTTTATTATTTCAAATGTATTATTGGTTTGGTTGGTTTGAATCATTTAATAGGGTTTGATTTGGTTGTAGAGACAAGGCATGCCTTGTCTCTACGTTAACGCCATTTTACGTACCAAGATTGAAATCTGCCGTTTTGTTCTTCAGCTATTTCCAGATAACCGTATTTCTCCATAGTGGACAAATCTTGATTAGCCTGAAACGAGAAACAACCGTAGCGGTAAGGAATAAAATCGAATGCTTTAACCGACTGCGCACGAGTAAACAGGAACAGGTATTTCTGCAAACTCTTTGCAGTTAACTGCCCGTCAAACACTTCGAGTAAAGCTAATAATATTTTTCTTCTGTAATATAACATTTTACCTTTGAAATAATTCTTCACAAAAATACAAAAAATATTTATCAATTATCCACTTCGGTTAAAGCGATAAGTAATTTTAAAAGCCAAAGAATTGTGAAAACATGATATATAACATTTTCTTTGATTTTTTTACATCAGAAATTATTCCGACCTTTGCAAAGTCAAATTTCTTATGAATGTATAAATACCAAACTGAAATAGAGGCATTAAATGAATGCAACATAAAATGTCCACCAGAGGAGCTTTACTCTTTTGGGGGAACTTTATATCGGTTTGTACATCCTGTTGATTGTAAAGAAAGCGTAAAAAACAATCTACCGGTTTGTAAAATAAGTCCAAAACGGCAATTGGAAGATGAAAAGAAATGTGTAGCCCATGCTTCTCTTTCTTGCTTTGATAGTGATAAACAGGCACAAAAGTTTATTTTAGAAAAGAGTCTTGACAACAAAAAGATATATAAATCCGTTGGATGTTGTATAGGTGAGTTTTATATATCAGAGAAAGATGGAGCAAGAACAGATTCAAACGAAGATGGTCATTTTAGTTTCTTTGAATATGAAGGAACTGATTTGAATAGCAAATATAAGATAACAAGAGAACTAACAAAATGCAACCCATAAAAGGTCTGAAAATAGAATCATTTCCTGTCAAAGGGTTATATAAGATAGATGATCTTATATACTTTGACGGTCCGCTGTTGTCGTTTTACACAAACGATAGTGGTGATAACTATTTATATTACTGGGTTGATGTTGATGATTTTTATAATCGCTGGGTGGTATTCCCTGTTGATTTAGCGGAATTGAATGATTATTTGAATGAAAAAATAACCCTTTATTCTTTAACTAATAGTTCTTTAACTGGTTATGTATTGGATTTAGATGATAACCTTGAGGCACAAAACATACTTTTAATTCAAATATCGGATTTACCTGAAGATTATTTGCCAGAAACAAATTCATTTTATAATTGCGAAAAGACTTCCGAAGAAGTATTTCTTAATTATTACTCAAAGAAATATAAAAAAGGTATTCTACAAACACATTTCAGCGGAGGAAACGAAATTGGATATGGAACCATGAATCTTCATCTTTTCAGTAAATTGATGAACAATTTTACGGATTTTAACGATGGGTTAGGAAATAGCTTTTATAAAATTGAAAAGAAGAATCAAGAATTTAGAAAAAAAGAAAATAAGGAAAACAAAGAAAAAACAATTAAGAAAGTCGATTTTCAAAACGCGTATAAATTTGAAATTTTAACTGCTCGTGCTGCTTCGTTTTCAATACTTTTAAAACCAGTAGATGAGGAAATAGGATTTGAAGATACACCAACACGAGCCGATAAATACATTAAATTTCTATCTGAATTCTTGTCTGGCAGCGAAACATTGAACATTTTAACAAACTTTGCGCATTTAATTGATATTAGCACAATTAATCACTACGAAAACTTTTTGAAATTAGTGGATGAATCGCACAGTAAATTTCAAATTGGTTATTTAAACACGGTAAGCAAAAGTGCATATTCTAACCAGATAGATGCCAATCAGGCTAAGAAAATTATCAACAACCTACAAATTCTTGATTTTGAAAATGACGAAACTTTAGTCATAGTTGGTAAATTTGTTGCACTTAATATAAAAGCTGGAAAATATAGTTTTGAATCGGCAGATGATAAGAGCACCGGAGTTTTGCGGGGTGAGGCACTCAAAAAATGCTTTGAAATTGCATTCAATAAAACGTATCAGGTGGAAATTCAACGAAAAACCACAAAGAAAGCTACCGGTAAAAAAATGAAGAACATTGATGTTTTAAAGTCTATTGTTGAAATTAAAGATGCTCAACAAGAAATAGAATTATAAATATGTATAAAGCATTAAAAAAGGTCGGCAGTTTAAAAACTGTCGACCTTTTTAATGCTATACTCTTTTTTTACATTTCCACCCTCACTTCAGCACTCATCAGCTTTGGCAATAGTGTATCGCGCGTTTGGGTAAGGCTTCTTAATTGTCTTTGATTTAAGAATATTTTGTTTACCAAATCTTTTGCTTGTTTTGTAAAATCAGATATTTTGCTCTTATCAGGCATAGGAAATTCAAATGTAGGTATTGCTTGTTTATTCAGATGCAAAACTGTTGAGCCATTAGCGCAACCCTCACAATGACTTTTGAATTCTCTTGTTTTCATCAAGAAGTATAGAAATTCAATTGTAATCCAATCCAACTTAGGAATGACCTTGACTATATCCATTGAAATTACCATAGTGTCAAAGTTGGGGTTAGATATTACTAATGCAGGATTTCCTATAACTTCAGCATCTTGTGTAATATCTGTATGTGCAACGATTAAGTCACCCTCCACAACTTTTTGTTTTTCTTTGAATTTTCCAGTAAAATCTTTAAATCCATCAATACTAAATCCGCCATTTCTATCAAAACTTTTTAAAGAAACCATACCTACCTTAGATGGATTCAATTCAGAACTTTTATACGAAACACCATTTATGCATTCAACATAATTATCCAACTGTATTAATTGACTGTTGTCTTCTACCATTGGAAAATATGATCTAAAAAGTGTTTCAGTCAATTGCTCCAGTATTTTGTTTTGGCGGTGCAGCAGGTCTATTTTATCATCTAAGCTACTAAGAATAGAGGCAATGGCGGTTTGTTCGGGGAGAGGAGGAAACTCAAGTTTTAAATTTTCAAAACAATTCTTCGGTACACGTTGTCTTCCAGAAGTCCCTTCAAAATTACTTTCTGCAAAATCTCTTACTTCATTCCATCTTGATAAATAAAAAACAAAATCATTATCAGAAACATTTTCTTTTCCTCTAAAAACAAGAAACTCAGTTGATCCAAAACCAACACCACTTTCTAAGTTTCTTACTTGACAAATCTTCCCATTTTCTAAGCATGGTGTAATTCTTGCAAATAAAGTGTCTCTTTCTTGAAATCTTGCACCGCTTGATGTTTTTCTTTTAGCAGAAGGTGAACAAATTCTATTTCCATCTTCTAAATCTTTCATTTCAACAAATGAGTATTCCTCATTTCCTTTTAAAGAAACAGTTGGATTAATCTTAACAAAATCAGAGAATTTCATTTTTTTCCACCTACTATAAAACTCAATCCCCACTCTGTCGAACTGTTCTTTTATCATTTCAAGTCGTCTTTAGGGTTTTGGTTATCTCCATATAAATCAATGGCATCTATCGCATCGGTGTCCGTGCTTTGTTCATATTCTCCATCAAACCAATAAGCATCAGCCTTTGGTTTTATTTTTACCGCATTTAATTGTAAAATGTCATTGTACCCATCTTCGTAACCTCGCACCACTATTTTGGTTTCGGGGGCTAAGGTTTGCAGCTGTTGTATAAGTTCTTGTGCTGTCATTGTGCTACCGGTAGTTTAATTTTGGCTAAATTGTCAGCTATCTTTTTATTCAAATCAGCTTCTTCGGCAATTTGTTTTTCGAGTTCTGTTTTCAGGTTGGTAAAGCGTTCTACAAAATTAAAATCATCTTCTTCGTCTGCCAGTCCAACGTATCTGCCGGGCGTTAATACATAATTTAATTTGGCAACTTCGTCTATAGTTGCGACTTTGCAAAAACCCGGTACATCTTCGTAAGGGGCTGCTGAGCCTGCCGAAGCACGCCAGTTGTGATAAGTTCCTGTAATCAAATCTATATCTTCGGGCGATAAATCCCTATTTTTTCGGTTTATCAAAAAGCCCATATTTCGGGCATCAATAAACAGTATTTCGTTTTCACGTTTACGGAAATTGCCGTTGGTTTTGTTACGGGATAAGAACCACAAGCAAGCGGGTATTTGTGTATTTAAAAACAGTTTGGTTGGCAAGTTTACGATACAATCCACCAAGCCTTTTTCTATCAATGCTTTTCGGATATCGCCTTCACCTGTTGTGTTGGTGGTTAATGCACCTTTCGAAAGTACAAAACCTGCTTGCCCTGTTGGTGCTAAATGGTAAAGGAAATGTTGTATCCATGCATAGTTTGCATTTCCTGCAGGTGGTGTGAGTTGTTCGCCCAATACTTTCCAGCGTGCATCGTCGCGCAGCAGTTCTCCACTCCAGTCGCTGTCATTAAACGGTGGGTTGGCAATAATATAATCGGCTTTCAGGTCTTTGTGCAAGTCGTTCAGAAATGAACCTTCGTTGTTCCATTTCACATTGCTGCTGTCGATACCCCGAATAGATAAATTCATTTTTGCCAAACGCCAGGTTGTTTGGTTGCTCTCTTGTCCGTAAATCGAAATACGGTCAGAAGGATTTAAGGATAATTTTCTGGATGCTGAGCCTGCCGAAGCATTTTTCTTGTAATAATCTTGATGCTTATTGATAAACTTTTCGCTTTGCACAAACATTCCACCGCTACCACAACAAGGGTCAAACACTCGTCCTTCATAAGGTTCAAGCATCTCGACCAATAATTTTACTACGCTTTGAGGCGTGTAGAATTGTCCGCCTTTTTTACCTTCGGATAAAGCAAATTCGCCCAAGAAGTATTCAAAAACTTGTCCTAATAAATCTTTGCTTTGTGCTTCTTTTGTTCCCAATGTGGCAGAACCAACCAAATTAACCAGACCACCCAAACTTGCTTTGTCTAATTTCTCTTGTGCAAATACTTTTGGTAAAACACCACGCAGCGAAGGATTATCTTTTTCAATGGCGTCCATGGCATCGTCAATGTCTTTGCCTATGGTTGGTTGTGTTGCTCTGCCTTGTATGTAATTCCAACGAGCGGTGGCAGGAACAAAGAAAACTTTCTCAGCCAGATATTCGTTTTTATCTTCGGGGTCAGCTCCATCACTTTTCTGAGCTAATAAATTTTGATATTGTTCTTCGAAAGCGTCGGATATGTATTTCAGGAAAATCAAACCCAAAGCAACGTGTTTGTATTCAGCCGCATCCATGTTTTTACGGAGTTTGTCGGCTGCTTTCCAAAGTTTTACTTTCAATGGTTCCCCGCCTGCATCTTCTTTCCCTTTTTTGTGGCGGGCAGGTTCTTGTTCTGTTTTTGCTGTTTTAGCCATTTTGTATTATTAGATATTTTTTCTTTTGATTTTAGATGCAAAGTTACTTTTTTTTAGCAGTTTACCATCTATCAAGTTGTCCGTCTTTCATTTTTCTTTTCTGGCTTTAATCAGATGAAATTCCAGTTTGATACAAGTCGCTTTCTTTCTTTTTTTTTCGGCTTGCTGCTAAGATCCAATATATACGCAACTCCATTTCTCATACACTCCAAAAATAGAAAATAATAAAAGTGAAGTTACTCATATTTAAGGATAAGTACTTTTTTATATTTTTGACTTCAAAGATAAAACCTATTTTTTAATTAACCTAATATAATCTAAATATTTTTCTTCATTATTAATTCATGAATACAAAATTCCCCCGCCAATACAAAGCTACCAGAGGAATACTGCTTACTACCTACTACCAACTATTTCACTCCCAGCACTTTCGCGCATCCTGCCCGTTTCACTTCCACCGGTTGGTTGTCAAAGCCCGGCTTACCAAATTCCACGCCTATGGATAATATCATGGAAATATCATCGGAAAGATATTGAACATACTGGTCTTCGTATTTGATAATCAATTCCTGAGCCGGAATCTGGCGGTTAGTGGAATACCATTCGGTATGTTGTTCAAAAGTAAAACTATCTAAGTTGATATTATTGGGGACGTATTCTTTGCCGTTTTCTATCTGATGCATATCGGACACAAATCCCAGACATGCAATAATCCGGAAATAGGGCAGATTATTGGGGTTTACCAAGTGAATATCCGTGTTGATATACGGTATTTCCACCCGTGCTTCCAGCGTTTCGCGCTTTATTTCCCAGAATGGTGCAACCCGCAGAATACTGGCAAAGATATGAATCCGGTTTAGTTGAAACCCATCCAGCAGGTATTTGTTTTTGGAGAGCAGAATACGTCGTTCACCCACCGGCATTTCGGTGTCTAATGCTTGCAACTTTTTGGAGAAACCATTCAAATAAGCTGATACGTTGAAATCCGCAAGCGGAATAACCCGCCACATGGCACAGCATATTGCCCGCGACATTTTCACACAGCCGCCCCATTCGGTTTGGTGCAGCCGCAGCTTGGCAAACTTGGGCGAATTCTTTATTTTCTGTTTGGTGGCACCGCCTTTGGTGCGCATAATTACTTTGTCGCTTCCGTATTGCTTGTAGAAAGACATGCCACGGTACTGCCGACAATTTCGAAGGGTGGTTTAATGATGGCCATAATAATAGTTGCCCCCAGCTCCGTTCGACTGAGCTCACGCCGAAGCCTAAAGGGGAGTTTTTAGTTAGAATTATTAATTATTATTCAGTCAAACTTCAATATTCCCAGCAATTTATCCCGATTATTATCGGGAGGGGTTAGGGGTATATTTCAGTCGTATCACGTTCCTATCAGGACTATATCAAAAAGTAAGTACAAAATTATAAAAATTTATTGAAATAAGATTCAAATACAGACATAAAATAATCAATATATTTACTATTTTAACACTATATTATCTCTTTATATCCTGTATGTTTAGTCATTATATACTTCAGCTTTGATACGACCGTGATGCGACGATGATGTATATGTAGATAAGTGAATATGCTTATAAGTAAAAAATTTATTACTTTTGCACATCGCCTTTTTCAAATTTTCAAATTAACTCATTTTCAAATTAAAATATGATCGGAACCCTTGTCAACACAGCAGCCGTTATTATCGGCGGAACGATTGGTTTAATGCTAAAAAAGAATATGCCCGAACGCGTTACCACTATTTATTTTCAGGCAGTTGGATTATTTACGCTTGCAATAGGTATTTCCATGGTAGTGAAAATGGAACACATTCTAATTGTAGTGGGAAGTTTGGCAGTCGGTTCGTTGATTGGTGAATGGATAAATATCGAGGCAGGCGTGGAGCGGATGAGCGAATACTTCAAAAAACGGTTTCGCATTGGTAGTGAAAAGTTTTCTGAAGGATTGATAACAGCTTTTCTGTTGTTTTGTATCGGTTCCATGACTATACTCGGAACTATTCAGGAAGGCACGGGCGGTTCGTCCGATTTGCTTTTTACCAAGTCGCTTATGGACTTCTTTTCGGCTTTGTTGCTGGCTTCGGCATTTGGTTTTGGCGTAATATTTTCGGCAATTCCTTTGTTGCTTTTTCAGGGAGCATTGACTTTATTAGCCATGTATGCCGGCTCTTTTTTTACACCAATCATCATTCAGGGATTAACAAACGTTGGTGGCATTTTGCTTATCGGTTTAGGAATCAATATCCTTGAAATCAAAAAATTACGGATAATGAATATGCTTCCTGCTCTTGTAATAGTAATTTTATTTTTGTGGTGGTTTGTCAACTGATTTTAGCAATTATCGAAATAAATTCATTCCAATTAAAAGTTTTTTTCAATTGTACAAATCATTTTTGTACGGCTATATGGTAAGTTTAATGATTATGAAAAATCAGAACTTCTCCGTGCATAGTATTTGACAATATCAATATATTCTATTCTCTGATACTCTTTTATTTATCATTCCTTTTTTCGATAAAAACACCTTACCACATTATCTTATATAACGTTATTTTTTGTAAAAGCAGCTTGAGTTTTGCACAAATAACTTACATTTGTGCAAAATGTCTTGCGTTTAAATTAAAAATTGAACGAAAATTACATTAAATTGTTACTGTATAGTTAATAAAGATTCGTATTTATAGAATGTACAAAAACGAAGTATTTGAACAACGCCTAAAAGCGTTACAGGAAATGGAAGACAATGCAGCTACCAGGCAGCATTTGAAAGGAAAACTTACTGCACGTGAACGAATTAATGTGCTTTTTGACGAAGGAACTTTCTTCGAATTTGATGCATTTGTATCCCCTTTGCAAATCCCCATGAGCAGTAAGCAGTCCAATTTTGGTGATGGTGTTGTAGTTGGGCGGGGGTTGGTTCAAGGTCGGAGTGTTTTTGCTTATGCACAGGATTTTACGGTGTTGGGTGGTTCGCTGGGTTATGCTCATGGGATGAAAATAGCTAAAGTTCAACAAATGGCGTTAAAACTTGGTGCTCCGATCGTCGGTTTAATGGATTCGGGCGGTGCACGTATTCAGGAAGGTGTGAAAAGTTTGTCAGCTTATGCCACTATTTTCCGTAATAATGTCAGATCATCGGGCATTATTCCTCAAATATCGGCAATTCTCGGACCAGCCGCCGGTGGAGCCGTCTATTCGCCTGCACTCACCGATTTTATTTTTATGACCAATCAGACTTCGTATATGTTTGTAACCGGTCCGGATGTAGTAAAAGAAGTGTTGAACGAAGATATTGATATGGAAGGTTTGGGAGGTGGAAATGTGCATGCCGCCAAAAGTGGTGTGGCGCATTTTGTTTCCGACGATGAAGAACACACTATCATGTTGATTCGCAAATTATTGTCCTATATTCCTTCCAATAATTATGAACCCCTGCCGGTTTCAAATCTGGTAAGTTTTTACCACTCTCGTCAGGAGTTTTTAGATAAAATTATTCCTGATGATCCAAACCGTCCCTATGATATGAAAGAAATTGTTCATATCCTTGTTGATAAAGATTCTTTCTTTGAAGTACATGAAAAATTTGCTCTCAATATTCTGATTGGCTTTGCCCGGTTGAATGGAAAAACTATTGGCATTGTGGCCAATCAACCCAAAGTAATGGCAGGAACACTTGATATAAATGCCAGTATTAAAGGTGCACGTTTTGTACGTTTTTGCGATGCATTTAATATACCGTTGCTCATTTTGGAAGATGTTCCCGGATTTCTTCCAGGTATCGAACAGGAGCACAATGGAATTATCCGCAATGGTGCAAAACTACTTTATGCTTTCTGTGAAGCCACCGTTCCGAAAATTACCATTATCACCCGTAAGGCTTATGGAGGTGCATATATAGTGATGAGCAGTAAAAATACCGGCGGCGACTTTAACTTTGCCTGGCCCACTGCCGAAATTGCCGTTATGGGACCGTCAGGAGCCATAAAGATTGTACACAAACATGAACTGGCAAAAGCTGAAAATAAAGCCGAACTTGAAAAAGAGCTGATTGACAACTATAAGCACGAAATTGCCAATCCATATAAAGCCGAAGAATTCGGACTGATTGATGAAGTTATCACGCCTTCAGATACGCGCGATATTCTGATAACTTCTTTCGAAATTTTATCGAATAAACAATATACTAAACCGGCTCGTAAACACGGAAGTATCCCTTTGTAGTTTAAAGTTAACTTGTTCATCAGTTAATTAGTTTATGAGAAAACGAATATTACTCTGAAAACGATGAACAGATGAACGAATTAACAGATGAACCATTCAACTAAACAAATATGAAGCAACGAATATTAATTGCCAACCGGAGTGAAATTGCGATACGCATCATACGCTCGGCACATAAACTGGGCATGTTGGCTGTGGTTTTTCAATGTGATAGAGAACCGGATGCTCTCTATTTGAATTATGCAGATGAAATTATTCCGGCTCGGGATGCGGGTAATGAAAAACCGATTTTTCTGGATCCGGAATTAATTGTGAATCTGGCTCTTGAGCATAATATTGATTTAATTCATCCAGGTTATGGTTTCTTATCTGAAAATCCGGATTTTGCACAACTTTGTGTCGAAAATGGAATTAATTTTATTGGTCCATCACCCGAATTGATTCGCGAAATGGGACTGAAAACCGTGGCAAAAAGTATGGCTATCAAAGCCGGTTTGCCTTTGGTGCCCGGAAGTGATGGTCCGGTAAAAGATGCTGAAGCTGCTAAAGCTTATGCTGATAAAATTGGTTATCCTGTTATTCTGAAAGCATCAGCAGGTGGAGGCGGACGCGGAATGCGCATTGTAAATAAGCCTGAGACGATTGAACGTAATTTTAAATCGGCTTCGGATGAGGCGTTGGCAGCATTCGGAAACGGGGATATGTTTATTGAGAAATTTTTACCAAACCCGAAACATTTGGAATTTCAGATCTTGGGTGATAAACATGGAAATGTGATTCACCTGGGCGAACGTGAATGTTCGTTGCAACGGAAACATCAGAAAATAATGGAAGAAGCTCCTTCTGCCAGCGTAACAACCAACATGCGCAAAGAAATGGGCGAAATGGCAGTTCGGTTTGCCAAATCCATCGGTTATTATTCGGCCGGAACCATTGAATTTATTATGGACGAGGATGGTTCGTATTTTTTCATGGAAATGAATACGCGTATTCAGGTGGAGCATCCGGTTACTGAAATGGTTACAGGAGTGGATTTGGTGGATTGGCAAATTCGTGTTGCATTGGGTGAAGAATTGACTTTGAAACAGGAAGATATTCATATAAATGGTTGGGCTATTGAATGCCGTGTCAATTGTGAAGATCCGCAAAACCGTTTTAGTCCGCAAACAGGATTTATCGATAAAATTCATTTTCCACAAGATGAGAATATTCGCATTGAATCGGGTGTGCAAAGTGGCTCAGTGGTAACGCCTTATTTCGATTCGATGATTGCAAAAATCATTGTTCACGGAAAAGATCGTGCCGATGTAATTCAGAAAACACTGGCAGCTTTGTACGAATTCAGTTTGATAGGACTTAAAACGACCGTTCCGTTTTGCCGTACCGTGTTACAACATCCCGAGTTTGTAAATGCAACTTACACTACCCGTTGGGTGGAACATGTTTTTACGTCTGAAATGCTTGAAAACGAAGAAGATGAAATGATCGGAGCGTTGGCTGCAACTATTATGTATGCTTCCGAATATTTACAACTTTCGTCGGATTTACCTACTTATAAAAATGATTCTTTGAATGTATGGGTGTTAAATAAAAGATTGAATTATTAGACCTCACCCTAAATCCCTCTCCAAATGGAGAGGGACTTTGGTATGTTTCGGCTTTGAATTAGTATTATCGATTTTGCTAATCGTAAATTGTAAACCTGCCTGCCGCAGGCAAGTAAATAAATTGCAAATTAGAATTATGGGAACTTCATATATTTATAAACGCGATGCTTCGCGATTGTTTATCGCTCTACGTGAAAATGGTAAACGCTACAAAATTTACATTCCAAAAGAATCAAAGCCGGTAATTGATGGCGAAGAACTTGATATTGACTTTGTTGAACAAGAAGATTTTCATTATACTTTTAATTGGAACGGTAAACGTTTTCACTGCGAGCTGGTTTCACGCGATCAAAACAAAGCTGTAATTAAAGTGAATGGAGTTGAATATAAATTCAGCTTAGAATCGTTGTTTTCATATATTCGTCATGGAATGATTGATAAAGACGGTTCTCAAATAAATGAAAATAATATAGTTTCACCTATGCCGGGGAAAATAGTGGATATTTTCCTTTCGGAAGGTGATTTGGTAAACGAAGGAGAACCGATTTTGAGTCTCGAAGCCATGAAAATGCAAAACGAAATTTCAGCAAATTGTAACGGCGTTATTCGCAAAATACGTGTTCAACAAGGTCAATCAGTGATGAAAGATGAGTTGTTAGTAGAAATAAGTTCAATCGATGTATAACTTATATTTATAGAATAGTTAAAATGGAGTCGGTCTTTTTAGAAGATTCGCTCCATTTTTTTTGATTAAAAGTTTTGTCAGTCAAATGTGTAGAAATTGATTGAGCTGTTGTATCTTTGTGTTTTATTTCATAAAATATTTTTATCAACCAACAGTTTCCTGAATGAAAAAACGTTCTGTTTTAATATTCTTCTATCTCGTTTTATTTCAAGTTGTTACCTTTGCGATTGAGCCATTTCGATTTGCGTTATTTACCGATTTACACATTTCAACTTCCAATCCTGTTCCGGCCGAAGATCTCCGTCAGGCTATAACTGATGTCAATGCATTGCAGGGAATAGATTTTGTCATCGTGTCAGGCGACGTATCTGAATCGGGCGATGCTGAATCATTGCTGGCAGCAAAAAAAAATCTGGATAACTTACACATGCCTTATTATATTACTGCCGGAAACCATGAAACGAAATGGAGCGAATCCGGTGCAACCGATTTTATACGGATCTTTGGCAATGATAAATTTTCCTTTTCACATAAAGGATATCAGTTTATCGGTTTTTTGACTGGGCCGATTATCAAAATGGGAGATGGTCACATTGCCCCTCAAGATATAGATTGGGTAAAAGCGGAACTGCTGAAAACAGGAAAAAATACGCCTGTTTTTGCCGTTACACATTATCCTCTTCTGACCGGTGATGTGGATAACTGGTACGATATGACCGATGTGCTGCGTCAGTTTAACGTACAGGCAGTCCTGAACGGACATTATCACCGGAATGTATTGCTCAATTATGATGGAATTCCGGGTATTGTCAATCGTTCCACTTTGAGGGCAAAAGATGCTGTAGGAGGATATTCCATTTATTCCATATCGGATTCTATCCGTGTTTTTGAAAAAAAAATTGGTCAGCCCGAAGATAAATGGCTTACATTGTCGTTGGAAACCAGAAACTATGATAAGCCGAATCCATTGCTGAAACCTTCATTTGAAGTCAATGAAACCTATAAAACGGTAAAAGAAATCTGGCGACAAAATACCCATATAGCTATTTACGGCATACCTGCCGTTTATGATAATCAGATTTACTTTGGTGATGACTTTGGATATATGCATGCCGCTTCTCTCCGAACAGGTAGTAATAACTGGACATTCAAAACCGGAAGCCGGATTATTTCTTCTCCGGCAGTTTGTTGCGAAAAAGTAGTTTTCGGCTCGACTGATGGAAATGTCTATTGTCTAAATGCCAAAACCGGAAAATTTAACTGGAAATATGCGACTAAAAAAGCGGTGTTGGGTTGTCCGTTGATAAAAGGAGATACGGTTTTTATCGGTTGCAGTGATGGATGTTTTCGGGCGTTGAGTTTGACGAATGGTGCTATTATCTGGCAGTTCTCCAATTTGAATGGTTATGTGGAAACCCGTCCTGTGGTGGCTAACGGAAAAGTATTTTTCGGTGCATGGGACACAAACTTTTATGCTTTAAATTCAAAAGATGGAACACTTGCATGGAAATGGAACAGCCCGCAAAAAGGAATTCTTTATTCACCTGCAGCTGTTCTTCCAGTGTTTTCGAATGGTAAAATTTTTATCACGGCTCCCAATCGTTTCTGGACAGCTCTGGATGCTGGAACAGGCAAGGTGGTATGGCACACAAATCAACATGAAGTTCGTGAAACGATAGGATTGTCAGAGGATGGAAATACTGTTTTCAGTCGCTGTATGAACGATAGTGTGGTGGCGGTGGATTCCCGAACCGATTATCCAAAAGTCAGTTGGAAAACCAGTGCCGGTTATGGTTACGATCATAATCCGAGCATGTTGGAGAATCGTGATGGAGTTATTGTTTTCGGAACTAAAAACGGACTGTTGCATGGCATTGATGCCAAAACAGGTGCTCTTTTGTGGCGACATAAAATAGGAAATTCCATTATTAATACAGTTACAATTTTACCCAATAAAGAATGCATCCTCACAACTACTGAAGGTGTTGTTGCGAGGATAAAATATTGATACAATGAAAATAAACAAAATAGCCCAACTAATTGGAGCGAACGAGAAAAACATTCCGGCTGCAGAAATAAATTGGTTATTAACCGACAGCCGTTCATTGTCCTTTCCGGCTGAAAGCTTGTTTTTTGCCATTTGCACGGCACGAAACAACGGTCACAACTATATTGTGGAACTGTATCAGCAAAATCTCCGGTATTTTGTGGTGAGTGAAATGCGCCCGGAATTTGAGAAGATGAATGATGCTGTTTTTTTGCAGGTAAATGATACCTTGCAGGCTTTACAAGGACTTGCAGCAGCACATCGTTCCACGTTTCAAATTCCCGTGATTGGTATAACTGGAAGCAACGGGAAAACGGTGGTAAAAGAATGGCTTTATCAGCTTTTACATGCTAATTTCAACATTACCCGTTCGCCGCGAAGCTATAACTCGCAAATAGGCGTTCCGCTCTCGGTGTGGGCATTGAACAAAAATTCCCAATTGGGCATTTTTGAAGCAGGCATTTCCGAAATGCACGAAATGGAGCATTTGCAACCCATTATTCAACCTACCATCGGTATATTTACCAATTTAGGCGAAGCACATCAAGAGAATTTCTCTGGATTAAAACAAAAGTGTGAAGAAAAACTTAAACTTTTTGCACAATCAGAAGTATTGATTTATTGTTCTGATAATAAGCTGGTTGAAATATCTATTGCACAATCAGATTTCAAAGGAAAGTTATTCTCGTGGGGAAAATCAGATAAAGCTGTTATACAAATTCTGCAAGTTGAAAAGGCTTCGTTAAACACGAAAGTCTTAATGAAATATGCCGGTTCAGAGTTCAAGGTTGTAATACCATTTACTGACGATGCTTCCATCGAAAATGCCTTGCAATGTGTGGTATTGATGCTACATTTGGGAATAAAACCGGACGAAATTGCCAAAAGAATTCTACTTCTCGAAGCGGTGGCTATGCGACTGGAAGTAAAAGAAGGTGTGCGCGATTGCCTGATTATCAACGATAGTTATAATTCCGATTTGAATTCGTTGGGCATAGCACTTGATTTTTTGAATCAACAAGCCACAGCAAAAAACTTATCGAAAACATTGATTATTTCGGATATTTTGCAAAGCGGACAAGCATCGGCTGACTTATATAAAACGGTTTCCAAACTGGTACAAAATAAAAACGTTCAACGCATTATCGGCATAGGTTCGGAAATATCCAAACATGCAGATAAATTTGAATCAATTGATAAAACATTTTTTGAGCACACCGAAGATTTTCTGAAATCGTCCATCTTGTGGGAGTTGAAGAATGAGATAATATTGCTTAAAGGTTCACGTGCATTTCATTTCGAAGATATTTCCGAAAAACTGGAATTGGTAACGCACGAAACCATTATGGAAGTGAATCTGAATGCGTTGGTGGATAATCTGAATTATTTCCGCTCCAAACTTCGCCCTGAAACCAAAATGATGTGCATGGTGAAAGCCTTTGCTTATGGAAGCGGAGCGGTGGAAGTGGCGCGCACGCTGCAACACCATCGAACGGATTATCTGGCAGTAGCAGTGGCAGACGAAGGAGCAGAATTGCGTCGCGAAGGCATTCGTATTCCCATCGTGGTAATGAATCCCGAAAAAGGCAGTTTTGGAATGATTTTCGACAATAAACTTGAACCGGAAATTTACAGTTTCCGCTTATTAGACTCTTTTATTGCTTCAACTGAAAAATTAGGTTTAACTGATTATCCTATTCATATAAAAATAGATAGCGGTATGCATCGCTTAGGTTTTGAACCGCAAGATGTGGAGCAATTGCTTGCCCGACTGAAAAGTCAAACTCAGGTGAAAGTGCGTTCGGTTTTCTCTCATTTATCCGGTTCGGACGAAGCAAAATTTGATGCATTCACTAAACAACAAATAGCCACATTTACAGTTTGCGCCGATCAGTTTTCTGCTACTTTTTCGCATCATATTATACGTCATATTCTTAATTCGGCGGGGATTGAACGTTTCCCTGAATATCAGTTTGACATGGTGAGGTTGGGAATTGGTCATTATGGCATCAGTTCGCTACCAGATGTCAATTTGAAACAGGTTTGTGCATTGAAAACCATTATTTTGCAGATTAAAAACGTAAAAGCCGGCGAAACTGTGGGTTACAGTTGCAAAGGAATTGTCAATGCAGATAAACGCATTGCCATAATTCCGATTGGTTATGCCGACGGCTTCGATCGAAAACTGGGAAATGGAGTGGGAGAGGTGCTTATCAACGGACAACGTGCCAAAGTGATTGGTAATGTGTGCATGGATTTGGTTATGATAGATGTAACCAACATGGAAGCGAAAGAAGGCGACCAAGTGGAAATTTTTGGCGATCATCTGACCATTTCCGAAGTGGCCGATTGGTTGAAAACTATTCCGTATGAAGTGCTTACCAGTGTTTCCAGACGAGTGAAAAGAATTTATTTTCAGGAATAGACCCCTAATCCCTAATCCCTAACCTGGACAAGCCAGAACCAAAAAGGAAAGATACTTAATAATTTGTTGTATGGGAATACTACTTATTTTTATGCCTTATGAAACTTCTGACAGAAACTTACGAAAAAGAAATAGCCTTTTCT
>Ga0209429_10000066_pt1 | contig 69545 bp, 54 predicted proteins | sample BarGraNGADG00212_3_FD_184493 | JGI IMG/M metagenome (GOLD analysis project Ga0209429, IMG submission 184493) | Arctic peat soil microbial communities from Barrow, Alaska - Barrow Graham LP Ref core NGADG0004-212 (SPAdes) (version 2) | ecosystem: Environmental > Terrestrial > Soil > Wetlands >... | reverse complement strand
TCGTAGGGGTGATCCGAGCCGCCTTTGCGAGGCTCACCCGTTCTTTTCCGGGCGGGCTTACTCTATGGTGCTACGCACCGCGAGTACGTACGCAGTTGTTTCACTCGAACCGCCCCTACGCCACCCCAAAACCACCCCCAAATTCCGCCCCCGCCCACCAACCGGCTTATAATTGACCAAAGGCAACTAAACAACAGGGAGGCCTCCCACCCATGCCTGCTCCTCAAATTATTCTCGACCTCGTCCAGCGCTTCTCCGACTCCCGCGACCAATACCGCTCCGGCCACTACAACGAGGCCCAACTCCGCCGTGAATTCCTCGACCCCCTCTTAACCGCCCTCGGCTGGGACCTCACCAACCAGCAAGGCTACGCCCCCCAATACCGCGAGGTCATCCAGGAAGCCTCCCTCAACATTGAAGGCCAGGCCAAAGCCCCCGACTACGAATTCCGCATCGGCCAAACCTCCAAATTCTTCGTCGAGGCCAAAAAGCCCGCCGTCAACATCCAATACGACATCCACCCCGCCTTCCAGCTCCGCCGCTACGCCTGGTCCGCCCACCTGCCGCTCTCCATCCTCACCGACTTCGAAGAGTTCGCCGTCTACGACACCCGTATCAAGCCCAACTTCAAAGACGCCGCCTCGGTTGCCCGCATCTTCTTCTTCCGCTACACCGACTACGCCGATAAATGGGATGAGATCGCCGCCATTTTCTCCAAATCCGCCATCCCCAAAGGTTCCTTCGACCGCTACGTCCAGGATAACAAAAACAAAAAAGGCACCGCCGAGGTGGATGACGCCTTCCTCTCCGCCATCGAAACCTGGCGCGAACTCCTGGCCCGCAATATTGCCCTCCGCAACCCCCAGGCCCGCACCGAGCGCGCCCTCAACTACGCCGTCCAGATGACCCTTGACCGCATCATCTTCCTGCGCATCTGCGAAGACCGCGGCATCGAGCCCGAACGCCAGCTTGACGAACTCGCCAAAGCCCCCGAGGTCTACCCCCGCCTCGTCAATCTCTTCATCAAGGCCGACCAAAAATACAACTCAGGCCTCTTCCACTTCGCACGTGAGAAGGCCCAAACCAGCGACGAAGATGCCTTCACCCCCTCCCTCGCCATCGACGATAAAGCCCTCAAACAGATCATCGGCAGCCTCTACTACCCCGAAAGCCCCTTTGCCTTCAAGGTCATCCCGGTCGAGATCCTCGGCCAGGTCTACGAGCAGTTCCTCGGCAAGGTCATCCGCCTCACCCCCGCTGGCCAGGCCAAAGTGGAAGAAAAGCCCGAAGTCCGCAAGGCCGGCGGCGTTTACTACACCCCCCGCTACATCGTCGACTACATCGTCCAGAATACCGTGGGCAAACTGCTCGAAGGTAAAACACCCCCACAGGTTGCCTCCCTGCGCGTGGTCGACCCCGCCTGCGGTTCCGGCTCCTTCTTGCTGGGTGCCTTCCAGTACCTGCTCGATTGGCACCTGGCCTACTACCTGGCCCCCGAAAACGGCGGCCCCCAAGCCTTCACCCGCGGCAAATCCCCCGCCCTCCTGCCCGCCGGGGATGGCGGCTACCAGCTCACCACCGCAGAGAAAAAGCGCATCCTCACCAATAATATCTACGGCGTCGATATCGACCAGCAAGCCGTCGAAGTGACCAAGCTCTCCCTGCTGCTCAAACTGCTGGAGGAGGAAACTGGCCAGCTTTCCCTGGGTTTTGAGCGCGTCCTGCCCGACCTGGGCCATAACATCCGCTGCGGCAACTCGTTAATTGGTTGGGATTACTTCCATGGCCAGCTCCTGGCCGATGAGGAGGAGGTCCGCCGCGTCAATCCATTTGATTGGCAGCAGGCCTTCCCCGAAGTCTTCGCCGCTGGCGGTTTCGATGCCGTCATCGGCAACCCGCCGTATACCGGAATATTGGAAAACAAAGAAAAAAATTACCTTAAATCCACTTATTCATTTCAAACATCTTCACTTGATACATGTTTGATTTTCCTCGAAAAATATCATGAAATTATTCACGCGGAGGGATTGTTAGGTGTAATCGTCTCGAACACATGGATGTTATTAATAAATAATTCCTCACTCAGAAATCACCTTACATCGGATTATAAGTGGTTGAAGTGTGTATATTTAAAGTACAAAGTTTTCAAGGCCGTAGTTGATACCCAAATACTGATTTTCCAGAGAAGTAGAATAGGAACACTTCCAAATGATTTAGTGCAAGTTGATACTATGGTCGACCAAAAGATTGTTTTCCTTCACAACTTGACTGGGAGTACTATTCTCACATCAGGCAAACCTATCAACATAGTCCTCAATGAAAAGGTTCAGACTCTTTGTAGAGAAATCGAGGCTGCTTCCGTACCCTTGTCAGAACTTTTCAATGTATACAATGGTATTAAACCTTTCGAAGTTGGAAAAGGAACTCCACCGCAAACCAGAAAGATTGTTTCTGAACAACTCTTTGTTCATGAAGGTGACCGTCCAGATGAAAACTGGTCGCCATTACTCCGAGGTAGTCTTATCCAACAATACAGATGCTTTTGGAATGATAATTATTGGGTTCTATACGGTCCTTGGTTAGCTGCTCCAAGAGATCCCAGAATATTTTCAGCAAACGAGAAAATTGTTGTAAGGCAAACTGGTGATTCATTAATTGCTACAATAATCGGAAAAGGTTTCATTTGCAGGAATAACATGCATATTGTGATTGCCAAACAAGAATACTTTTCCTATAATCTCGCACTTGCAATATTGAACTCGAAACTTATGGACATTTACTATTCTTTTATGAACCCAGAAAAAGGCGAAGCCCTGGCCGAAGTAAAGAAAATTCATGTTGAACAGATTCCCTTACCTCAAATTAAGCCTGAACACTCGGTATTAATTGGCCGAATTGAAGCAATGGTGTCGGAATTAAAGAGGCTACATGCCAATTCTCTAGAAACGACAAGCCCTAGTCCCAGGAATGATGTCATCCAATTTTATAGAAAGGCTATTGATAAAGCTGTTTTGTCACTCTATGGGTTTACCGATGAGCAATTTATTACTGGTGGCATTGAACAACAAGTTTAGAAATTTATATTAGGGATGTTCCTCGGAATTTTCATTACTTACGAATAATTCAGTTCGATTAGGAATCTGGAAGATAACAGGAGTCTGAGAAAGTGATCCTTTTCCGACCACAACTGCGTTAAAGTTACTAAGGCTTGTCAGAGCAGTTGCATAATCCTGACCCATGTAATTCTTTAAAAAATCTAGACCGGTTTGATCAAAGCACCGTAACGCAATAATTGTGTTGCATTGATTTAATATTGTCTTTGTGACGTTAGCGGTCCTTTGGGTTATTATCAAGCTGCCTATGCCATATTTCCTGCCTTGTAAAATTTTTTGTGCGGTTCCGTTTACATATTCCTTGTCACCCGGTAGTGAGACTTGATTAAATTCCGGAATAAGCGAATGCGCTTCCTCTAATACTATGCATATTTTTGCAGGTATGGTGACTCCAGGTTTCAATTCTTGAATTGAAAGTAAACTAAAAACTTTTTCAACAAAAAGCTTTGTGGACAATGTAAAATTTTTTGAGTCACCAAATTGATATATTCCCAAAGAATTGTCACTGTTCCACCAAGAATCTATTTCATTTACGTTATGAATCGGATACGGATTATGTTTTGATAGACAAGGAAAATACTCTCTCGAAATATCGAGGACGAGTACTTTTATTCCTAACCTAATATACTCATTGATTAAATAAAGGGCTAGATAAGTTTTTCCACTTCCTGTTACTCCTAAGATTGCTGTATTATGCGTAACCAAATCATTAAGGTCAGCTAAAATTGGAAATTGAGACTTTGGTATCCACCCTAAAAGCGATTGTGAATCAGGAATTGTATTAATAATGGTATTTTTCTCCGATTCCATAAACACTAACTCTCCTGCCTGTGGAACCCAAGGGAATTCTTCGAAATGCATTTTCTCCGAATTCCATATACCTAATTGGTTAGCAGTACCAACAACGTAACGAACTTCATTTTGTAGCTTAGTAGATTCTGTAGTAATAATTGCTTCTGTAATCTGATAATATACCTTCTTTGACTTTTCCACTTTAGTAAAAATTATCATGCCCCGTTGCATGCATAGTTCAGGACGAAGACGAAATTTGAGAGTGTCTAGAGTCGAACCTACATCCACATAACTGATCGGAATTCCATCATTTATTGGCATTCCTTTAGCCTTGATTATTCTTACTGAGTCCGGATTAGTAGATATATACTTCCAATCGACCGTCTTATTAGTAATTGCTGCCTTTACCAAACGGCATCCTGACACCTCTCTTATATCTAAAATCAATGCATCACCAATCTCAATTCCATCAGCCCGTGTAAAAGTAATCGGTTCACCCACAAATATATCGGAGCAGTTTGCATTCAATTGGATGTCAAGGATATTTGGGCTACTTACGTTCAGTATTGAACCTAACACATCCTCTGATTGTTTACCTTTTCTGAAAACATTGTCGAGAAAATTACTTAATGCTTTAGATATCTCAGGGACATTAAGAAGAATGAAAATTGCCCAAAACACAAAGAGTGCATCAGCCTTTTTTAAACTTCCCTGAACAACTTGTCTGAAAACTCCCCACAGAAAAAATGCAGAGAAAATTAGCGTAGGTTTTCCCAAAATCTGGTTCAATCGTGAAACTATTTTTCTAAATTTTACAAATTTGTTTGGGCAGTAGGCAAATAGTGCCATATTCACATAACTTGAAACAACTAGCCACCCGCAAAAAACCAAGAAAAAAACCCAAAATCCATCTCTCGCTGAATTCTCTACTAATAATAGCGAAAGCCCTGCTGTGCCATTCATAAAGACGTTAGCCTCAGTAGAAAAGAATGGTTGGTCGATCAAGGCCATCAAAATGAGCATCAAAAATCCTGATGCAAACCAGAAGTCTTGAGTAATGAAATCGAAGTTCCCGGTAATATAGTACCCAACCAAAATGAGTACTGCTAAGGTTAACCCTAAAAAGATCAATCGATATTGGATTTTCACAAACCACCCCTTCGCAAGAATAATAGTCCCATTCTGGCATTAATAAATGCAATTTGTATCATATCATCTTCTTTGCCTATGTTAGAGTGCTAAATTAATAATTAAGCCATATTTGTCTATTTCCCCTCTACCCCTCGGGATACAACAACTCCCCACATTTCCGATAAAAACATTGAATTTTTCTTAGTGGCACAAGAAATTATTAATATTTCAGGTTTAGAAAATTTGCTTGGTGCATTTAACAATAAGATTATGGGAAAACATCTAAAGATTCGACCAACTTCATGTTATTTGATTGAATGGGTATGTATAACTCAATGCCATCTGTAACCCCACTCTTGAAGAACTCCTGTCGATCTTTATATATGGACGCAAACAATGGGTTTTTTATAAGTTCTTTTACAATAGGGACAGAAGCATTTCTTTTTTTAAGGAAATAGTACGACCAAATTGAATCATATAGGAAGTCTTCATTATCATCAATCACATTTGCGATTTCAACTTCGATTTGTTTAGCTATTCGGTAATTAGTGTTATCTAACAGTAACTCTAAAATACCGAGACCCTGTGGAAGAGCTTTCGGAAATCGTGTCCTTAAGAGAAGAAGAAGACTTGATGCCTTAATCGTTTCCATGTTAGTAAAGGCCGTCTTCAATTTATAATTTTTGTCGACTAATTCTGCAAGGAACTTATTTATCATTCCCGACCCGGGATATTGGCTATCGATGTCCAATAGTTTCAAATAGGTTCTTTGGAATACTTTGAAAGTAATATCATCAACCTTCTTCAAAGAAACTTCTTCATACTCTCTTGTCCACTTTCTATACAAACCTTGAGGTAAATCCAGGATATGGGTTTTTTCCTCATTAATAAACAAGTTTTGTTTCATCAACTCCTTACGAATAATTCTTAAGACTTTTTCCGCGTCGTCATTGGAAGAGCACAATACTCTATAATCGTCTTTAAAGCGGACAGCTTCAAAAGCGATTCTACTATTAGACAACGTTGTAGAAATACAAGAATCAACCCATGCAAGAAGGATCTCAGATGCTAGATCAGATACAATTGGGCCGATTGGTAGGCCATTTGTTTTTCTCGAGTTGGCATATTGGAAAAGGCAGTCCAGACGATTTCCAAATAAAGAAAGGTCTGTATATTTTTTTTCACTAAGGGGGTGGTGTAATGCGTGTGCAAGTAAGTGTGTATAAATAGAAGGATAGAAATTCTTGATGTCAATAATTAACACGACTTTGTACTTGTGCGCTTCAGCAACCAAATCATTTTCTGCCATTTCCAGGAACTCGTAAATTGATCTGCCGGCTCTTAATTTACTTAAGCCCCAAGAACTAGAAGACGAGACAGCAATAGGAAAACTATATGAATAAATCCTTTGATCTGGCGCGAAGAGTAAATTTAGAGTCTGATCATAATTTTCTACAAGGTCGAGAATGATGTCATGATAAATAATTGGATCAATTATTGAAAAAATTCGATCTGCTAGCCATGATTTAGGATAGGTAATTGAGATGAGTGAACTCTGGGGTGGTCTAAATTCCGTCGCTCTGAGTGAATACTGTTTCGGTTTTACAGGGAAACTGTGTACTCCAAAGCAGGGAGGAAGGACGTATGGTTCAGGAAAATATCCTGAAAACAAGAGCCACTCAGTGAGTTTATCCTTTGGAACTCTCCTTGCTAACTTTTCAGTTTCTCTCCAATGTTCTTCGGGTAGACTACTCATTGTTTCCTTCCCTAATTCATAATTGTAAACACAATGAATAAAATATATCTGTATGTAGAAAAAAAGCCCCCGTTCGAAGTTTATTTACGTGCTATTTATTCATTAATTGTATCGTAAAAGATCAAGCAAGATAGCTTCCAAATGTGGTCGTTTTTTTAATTGTCAAATTTTAGTTTCATTGTAAATAATTATGTTTCCCCTCCTACCCTACCCGATACAAGCGCTTGGACTTCCCCCACTGAGTCTGCACCCCCTCCAAGCTGCCTAAACTGGCAAAGGCCTTATCCAGCGTGCGCTCCCCGGGCAATTCACCTCAATTCATTTTAAGAGTTTAGAATTATAGCTAATGATGGGCGCATCTTTTTGATCGCGTTAGCATCAATTGTTCGTAATCATAGGAGAAAATAATGGCGATTAATAAACCTTATTACAGAACCTATCGCCAGCTACTTGATGGTTCATATGCCGAAAGTGGGAATGGACGATATGTGAACGATAAAAGGTTCGCCGTTGCTCCAATAAATTATGTAAGAGCATTCACCCTGATCCAAAAGGATTTTGTTACTCTGCTAGATTACATTGAACCTTGTGATGACAACTTGGATTCTTACTCTTTTAGAAGTCATGAAATCATTCTTCGGGCATGTGTCGAATTTGAAGCTAATTCAAAAGCCATATTAAAAGAAAACGGCTATTCTAAAAGTGAAAGATTGGATATTTCCGATTATCACAAATTGGAAAAAACCCATTTCTTATCACAATACAAAGTCAAACTGCCTTATTGGAACGGGAGTAAACAGGTTATATCACCATTCAGCGACTTAAAGAAAAGTATTGGGTTCAGTCCTTACTGGTATAAGGCATATAATTCTATAAAGCACGAAAGGGTAAATGAACTCCAGAAAGCTAGTCTGAGAAACGTTATTGGTGCAGTAGCGGGCTTGTTTGTAATTCTAAGCGCTCAATTTGGTACCCACACACCGCAAGCATTTGGATCAATTGGATTGAGCATTGGGGATATTGACTCAGAGTATTCTATTGGAATAGGAGAATATTTCGGAATTAGCTTTCCATCTAGAATCCCAAAGAAGTATCGTTATAACTTTAACTGGAGTGAATTAGCTAAAGAAGAGGATCCGTTCCAAAAGCTTTTTCCTTAGTTGCTTTACCCCACCCGATACAAGCGCTCCCCGCGCTTCCCCCACTGCGTCTGCACCCCATCCATGCGCCCCAAACTGGCAAAGGCCTTATCCAGCGTCCGCTCCCCAGGCACGGCGCGGGAAATCTGGTTTTTATCACTACGCTTTCGTTTCTTTCGTAGGGAGCGATGAAAATCCTTCCGGCTTTTTCAATATATTAAAATTCAACCGTTGGTGCGATCTACCATGCCCGCCCGCCCTTTTCCCATCATTTTGAGCCGCTTTTGCAACCAGGTGCTAGTTGCATGAAGGAAAAGGTGAAATCCAATTTGAAGGTGGCGGGGTCCTTTTCTGCAGAATATGGTCAAGGACGTTTGTAGCCTTTTATTAAAAAAATCCCAGGACGAAAGTTGCCTCTCTTTCCTGGGACGTAATCATGATGAAAATATTTTTAGTCTGCCTGTTCTGCTGAGTTTCCAGATTGAATCAGCTTACCAGCTGGGTCATAAAAATTAACAATAACATTATCTATTTTGTTTCCACTGAAAATTCCATAAAGGCCACCGTACATATAAAATGCAAGTACAGTGAAGGAATCTCCAAGCCCAACTGCGTCAGTATCCAAAGTTACATCAAATACAGAATACGTGTCATTATGTTTTATTTCTCTAATGCTGCGGTTTTCATCATTGATCATTTCCTGGAATGATTCTTCCATACCTTTGGTGATACCATCAAGCATTGCGCGATACTGTGCTTTTGTCAATTTGTAGGTAACGGTGCCATCATTATTGAGTTTTGCAGATAAGTAACTGTTGCCTGCTTCTGCATCCAATTTTTCTTGGGTAATTTCCTCTGTCACGAAATCTTTGGGCATAGTGATAGAAACGGTCAAAATGCCGTTTTCAACTTCAACCTCGCCAATAGCCTCGAGTGCTGCCATATCTGCAGCAAGCTCATCTTCTTTGCTAGCTTCTTTAGTTACCTCTTGGGTCTCGGTTGCAACTGTTGCCTGTTCAGCAGTGCTCGCTACTGTTGCCTGTTCAACTGTGCTTGCTGCTGTGGGCTTATTTGCAGAATTGTTTGAACTGCAGGCGCCTAAAGAAGCAACCATTATCATTGCCAAAAATATTGCTGGAAGCTTTTTCAAAGAGTCCCTCCGTATAAATTACTCTAGATGGTCTACAGCGTACTGAGCTTCAGAAGCAGTAAACTTCTCACCATAAGAAGATGTAAGCTGGTCATAGATTGCTGACTTAGACATAGCCATCGTATCCTGATACACTTTTGCTTTGTTCAAAGCGTTTGCATTCCAATCAGCAACCATGTTATCAACAGCATACTGAGCCTCATCGGCAGTAAACTTTTCGCCGTATGTAGAAGTCAACTGATCATAAATGCCCTGTTTAGACATATGCATCGTATCACTATAAACTTCAGCCTTTGCGAGCGCATTTGCATTCCAATCGGCACTCATGTTATCGATAGCATACTGTGCCGCATCTGCCGCGAACTTTTCGCCGTATGCAGATGTCAATTGATCATAAATACCTTGTTTGGACATATGCATAATTTCACTGTATGTTTCAGCTTTTATTAATGCATTCATATATTCAATCGAAACATTGTCCTTAGGCTTTGTCACTTCGATAGTAGCAGTTGGCTTTGTTACTTCGACAGTGGCAGTTGGCTTGATTTCCTCTACAGTAGCAGTTGGCTTAGTTTCCTTCACTACGGTTACGGGTGTACTTTCCTTGGTGGAAATAATGCTGGTACTCTGAGGGGCAACGGTTGTAGTTGTCTCTTTCTTAGTAGAGGAACTGTCCTTGCTTCCGCAACTGCCGATGGCTCCAATAAGAAATACTATGGTAATAACCCAAAACCACCACTTTGTATAAATTGGCTTTTTGTTCTTTCCACCGCAATGAGGACACGTTTTTGCGCTCACCGCGATTTCATTTCCACAATGCTTACATGTTATCAGTTTGCTTTTCTGGCCCATAAGAAAACCTCCCTCATTCAACTCGAAATTTATTGTTTACACCGTTCATGTTCCATTCTCAAAACAGTGTTCACAGCGTGAATTTCCCGCTCGTTCAATTCATCAAGCATTTTAGCTGCTTCGTTATAATTCCCTCCCCTCCCAATCAATTTCGCTAAGACACACCTTCTTCAGTCAAGTATAACCGAAGAAAACAAGAGAAAGCAGGCGTTTCCGTACAGAAGAATCCTATAATCGCTCCGTTGTCCTCATCCTGCGCTGCTCTTGACCTTTAGGTCTCAAGCAAATACTTAGACCGAGTTTGTCCCATTTTAAGGTCAACCCCACCCGATACAAGCGCTCCCCGCGCTTGCCCCACTGCGTCTGCACCCATTCCAAGCGCCCCAAACTGGCAAAGGCCTTATCCAGCGTCCGCTCCCCGGGCAAGGCTTCCTGCACCTCCAAGGCCTGGCATAAACCCGCCCGGCTCATCCACACCCCCGCCCGCCAAACCGAGCGCCGCCACCATGGTGCCCGTGGACGCGTAAACGTACGAGTAGGCGCTCGTCATCCGGCCTATTACCAGGAGATATTTCTGCAAGGTCAGGAAAGTTTTACAGTTTTGCGAGCATTTCTTTGAGTTCTGAGCGGGTTGGCACTCGGCCGGAAACCAGCACTTTCTCGTTGACGACCAGAGCCGGCGTCTGCATGACGCCGTATTTGGCAATTTCTACGTAATCCTGCACGTGCTCAAGGTGGTAGGGTTTTCCCAATTCATCAAGTGTTTCGCAGGCGTACTTCTCCAGCAAATTACACTTGCTGCAGCCAGAGCCTAAAACTTTGACTGAAAGCGCGTCCCCGGCTGGGGTGAGGTGCATGTTTTCGGGGGTTGGTTCCTTTTTTGCAAAATTGAAAAGCGGCATATTACTCCTTAGACGAAGAGATATTGGAATGCATTGAAAAAGTAGCCCACCAGAATGATACCCACGGTGACGATGGCGATGAAAGCTGCCAGCAGTTTGGGTTTGACCGCCCTGCGCAGCATGATCATCGAGGGCAGCGAAAGGGTGGTGACCGCCATCATAAAGGAAAGCACGGTACCCAGGCCGGCGCCTTTGGCCAGCAGGCTCACGGCAATCGGGATGGTGCCGAAGATATCAGCATACATGGGCACGCCCACCAGGGTAGCCAGCGGCACCGAGTACCAATGGCTGCCCCCAAGCAGGCTTTCAACCCAGGCCTGTGGGATGAAGTTGTGGATTAATGCGCCAATCCCTACCCCGATGAGCACATAGGGAGCTACTTTATCGATGGTGATTTTCACCTGCTCGAAGGCATAAGCCCAGCGCGCTTTTTGGGTGATGGCTTCTTCTTCGTTCTCCTGTAGGGGCTTAATCTGGCGGATAAAATCTTCCACCTGGTCATCCATTTTGAGGGCCTGGATGATGTAAGCTCCGATCACCGCCACCACCAGGCCGAGGATGACGTAGGCCAGACCGACTTTGGCGTTAAAGATGCTCATCAACAGCACAATGGAGCCTAAATCGACCATCGGGGATGAAATCAGGAAGGAAAAGCTGACCCCCAGTGGTACCTGCGCGCTGGTGAAGCCGATGAAGATCGGGATGGAGGAACAGGAACAAAAAGGCGTCACCGTGCCCAACAGGGCGGCGATCACTTTGGCCAGCAAGCCGTTGAACTTGCCGAGGATGCGCTTGGTGCGCTCGGGTGGGAAGTAGCTTTGGATATATGAGATCAGGAAGATCAGGATTGAGAGCAGGATGAGGATTTTGATGACATCGTAAATGAAAAACTGCAGAGCGCCCACCCAGTTGAGGCTGAGGTCCAAGCCCAGGCGCTCAAGGAGCTGACCAATAAGGGCTTGCAGCCATTTCATGCCTAAAATTTGGTCCTGGATGAATTTGCCGATGGTCATGCGATGCTCATTTCTGTTTCTGTTCTTGTCTCAGTTGCACAGGCGCAGGCAGGGGTCGAACTTGCCTGGGCGGGGAATTCAGGTAGTTGGGTGGCGGCGGTTGCCTGTAATTGCCCGGTGAAGGTGTGGGCGAGCTCGATGCCTTGCGCGCAAAGGCGGTAATGCGTCCATTTGCCCACCGACCAGGAAGAAACCAGGCCGGCTTCACTCAGGATGGCCATGTGATGTGAGAGCGTGGACTGACGGATATGAAGATTACCCAGCATTTCACAGGCACACAGGCTGCCGCTTTCGAGCATGCTTAAGATTTTCAGGCGGTTTTCATCGCCAAGGGCTTTCATGATGGTGGGTAAATTGGTTGGAATGGTTTCCACGGTTCCTCAGTTCGATGGTTATCGATATGACAGGGTGAATTCTAATACAGTCTTATAGAAAAGCGATGGTTTTTGTACAAAGACTGCCTATTTTGGTTGGAGACGAATTTTCAATATGGCCTTTTGGGGTTAACTTGGGTCCGATCTCAGGAGTTATTGCTATTCAGCGGGGTTTGGGCTGGGCTAACGGGTCGCTTCCGACTAAAGAGGTTTTTGTCTGCTAATCTTCGCACAGCGCGGAATAATCGCTTGGTGACTTGCGACTAGAAGATCCTTCGGCAGAGCCTCAGGATGACAAGATGCGGGAGGGAACGCGAAAAAGCTTATCCCTCCCCTACGTCAGAATTTACAAGATTTAACGATTTTCATCGTTCCCTAAGAGAGAAAAATGGGCGGGATTAACAGTCCGCCCTTATGCTAAAAAACAACTTATTGGCCAAAAACGAAACAATCCAAACGCAGACCGCTATAATTAGCCTATTGCAACAAGCAACAGGAGTGATCATGAAACAAGACCTCAAACTACAGCTCGACCGGCTAAAAGCCAAAGGCGCCAGCTACGCCGATGCGCGTTGGTACCCCAGCGAAGAATCCAACACCCTCTTTATGCGCAACGGCAACCTGGAAGCCCTCAACGCCTCCCAGGAGAGTGGTATCGGCGTGCGCGTGCTTTACAAAGGCGCCTGGGGCTTCGCGGCCTCATCAGACCTCGGAAACGTGCAAACCCTCTTTAACAAAGCTTTTGATAACGCCAAAACCGCTGCCGAACGTGTCACCTTTCCGGTGCGTCTGGCCGAAAAAGATGCCATCACCGCCGCCTTCTCCAGCCCCAACAAAATCGACCCCTTCAGCGTCCCGTTAGAGGAAAAAGTGGCCCTTCTCAAGCGCCTGGACCAAGCGCTGGATCAAAAAGGAGTTACCCAGCGCATGAGCTGGATGGAATTCGTCAAAAAGCAGATTGTCTTCCTCGATACGGAAGGCTCTGAGATCGAAAAGAATATTATCGAAGTCTTCCCCGGCCTGCGGGTGATGGGCGTGGATAAGGATGGCGGCATGCAGGTGCGTAAGTTTCTGCCGGCGCGCCAGGGGTTGACGCGCGGTTGGGAGACCATGGATGAAGCGCTCTTTACCGAGAACGCGGAACGCATCGTGCGCGAGTTGGGCGAGCTGCTAGTGGCTGAGGATTGCCCCAAGGGCCAGCGCTCGGTGATCTTGCTGCCGGGCATCATGTTCCTGCAGACCCACGAAACCATCGGGCACCCGCTGGAGCTGGACCGCATTTTGGGCTATGAGCTCTCGTTCGCGGGGGGTTCGTTTGTGCGCCTGGAGGATTTTGGTACGCTGCGCTACGGCTCTGAGAAGCTCACCGTGCGCGCCAACGCCACCGAGGTGAACACGCCGGGGTCATTTGGTTACGACGATGACGGCGTGCCCGCCCAAGACAACCTGCTGATCGATAAGGGCATCCTGGTAGGCGCGATTACCGGCCGACAGATGGTGGAGGAAGCCAATGCCAAAGCCAAGCGCCAGATCTTCTCGGGTTCAAGTGGGGCAAATCGGGCCACCAGCTTCTATCGCACGCCCATCGAGCGCATGACCAACATCGATGTGGACCCCGGCCAGGACGGCACGCTGGAGGATATTATCCGCCAGACTGAGCACGGCATCGTGCTGGATGGGGAGAAGAGCTGGTCGATTGGTTCGAACCGCGAGCAGTTCCATTTTGCCAACGATATTGGCTGGCTGGTGGAGAATGGTGAAAAGAAAGCGGTGGTGAAGAACGCCACTTACCGCGGCGAGACGCTGCCTTTTTACAACTCGCTTTCGATGGTGGGCGACGCGAGCACCTGGCAGATGCTTTACGTGGACAATTGCGGCAAAGGCGCCCCCAGCCAGATCATGCAGCTTGGGCACGGTGTGCCGGTCTGCCGCTTTGATGATGTGACGGTAGGAGAATAAGATGGAAAAACCCGTTCTCGATTTACTAAAGACGCTGCGGGAATATGCCCAAAGCAAGGGTCTGCAACTAGTAATTTTTTACCACGAGGAAGAGAGCGCATTGATGCGCTTTGCCAACTCAGCTATCTCGCTGAACACCAGCGAACACCTGGTGCGGCTGGAGCTAGTGGCCTATGATGGGCGCAGGAAGGCGACCTATGGACTGATTGTGAACCCGCAGGATTTGGCCACGCTGCAGGCCGCGGTGGATAAGACCGCTGAGATGGTGAAAGTGGCCGAGCCGCTTTCGTACCAACCCACTTTCCCCGTTTACGCGCGCGATGTGGTGGACCTGCGGGCTTACGACCCGGCGCTGGCCTCGATAAGTAACGCCGAGAAGTTGGCCTTTTTCAACCGCCTGGGCGAGGGGTTGGAAAGCGCAGACCACAAGCTTTCAGGTTTCTTTATGAACGGCGTGACAATAACGGCGCAGACGAGCACATCCAGCAAGCACGCGCAATACTTTGCTTCGACAGATGCCAAAATTACCGCGGTGATCTCTTCCGAGATGGATAAGTGGGAAGTGAACGCTGAGCAAAGTGCCCAGAAAAAGACCGACCTGGATGCGATTGCGCTGCATGCAGAGTTGGCGTTGCTGTTGAAGCATTATATGGAAGACAAGCCGGTGCAGCTGCCAGTTGGCAAATACACCGTGGTGCTTGGGCCTGGCTTTACGGCCGAGATAGTGGATATTTTATGCGGCTGGGGCTGCATGGGCGGGGCCATGAAACGCGGCTATTCCTTCTTAAAGGAAGAGAGCCAGGGCACCAAGGTGCTTTCTTCGCAGTTTTCGGCGGCGGATGACCCCGGCGAGGCCGAACTTTATGCTCAGAGTGCGGATTCGATGGGCCTCCCGCGGGTGCGCTTTCCTTTGTTTGACCAGGGCATCTTCACGCATTTCACCTGGGACCAGGACTCAGCGGATGAGTATGGCAAGCAAGCCACCGGGCACAGTGTGCAGCATCAGAGCGTGGTGGTGGGGGCTGGCGAAGTGCCGGTGAACAGCCTGCAGGAACTGCTGACGATGCCGAGGGATGAGGACTTGCTCTACATCCCATATCTGCATTACATCAACATCGTGAATCCGTCGGCCGGGGTGCTCACGGGCTCTTCGCGCTTTGGGGCGCTGCTGCTGAAGAAGGATGGCACAGTTGAAGTGCCTTATAACGTAAGGCTCACGCAATCGTTTATGGATCTGTTTGGTGATGGCGTGGCATGGATGAGCTCGCGGCAGATGGTGTATAACGTTTCCAGCTCGTACGGCCAGCGCAACCCGACGGCGATCAAGTTGCCGCGCTTTATTTGCACGCGTGGAGTGGAGATCTCGCACAGCAACAGCTCGTATTAGAGTTGGGGGTGAGTTTTTGCGGCAGAGGCTGGTGCAGTAGCTTGATAACGTTTGTCATTCTGAGCGGTAGCGAAGAATCTTCACCTGGCAACTTGCGACCAGAAGATCCTTCGCAACCAATGCTCAGGATGATAAAAATGCGGGAGGGAACGCAAAAAGCTTATCCCGCCCCTACATTGGATTATCAAAGAGGGCAGGCCTTGCAAATGAGGCTCGAACTGCCCCTAAGGAAAGAAAAATAAAGTCGGGTGGAGCAGCCCTGCAGGCTAGCTCGCACCCCTTCGAAAATGACCGGAACGCATTTCTGTGTTCCCTACGGTAAACACGGAAGGGCTAAACATAGACCCCACACAGATGACTTCGGGAGGACAAACCCAGGACGGGCAAGAATCTCTATCGATGATAAACTATTAAGTGTTCTTAACCCTTTCTTAACTATTTATTCATCTCTTGACTCATTTTGAGCCTCTTGTTATACTATCTATTGACAGTTAACGCGCGTTAATGCCTCGCACGCAGAATATCCAGGAGAGAAATTGGCTGAACGAAGAATTACCAGTCAAGACGTAGCAGACCTGGCGGGTGTTTCCAGAACCACCGTTTCTTTCGTGCTGAATAACGATACCCGCTTCTCCATCCGCCCTGAGACCCAGCAAAAAGTGCACGAAGCCGCGTCCAAACTGGGCTACGTGCCCAACGCCTCCGCCCGCGCCTTGGCTTCAAACCAGGCCAAGGCCATTGGGCTGATCATGACCCGCGACACGCGCTACATCAGCTCGGACGTCTTCCTCCCGGAACTCATCGGCGGCTTACTAGATTCCGTCAAACTTTTCGGCATCAGCCTGCTGATTGATTGGGTGGAACCCGGCCAGCAGCTGCAAACCTATCACAAACTTACCCGCGCCAAGCACATCGACGGCATGATCCTCACCATCTCGCGCTATGACGACACTGGCCTGAGAGTGCTGGAAGAGTCGGACATCCCCGTGGTGCTGATGGGCACTGTGCCTCAGTGCAAATTGCATTCTGTGGACGTTGATAATGCTGCCTCAGCCCATAAGGCGGTCGAGCATCTGCTCAAACTCGGTCATCAGCAGATTGCCTGCATCACGGATGCCCCGCTGCCTTATTCCTCAGCTGCCCAACGGCTAAGAGGCTACCAGCAAGCCCTGCAATCGGCTGGCATAAGCTTTGATGAGACCCTGGTGCGCTACGGGGATTTTGATGCTGAATCCGGATACAAGGCCATGCAATCGCTGCTGGAGCACAAGCTTGAGTTCAGCGCCGTATTTGCGGCCAGCGACAATATCTCTTTTGGGGCCATGGCAGCCGCCCGGGAGGCCGGGTTGGAAATTCCGGGTGACCTTTCCTTCGTTGGCCATGATGACATTCCGCTGGCGCGGTTCGCCCAGCCCCCACTCACCACCATCCGGGTGCCCGCAGCTGAAATTGCCCGGCAATCCTGCCAACTGTTGCTTGAATTGTTGATTGATAATCAAACACCAAAACGCAATATCCTGCTTGAGACTGAGCTTGTCATCCGTAATTCCACAAAGGAGAAGGAGGGTACCAATCATTAACAAAAAAGACCTCTTGGCAATTAAGTACGTCAAATTTGGAACAAAAAAGGAGTAAGAATGCAAAAAGGAAAGAAGTTTGTTTGGCCGATCCTATCCGTAGTGATCGTAATCGCGATGCTGTTGGGCGCTTGCGCTGCCCCAACAGTTGCTCCAACTCAAGCCCCCGTGGTGGAACCAACCAAGGCTCCCGTAGTAGAACCCACCAAGGCTCCCGTGGTAGAACCCACCAAGGCCCCAGTAGTAGAGCCCACAAAGGCTCCCGCCACTGTCGGAGATATCGTTTGTACTGATGTCAAAGCTGGTGACACAATCAGCATGCTCTATCAATGGTCCGGCCTTGAAGAAGAGAATCTGAACAAGATCCTCGCCTCCTTCGTCAAAGCCTGTGGTGTAACCATCAATGCCGAATCTTCACGTGATCAGGCTCTTTTGGATACCCGTGTCAAAGGCGGCAATCCTCCGGATGTCACTTTCTGGCAGACCACTCAACTGTCCCAGTACAAAGACCAACTGAAATCCCTGGACGCTATGGGAATAAAACTTGATAACTATGCCGACTTCTGGAAAACCATGGGCACTGTTGACGGTAAGATGATGGGTTTGCCAGTAAAGGCAGATATCAAGACCATCATCTGGTATAGCCCGAAAGGTTTTGAAGCTGCGGGCTATAAAGTTCCCACTACCTGGGACGAACTCGATGCTCTCGTCGAGAAAATGGTTGCTGACGGTAAAATCCCGTGGTCAATGGGTACGGAATCCGGTGATGCCACTGGTTGGACTAGTACTGACTTCGTCCAGGATATCCTGCTCGTCAAGCAGGGCCCCCAATATGTCAAAGATGTCATTAGTGGAAAAGTTCCCTACAATGATGTTGGTGTGAAGGATGCTTATCAGATTTATGGCAAATGGGCTATGGGCGATAAGTATACTGTTGGTGGCGCGAAAGGTACTGTCTCTACAGGCTTCAACGATGCCATTCTAAAAGTCTTTGGGCCAAACCCTGAAGCTATGATGGTTAAGCAATCTGGTTTTGCCCAGGGCACAATCCTGGGTACTTATGCTGACCTTAAATATGGGACCGATTTTGACTTCTTTGGTGTTCCCGGTGCCCAAGGCCTCCAGGGTGGTTCTGACTGGATGATGGCTTTCAGCGACAAACCCGCTGTCAAAGCTCTGTTCGCTTTCCTCGCCAGCGAAGCTGGTGGCAAAGCCTGGGCTGATGCTGGCTTTGACCTGACCCCCAATAAGGCCGGTGCAGCTGCCTTTAAGGATCCTGCCCTTGCCAAACGCGCTGATATTCTGAACAACGCAAAAGATTTCACACCTGATATCGGCGACTCGATTCCTGGTGGTTTCGGTTCTGCTGAATTCAAGGGTATCACAAACTATGTTAACGGTGGTGACTTGGACCAGGCTCTGAAGTCCATCGCGGACGCTCAGGCGACTGCGCTCAAGAAATAAACTTGCTGTAGATCAAGAGGTGTTGGGCTAAACCCAACACCTCGTTTTTCATAAGTAGAGGGAGGGACAATGGCTAGTTCAAGAACTCCTGCCATCATGAAACAGGGAAGGTTAACACCCTGGCTTTATCTCTTGCCAGCTTTAATTGTGATGAGTATTTATATTTTGTATCCGATGATCAACACCATCGGTTTAAGCCTTAAGGATGCAAATAGTAAAGGTTCTGCTGCAACAACTTGTATTGAAGGCCAACCGTGTTGGGGCATACTTGAAAACTATCGCTACGCATTAATGCACGAAATTAATACAACCTCAGCCAAGACTACCTGGGATTCCTTTTGGCTGTCCTCCTATGGCAATCAAATTAAATGGCTGCTGGTAATGGTATCTGGCACGGTTGGCATTGGATTGCTCTTTGCAGTGCTTGTTGATCGCATTAAACAAGAAGCCCTAGCAAAATCGATTATTTTCATGCCAATGGCCATCTCGTTTGTAGGTGCCGGTGTGATTTGGAAGTTTGTATATGCATACGGCTCCTCAAAAATACAGATAGGTTTTCTGAATGTAATCATTACAGGTTTGGGTGGAAAACCCGTCACATTCCTATCTGAAGTACCGTTAAATACATTCATGCTCATCATCGTGGGAATTTGGATGTGGACTGGGTTTTGTATGACAATGCTTTCTTCTGCCATCAAAGCGATCCCCGAAGAAGTCATTGAAGCGGCACGGATTGATGGGGCTAATGAAACTAAAATCTTCTTTAATGTGATGGTACCCATCATCTCTCCCACGATTGTCGTCGTCCTTACCACCATGGTCATCAATGTGCTTAAGCTTTTTGATATTGTTTATGTCATGACCGGCGGTAACTTCAGCACGGACGTGATAGCTACCCGTATGTATACCGAAATGTACAAGAACTTTCAAACTGGACGAGGCACAGCCATTGCCGTGATTCTGATATTGATTATCCTGCCTTTCATCTACATGAACGTCAAGCGCTTTATGGCACAGGAGGAAATGAGATGAACCGTGCCGTTATCAATCGTAAACTCAATAAAGTGCCCACGCATGTGATCATCGTTATTACACTGATAATGTGGCTGATCCCAACCATTGGACTTCTGGTCACCTCGTTCAGGCCCTTGCAGGACATCAACACCACAGGCTGGTGGACTGCGCTCTCTTCCAACCGTACAAGCGATAAACCACGCTTTACACTTAGCAACTATGTGGATGCCATCGTAGGATATCGGGGCACCAAATCGTATACGGAAGAGTGCGCTTCGGGAACTTCGGTGACGTATAAGTGCGACACCAGCGATATTCTCAATCCCCGAGGTATGGGGAGGGCTTTCCTGAACAGCTTGATGGTGACTGTCCCCTCGGTAATCCTGCCCATCCTCTTTGCCACTTTTGCTGCTTATGCCTTCTCATGGATGGAGTTCAAAGGCAGAATGCTTATTTTTGCGGTCCTTGTTGGCTTGCAAGTGGTACCACTACAGATGACCTTGGTTCCTGTGCTGCGCATGTACGTGAATTTGAAGATGAACGGCACGTTCTGGGGAGTATGGTTCTTCCATACCGGGTTCGGTCTGCCGTATTCCATCTATCTGATGCGCAACTATATCGGCGGGCTTCCCAAGGACCTTTTTGAATCAGCATATCTGGATGGAGCTTCCACCTGGACTGCCTTTACCAGGCTGGTGATACCTTTGGCAACCCCCGCAATTGCCTCGTTGGCAATTTACCAGTTCCTATGGGTTTGGAACGATTTGCTGGTTTCCCTGACCTTCCTTGGCGGCACCAAACCAGTGATGACATACCAGATAAGTAATATGGTTACTTCGCTGGGTGCAGGCTGGCACTTACTCACTGCAGCCGCCTTCCTATCCATGCTGTTGCCGATGGTTGTGTTCTTCTCCTTACAAAAATTCTTCGTCCGAGGTATGCTTGCCGGTGCGGTCAAGGGATGATCTTTACCAAGTGGATAAACAGGCGGGACTTGTTCCCGCCTGATCTTTTTATAGAGCATTAACTGTATACTGAAAAGCAGATTTATCCGTGCGTCTCAAAATGACAAATTACTAACCGATGGACGCCGGCTGAGGAGAGGCTTGATGATGGAAAATGATCCGCTCTGGTACAAAAAGGCCATATTTTACGAGCTCAACGTGCGCGCCTTCAAGGATAGCAACGCCGATGGTTGGGGGGATCTGCCGGGGGTGATTTCGAAGTTGGATTACCTGAAGAACCTGGGGGTGGATGCCATCTGGCTGCTGCCGATCATGCCATCACCTTTGAACGATGATGGCTACGACGTCTCCGATTTTACGGGCATCTTCCCGGCTTATGGCAGCGTGGCAGACTTCAAGACCTTGATGGCAGAAGCCCACAAGCGTGGCTTGCGCATCCTGGTTGAGATCATTCCCAACCATACCAGCAACCAACACGCCTGGTTTTTGGCCTCACGCGACCCCGCCCACCCCGAGTTTGAGAAGTACAAGGATTATTACGTCTGGTCGGATACGGACCAAAAGTACCAGGGTGTGCGCATCATCTTTACCGATACCGAAAAATCCAATTGGACCTGGGATGAAAAGCGAGGGATGTTCTTTTGGCATCGCTTTTTCAGCAGTCAGCCGGATCTGAACTACGACAACCCGGCCGTCCAGCAGGCGATGCTGGACATTATTCAGTTCTGGCTGGACCAGGGCGTGGACGGTCTGCGGGTGGACGCCCCACCCTACCTCTTTGAACGCGAAGGCACCTCTTGCGAGAACTTGCCCGAAACGCACGAGTACCTGAAGAGAGTGCGTCAATTTGTGGATGACTATAAACCCGGCACGCTGCTGCTTTCAGAGGCCAATATGTGGCCAGAAGATGTCATTCAATATTTTGGAGATGGCGACGAAATGCAGATGAACTTCCATTTTCCGCTGATGCCACGCCTTTTTATGGCGCTTGCCAGGGAAGATATGAGTTCGATTCAAGCCATATTAGAGCGCACACCAGAATTACCGACAGGTTGTCAGTGGGGAACCTTCCTACGTTGCCATGATGAACTTACACTTGAAATGGTGACCGTTGAAGACCGGGAGTGGATGTGGCGGCATTACGCCCCTGAGGCTGGCCAAAAGCTGAATATGGGCATCAGGCGGCGGCTGGCACCGCTGATGGAGAATGACCCGCGGCGCATTTTGCTGATGCACTCTCTGCTGCTGACCATGATGGGTTCGCCTTTTCTATATTACGGCGACGAGATTGGCATGGGAGATAACATCCAACTGCGCGACCGCAATGGACTGCGCACACCGATGCAGTGGGACGCAAGCGAAAATGCGGGTTTTTCAGCTGCCCCAGCGGACAAGCTCTATGCCCCGGTGATCACCGATCTGGTTTTTGGGTATATGAAAGTCAATGTGGCCGCTCAGGAGGCAGACGCGGGTTCGATTTTGAACCAGGTACGCCATTTGATTGCTGTACGTAAGCAAAGCGATGTTTTTGGACTGGGCGAATTTGCCTGGAAACAATTCGAATATGACAAAAAAGTGGCGGCCTACACACGTTGTTATGAGGGTAAGGAGCTTTTGATTGTCAATAATTTGAGCTCGGAAGCAGTTAATGGCTGGCTTTCTGAAGATTATGCCTGTTTTACCGACATGTTGACGGGAATAACCTACAGTTCAGGTGATTTGAGGCTTGCGCCTTTTGAATTCTTATGGTTAAAACCTGATATCACAACTAAAGGCCAAAGCCAAGGTGGGCCGAGCACTAAATTGCCTGGCGATTTGGGGTCTGATAAGCACTGATTTCCGGGCAGAAAAGATCGTGCGAGGCGCGGCGCAGCAGGATAGGTTTGGCTTACCGCTTAATTTCTTGTCACCCTGAGGCTCTTCTGAAGGGTCTTCCAGTCGCAAACCATCCGGCGCAGATTCTTCGCTGTGGTCAGAATGACAAGATTAATACACAACTATTCTGTCAAGCTGGCGCCAAACAGCATAATGCGGGCTAACCTGTTAATTTCTTGTCACCCTGAGGCTTTGCCGAAGGGTCTTCTAGTCCTAAGCCACTTGGTGAAGATTCTTCGCTGCACTCAGAATGACAAAATTAGTACACACCAATTCTGGCTACGTACTGGTCCCCCCCGCACAGTGCTGGCTTACCTGATCTTCTATCATTCGTCGTATAAACAAGTTCGCGAACAATCAAATTTTGAAAGATTTACTTTACCTTCGGCCGGAGATAGACCCCATCCTGCCGGGTGAGTAAACCTTCCCCGATCATTTCACGGCGCAGCGTGCAAAAATCGTCATTGTAATCAGCCAAAATCAGGTTCACCTGCTTTTCGGGATACGGCTGGCCTGGTACGAACTTGTTGGCGAGTTCCTCGAGCACAATCATGCGCTTTTTAAGCTGCACCGGAATCTTGACCAGCTTTCCATCCACAAAGAAGGCGCTTAATACCTTTTGCCGGTAAGCCTGGTCTTGCCCAATCTGCGCTTGCATTGCGCTTTCGGGCTGCCGGACGAGGTCAAAGACAGGCGTTTGCAGGGCTTCAGGAATGAGGTGGTAAACGGTGTAAAACTGTTCCCGCTCAGATCTGACAATGCCAGCCTCTTCCAGTTTTTTGAGATGGAAAGAGGTTGTGGATGCCGCCAGGTTAAGACGTTCAGCCAGAAGCTCAATGTACATCGGCTTTTCAACGAGAGCAGCCAGGATCTTGAGGCGCGAAGGTTCCGCCAAAGCTCTGAAGTATTTAGCAGTTTGTTCAAAATCAGTCATAGTAGTCCTATATTTATCTAATTTATTATTATTTATTTGTTTCGATACCTATCGTATTAGTATTCGATTGTCTTGTCAAGGGCAACCTATGCCCAAAATTGAATTGAGAATAAGCTGGTTATTATCTGGGTGGACCTCACAAAGTTTTAGATGCGGTGGACTTACTCCATGCTGCTACGCAGCGCCACTATGGTTCCCAGTCCCCTCGATGGGAAGGCCAATAATTAACCCCTGGTTCCATGCCCCACCACAGGGCTAGTACAGCCACTACTATTCGGCTAAAATTAGAGCGGAGGTGGAAATGGAACCTAAGCTCTACGCGGCCATCGAAGGCGGCGGCACCAAGTTCATCTGCGCGGTTATGGACGTGGACTGCCGGATCCTCAGCGAAGCGCGCTTCCCCTGCCAAAGCCCCTCCGAGACCATTGCCAACTGCCTGAATTTCTTCCAAAGTGCTCAATTTCAGCTTGGATCGCTTTCGGCTCTCGGAATTGCCTGCTTTGGACCGCTTGACCCCCGACCAGACTCCCTTGATTTTGGAAAAATACTGGCCACCCCCAAGCCCGGCTGGGCCAACACCGACCTGGTGACCCCTTTCGCCGAGGCGCTGGGTATTCCTGTAGCTTTCGACACCGATGTCAACGCTGCCGTGCTGGCAGAATCGCTCTGGGGGGCAGGAAAAGGGCTAAAAAACCTGGTTTACTACACAATTGGGACTGGAATCGGTGGCGGCGCAATCGTTGAAAATAAGCTGGTTCACGGGCTTATGCATCCAGAGATGGGACATGCCTTTTTACCGCACGACTACACGCAAGACCCCTTCCCTGGCGTCTGCCCTTTCCATCGGGATTGTTTTGAGGGACTGGCCAGCGGGCCGGCCATTGAAGCTCGTTGGAGTCAAAAAGGCTACGAACTGGCCCAAACCCATCCAGCCTGGGAGTTGGAAGCGCATTACATTGCCCTGGCGCTGGTCAATACCGTCCTCCTGTTGGCCCCCGAACGCATCATCCTGGGCGGTGGGGTGATGGCGCAGCAGCAGCTCTTCCCCTTGGTGCGGGCGGAATTTCTGAAGAAGCTCAATGGCTATCTGCAAATTCCTTCCATCCTTGAACAAGTTGATACCTACATCGTGCCTAGCGCTCTGGCGGGAATTGCCGGCTTGTATGGCGCCCTAGCCCTGGCGATGCAGACCGCCTGAGAGGCCATACAAAATATTTCCTCCTTCCAATAGCGATTAAAATAATTAAAAGTTCGTTTAACTATAAAAGGAGAAAAGATGGCTACCAAGATTGAAGATAAAATTAAAGAAGCTGGTAAAGTAATTGGTAATAATGCCAAGAAACTTGGCAAAGGCGTGAAAGGCATAGCCAAAAAAGCTGAAAAGGGCGTTAAAAAAGGAGCCGAGGATGTCAGCTCTAAAGTAAAGGCACCCCCTAAATCTGCTTCGGATAAGGCTGATGCTACAAAAAAAGATGTCAAGAAAGCCGCAAGTGACGTTAAGAAGAGCACCAAAGCAAAGTCTGATGCCATCAAGAAGGAAGTAAAGAAGACCACTGCTGCTGTAAAAAAGAAGATCTAGCAAGAAAACCCTAAATAAAAGAATTGCCTGACTTGATTGTTGAAAAGATCAGGGAATTTCTGATGGCCAGGAAGAAATAGCGGTACGTTGTCACAAATAACAGGCTGGTAAATTCCCAGCCTGTTATTTGTTTCAGAGTGGAGTTTTGCGGTGATTTTACTGAATTGTTGTATATGCAGGGTTTGCCACGATGAAGCACTACTTTGGAATAATCTTTGATTTCGTGTGATTTTCTATTATTTTGAACAGCGGAGCCCTACCGAAGAGGTTTGCAACCAACCCAGCCATGCTTCAGAGTTAATTTTGTTTAACTTGCATGGATGGATCAATTTCCTGTCCATTTTCCGTCACTCTCCTCTTTTGGCGACTTACCCCCTAACCTTATTCATAATCTTACTGTATACCTATGCGCATATACTATGTATAGATAATGAGATGTACCCATGGGCACACATTCGTTTGAGATCTGAGAAGGAAGCTTGGTGAGTTGGTTTAGCCCAAAGTCCTCCCCCACCCTGCGGTGCCTTCCAGAGGAGATATTGGTTCTGGAGGTTGGGTGCATGTCAAAATGGATTTTGGCTGCTATTAGTGGGCGGGGGAAGTAAGTTCTGCCTGATCTTAAAGGGCAGGAACGGTTCGTATTCCGTTCCTGCCAGGACATAAAACGCTGATTAGGATGCCAACCTTAACTGTTCCTGCCCTTCCCATTGAAGGGACTGTGAACCGTACTCGCGCTGTATAGCAGCATGGGGTAAGGGGAACCACTTGCGGTGGATGAGGGGGTCCTAATAACTTCCACTTGCTTTCAAAAAAAACCGATTTGCCAACCCTATGTGGCTTTGCAGCGAGGGTATGCAAGCAGGTGCTTCGCATGCAATAACAGATTCATAGCGGGAACGGTTCTTATCCAACCTCTACCGGGAACTAATGCTAGGATCAATTTCCAGGGTACAGAGCGTAACGATTGCGCCATTTATTGCACAGGGTGGAATTCGCCATGCAGTTCCTGTTGCAGGGGTACAAAAAGCCCCGGTGCTGAGCCGGGGCTGGGTTTCTAAAAGATAAGATTTTTAGATGTTAGGTGAGGTTTCGTTGACTAGGATCTCAGGCCTTCCATGCGCTGGCGCAGGGCGGTGTTCAGGGCTTCCAGGCGCTCAATGACTTTGGCGGCTTCAACTTTATCAGACTCACTTAAAATCGCGTCTGCCAGTGTGCCCACCTTATCCTCATCGGGCAGCTCGTCCAAATTCAAAATCGCGCGCTTGATCGCCCTGGCCGATTTGGTGGCCGGATCTTTGGGCAGGCGTGGGCTGCGGGTGCGCACATGCCCAAGCTGGGTTTCAAGCCAGGTATGCACATCCAAATAGGTGCGCCCTTCATGCTCGCAATAGTATGCCACAGCCCCAGGCCACAAACTGGGGTCAAATGCCACAATCTCGCGCAGCACGCGTTCGGGCATTTCAGCCCGGTCCGCAACCTCCAGCAGGGGTGCTGGTAGATCAAAAAACTTCATCATACGGCCGTAATAGATGCGGTCCAGCCCCAAAGTCTTTTGCAGGCTCTCGCGGGTGATTTCGTCCAAGCGCACTTCCGAAACCTGGCGGTAATATTCCGTTTCATCCATTCCAGATATGGGCTTGAGGCTGTTGGCCTCCAGCACAATGCGCGCTGCCGCGCGGGCTTTACCCACCGGGGTAAGGGCCTTATAGGCCATGTTTTCCGCAATCTGCTTGGCCAAAGTAGGTTGGTTATCCACCAGGGCCAGCACATAAGCTTCTGCGTGTTTGGGATCCTTACTGGTGCGGATGGCAGTTGCCCAAAAGCGCCGTTCGCCGGTTAGCAATTGGAAGCGGTCCTTGCCGTCAATATTGAGCAGCTGTCCGGTAACCGGCTTGATTTGGCCGACATCGGCCAGTGAATCGCCCAAAGCCACCAGTTCATCCAGCTCACGCTTGATCAGCCAGTCGCGTTCGGCCAGGCCAAACCAGGCTTCCACCGCGCCGCGCCAATCCAATCTGCCGCCAAAGAATTCATCACGCAGCGCAAAAGGCAACAGCAAACGTGCCTGGAAGCGATCCGGCCGGATCATTTCCAGCGGCACGCGAAAAACGCTCTGGCGATTGTTAACCATTTTTGGGGCGCCAAAATCCGTTTCACCCTCCTTGCCTTCGGGTTTGGCGTTGAAAGCATCGGTGGTGGTGTTAATTAGTTTTTCAAAATTAATTTTATTGTCTGGCATAAGGCCTCGTCTTCCAGGTCAACTGTGCCCATGGGCACAGTGCATCATTTTAATAAATTAGAACATCAATCCTGCCCCAATTTGCCCAGCACGGCATCCACCAGGTTCGAGAAGCAGCGGTAAGCTTGCGATTTTTCCGAGCAGTAAGAAAACACATCGTAACCCGCGGTGGTAGCCGCAGAAATATCTGCCAGGTCTTTGATGAAGGGCATCAGCAGGTCGCCGTAGCGCCGTTCGACTTCTTTGATGACATCGCGCGATTGCCTCCGCACTAATTTGAAACGCGATGGCACAATCCCGAGCACGTTCAAGTCAGGATTGGTGCTGCGTTTAATGTTTTCGATCATCTTGAGAATGTCCACCAAGCCAATCAGCGAAAGGCCGTCCTGCTCGATGGGGATGAGTACGTCGGTGCTGGCCACCAGCGAATTGGTGGGCAGCAGCCCGGCCGAGGGCGGATTGTCAATGATAATGTAGGAGTATTCGTTTTTGATGGGTTCCAAAAAGTAGGTCAACTGGAAGGCGGCTTCGTCCTTGTTTTTCAGGGTGGTTTCCAGGGTTTCCATGCGCACTTTGTTGGTGCGGAAGATTCTGACCTTCTCAGGCCGGTTGCGGGGAATGAGCGAATCGACAATCAGGCTGTCCGATGCGCCATAGCCCTCCCCCAGGGCGGAGGCATAATTCTGTTCCGCGGAGATGGCTGGCACGAACTTGTCGTCAAAGCCGCCGCCCATGGCCGTTATGGTGGCCGAAAGCTGGTCGTCCATGTCAATCAGCAGCACAGGCTTACTGTTCTTTTTGCGGGATTCGTGCGTAGCCAGCCCAGCAGCCAGGTTGATGCTGATGGTCGACTTGCCTACCCCTCCCTTGCGGTTGATCAGCGATATAATTGCCATAGCGAACCTTCACATTTCTGCCCTGTCAGATCCGGCTCCCAGGTGTTTTAAGCTTTCCTTGGGGAGCATTTGGGGCTGCGGCCGCCCTTTTCAAAGTCTTCTGGGACGCCCGCCCTTCTGCTGCCGGATCTGTGCCCATGGGCACAGGCATTTGGTCTATATTGAATATTGATATTTTACCAATTTAAGCATTTTTTACAAGTTACAAGATTCACTTGTAAAACAATATGCAGGCAGTTATAGCAAGTAATTCGTTTGTCTTAAGCACTTGACTTAACTCGCTCGCTCCCATATCCTTTATGCATCAATTAAGGACGGCGGCGAGCATATGATTACACCCAAGCAACTCATTGAAGCAGGTCTGCTGGAAAACCCTTTCCAGCGTTATTCAGATACCCGCTTTTTCTATCCCAGTCTCAGTGAACAGCGCAAGGTGATGGAGGTGGCTTATAGCTTCATCACCGATCAGAAAGATCCGGCCAAGAACCTGGGCGTGATTGCCGGTTCGGCTGGCGCTGGCAAGAGCATGCTGGCCATGAAGCTGGCCCAAACCTCCCTACCCGGCATTGCATCCGACCCCAACCAGGGTTTCAGTGCCCATGGGCACACTTTGGGCCTCTACCTCAACACCAACACCGTCACCGAGCCGCGCCATTTCCTGATGGCCGTGCTTGAAACCCTCTCGGTGCCGGCTTCGCGCTCCAATGCCAACCGGTTGGAAGGCATCTTTGAGCGCCTGACGGAGAGCGAAGATCAGCTGCTGATCGTGCACGACGGTCCGCCGGTCGAGCAGGAATACCTCACCCAGCTGCTTTCGTGGTCGGTGGAGCACGAGAAGAAGATCAAAACGCTCATTTTTCTACAGGACCTCAACAATACGGTCAGCAACATCGGCTCGCTGGCATCTTTCCTGGGCCTGTACGTGCCTTTCCGCGCACCCTCAAGCGAAGAGATTGCCGCTTGCCTGTATGCCCGCATGGTCTTCGCCGGGCTGAGAGACCCCGAAAAACTGCTCCCAGAAGCAGAAGCATTTGAGATTGCCAATCAAAGCCGGGGTAACCTGAACGAAGCCCTGCACATTGCCAATGAACGCCTGGAGGCGCTGCTGGGGCAGCAAAACCAGGGTCAAATGTTGAAAATCTTCCGAAATCGGAATCTTGTACCTTAAAAGATTCCGATATTGACATCTTTACAAGTTTGTAAAGGCGTGTAACATAGAACGTATGTGCTATTTTATGAAAACCGAGCTGGAAGCAACCAGAAGCCAAAGCTTCCCAACCTCAGCATTTGCCGGGGTTGGGTTTTGTGCTGCCGGGGAGTCTTCATTATCCCTCCTTTGGAGGAGGGTCCGTGCAACGGGGATGAAGGGTGTTTTATCCCGTTATTGCGAGGAGACCCAGCGACGAGGCAATCTGGTTTTGATGAATGAATCTTGTCATTCTGAGCGCAGCGAAGAATCTGCACCTGATGATTCTAAGCTAGTAGATCCTTCGCAAAACCGGTTCAGGATGACAGACGGGAAGAACACCAAAGAACAGATTGCCGCGCAAAAGAGGCTCGCAATGACAGAATTAAGCGGGCCTCGTTGCACTAGAACCACCCCTACAAACGTACTCCCTTACAGGTAGCCAGATGAGCGAGATCGTGAACGCCTGGCCCAAGATACGCGCAGCCCTCAGCCCCAACCCGGCGCTGCAGGGGTTGGTGGATTCCTGCCTGGCCACTTACGACGGCGTTTACACCCTTTCTGCCCCGGCCAATGCCTTCCCGGCCCTGGCCGCCAGCTACCCCGACATTGCCCAGCAGGTCTTCACCATCACCCAACAACCCCTGCGCGTGCAGGTTTTTGAACAGCACACCTCCGCGGACTCCTCGTTCAATCTATCCGATGAGACAAGGCATTCATCCACCCAGAAAAAAGCATCAAAACCGCGCGTTTCGCCCCAATCCGATAACCTGTCTCCTGAAACCCTCCATCTTTCCGCAGGGGTCAGCACGGTCACGGACGCCATCCTGCAGCCCGAATCCATCGCCGCGGTGCCTGCCTACCTGCTGCGCTTTATCCCCTACATCGGTGCCGACGCCGTGTTGGTAGCCATAGCCTTGCGCCAGGCTTTTTATCGCTTTGGCAAGGTGCGCGGCCCGGAACAGGGTGCTCCAAAGGCAGGTGACAAGGTGAGCCTGGAGGTCGAGCGCATCCTGGGCATGCTGGGCGGCGCGCTCAGCCGGGCAACCTACTTCCGCCTGATGAAAAGCGGCGCCTTGGACTGGTTTGTGACCAATCTCGGCTCCGGCCACCAGGTGGTGCGCGGCCAGGTGCAGCGCCTGCCCAACGAGTACCAATACCGCGGCGCGCTGCTCACCCCGGGCGATGCCGCCGATCTGGCTGATTGCCTGCTATCTCTGGGTTTGCTCGAAAACCCGGCTAAAGCCCTGGCTGCCGCCCTGACCACACCGCGCAACCAGATTCTCAAATTCCCGTATAGTGCCCCGGCCGGGGAGCGTTTTACAGAGGCGCTTTCCGTACCCGACCTGCTGCGCCGGCTGCTGCCCACCACCCGCCTGAGCGGTGAGTTGCTGAGCCTCTGCGATGCGATCTCGAGTGCCCTCATCCGCCCGGAAAGCTTTTTGGCGGTGCCCTGGTACTGGTTCCGCAAGGTCCTGCCCGCGATGGGTACCGACCTGGGCGGCCTCTATCTGATGGCGCGCGCCTGCGGCTATACCGATTGGGCCAGCGGTAAGGACCGCGACCGCTTCTGGGTGCAGGGCGGGGAGGCCACTTTGCAAGCGTGGGTGCGTTCGAAATCCCTGCCGCGGATGATTCCATCCGATAAGTCATCCTCTGCCGGACGCCCACGCAAAGAGGCGGTGCAGAGTCAGTCCGATTACGTGCGTGCCTGGCGCGATCGCTCACGCGAACTCGCCCGCGGCTATCTGCTGCGCAGCGCCACCCGCGCGGGTAAGACAGATGCGAGCCAGACCGATTGGCAGCTGTGCGTGGGCCCAACCACCCTCACCAGCGAAGACCAGACCCTGCGGGATGCGATTTATGCCTTCCTGTGTGCCGCGGACCAGGCAAACCCTGCCCTGCCCGAGGCACTGCGAGCCCTGCGCCATAGTCCCGGCCTGCAGAATGCCCTGCTGGCTGCCGCCCACTACCGGGAGGATCTGTCGCCACTGGCCCTCCTTTCGAGGGAGGTCCGTGAAACTGGGGGGATGGGTCCTTTATCCTGTCATTCTGAGCGCAGCGAAGAATCTTCCAGAACCGCATCAACAGGCATGCCTCACTTAGTTCAAACCGCCTCCACGGCAAACTATTCCCTAATTTGTCATTTTGAGACTCTCATTCAAGAGTGTATTTGTCATTCTGAGACCCTTACTGAGTCGGGCATTTGTCATTTTGAGACCCTCAGGCAAGCTTTAAATTGTTATTTTGAGACCCTCGTCGCCGCTGGAATTTGTGATTTTGAGACGGTGATTCAGATACTCTTAAAGCTTAAAAACGCTTCCTTCTTCAGCCAAGATAGCTCCAACACCGCAGATCCCCGCCAGCTGCAAACCACGTTAGACCTACAACCCGAAACCCAAAAAGCGGAGGTGGAGGATAGCAGTGGCCATTATGAGGAATTCACCCATCTTTTCCAAAGAATCGACCCCCGCAAAGCGGCCGAAATCCGAGAAAAAGGCCTGCAAACCCAATTTGTCGCCTGGGTTATTTACGGCGCCTTGAACGAGAAGATCCACGACCCGCTTAACCTGGCCGTTGCCAAAACCCTGCTGGGTGCCCAGGTGCCCAACCCGGCCTGCCTGGAGATGGCCGCCCTCGGCGAAACAGACCTCCTGTTTGAACTTGAAAGTCTGCAATCCCATCACAAGCGTGGCTATTTAGGCGGAGATAAGTGGCTGGGAACCACGAACAGTCAAATAAAAACGCGAATAGATCCCAAAGAAGCTCAAAAATTGAAAAGTCAACTTTGGGAAATTAGCCCTTCCCCACAAATCTAGGACGTCAAAGTCAAAAACCGAACTTTCCGCATCGACCCCCAGCCCTTCCGCACCGACCACCCTGCCACCCCCTCCCAGCCCAATGCCCTGCGGGCGCGGGCACGCAAGCAGCCTTCCGCACGCGAAAGGGGTCCAAACCCAAACCCGCCAAAGTTCTTGACAAGCCCTCCCCCTAGGCATAAAATTAAACGATCCACAAAATCGACCTTTCACAAGCGAAAAAGACCCTTCAACGCGAAGGGTCTTTTTTCAGGGAAAGCAGCCAATCTCACAGAAAGGACCACATGGCAAGCATCAGAATACCTGGGCTCATTGACCCGCATGTGCACCTGCGTGCCCCGGGCGGCGAGCAAAAAGAAGATTTCCGCACCGGCACCCGGGCTGCCCTGGCCGGCGGTTTCACCACCCTTCTGGCCATGCCCAACACCAACCCGCCCCTGGTGAGCCTTGAAGCCTTCCACGTCGCGCAGAACTTGTCCACAAAGCAGAGTCTGTGCGATGTTTTTTTGTATGCCGGCGCCTCTGAAGGTTTCGTTTCCGAACTTGCGGCTCTCGCCCTTGAGGCTGTCGGGCTAAAAGTCTATATGAACCAGACCTTTGGCGACCTGAGGTTGACCAGCCTGGCAGCCCTCACGCGGGTAGTGGCGGCCTGGCCGCGCGCCAAACCGATCTGCTTCCACGCCGAAGACGAATCCATTGCAGCCGCGATTGGGCTGGCTGCCAGCTTCAAGCGCGCGGTGCACATCTGCCATGTTTCGCGCAAAGATGAAATCGAACTGATCGCCCGCGCCAAACAGAGCGGGCTGCAGGTGACCTGCGAAGTGACCCCACACCACCTTTTCCTCACCGAGGCTGACGCCCGCGATTTGGGCCCCTTTGGCGATATGCGCCCGCTGCTCGCAAGCCAGGCCGATCAGGACGCGCTTTGGGAGGCCATCGCCAGCGGGGTGGTGGACTGCATTGGCAGCGATCACGCCCCGCACACCCGCTGGGAGAAGCTGGGTTACCCAAGCGAGGCAGAATGGGCAGCGGCACAAGAAAAGGAAAAACCGGGAGGGCTTCGCGAAGTCAGCTCAGGCCTCCCCTACGGAAATGAAAACAAGGTAAAAGATAGAAAACCATCGCCGCCGGGGGTGCCCGCGCTTGAATCCACCCTGCCGCTGATGCTCAGTGCTGTGGCTGAAGGACGCCTTGCGCTTGAACGCGCCATTGAACTGATGCACTACGCGCCGCGGCGCATCTTCAACCTGTCGGAACAGCCGGAAAGTTGGGTTGAGATCGACCCCGACGCGCGCTACACTTTTCCGGATCACCCTCTTTATACCAAATGCGGCTGGTCGCCCTTTGAAGGCCGCCAGGTGCAGGGACGGGTGCTCAAAACCGTATATAAAGGCCGCCTCGCCTATCAGGGCGGCCAGATCATCGAACCACAGACATCATAAGGAGCCATCATGGAAAAGATTTCAGCTACACCGTTATTTGACTTCAAGAGCCGGCCGGCCAAAGGCCCAATTTTTCAGGGCAAGTGGACCGGGGCAGATATCCTCTCGGTCAACCAGTTTGAGAAACCCGACCTGGACTACATCTTTGCCCGCGCGGATGAGATGCTTGCAATGAGCCAGACCTGGGGCTCCAGCGACCTGCTGAAGGATTACGTGATGGCCTGTATGTTTTACGAACCCTCCACCCGCACCAGCTCTTCGTTCATCGCGGCCATGGAGCGCCTGGGCGGTAAGGTCATTCCGATCACGCAGGGGGTGCAGTATTCCAGCGTGTCTAAGGGCGAGAGCCTGATTGATAGCATGATCACCCTGGAGCAGTATGCGGATGTGATTGTGCTGCGCCACCCGGAGATTGGCTCGGCGGCCCAGGCGGCCAAGTACGTCAATGCACCCATCATCAACGCTGGCGACGGGGCAGGGGAGCACCCCACCCAGGCGCTGCTGGACCTTTACACCATCCAGCGCGAACTCGGCCAGATTGATGGGCTCAAAATTGCCATGGTTGGGGACCTGCGCTACGGCCGTACCGTGCATTCGCTCACCAAACTGCTCTCCAAATACGATGTGTCCCTGCGATATGTTTCGCCGGATGTGCTGCGCCTGCCTCTGGATCTGATGAACGACCTGATCGATGCCAAACGCGATGTGCGCGAGACCAACAAGGTGGCCGATGTGATTGAGGCGGCGGATGTGCTCTACGTCACCCGCATCCAAAAGGAGCGTTTTACCGATCTGACGCAGTATGAGGAAATCAAGAACTATTTTGAGATCACCCCCGAGCTGATGGAAATGGCCAAAGAGAAGATGGTGGTTATGCATCCGCTGCCGCGGGTGGGTGAGATTCATTACAAAGTCGACCGCGACCCACGGGCGGCGTACTTCCGCCAGGTGCAAAACGGATTGTATATCCGCATGGCCTTGCTGGCCTGCGTCCTCGGCCAGGCGTAAAGACACTGAGTAGGGGCAGCCTGAGCGGAGCGAAGCCTGCCCGGGAACAGATCGGGTGAGCCTTGCAAAAGAAGCTTGGATCACCCCTACGGTAAAGAATGATTGGCAAGGCGCAGAATGGAAAGAACCAAAATAAAACGTCATAATTCACTGCGATTGCAAGGATACAACTACCATGAACCCGGTATTTATTTCATCACTATTGTCACTAACCCAAGATGCAATCTATTTTGGAAGGAAATTATTAATTCAAATGATCATCAAGAACCACTAAGTAAATTCGGAATAATTCTGAAAGATACGATCTCAAGTGTCAAAACTCTTGATAAGAATGTTGAGGTTATAAATTTTATTATCATGCCGGATCACGTTCACTTATTGATTAAAATTGAAAGTATCGAAACCTCAATCGTTCAAGTGGTAAGATGGATAAAAAGTCGATCAAGCTTAATGATAAGGAAAGATCAACCCAGTCTTGCAGTGTGGCAACGATCATATTACGACCACATTGTTCGTAACGAAGAAGAGTTGGAATTGAGCAATTCTTACATAGAGGAGAATCCAAGTAGTTGGAAATTGCGCAAGGGAGAAAATGATCCTTTTTAGTTGTAGGGTCAGCCTGAAAACATCGAAACATACACGGGAACAGGAACGGGTGAGCCTCGCAAAAGAAGCTCGGATCACCCCTACGAAAATAATTTGAGGTGACGCATGAAATTTATCGACAAACTTCTGGCTGCAATTGAACGCAACAACTCCCTCCTCTGCGTGGGGATGGACCCAACCGAAAAAATGCTCCTCCCCGGGCCAGATATCTACGGCAACCTGGTTGCCTGGGCGCAGAAACTGGTGAATTCCACCCAGGACCTGGTGTGCTGCTACAAGCCCAACATCGCCTTTTTCGAGGCGTTTGGCCCCAAAGGCTACCGGGCACTAGCAGACATCATCGCCTGGATGCCCAGGGACATCCCCGTGCTGCTGGATGAAAAGCGCGGCGATATCGGTTCCACCGCCGAGGCGTATGCCAAAGCCGCCTGGGAGCAATTGGGTGCCGATGCGGTGACCCTTTCTCCTTACCTAGGCGCGGATTCGATCAAACCCTTCCTGACTAATAGCGAAAAGGCGGTCTTCGTGCTCTGCCAAACCTCCAACCCCTCGGCCAATGAACTGCAAGGGCATGGCAATCCACCGCTTTATGAATGGGTTGCCCAGGTGTCGGTGGCCTGGGGCAGCCCTGAGCAGGTTGGCCTGGTGATTGGCGCCACGCAACCCGAAGCCATCAAGAAAGTGCGAGCGATCTGCCCGGATTCCTGGTTTTTGGCACCTGGGGTTGGCGCACAGGGCGGCAATCTTGAACTGGCCCTCACCAGCGGCTTGCACGGCGACGGGCTGGGGATGATCATACCGGTTTCGCGCTCCGTGTTGCAGGCAGCTGATCCCCGTTTGGCTGCCGCGGCCTTGCGTGATGAAATCAACGCTATCCGCCGGCAAGTTGTCGAAGATACCAAGAAGAAGGCTGCGTTGGCTGCATTGGTGGCCACGGCCCCCGAGGCTCCGACCCCTGTGCCTACACTGAAGACAGCGGCTGTGAATGTTACACAGCAGCCCTATCAGCAGCTCATCCACCGGCTTTTCCAGGTGGGCTGCGTCAAGTTTGGGCAATTTACACTGGCCAGCGGAAAATCCTCCCCGGTCTACCTCGACCTGCGCCGGCTGGTTTCCTTCCCGGACGTGCTGGACCTGGCCGTGGAGGCTTACATTGACCAGTTGGTGAAGCTGAAGTACGACACCATCGCCGGTGTGCCCTACGCCGCCTTGCCGATTGCCTCGATTGCCGCCAGCAAATTGCAGCAGCCGATGGTCTACCCGCGCAAGGAAGCCAAAACGCACGGCACCGGCCAGATGGTTGAAGGCGTCTTCGAGCCGGGCCAGGTGGCCGTAATGGTGGAGGATGTGATTACCTCCGGCGGATCGATTTTGACTGCAGCGGAAACGCTGAAATCAGTTGGTTTGCAAGTAACAGATGCGGTGGTACTGGTAGACCGCGAACAAGGCGGGCTGGCCAACCTGGCTGAGCAAGGCATCAGCGCCCACGCAGTGCTGAAGTTCTCCGAGATTCTGCTGGAGCTGAAGGTAGCCGGGCTGATTGACGCCGAAACTTATGGCATGGTCGCGGATTACCTGAAGGCCGGATAAGTAAAAAACTAAACTGAGCAGGGGCGAATCAATGCCCCTGCTTTTTTGATGGTAGTTGCTGACGTCTGCCAGCTGTAAGCCTTTATAATTGCTGGATTGGACGCCATAAAACGCAGCAAAATCAATTTTAAGGGGTCCCTCTTAGTCTGATCTGGAGATTGGTGTTCTTGAAAGGCTGATCCTGTATCTGTCGCCAGTAATTGGCGGCCATTTTTGCCTGTGATCAGATAAGGAACCGAAATGAACGAGACTAAGAAAAATCTTTGGAAATACAGTTTATACACTTTTTTTGTCAGCCTAGCCTTCAGCCGGGCTATCTTCATGCTCTTTTTGAAAGACCTGGGCTTTACGACTGCCCAGATGGGGCTGCTGGAATCCATTCTTTTTGTGGCCACCTTCGTGATGGAAATCCCTACGGGTATCCTGGGCGACCGCATCGGGCGTAAATGGAGCATGGCCTGTGGAATTATCTTCGATCTGGCATCCAGCTTAATTTTCCTTTACCTGCACAGTTTTAGTTGGATGATTTTGGCTTTCATCCTCACCGGCACAAGTTTTGCGTTTTTCAGTGGCAGCGACCGCGCGCTGTACTTTGACAGTCTCAAGGCCCTGGGTAGAGAGAGTGAATATCTAAAACGTAAAAGCCGTCTGAACGCGCTCAGCATTGCCACCTTTGGGGTCGCCATGATTGCCGGGGGCTGGCTGAGGCGTTTTGGTTGGAGCGCGGTTTATTGGGCAAGTATTTTCGCCGCGCTGCTTAACCTGGTAGTTGTGCTTAGCCTGCAGGAAGAGCGGCTGGGGAGGGGGCATGAGCTCTCAAATGCAGAACGGTTGGTGCAGAAGGACAGCATGCGCGAGGCGCTGAACTATTTTGTGAAGGATCGGCGCAGCCGCTTGCTGGTGCTTTTCATGGTGGGAATCGGTCTGTATGGAGCCTTCGACACACCTTTTGCCATCTATAACCAGTTGTTGCTGGATTTTCACGGTCTCTCAGCCGCTGGTATCGCTTTAGTGACGGGCATTTCCACCTTTTTGGCTGCGGCTTTTACGTGGGTGGCTGGGTCTTATCTCGAGAAAAAAGATCCGCATCGGGTTCTGATTGCCATCATGATTGTGAGTTCTGTTTTGCTGCTGTTTGAACTGACAGGTATCCCGTGGGTGGCTGTGGCTATCTTCCTGGTGATGGGCAGCTTCAGTGAGGGCGTCTACCTCATCAGTGATAGCATCAGCCAGGAGGGCATTCCCTCGGCCATAAGGGCTTCGCTGCTTTCGGCTTTCAGTTTCTTTGAGAACTTCTTTGTGGCCCTGGTGTACTTTTTCTGGGGTATTCTACTCGAAAGGGTGAATCCCTCGATAGGGATTACCTCCCTGGGAATTTTTATGGTTATTGCTTTGGTAATCATCTGGAGGCATGGCCGTTTGAAAAAGCTGGCAGACTGAAAAATTTGGCTCCGTTTGAGAGATCGTGTGATTCATTGCAGAAACTGGGTGATGGAAAGGGGGCTTAATGAGCGGAGCATTTGATAGAATTGACTTTGATGCTTGAACTTGATTTTTTGGGAAAACAGATGAAGAGCCCCTTCGTTCTTGCCAGCGGCGTGCTGGGAACCAGCGCCTCGCTATTAGCACGTTCTGCCAGGGCCGGGGCAGGGGCGGTCACAGCCAAGAGCTGCGGGCCTGAACCACGCATGGGGCATGCCAACCCGATTACCATCCCGTGGAAGGACGGCTTCGTGAACGCGGTGGGACTTACCAACCCGGGCGCCGAGGAAGAAGTGCAGGTTCTTAACGAAGCCAAACAGCGTTTGAGCAAGGAAAACTGCCTACTGTTCGCTTCCATCTTTGCCCCGACAGCTAGGGAGTTTGGCCGGGTGGCGCGCATTGTGGCCGAGGCTGAGCCGGATTTGATTGAAGTTAATATTTCCTGCCCGAACGTGGGCAGCGAGTACGGAACGCCTTTTTCCGGCTTTCCGGCAACTGCGGCCGAGGTTGTGCGCTACGTGCGCCAGGCTTTGGAAGGTACGGGGGTGCCCATCTCGGTGAAGCTCTCCCCGAATGTGGCCGAGATCCGCAGCATCGCCAAAGCGGTGGTGGAGGAAGGCGCGGATGCCATCACCGCGATAAACACCGTGCCGGGTATGCTGATTGATGCCTACGCAGGGAAGCCGATCCTGAAGAACAAGACTGGGGGCTACTCGGGGCCGCCCATCAAGCCGATTGCCTTACACTGTGTTTACGAGATTGCCCAAACCGTCAGTGTTCCGATTATTGCCACGGGGGGTGTGGCCAGCGGTTTGGATGCCGCTGAGTTTATCCTGGCAGGGGCGACCCTGGTGGGGGTGGGGGCCGGGGTTTATCTGGGTGGGGCAGAGATGTTCGGCCGCCTGAACCAGGAATTGCTAGCCTACATGGCGGAGATGAATTACAGTTCGTTGGGTGCTTTCCGCGGCAAGGCTTTGCCGGGAAGGTAATGCGCAGCGCCTCGCCCGAATCTGTCATTCTGAGTGAAGCGAAGAATCTTCACCTGGTGGCTTCCTGCTAGAAGATCCTTCGCAAGTTCGGCTCAGGATGACAAAAATAAACAAACATTTAAAAAACTAGATTGCCGCGCGAATGAGGCTCGCAATGACGGAAGGAAAGGACAGAGGCCAGTGCAGTGCCTCACCTAAAAAGAAAATAATGACAGAGAAAACTAATATGACCCATACTACATGCACCCACGGCCATCCAACTGAAGGCAGTTTCGAATCCTTCCACATCAGCAGCATCCGGCGGGAAAACCCCAATACTCAAACCTTCGTACTGGACCGCCCCATGCCCATGGCCAAACCAGGTCAGTTCTGCATGCTCTGGCTGCCGGAAATCGGCGAGAAGCCCTTCAGCATTGCCGGGGCTGACCCCCTGGCCTTTACCATCTCGGACGTTGGACCTCTCAGCCATGCCATCAGCAAACTGGGCAAAGGTGACCGCCTTTGGGTGCGCGGATCGCTTGGGCATGGTTTTGAACTAGTTGGCACCTCCCATTTGCTGATTGGCGGCGGTTACGGCGCGGCACCCCTGGCTTTCCTGGCGGCGGATGCCCTGGCTTTAGGGCATGATGTGGCTGTCTGCCTGGGTGCAAAAACCACAGACCAGCTCATTTTCGCGGATGTCTTCTCCAAGATGGGCGCTACTGTGCGCCTGGCCACGGAAGATGGTTCCAGCGGCACAAAAGGCCTGGTAACTGAAGCGCTGTTGAACGCGCTGGTTTGGGAATTGCCTTCGACCATCTATGCCTGCGGACCGACCGGTATGCTTTTGGCGGTTGGCGCGGAAGCCAAAAAGGCCGGGCTGCCAGTACAGCTCTCCTTTGAAGGCGTGATGCGCTGCGGGGTGGGGCTTTGCGGCAGCTGTGAACTGCCCGAGGAAGTCTGCTCTAAATTGGGTTTGCCCGGCGGCTGGCTGCCCTGTTGGGATGGGCCAGTGGCCAAACTCGGTGGGTCGGTAAAGCCAGGAAATTAGCCTTCAAAACCACCATTCAGAATGTGTCCTCCGCATGCCCGGATCCTGGTCGACGGATTGACCACTAACAGGTCAATCTCATCCTATGCACAGACAATATCGACAAGGCAAAACTTTTTCCAGCGCCCAAAAACCTTTTTTGCTCACCTCAATTAACGTATAATTGTTAGGATATCCCCTCACTGAAATAGATTTGCAAGGAGCAAAAATGATCCGCCTTATTGGTACAACTGTTCGTGGTTTACGGGCACCGATCTTCCGCCAGGGAGATGAGCTCAGTGTTATTATTCCGGACCTGCTGGAACGTTTTTGGCTTGAAGAAAAGGTGGCCATTGGCAGTAAGGACGTGGTCGCCATCACTGAAAGCGTGGTTGCCCGCACGCAGGGAAATTATGTTACTGTCGGGCAGGTTGCCAGTGACCTCGACCAGAAATTTCAGGGCGAGACCCTGGGGGTCATCTTCCCCATCCTAAGCCGCAACCGCTTTGCCATCATTCTACGCGCCATTGCCAGCGCCAGTTTCAAGCGCATCGTACTGATGCTTTCCTACCCTGCTGATGAAGTAGGTAACCAGCTTGTGAGTCTGGATGCACTGGACGCGGCGGGAGTGGACCCCTGGCGCGATACACTGGACCTGCAAACCTACCGCGAAAAGTTTGGCTATCCTGTGCACACCTTTACCGGCATCGATTACGTGGATTATTACCGCAGCCTGGTGACCGATCTGGGAAAGGAATGCCAGGTGATCTTCAGCAACCGCGCTGAAACAATTTTGGATTACACCGACCAGGTGCTGGCCTGCGATATCCATACCCGCGTTCGAACTTGCCAGCAGCTCAAGGCTCGCGGTGCCAATTGCTTCGCCCTGGACCAAATCATGACCAGCCCACGCGAAGGCTCTGGCTATAACCCCGAGTTTGGCCTGTTGGGAAGCAATAAAAGCACTGAAGACAAGCTCAAACTCTTCCCGCGCGACAGCCAGACCCTGGTGGAAGACATCCAGGCCGAACTGCTGCGGCGCACAGGTAAAATCATTGAAGTCATGGTCTACGGTGATGGGGCGTTCAAAGACCCGGTGGGTAAGATTTGGGAATTGGCAGACCCGGTGGTTAGTCCCGGTTTTACAGCCGGTTTGCGCGGAACCCCGAATGAGCTCAAACTTAAATATCTGGCCGACAACGAATTTAGTCATCTCAGCGGCCAAGCCCTCGTAGAGGCAATCGAGGATCGCATCCGAGGCAAGGAAAGCAATCTGCGCGGTCAGATGGATACACAGGGCACCACACCCCGGCAGCTGACAGACCTGCTGGGTTCCTTGTGCGACCTGACCTCGGGTTCCGGTGATAAGGGCACGCCGGTTGTTTACATCCAAGGCTACTTTGACGATTACACCCAGTGAGGTTTTAGCTGATAAGGCGCTTGAGCCCCGCAGCCAGCCAGGCCAGGAGGACGCAAGATGAAAACAAAAAAAGTGAAGCGTTCCAAACCCAAAAAGCCTTTGACGCAGGCTACAAAAGTGGCAGCGGAACCGAAGGCCGAAGCGGGAAAAGAGAATGGTTTTGAAAAATCCAGGGCTTTAAGCCATCAGGAAATTGTCGAGCTTAAAGAGCATTTGGAAGACTTGAACCGCAGCAACACCAGCGGCGGTTAGGCCGTTTTTCAGACTACAATGCAGCAAGGCGGGTAATTACCTGCCCTGCCTCCAATGCCTGCTCGCGGATTGACGCTATAATCAAAGCAAAACAGCTCACGGAGGAAGCAATGGATTACGCGTTGATCATGGCAGGCGGTGCAGGCACCCGATTGTGGCCCATTTCCCGCGAGAGGCTTCCCAAGCCAGCTTTAAAACTCTATTCCGATAAATCCATGTTCCAGATCGCGGTTGAGCGCTTAGCCCCGCTTTTTGACCCCGCCCACATCCTGGTTGTGGCTGGCCCGACGCACATTCCAGTGCTGGCTTCCCAGGTGCCGGAAATCCCTAGTGAGAACTTCATCATCGAACCCCAGGGGCGCGGTACTGCCCCAGCCATTGGCCTGGCCGCGGTGCATCTGGCTGAACGCGACCCGGATGCCGCCATGGCTGTGTTGACAGCTGACCATCACATTGGCGATACAGAAGAATTTCGGCGCGTGATTGCCGCCGCGCTGAAGCTCGCCCGCGATGAGGATTGCCTGGTGACCCTCGGGATTACACCAAGTTCCGCGTCAACGCAATTTGGCTACATCCAACAAGGCAAAAGCATGGGCAAATTCGATGGCTTTGAGGCTTTCCGGGTCAACCGCTTTGTCGAGAAACCACCGCTTGAAATCGCCCAAAAAATGCTTGAAGAGGGTGGCTTTGCCTGGAATTCGGGCATGTTTATGTGGAAGGTGAAGACCATTTTGCAACAGTTTGAAGACCTGATGCCTGAACTCCACGAACAATTAATGCGCATAGCTGATGCGTTGAGCCTGGCTAATGACGCCCATCGGGCAGAAGGTACCTTACGGTTGAACGAGGCAGAGTTGGATGCCGATAAGCATCTGCGCGAGGTGATGGAGACCGTTTGGCCGAACGTCGCCAAGCAGACCATTGACTACGGTATTATGGAAAAGGCCCGCAATGTCGGGGTCATTCCCGTGCAGATGGAGTGGGTGGACATCGGCAATTGGGATAATTTGATGGAATTGCTGCCGCTGGACGAAAATAGCAACGCCGTCCGCGGGGATGTGATTTTGCTGAATTCGCATGGGTCCCTGGTGATGGGGGGTAAGAAGTTGATTGCCGGTGCGGGATTGGAAGACCTGATTGTGGTGGATACACCCGATGCGATTTTGGTTTGCCGGCGCGACCAGGTGGGAGAGGTCAAGCGGATTGTGGAAGCACTCAAAGCCGCCGGCCGGAACGATTTGATATAGGTTCGAGTAGGAACGGTATGAGCTGCTCTTGTCGTAGGGGCAGGATAAGGAACGTTCCTGCCCGGTTTAGGCCACAGCAAGGGAGGGAACGCAAAACAGCTTATCCCTCCTCTACGGAGAGACTAAAACGGATAATTACGGCAAGATCCCCCAAAAACACAAAAGGCGCATCCAGCGATGCGCCTTTGAGGTTCCGAGCAAAAAGCAAAATTCTAAATAAAGAAATGCGTGTTAGATTCAGTCGCTGCTTCGGCCATGGTGGCAACACCGGCCACTTCAACCCCATCCAGCAGCTCCTCCAGATGAATACCCATCAGGTCCATACTCATCTGGCAGGCCAGCAAACGCACACCATTCTTCTGGGCTGTGGCAATCATTTCAGGAAGAGAATCAACGTTATTATCTTTCATGATGCTCTTGATCATATTGGTCCCCATCCCCAGCATGCTCATCTGGGAGAGCGGAAGCTTGTTGGCGCCTTGCGGCATCATCATGCCGAACATTTTCTCGATCATGTTTTTGTCCACTTTGGGCGCCACATCCTTGCGCAGGATGTTCAAACCCCAGAAAGTGAAGAACAAGGTGGCCTTCTGCCCCATCGAAGCAAAGCCATTGGCAATAATGAAGGCCGCGATGGCTTTATCCAGCTCGCCGGAGAAGACAATCATGGTCATATCTTTCTTCTCTTTGCTGACCACGCTGCCACTATTAGCCACGACCGTTTGCTGGCCCTGGCCTTTTTGCACCCGGGCAACAATCTGACCGTCCTTGGTATCCAGTGAAAGCAGGGTGTTGCCGGTACTGCGCGCCCAGGCGCCAACATCACTGGCAAAGCCGAAGTCCGTGGCCTTAACTGTCACCACGTCTCCATCCTGCATTTCCTGCACCTGGTTGTAAAGCCGCAAAACTGGACCAGGACACTGCAGGCCGCAGGCATCTATTTGATACTCTTTAACGGGATGCGGCAGCGTGTCGGTAGAGGGTATTGAAGTTAGGGTTGGGGAAGAAGCAACAGCAGACACAATTTTCCTTTCACATTCATCGGATTGGCAGAAGTTCTCAGTGGCTGAGGCATAGGTTTTGTAGCCACCAGAAAGGTTGTAGGCATCCATTCCATGTTGTTTGAGGATGCGAGTGGCAAAATAGGAGCGCTGACCGGTTTGGCAGTTGATGAGCACCTTTTTGTCCTGGGGAATTTCGTCCAGATGCTCCCGCAGCTCATGCAGAGGAATATTGATAGCCCCGGGAAGCATCCCAAGGGCTAATTCCTCGGGTTCGCGCACGTCCAGCAAGAACCATTCTGCCATATTTAATTCCTTGACCTCATTCCACTGCTTAACCGGCATTTCACCGCGCAACTGGTTGGCGGCGGCATAACCAGCATTATTGATCGGATCGCGCGGTGCGCCGTAGGCTGGCGCGTAAGCCAATTCCAGCTCTTCCAAATCGTAAACCGTCAGATGCCCGCGGATGGCAGTGGCCAGCACATCGATGCGTTTTTCAACACCGCTGGTGCCGATGGCCTGAGCGCCGTAAATCTGCCCTTCCGGTCCGTAAATCAGTTTGAGGCTAATAGGCGCGGAGCCTGGATAGTAGCCGACGTGGTTGTTGGTATGTACAGTCACTGAAGAGAAAGGCAACTTGGCGGCTTCAAGTTGTTTGCTATTCAAGCCAGTTGCAGCAGCCGTATAGTCAAAAATCTTGACCGCGGAGGTGCCAATGACGCCGCTGAAGGCAACTTTTTTGCCGGCAATGTGGTCGGCAGCCACGCGAGCCTGACGGCTGGCGGGCCCTGCCAGCGCCAGGGCTGTGGGCTGTTTGGTCTGAAAATTCATCACCTGGGCAGCATCGCCCACGGCGTAAATATCCGAGTCGGAGGTTTGCATCTGGGCGTTGGTGACGATATGTCCCTTCGGTCCCAGTTCCAGGCCAGCGCCCTTGGCGAGCGCGTTTTCCGGCCGCACGCCGATAGCCAGGATGACGATATCGGCTGACAAAGACGTACCTGAGGTCAGGTCCACCTTAAGGCCGTCCGCTGAACTTTGCACCCCTTTGAGGCCATCCCCAAGGTTCAGCTGTACCTGGTGGAATCCCAGGTGCTGGTGAATGAGCTGAGCCATCTCAAAATCAAAAGGTGCCATCACTTGCGGCAGCATCTCGACGACAGAAACCTGTAAGCCTTTTTCTACCAGGTTCTCAGCCACTTCCAGGCCGATGAATCCCCCACCGACCACCACCGCCCTGCGCGGGTTTTTGGTGTTCATCCATTCGATGATGGCGTCCATTTCCGGAATGGTGTGCAGCACGAAAACGCCTGGAGCGTCCAAACCGGGCAAGGGAGGAACGATCGGTGTGGCACCCGTGGCAAGAACCAGTTTGTCGTAGTTTTCGGTATAGGTTTCCTCTGTCTTGAGGTTGTGCACCGTGATTGTTTTGAGTTCGCGATCGATGGCCGTTACCTCAGAATTCGTCCGGACTGCGATGTTCAGCGATTCATGCAGGCTTTCGGGCGTGCTCACAAGCAACTGTTCGCGCTCTGGAATGCTGCCGCCGATGTGGTAGGGCAAACCGCAGTTGGCAAATGAAACATAGGGACCGCGTTCAAACATGATGATTTCCGCGTTTTCATCCATACGCCGCAAGCGCGCAGCCGTGCTGGCTCCGCCAGCGACCCCTCCGACAATGAGTACTTTCATTGATTAGCCTCCAGATTTGGTTTTAGATCGAGGTTGACTGCCAGCTGATTCTCTTCTTGGATTTGCTCCCGGAGAATTTCTCTCAGCGTATCCAGCACCTCAATAAGTTTTTTTGACCCTAACGAATAAACCACCGCTGTCCCCCGACGCTCCGTGAGCACCAGGTGGCGATGGCGCAGCACGCTCAGATGGCGCGAGATGGTCGACTGCGGCAGCGCCAGTGTTTCGGTGAGTTCGGAAACATTACAAGCTTTTTCAGCCAGAGCATAGAGCAAGCGCATGCGGGTGGGATCCCCCAAGGCTGGGCAGACGCGCTCATGCAAGAGTTCAAGTTCCTGAGATAGGTCGTTTACGGACATCTTATTTCCTTTTATGCGGATAAACGGATGAATCGATTGATTATAATGCGACCTCCATCGAACAACAATGGAAGACCGCAAAAAGAGGTTAGCGCTGAGCTAACGGGAGGAAGATGGCGTAAGGGTAGTCGGCAGGATTGACAATTACACTGGCAAAATAGATGACCTTGACCGCCATCGACTGGGTGCTAATGGCAGACGCAAAACCGGCCACGCTACCCCCACCAAAAGCCAGATAGAGATTACTGGGTTCGCCGCTCGCGTAAGCGCTACTAAGAGGAGTGCCGACCCCAAAGCTCTTATTGATGGACGAAGCGCAGAACGTGTCTCCTGAGTCACCATAGTTGGCGGCAGTTAACATATGGTCAGCGCCATCAGCCTGAACCAGTTTGACGCGAGGGTTGTAAGGGTCAAGGTTGTTAGCAACATTTTCGTTGATGTGCCAGATGAGCGCGCCTGAACCAGGCAGACTGGCATCGTAACCCGTATTTGCCCGATTTTGCACGATGAAAAATTCACCGATAGAGAGGCTGGGGTTTGGATCCGCGGGCAGGATCAGGGCAAAAGGATTGTTCGTGGAAGTGGAAATGTCAATGGGTGTGCCTTGAAAGTTAAGAGCAGGCAGCAATTGGACTGGGTTATTCGGGTCAATCCATCCCAATAGCGTTTGCAGATAGGCATTGGGGAGAGGGGGGGTTTGGCCGAGATAAGTATCGCCGGGGGCTGTGTTCCAACCGCCAAAAGACATGATATCCCAGCTGCCCAGGCCAGCGCCAAAGTTGCCGTAAAGGTCCGGCCAGCCCAGATCATGCCCAAGTTCGTGGACGATAATGCCCATGGTGGAGGGGTGGTCAACCATGATTTCGCCGAACATGATGTAGGAACCTTTCATGGAAGGGGAGCAGACGGTCATTCCGTCGGCGACAACCGCTGTGCTTATGCTCCACTTGTGCCCCCAAACAGCGGGTTGGGCAACACCGCCATCAACGGAGGCTTCGTAACCGGCAATTATTAGCACGACGTGCAGTTCTGAGGAAGATATGCCTTTATTGCCATCTCGATCGAAAGTGGAAAAATTGACATAGGGGTTGGGAGCCTGAATAGCTGAAGTGGCTATGATGAGGGTGGCGTTCCAATCCTGGTTGCGAGGGTTTGGATGGGTCTTGCCAAGGTTCACCCAACCGACGATGCCATCGTTCGGAGTGCCAAAGCTTTCCGTGGCGGGAGTTAAGGAGAAGAGGCCATAGGAGGCCTGGGAATAATAATCCTTGACGCTTTTTGAGGAACCAAAGAACTCGCCCTGGAAATATGCCGGGAGGGTTTTTTGGGGCGTGTCATCATAGTATCCCAGGATGACAAGCACGGGTTGCGTACCGGTGGTGGTGCCGGCCAGGGCGGCGGCAGATGTTTCTGCGCTAAGGGTGGTAGCATCGGGGCTTGCTGGTGATGTGCCTGCTAAACTGGCTTCAAGTGAATTAGTTAAGGAAAGCGTGTTGTTGAGTAAAAGCTTGCGCTCAAGGTGTAATTCGACCTCGGGAGGGTTATCCACGACCACACGCAGGCCGCTCATGCTGCTTAAGGTACTTTTATCGTTGTCCTGAACGGGTGTGATGTACGTCCACCAGCCATCAGCTTGCTGGTTGATGCTATAGCCTTCCAAAGTTTCGAAGCCGCTAACAAACTCATCTCCCCAGGTCTGAGCGACGAATTGGGTTCCGTCTGGTTGGATGATAATGGTCTTTTCAGGGGTGGAGGGCATGGCATACACGTTCTGCACGGTCAGGCCGAAGGCTAAACCGACAAAGAGCAACATTGAAAGTAGCGAAAGGGTCGCTTTTCTCAAATTTTAATCCCTTTGTTAATTGATGACGTGCTTGCAGACGAATGTGACTTTTGAAGGGTCAGTCTACACCAAGAGCGTGAAATTACTGCGCAAGAATGTTGAAGATATTCCATCAGTTTGATGAATTCGGAAAATTGCAAAAATGAAGACGAACGATCGCATTCATGATTTGTGCATAAATTCTTTAATTAAGCTTTATTAATGTAGGATATAGGCTTTGTTGGCTTGCATTTCCCTTATCAACCAGGTATCACCCCCCATATCTGGGGTTCTCTTCTGAAACGACTTTAATTATTCGGCTGGCACCGCAATCAACTATCCCCCGGAAGTCCGTGAGTCGTATAGTAGCATTTGGTCCAATTCACTCAAACCAGCCCAATATTGCACGTGTTTACCGAAATATTTTTGGTTATTGTAAACACCGCTTGCGAAAAGCCACATCTCCCCTAACTTGTAAGTAGGATATATGAAGAGTATCGTAGTAAAGTTCACAAGAAAACCCGTTCCTGAAACTTTGGCCATCTCAATCAAATGCCCCAAAAAACCAAATCCGGTGGTATCGGTGCAGGCTTTCACGCCAACGCTTATCGCCAGATCGCGGCCGTGCTGGCAGCGCCAGTATTTCGGTCAAATCGACAACGTGATTAAGTTTTTCCGCCAGGGCATAGAGCAAACGCATGCAAGTAGGGTCTCCCCTGATATGGCAGATGTATACAATGATATTCCTGGTGCCTGAGAACGGTCTTTTATAGACATCTCATTTCTATTTTTGGATAAACGGATGGTTACAGTGAAAGGAAGTAGCCCTTCACCGAACTACAAGCAGAGCTATAAAGACAATTTTAGCGCTGAGCTAATGGGAGGAAGATGACGTAAGGGAAGTCAGCAGGGTTACTCGTCTGGCTGCTAACCAAGCTGACCGTGACACCCATGGACTGGGGTCCTATTAAGGGAGCAAAACCAGATGCGCTGCCACCGCCAAAAACCATCAGGATGTTGCTGAGGTCTCCGTTGGTGTAAGCGCTGCTGAGGGGAGTGCCGACCCCAAAACGCGTATTTAGCGATGAAGCGTTGAATGCATCCCCGGCATCACCGTAGTTTGTGGAAGATAATAAATGGTCAGCTCCATCGGCCTGCTCGAGCTTGACGCGAAGATTCAGAGGGTCGTTATTACCGGAGGAGCTTTCCGTGATGTGCCAAACAAGCGCGCCAGAACCAGGCAGGCTGGCATCGTAGCCGGTCTGTGATCGATTTTCAATTATGTAAAATTCGCCTATTCGCGAGCTGGGGTCTGAATCTACAGGCAGAATCATGGCAAAAGGATTGATCGTGGTATTGGAAAGATCCATAGGCGTGTTCTGGAAGTTCAGGGCAGGCACCAATTGGGCAGGGTCGTTGGCGTCAATCCACCCCGATGTTATTTGCAGATAGGCATTTGGGAGAGGGGGCGTCTGTCCAAAGTAGGCATCACCGGCAGCTGTATTCCAACCACCAAAAGCCATAATATCCCAGGTACCCAAACCAGCGCTGCCCGTGCCATAAAGGTCTGGCCAGCCTAGATCATGCCCCATTTCGTGAGCCATGATCCCCATTGTAGAAGGATGGTTGCCCATAATCTCGCCAAACATGGTGTATGAGCCCTTCATTGTATAAGAAGCCAACTTCATCCCATCGGCAACCACGGGTGTGCTCAAGCTCCACTTGTGCCCCCAAACGCAGGGTTGGGCAGCACCACCATCGTACGAGGCCTCAAATCCAGCAATGATCAACACAATATGCAGTTCTGACGCGGATAAGGCCTTGTTGCCGTCCTTATCAAAGGATGAATAATCGACATACGGATCAGCAGCATTAAGTGCCAAAGGGATGATGGTCAGGACTGCGTTCCAATCCTGATTGCTCGGATTAGGGTGGGTCTTGCCAAGGTTTACCCAGCCGACGATGCCATCATTGAGGGCACCAAAATTTTCTGTAGCGGGGGTTAAGTCAAGCAAGCCGAAGGAAGCCTGGGCATAATAATCTCTGAGACTTTTACCAGAGCCGAAGATTTCGCCCTGGAAATCAGCTGGGTTTGTGCTGGGTGGCCTATCTTCGTAATATCCCAAAATGACCAGTACAGGTTGAGTGCCGGTAGTGGCAGGAGCGCTAGTTGTATCAGTGAGGGTGGTTGAACTGAGAAGCGCTGCTTCAGCACTTGGCTGCAGGATGGAACCTCCAGCGGTTTCAAGCGGGTTCACTAATGATTGGATGTTTTCGGTTTTGAGCTTGCGCTCGAGGTGCAACTCAACAGTAGGTGCACTATTCACACCCACGCGTAGACCTTCAAGACTGCTCACGGAAGCTTTATCGTTGCCCCCGACGATCATCATGTAGGACCACCAACCGTCCACCTGCTGCTTGATGCTGTAACCGTCCAAAGTCTCGAAACCACTGGCACTCTCGTCGCCCCAACTTCGAGCCCCAAATTGACTGCCATCAGGTTGGGTAATGGTTTTCTGACCGGGTGCGGAGGGCATGGCAAAAGCTATTTGCGGGGTGAGTGCCAGGGCAAGACCGACAAAGAGCAACATTAATAGAAGCGAAAAGGTCGCTTTACTCAAATTATTTTTCATTTTCTTCTTCGGATGGTTACGACATGGACGTACCCTAGAGGGTATTTAAAGGTATTCTACTAAATCGATATGTAACTTCAGCGCTAGAAGTGTGTTGAGATTCCATCGGTATGATGAGTTCGTAAAATTGCTAAAAATTAAGGCGAACGTTCACCCCTATGAGTCACGCACAACTTATTTAACTAGAAAATTAATTTAGGATAAATGCTTGATCGGCCTGCAGTTCCCCAATAAGCCAGGCATCTACCCCCATATGTGGGGCTTCTTTCAGAAATAACTCAAATTGCTCTGTTGGTACCGCAAGCAACAATCCCCCGGAAGTTTGCGGGTCGTATAGCAGCATCTGATCCAATTCACTCAAACCAACTGAATTTTGCACCTGTTTACTAAAATATTCGCGGTTTTTGTAGGCACCGCCTGCGAAAAGCCACATCTCCCCAAACTTGTAAGTTGGAGATAAGAAGGGTATTGTATTAAAGTTCACAAGAAAACCGGTTCCTGAAGCTTTGGCCATCTCAATCAAATGCCCTAATAACCCGAACCCGGTAATATCTGTACAAGCTTTAACTCCCAGGCTGACCGCAAGATCACGCGCGGAGCGGTTGAGCTGCTTCATCCAGGTTGTGGCTTCATCAATTTCTGCCTGATTGGCTTTGTCCTGCTTAATGGCGGAGGAGGTCACACCCATGCCCAAGGGCTTGGTGAGGAACAACTTGTCGCCCGGTTTAGCGCTACTCTTAAGCATGATTTGCTTGTGCTCGGCGATACCGACCACGGCATAGCCGAATTTGGGTTCCTTATCCTGAATCGAATGGCCGCCGGCAAGAACCGCGCCGGCTTCCTTGATCTTTTCCGCGCCGCCTCTAAAAATTGCCTGGGAAATTTCGAGTGGCAAATCGGGGGGCAGGCAGGCAATGTTGAGCGCCAGCAAAGGCAGACCGCCCATGGCGTAAACATCCGAAAGCGCGTTTGCGGCAGCAATGGCGCCGTAATCGCTGGGGTCATCGACGATGGGGGTGAAGAAATCTGTGGTAACTACCAGGTCCTGATGGGAATTCAGCGACCACAAGGCAGCATCATCCGGGCTATCCAAACCTGCTACCAGAAGAGGATAGTCTGAAGGCCGAAAAAGCCCAGTGATTGGCTGCAGAACCTGCGCCAGCGTCTCCGCGTCTAGTTTGCTTGCTCAGCCAGCGCAACTGGAGAGGCTTGTCAGACGGATCTGCTTGCCTGATGGATAAACCATATTTTCCATGCCTGAATGATAATCCAAAAAGGGATCAGTCAAACCAAATCGGATTGGAAATCAGCAGCGGCAAGGCCGGAAGGCCCGCATAAAGCGTACGCCAGAGTTCAAGCCGTAAAAAACCAGCTTCCTGGACTGGTGGTTCCATCTCAAGGGTCCCTGATTTCTGGACTTTGAAGAGCGTTTGGCTTCTGGTCTTGTCAACCAGGCGCACTTCGTCCCCAGTTTGCAGGCCCTCAAGGCGCAGGCTGAGCTTTAGCCCTTCACGGAAGGGAAGGGAATCTCCCAGCAGGCTTGCACCGCAGCACATCTCGAGCTGGGGACTATCGGCTTGATAAACCGCGTACGAATGCCCCTGGCGGACCGCGGCCAGGATATCTTCAGCGGACTCTGATTGGGTAAAAACGCGCAGGCAAGGCCCGCCCAGTATCTGGAAAAGGCTGTCTTTGTGATAGTCGCTGCCGCAAACCATGATGATTTTATCGCCCTGGACCAACCGGGCGTGCCAGGCGGCTACCGCCTGCAGGTTGGATGGACGCATGGGTCCGTTCCAAATCTCAAGGCAGTCGTAGGGCAAGGATTTGAGGTCAAAAGTGAACGGCAGGTCATCGTCGTGGGTGTGGTTGAGCACAATCAGGGCACCCCGGGCATGGGCTGCCTGGAAGCGTTTGCTGACCTCCGATGCTTTATTGGTGAAGAAGGGTTCATCGTAGGGTTGTTCCAGCCCCAGGAAGTTGCTGTGCCCGCGGTAGTGGGTCCATTCCATCCCCGGAATGACGGTGAAACCGGGCAGCTGGGGCAGGGAAGCGCGTTTGACGAATTGGTTGTGGTCCGTGATGGCAAGAAAATCCAGATTCTGGGACTTAGCATGCTGGCAGAGTTCGAGGGCAGTTTTGCTGCCGTCCGAGGCCAGGGTATGCGTATGCAGGTCACCGGTGAGCCAGCGGGGCGTTTTTTCTTCGAAAGTGAGTGTGTAGTGCACGTCCAGGCCTTCCAGTGCAACACGGTAGGCACCGACCAGGATTAGCCAGGTGCCGGGCACCAGTTTGCAGGCGGTACAGCCGGGGGTGGCCCAGGTTTCAGAAAGGGTGATGGCTTTCTTATCTGAGCCGGTGGCCGCCATCTGGCGGTTGCCAGGGGCAACCAGGCCAAGGTCGACAGTGTTCAGGCGCAGGCGCTCTGAGAAGCTGCCGCCGGCGATGGTCTCAGTTGCGAAGCCTCTTTTGGAGTATTCGTATGCAAGAGTAAATTTGCCGATATTTTCCGGCATCTCGAAAGGCACGGTGAGGTATTGGCCTTGCTGGTCGTGCGCGATGTGAAATGTGAATGTTTTTGTCTTCATCATAGGACCTCTCTTTGTTCCTCAGATAGTATATCTATTCCAGCTAAACCTTTCAAAATATTGAACAGTATATTGCCTCCTATTGACAAAATGTATCCTATGGTATACACTTTTCGGTACATGGAAATTCAGACGACCGAATACTTTGATCAGTGGTTCGATTCATTGATTGATCGAACTACACGTGTGAGAGTGGTTTTTGCCATTGAAAAAGTAAAACTGGGTAATTTTGGAAACACGAAAATCCTCCGTGCAGGTCTCTATGAGATTAAAATCGATTTTGGACCTGGATACCGCATCTATTATTGCAGACAAGGTGAGGCAATTATTATTCTCCTGAGTGGAGGAAATAAATCTTCCCAACGCAATGATATTGACAAGGCTCTAAAATTGAAGGAAAGGATATAAATATGACTGACGAAAAACTTCATACGAAAAAGTGGAACGCCGCGGATTTCATCGAAACCGAAGAAGACGCCCGAGCTTATATTGAAACTGCTTTAGAAGATAAAGATCTTTCACTTTTTTCGGCGGCGCTTGGTGAAATTGCCAAATCAAAGGGAATGACTGCGTTGGCCAAAAAAACTGGAATGGGGCGTACTAGTCTCTACAAAGCGCTTTCAGTGGACGGGCAAGCGCAATTTTCAACCATCGTCAAGGTCATGGATGCATTGGGTTATCGGTTCTCAATTCTGCGTAAAGAAGATCAGGCGACCAAACTTCACGCCCCACAAACTCTATGATCGTTCCGGCAGGACCATGCGCAACCATTTTTCGATATGCTTCTGCCAGAAGTACCAATTGTGCTTGCCGCCTTCTTCCTCCCAGTAAGTCAGGGGAATTTTGTGGGCTTCACAAGCCTTTTGGAAGATGCGGTTGACGGTTAACAGGTCGTCTAAAGTGCCGCAACAACTGTAGAGCGCGGGCAAGATTTCGGGGTTTTTGGCTGCAGTCACCAGCCAGGCCATGGGGTCATCCCCGCTGCCTTTTACCTTGTCCAAACCACCGTAAATCAGCCCCATCTCATGCATCATGTGGCGGTTGGCTGCTTTATCCAGTGGTACGTTTTTTATTTCCGGGATCAATGCCCCAGAAAGGCTCAGGGCGGCGCGATAGAGCTCAGGGTGTAGGAAGGCTGCCTTAAAGGCACCCAAACCGCCCATGCTATTGCCGGCAATCAGGGAGTTTTCCCGTGAAAGGTCGAATTTGAAGGTTTTATCCAGAAATTCTGGTAACTCGCTGGTGATGTAATCGAAATAAGCCTGGCCATTATCCATATTGGCGTACATGGACCGGCCACCGGTGGGCAGGACGGCGATGAAACCCAGGTCCCAGGTCAATATTTCGAGATTGGTGTAGCGCTGCCAGGCGCTGCTGTCATCCGAAAGGCCATGCAAGAGGTAAAGGACAGGCAGTTTGCGCTGCTCGTCCTCGCTTTTGCCATTCCAATCAGGGTTGGGCATGATAATCTGCAGCGGCACATTCACCTGCAGCGTCTTCGGGTTGTAATCAATACGAATCTGGGTCATGTCAGTTCCTTTACTAAAAGTGTCAACCCGGGATTAGGCTTCCAGTTTCAAGTTGTTCGCATCGACCTTTTCAACCCGTTTATCCTGGTCAAAGTGCAGGAAATTGGAAAGGATCAGGGCGAAGACCATCATGATGAAAGGAATGCCGCAGAGCATAAAGCGGGAGGCCAGGCCTGGGTTGGGGCCGGGGTTGTCGCCGTTGATGAAACCAAAAAGTTTGTTCATCATCAAGAAGCCCACGGCGCCAGCCAGGCTGCCAAAGAGGTTGGTGAGGAAGCCGGTAAATTGGGCGATGATGCCTTCACGGCGCACCTTGTGCAGGGCGGCATCTTCATCCATAACCCGCGCACCCACCAGGTCCATAGTAGTGATGCAGCCGGCAAAGCCGAAACCGACCAAGGCCGCGCAAACCAACGCCACAATCAGATTAGGGGCGAAGAAGAGCGGGATAAATGCCAATGCCAGGCTGAGCAAGGCATAGCGCCAGATGCGCATGAGGGGGTGTTTGGCAACCAGGCTGGCCCAGACAGCCACAGAGGCGATGGCTACCAGCAACACGATACCAAATAGCATGGAGGTCTGCGCGCTGGAGAGCTTGAGGGCATATTTGGCGTAAAAAGTGAGGGCAGCCATCACCGAAGACATGGCGGCCGCGTAAAAGGCATTGGTAAAGCCGGCCAGCCAGAAATGCAGGTTCTTGGCCAAATCGCGGAGGCTTTTGAAAAAATTGGGCTTGGCCTCTTGCGGGCCCGGGGGGGATTCATGGCTGGTGAGTGCCATATAGAGAATGACAATGCCACCGATGCCGCCGTAGAGCATGGCGGTGGTGCTGTAGCCGAGTTTGTCGGTGATCATCGGGGTGAGGGCGATGGCGATGATCATGGCCACCAGTTGAAAGGCCTGGCGCATGGCGTTGGCCTTGGCGCGGCTGGCATCCTCACGGAAAAGTTCAGGGAAGAGCGCGCCGTAGTTGGAGTTGATAAGGGCATCCAGGGTACCCGTCAGGAAGAAGAATACCATGGCGTAGATGAAGAGGGATTTGTTGGGCATAGCCGATGGGCTGAAGAAAAGGATCAGGCAGACAATCAGAATGGGGGTGACGAGAACCAGCCAGGGCTTGCGGCGGCCAAAGCGCGTGCGGGTGGAGTCGGAAAGGAAGCCCCAGATGGGGTTGTCGATGGCATCGATGAATGTGTAAATGCCCAAGATGGTAGCCCATTGGAGGGTGGTGAGGCTATTCTGACCCAATTTGGTGACGTAAAAGATGGCCGCATAAGTTTTAAGCAGGTTGACTGGCAATGAAGTTCCGAACATGCCGATGGCGTAATTGAATACTTTCATGCGGGAAGGTGCTTTGGTGGGTAGAGCAGGGGAATTTTCCATGGAGCCTCCTTTTGGCCATCTATGATTATAAACAAAAAGGAGGTTTGGCGGTGGTTTTGCCTGGCTTTTGGGGTAGGGAGGGATAAGAAACGTTCCCGCCCGAATTTGTTTGGAAAAAAGGGGAGGGAACACAAAAAAGCTTACCCCACCCCTATGTAAGAGAATAAAGCCGGATGGACCAAAGGTGCGCATAACTGGGCATAGTAGCAAACCAGAATGCCGCGCAGGAATGGTTCGCTATGACTGTTGGCAAACATCAGCAGTCCAGCCACCGCAAGAATCCAAGACAGGTATAATTCACGTTATGGATATCGCAATCATTGGCGCTGGAGCCTCCGGCATCCTGGCAGCCCTCGAAGCTGCCCGTAAGCGCAGTCACCGGGTGGTGCTTTTCGAAAAGAACCCGAGCATCGGGCGCAAGCTGCTGGTTACCGGCAGCGGGCGCTGCAACGTCAGCAATGACTCGGTAAAACCCCAGGCCTTTACTTGCGCGGATGAAGGCTGGATTTCCAAATTGCTTGCCAACTTCCGGGTGACCGAACTGCGCACCCTATTCGCGCAACTCGGCATCCCCTTGCAAAAAACAGACGACGGCTGGTACTATCCGCTCTCCGAATCCGCCCACTCCGTGGTTGAAATTCTGCAGGAAAATCTGCTTGCCCGGCGCGTAGAACTGCGCGTAGCCACAGCGGTGACTGCCATCCAGAAGCAGGAAGAGGGGGGCGGTTTCGTATTATCCCTCGATGATGGTGAAACGGTCTCCACAGAGCATTTTGATGCACTGGTGGTGGCCTGCGGGGGTACGGCCTACCCAACTTTAGGTTCCGATGGCAACTTCTTCAATCAACTGGCCGCGCTCGGGCACATCATTTTACCTTCGCTTCCAGCCCTCGGGCCTATCTATGTGCAACTGGGCGGTTTCAAAGCCTTGCAAGGACTGCGCTTCGATGCCAATACCTGCATTTTAAGGGGTGGGGAAGTGCTCGGCGAGAGCCGTGGCAACGTCATCGTCACCGAAAAAGGCTTCAACGGGCCCGGGGTAATGAACCTATCGCATTTGGTCTCAACCCATCCCAACGAGCAACTCGAGCTCAGCCTGAACCTGGCAAAACCAGCACAAGCCGCCTTCGAAGAAGGCCTGGCAACCAGCATGCTGAGTGTGCGCGCCTTTTTGCTGGGCTTTTTTCCACCCAAAATGGTGGATTCCTTTCTGGAAATGGGGGAGCTGAAGCCGGAATTGCGGGTGGAAAGTTTGACCCTGCGCCAGTGGGAACGCCTGGTGCGACTGCTCTCAAACCAAACCTTTGAAGTTACCGGTTGCGGAAACGCGATGGTTTCGCAGATAAGCGTGGGGGGTGTACCGGTTACTGAAGTGGATGCGGACACGCTGGAGTCGAAACTCGTTCCCGGGCTCTACCTGGTGGGTGAGACCCTGGATGCGGTTGGTCCCTGCGGCGGCTTCAACCTGCACTTTGCCTTCGCCACCGGCGCCAAAGCCGGATGGGCGCTGGCCTCTCAATAACACAAAAGCAACTCATACATCATCATTAAAACACGGCGTGTCCGTGTTATGGACGTGTTCTCTAATGTAGAGTCCCTTCTGTGAACAAATGAGGTTAAGATAGTTGAAGGACTAATATCTTTTATTAATGGAATCTGGCGCAAGACCACATTTAAGATGAATTAACGTAAGGAGTTGGTTCAATGGATCGAAAATCTTGTAAGTGCCAAGGCTATCAACCCTGTTACCGCAATCAAGATCAAAATATATATCAACCCTTTCTTGATAACTTCTCCCTCACGTTTACTGATACCGACAGAGCTACAGCCCACGATGATTTTTGCCGGGGAAATCACGCTTCCCAATGAACCACCAACCGTCTGAGCCGCCAAAATGATTCCTGCACTCAATCCCATCAATGTTGCGGTGTCTTTCTGCATCATGCCAAAAAGGACGTTTGAATTATTGTTTGAGCCGGTCAAGATGGCGCCCAAACCTCCGATGAAGGGAGAGACGAATGGATAGATACTGCTGCTAATACTTTTCGTGATACCAACAGATAGCATGTAGGTCATACCACTTTGAGTCATTATTGTTGCCATTGCCACCATCGCCAATATGGCTAATGAGGAATTTGCTGCTGACTTATACATTTTTCCCAGGAGAGGCTTGATACTGTTGACTTTCAAGAAACCTTTCCTGCAATAAAACCAGAATGCAAGAAGACATGAAACCAATAAAACCATCCCTGGATGATTGAAGACACGCATCGAGCGGTTTGTTTCAGCTGCGGTAAGCCAACCTTGAGAAGTAGTCATTTCTGGAAAGGAAAATTTAAGACTGGTAAGTTTAAAAAATGGAAGGTTTGAAGGGAGAAGTAAGACTATTAAACTAAGAACGATTAAAACTACATAAGCAAAAGCATATGGCCAAAAATCCTTGGGTTGTTCCTGACTTGCTGGCAATTCTTTTGTGCCTGAAACCAAAATTTTACGTTTGATACGAAAGTAGAAATAGCTTGCAATTAACCCCGCGATGATAGAAAGAATAATCGTCAGATTCCAGGGACCATAGACAGAAACTATAAAATGTATACTTGCTACAACAAGTCCTGTAATCACTACAAATAGCCAGGATTCCTTAAGCGATTGTTTTCCGTTTGTAAGGTACGCAACCATTAATCCGCAGAGGATAGATGCGACGCCGATCATAATCCCTACATAGAAGGTTATGTCAGCACTAGCTACCCCTGTAACCGTGAGAAGAGACTGAAAACCTGAACCAAGCGAACCGTAATTTACAGACCAGGAACTCCCAATCGAAGCCATGACTACAGCCATAATCGGAGAATAACCCAAACTGACAAGAATTGGGGCACAGATGGCCACGGGCACTCCGTATCCCGCCATGCCCTGTAAGAAAGAAGTCATTAGCCAACCGACGAGTAAAGTTTGCAGGACTTTTTCTTGAGTTAAAGAGACGATTCCTTCCGTAATTTTGACTAATGCGCCAGCCGCATTAGCTATTTGGTAAAGTAATAGTGCCGGCCAAATGATCAGAAGGATATCCATACTGACCAGGATAGATTTCAGGATACTCATAAAGACAAGTTTTAAGTCGGTCCCAAAGAAAAACAAGCTTATTAAAATAGTGAGGCCTAAAGCAAAGAAGCCAGCTTTGGTTCCGCTCAATTTGAAAACGAGCATTAAAAGCATGACAGCCAGTATGGGGATAAAAGCAAGAGTCCATTTAGCAAGTGTGAGGTTCAAATTGCACATCCAAAGAATATAATATGAGCTCGATTAGCGGGAAATATCAGCGAACTTACGTATAATACTATGAATACACAGATACGAATGAACGAATATGATCGCATTCTAAATACTGGCTAAAATCATGAATAAATATATAAACAGGTCTTAGTTGACCAACAAAGATCTTCTTTGGGTGACCTTGATCGACCAACCTACCTTTGCGAGGAAAATATGATATTTAAAGAGCAGCGACAGGCGATGATACTCGACATATTAGAGAAGGATACAGTTGGCGATGTAAACGGTCTGTCAAAATATTTCAATGTTTCAGTTGTAACAATCCGACGCGATTTGAATGAACTAAATCGAGCTGGTTTAGTAGAAAGGACGCACGGCGGGGCATGTACAACCGAAATGTTAAAACCCATCGACCTTTCGACATTTCAAGTGAAATCTAATCTGCAAAAAGAAGAGAAGAAGAGAATTGGGAAGTATGCAGCGTCATTGGTAAAACCAGGAAATACGATCTATCTGGGTGGGGGAACAACTACCTACTGGGTGGCAAAAAACCTTTATGCTGTCACTCCGATTACTGTAGTCACTAACTCACTACCTTTGGCAAACCTAATGGCACAAGTGGAATCTATCAATCTTATTGTTGTTGGCGGAAGCCTAAAACGGCGCGAGTACACTTTTGTTGGAAAGTTGGCGGAAACAACCCTCAGCAATATTCATTTTGACTTGGTCATTACCGGTATGAGCGGGATTCATCCTGAGAACGGACTAACAAGCAATTACCCAGCTGAACTGATGAGCGATAGAATTTTCCTTTCGATTAGTGATGAAACAATCATTGTTGCAGATCACACGAAATTTGGAAGGGTGGCAACATACAAAACCGCAGAAATCACCTCAGTTAAAACGATCATAACTGACAAAAAAGCTCCAAAAAATATAGTAGATTCCATACAAAAAAAGGGAATTACCGTTATTAAGGTTTAGATAAAAAGAGGCCTCAGCCTCTTGGGTTTTAATTCCCTTGCCTAAAAGACTTAACTTTATCCATAAACTCTTTCACGCGAACTTGATCAACATGGTTTTCGAACTTCCCATCAATCTTGAAAGTGGTTCCAACCACGGCTCCGTCCGCATATTCAAATTGCTTTTCCACGTTGTTTAACCGAATACCAGTGTTAGCAAAAACGACTGTATTTGGAACGGTTTCCTTGACCAACTTAAGAGTAGAAGCGTCAGTTTCAACACCTGCAGTCAACCCGGAGACACAGAGCGCATCCGGTCTATGGTTAAACACGGTCGATTTTGCTATCTGGGCAATGTCACGATGCTGTAAATAGACCGCGGCTTCCGGGACGATGTTATAGAGCAGCTTTACATTACCCGCCCCAATTTGCATTTGATGCCGCACGGCTGCCCCTGCGTTGGTATTCCACAATCCAAAATCGGAGGCATAGACGCCAGAGAAAATCTCACGTACAAATTCAGCCCCTGTTGCCACTGCAAGGTCAAGAGATTTAAACGGGTCCCAAAGTACATTGACGCCAAACGGAATACGGATTTCGCTCTTTAGTTCGCCAATGATCCGCGCCATGGCTGCAACTGTTACAGTTTCAACCTGTGTCAGATATGGCAAACTGAACTCATTTGAGAACATTACAGCATCAACTCCGCCGTTCTGGAGTGCTAAAAAGTCTTTTCTTGCATTTTCGATTACCTTTTCCATGCCTCCGTCTTTATCAAAGTGAGGGTCTCCAGGTAAAGCGTCCAGGTGACACATCGCGATAATCGCTTTTTTTGTTCCAAATACTTCCTCTATCCAAAGTTTAGTCATTGCTAGTTCCTTTAGGTTTACTTATCTCTCAGCATCAGATATGCGATGCATTATGGGATTTGTACTCGTATAAAGATCTCGATAGATTGTGTAATTAAAATCGTAAACGTCCCGATTATTATTATTTGGCTTGATTACTTCCTTTATTTTTACCCACTTGGAAATGTCCGCGTACTCCCTGCACATGCCGACCCCGAGACCCGCCAGGAAGGCATCACCGTAGGACGCTCCAATTTGCTGCTCTGGGATGTGAAGTTCGATTGAAGCGATATCGCTCACAATTTGCATCCAAGAGGAGTTTTTTGTGCCGCCACCGACTGCTAATATTCTTTTGGGAATTACTCCCTCAGCCTTCATTTCTTCAAGGTTGTGCCGGATGCCAAAAGCTACCGATTCCAGGATTGAGCGGTAGACATCTTCGCGCGTGTGCTTGAGGCTTAGGCCAAAGAGCAAACCTTTTGCTTTTGGGTCCTGGATGGGGGTTCTCTCACCCTCGAAATACGGAAGCATCACTAGACCATTGGAGCCGGGGGAGGAATTTTGTGACAACTCAGCCAGCAAGTTGTAAGGGTCTCTGCCTGTTTTTAAGGAGGCTTCCCTTTCAGGTTGTCCAAACTGATTCAGAAACCAGCGGGTAAGGCTGCCGGACGTGGCCATGCCTCCCAGGAAAGCATAAGTGCCAGGACCAAGGAAGTTGGATGCCCAGAACTTTTTGGGATTAATCAATTCTTTCGTTTTGACCACAAAGAAGTTGCTGCTTCCAAACATGATCAACATATCATCAAAATTGCCTAAACCAGCACTTAATGCTTCAGCAGAGGCATCGGTTGTACCCGCTACCACTGGCGTGCCAGCCGGTATGCCAGTCTCCATTGAGGCTGCAGCTGTGACCTGCCCGACGACCTCATGCGACCAGAACATGTCAGCCAGCTTGTTCACTTCAGTGATATAAGGTTCCAATTCGGGGATGTATTTGGTCGTCTTGGAGTCAATGATGGGAGAATAACCTCCGGCACTATAGATGTCGATGGCTGCTTTTCCAGTCAATTTGTAGACAAGGTAAGACTGGCTCGTCAAGAACCAACGGGCCTTCGCATAGATCTCAGGTTCATTGCGGCGGATCCAAAGTACTTTGGGTCCGGCAGCTTGAGATGATAGCTCGGGGATAGGATGTTGATAATTTGAAATCGACATTAGTGTGTTCTGAAGGTATTCCACTTCTTTCAATGCCCTGGAATCAATTCCATATAGAATTCCAGGGCGGAGGGGTTTTCCATTATCGTCAATTGGCAACACGCATGGACCGATCCCGCTTGTGCCGACACCCGCAATTTCCTCAGGTGCAACTTTCGTCTTCTCAAGCAAATCCCGAACGATGAAAACAAAATCATGCCACCAAATCCCATCCGCATCGTGTTCAAAATGGCCAGGTTTTGGTGAGCTTAATTCATGAGCAATGACGCTGGAACCTACAAGGGTTCCAGCGGAATTGACAAGAACGCCCTTTGAGGAGTACGTTCCGATGTCTACACCAAGTAATAATTTCCTCGTCATCTCTTCATTTACTCCCGGATCAGAACAGAACTTTGCCGTCCTGATAAATCACCTGGCCATCAAGGGAAATTGTGGCATTATGTTTCATGTCCTTGATGATATCCCAATGAATTGCAGATTTGTTCGTACCACCGGTTTTTGGGTATGCCCGGCCTAAGGCAATATGCATCGTTCCACCAATTTTTTCGTCAATGAGGATGTCATTGCAGAAATGCGTGACTTGGTCATTGGTTCCAATCGCAAACTCACCGATTTTACTGGAACCCGGATCAGTGGCAAGAACGGTTTGGAGGAAATCCTGATTACTGGTAGAAGTTGCTTTAACTAAGTCCCCATTCTCCCATTCCAGATAAATATTATCGACCAGTCGACCGCCCAAAACGCCTGGGTAGTTGAAACTTATATGTCCATTTACGCTGGTTTCAACCGGGGAGGTAGCAATCTCGCCATCAGGCATGTTGCTATTACCGTTGGCGACTGACCAGGTTCGACCCTCTACTGAAAAACTTAGGTCTGTACCGTCTGCGACGACCCTGACTTTTTTTCCCATATTCAGCTTATCGGCCCATTGCTGCCAGAGTTCGCTGACGTTTTTCCAATCCAGCAGACAGGCATTAAACCACATATCGGTGATTGTCTGCTCGTCCACTTTGGCTTGTTCAGCAAGAGCAGCATTTGGGATGCGTAAAATACACCAACGGGTTTTTTCCCATCTGGCCGTAGAAATTATTCCCATACTCGTCCGGAGCATTGCTAACTTATCAGCTGGGACATCCCAGTTGACATTAAGATTATGAGCCCCTCGAAGTCCGAAGTAGACATCTGCCCACTCCATACCATACGCCTCGATTTCTGGTTCCCAGAGGATCTGGTCATTCGTTCCATGCTTCAAGACCAGCCGGTTTAATTCCTCAGAGAGGAATTGCACTTGGGGAAATCCACCCGCCTTAATGACGCTTTCGTAAATTGCATACATAAGATCGTAGGATTCCAGTTCAATCATGGCAATCATCACCTTTTCGCCTGGTTGAACTTTCATTGAATAATTGACTAACAAATCACCTAATTCTTGCCAACGTTTGTCCATAGTTCAAAATCTCCTTTGCAGAGTAAGATTACGCCTTGTTTAGAAATTATTCCTGGTTTGAGCTTTTACGTCTCCTCGTAAAGTAATTGATAATGAAAATAATCAACATCAATATACCCCACGAGAAATCTTTGAAGAAGGTACTACCGCGGACACCTTGCAGAAGCATTTGGAACCCCGTTGATAGAACCTGCAAAATTAACATGGCAATGTATAAATTGAACACGTTACCAAAGCCGCCCTGGATACCCGCAAGAACCGTTATTAGAATAGTCAACAGCACGTAAGTTGTCATGCCATATTCATAGGCTGCGGACATTGTGCGACTCATGATGATGATTCCTGCGATGGATGCCAGAACGCCGCTCAGCATATAAGTTCGCATAATCACGGCCTTATTGTTGATCCCTGAGAACTCAGAGGCGGTTTCATTAGTCCCAATCATTTGCATTTTGAAACCATGAGTCGTATTCCGAAGCAAAATAGCTACCAGAATTGTCAGGGCCGTAAATAATATGAACGGTAATGGAATTCCCAAGATGGTTTTTCCTGCTACCACTTCGTACTGGGTTGGGAATCCAGTAATCGTCCTTCCTTTGGTTAATCCAGCGGAAAGACCCGTGAACAAGGACATTGTTGCCAAAGTTGCGAGAATTGGAGGGATCTTAATATATCCGACCAGTAGACCGTTAATGACGCCAGTCAGTAAACCGACCGATAATGGAATCAGCAAACCGATTATGAGTGAAATAGTGGATGGGTTTGCAGGAGCATTTATCTGAGTGAAGATAGGTGTCGTTCCAGGGCTGGTTACCGGCGGATAGATGCGGAAAAGGAAATAACCTGCCAATACAACCCCCAGATTTGCAGTTGCATTGATGGAAAGATTGATGCCTCCCACCAGGATGGTGACCATCATAGCCAATGCCAGGATTCCAATTTCCGCCAGTTGTACACCCATCGACGCAACGGATCTATATTTCAGAAAACCCTTATCTCCATTGACAAACGAGAAGAACAAGATAGCGACGACAAGGATAATCAGCAATAACCTGGTCTGGCCTTCAATCCTCAAAGTTTTTTTCTTAGATTTAGTTGTAACAGTCGTTTCACTCATCACTCATCAACTCCCACTGACTTCGCTTTTAACGGCAAGTCCTAGCCTTGCTGCTCTTTTTTGTCTTAATGCCGGCAATGCAGTGAAGATGATTAGCACTAAGCCGATAAAAAACTTTTGCCATTCAGCAGGAATCTGTGTGAGCACCAAAGAACGATTGATTATTTGTGTCAATAAGACACCCAAAACCGTACCAATTACGGTTCCTCGTCCGCCTTTTAATGCCGCACCACCAATAATGACCGCTGCAAGCACATCAAGGTTCTGACCGATGAAAAGCGTAGGATTAAAATTTCTGCTAAATGCGCTCTGCAATACGCCAGCGAAGGCAGAAAGGATTCCCATGATTACAAAAACAACAATCGTGACCTTGTTATGATTGATTCCCGTGCGAATGGCGACGTCTTTGTTTCCCCCTATTGCGTAGATATTTCTGCCCAGCATTGTGTACTTCAACATAAGATGCATGAGCACACCAATTACGACTACGAATATGATGGAAACGTGCAGACCCGTGTCACCTGTCACTGGATCAGTTACTTTCGCGAGATAGTTGGCGTAATACCCAACCAAACCTTTCGGAATACTAAAGTTGGAGGTTGCACCAATGAAAAATAGAGTGAACCCATACCACATCGTTTGGGTAGCCAGGGAAACATCAAAAACTGGAAGTCTGAATTTAGTGATGATCAGACCATTCAATAACCCTGCCAAACCGCCGATTATGCAGGCGATGACAAAATAGAGCAGAATTCCTCCTGTGTACCCTCTCGCAATTAGGAACATATGAGTAGCATAAGCCGACATAGCCGCGATTGCGATAAATGAAATGTCGATGCCACCCAAAATTACTACCGGTAGGAGCGCAAACGCCAGGATGATATAGACATTTGAGGCGCGGATCAAATCAAAGAGTGTGGAAATCGAGAAAAACTTTGGATTAATTAATCCGACCACGGTGCTTAATACGATGATGATGATCAAAATGAGAAATTCATTTGTCTGAGTGAATTTTTTAAGCATGTCCTAACCCTCCTGTCCTACCCTAACCGGGTCAGTGTCTGCAATTAATTGTCTGTTCAATTCTTCCTCATCCACTTTTTCCCTTAGGTAATCTCCAACAATTCTGCCCTTGCGCATCATCAGGATGCGGTTACAGGTATGCATCAGTTCGGGAATATCATCCGACATGAGGATGACCCCCATGCCGGTTGAAGCAAGCTCCCGGATAAGATCATGAATTTCTGTCTTTGAACCAACATCCACCCCAACTGTCGGGCTATTCAGAATAAGCACTTTTGGATTGAAAGCCAACCACTTTGCAAGTACCAGCCTTTGTTGATTTCCACCCGACAGGCTTGAAGCAGGTAGTTCATCGGAAGGTGTTTTTACCTTTAACCTGCGAATCCATTCTGCAGAGAGCTCGGATTTTTTCTTGCCATCAATAAAGTTGAATTTGTTTTTCAAGGAATCGATAATTTTTGCAGAGATGTTGTTATTGATTGACTGGGGGAGAAATAACCCTTCCTTTAGTCTATCTTCCGGGACGAACCCGATACCATTCGAAGTTGCATCAAAGATACTCTTGATCTTAATTTTCTTCTTTTCAAGGATAATTGTTCCTGAATCTGCGGGATGTTGACCAAATAGGGCTAAAGCTAATTCAGTCCTGCCTGAACCAAGCAAACCAGTGACTCCCAATACCTCATTGCGATGCAGTTGAAAGGAAACATCGGTAAAAGCATTGGCTCTAGTGAAGCCCTCTACGCTCAAGACAATTTCTTCAAGCTTGGGTTCACTGTATTTTAAATTTGAAATGTCGATTGAATGCCCGGTCATATGATATTCAATCGTTTTGATGTCCAAGTCCTTGGAGGGTAAGTCCACAACCTTTTGGCCATTTCTGAAAATAATGGTCCGTTGGCCTATTTCTCTGATTTCCGCGAGTTTGTGACTCACAAAAATAGTGGAAATCCCTTGCGCGTTCACGTCATTAATAACTTTAAAGAGTTGTTTTACTTCTTTCCGCGTTAACGTAGTAGTTGGTTCATCCATGATGATCAACTTGGCATCAGCCAATAATGCCTTGGCAATGGCTATGATTTGGCGATCTGCCGCGGAGAGATCGCCAACAAGTGCATCCAATGGGATGTGGACTTTTACTTTATTCAGTCCTTCCTGAGCAAGCGATTTGATGTGCTTCCAATCCACAAACCTAGTATTGGAAATGACTAAGTTGTTAATTGCGATATTTTCAGCGACTGATAAATTTGGGAAAGAGGAAAAATCCTGGTAGATGACTTGAATACCTTCATTTAGAGATTCAATCGGTGAAATCTTCGTATATTGTTTATTGTTAATAAAGAGGGAACCGCTATCGGGAGAGTAGATACCAGAGATAATCTTGATCATCGTGGACTTGCCAGATCCATTCTCACCGACGAGAGTGACACACTCACCCTTATTTACTGTAAATGAGACGTCATCTAAGGCTACAACCCCCCCAAATCGTTTTGTGATATTTTCAACTCTTAATAAGATTTCATCCATGGGACTTCCAAATCTTTGTTTTGTGGCAAATATGGAAGGAGCAGTAATAACAATTACTGCTCCTTGAAACAGAAGCTAATTAGAAGTCGTAATTACTCATGTTTTCTGCAGTAATCTTAATCCATGCATTTCCGTAAATGACTGGAGCACCATTGGGTCCGGTTTTCAGGACGATCTTCTCGAAACCAGGTACACCAAGATCCATACCGTCTACGATTTTCTCTCCCTTTGCCAGCTTCTCGAGCACAACGTTGCAGGCATATCCCGCATCCGCAGGATCCCAACCCATGGCCAGGTCAACAGCACCGGTCTTGAGGAGTTCGCCTGCATAGGAGGTGATGGATGTACCGACGACTGCGATTTTATCGTTCAATCCGGCTTCTTCAATAGCACGGCCAGCGGAAACGACGTCGCCAGCGGCAGAGCCAGTGACACCCTTAATATCGGGGTAGGTCTTCAAGAGATCTTTGAACATGTTATATGCAAGTTCCTGATCCTCTTTAGTTTCGAATTTGCCAACAAGTTCCATATCAGGATAATTCGCTTTTTGATAGGCAAGTGCGCAATCCGTCCATTGGTTATGAGTTGCATTGGTCAGGGAACCAACAAATTGAGCATATTGACCCTTACCGCCCATCCGAGTGGCAAGTTCTTTCATCATCTCTTCGCCGTAAGCGCAGTTATCGAAAGCTTCCACATCGTAGTTAATGGTGCCTGCTTTGGCTGTTGCGGCTTCATGGGTGACGACGAAAATGCCGGCGTCCATGGCTTTCTTCTGGGCAGGTTCATTCTCGGGGACGCCGTAAGGCACGTTACAAATGCCATTCACGCCCTGAGCGATCAAACTTTCAATGATCTGGACCTGGGCAGCGGAATCGGCCTGTGATGGTCCTTGCATGAAAGCTTCATTTCCAGAATCTTTAGAATACTGGAGGACGCCTTTTTCCATTCTTAAGAACCAGTTAAAGGCAATGGATTTGACCACGGTGCCAAATACAAGCTTCTTGGCGGCGGGCGCAGTTGGTTCAACTTTGGCTTCAGTTGCTTTGGCCGGTTCTTGAGCTTGTGGAGCGGCGGTTGGTGCCGGAGCTGCACAGGCAGCTAACAGCATTGAGAGGACCAAAATAACGATCAAAGGTAGACTAAACTTTTTCATGATACTCCTTCTATTTTTTTAGAAATGTGTGAATTGGTGAGACTAATAAAAAGTATTTGGTCAGCTCCTTTCGTTAGTGAGAGTCATTTTCCGCAATTAACAACAGTATTAGCGGTTCTGAGCGTTAATGGAATACTAACGTTATATTATCAGAATTGGAACGCAAAGGGATGACCGATCATGACCGTTTATCCATCCCCCTCCCCAAATAACCGTGAAATTAAATATATCTTTTAAGCGAATCGTTAAATTCTGTAAACAAACGCAATCGCCGCATTGGTCACACCAATCACAAGAAGCGCGCTCTTGCGACCTCTGGCAAAACCGATAATCACAGCACATTCCAATCAACGCAGAGTCGCCCAATGGCTATTCCTTGTAGAACAACAGGCGCTGTTGCTTATAGACTACCAGAAACGGTACAGCAAAAGGGAACTATCAATTTTTTTGAATCTGATGCAGGCCGTCTAAATCGTACTGCGACGCATTAATTGCGAGTTGATGGCCACAATAATCGTGCTGAGGGACATCAACACCGCCCCAGCGGCGGGGGAGAGCAGAATCTTGAACGGCGCCAAAACGCCAGCTGCCAGAGGGAGGGCAATCACGTTATAGCCGACGGCCCAGATTAAGTTTTGAATCATCTTGCGATAGCTTAATTTGCTTAATCTCAATGACTTCACGACATCCAGCGGGTTGCTCTTAACCAAAATAATCCCGGATGATTCCACCGCCACGTCCGTGCCGCTGCCAATGGCAATGCCAACATCCGCGCGTGTCAGCGCTGGCGCATCGTTGATGCCATC
>Ga0209429_10000065_pt1 | contig 69612 bp, 60 predicted proteins | sample BarGraNGADG00212_3_FD_184493 | JGI IMG/M metagenome (GOLD analysis project Ga0209429, IMG submission 184493) | Arctic peat soil microbial communities from Barrow, Alaska - Barrow Graham LP Ref core NGADG0004-212 (SPAdes) (version 2) | ecosystem: Environmental > Terrestrial > Soil > Wetlands >... | reverse complement strand
TTCTCGAAGTTGAGTGAAGAAGGCGCAGTCGAAGCCTGCGACGACTGAGGGAGACGATGAGAAGGCGGAAAAGACCCGCCGCATCAAAGCATTAATGATTGAAACTGGTATGAGGAGATATCCACAATTCATCATTTCTTGTGGATAGAGGTAAGAAAAGGGCAAAATAGTGCAGAAACCTGGGTGTTTTTGCGGTATGAACTTGTTGGCACAAAAATCTGCCTAAATAAAAACAGGAGGGCTTCCGCATGGAGATATCATACCACCCAAACATACCGGATGCAGAGAGAAATTCTCAGATATTCCAGGCGAATTATTCGGAAAAGTGCTTGCAATCTCCATCTAAATGTGGTAAATTATGGTCGGTATCATACCATACCAAGAACTGTCGGGTTGCTACAATAAGGTAACAAACCGAAGAGCTCTGACGCCCCGCAAGGGGCGTCATCTCTTTTTGGCCTTTTGACAAAGAAGTAAATATAGCCTATATTACACTCTTGAATACCCACATTGACGATATTGGGGGAAATGCATAGTGGACACGAGCTATCTGCAGGACATTCGTTACGGGTTTGGACTGGACATCGGCATCGCATCAATAGGCTGGGCCATTGTCGCGCTCAATGAGATTGACGAGCCCTGCGGAATCGTTGATATGGGCGTGCGTATTTTTGAAGCGGCGGAACATCCAAAGAATGGTGCTTCGCTGGCACTGCCCCGACGCATGGCCCGCAGCGCGCGCAGGCGCATCCGCCGCAAAGCGCACCGCAAAGACCGTATCCGCAGTCTGCTGGTGAAAGAAGGGCTGCTAACGCAAAAACAGCTGGACGGCCTGTTTGAATCAAAGCAGCTGGAAGACATTTATGTGTTGCGAGCCCGCGGTCTGGATATGCCCCTGTCAAACGAGGAGTTTGCACGCATCCTGATCCACCTGAGCCAGCGGCGCGGGTTCAAATCCAACCGCAAGGGCGAAGACAAAGACGAGGAAAACGACAAGCTGCTCAGCGCCGTGGACGGCAACCGTCAACGCATGGCGGAAGGCCGCTGGCGCAGCGTAGGCGAAATGTTTGCCAGGGATCCTTTCTTTGAACAGCACAAGCGCAACAAGAGCGGCCAGTACCTGTCCACCGTGCATCGCGATATGGTCACAGAGGAAACGCGGCTGTTGTTCGTTCAGCAGCGCGCCTTTGCCCAGCCCTTCGCCACGATCAAGTTGGAGAACAACTACCTTGACATCCTGCTGAGCCAGCGCTCCTTTGATGATGGCCCGGGCGGCGACAGCCCCTACGGCGGCAACCAGGTGGAGAGGATGCGCGGGACCTGTCTGTTTGAAACACAAGAGAAAAGGGCCGCGAAGGCATCCCACTCCTTTGAGCTCTTCCGCTTCTGGGAAAAGCTCAATCACCTGCGGATCCAAACGGCATCAAACAGCCACCCGCTGAGCATAGCTGAGAGTGAGCTGATCCTGCAGGAGGCTCTGAAGCGGGATCTAACCTATCATCAGCTGCGCTCCCTGCTGAAGCTGAACGATACGGAGCGCTTCAATGACCTGAGTTATGTAACACCTCGCGTCAAAACTGCGGATACCGCCGCTCCAGACCGAGTTGGGCTGAATAAGCTGATAGAAAAGAAAGCCTTTGCCCAATTCAAAGCATGGCATCTGCTTCGCAAGGCCCTGGACAAGGTGATTGAAGGGCGTATCCTGACCATAGACGCAGATACGCTGGATGCGATCGGGGACATCCTCAGCTGCTACAAGCAGGCTGAAACTGTACAGGAAAAGTTGAAACTGCTGCCACTATCCCCTGAGGATATAGACACCCTCATGGGCGTGCCTTCATTCAGCGGCTTCGGACACCTTTCCTGCCTGGCCTGCCGCAAGCTGCTGCCTTTTCTGCAACAGGGATACAATTATGACGCCGCCTGCACGGCCGCTGGCTATGACTTTCGCGGGCATGAGTACAAACCGCAGCTGACCCTGCCGGGCGAGACGAAAGACATGGAGGGCATCACCAGCCCTGTCGTGCGCCGGGCTGTGGCGCAGACTATCAAGGTAGTCAACGCAATCGTGCGTCAAATGGGCCACAGCCACGTTTTTATCAAGGTGGAGTTGGCACGGGAGATGGCCAAGGACTTTCAGGAGCGCAGGGAAATGGAAGAGAGCATGCAGGAAAACGCTACGCGCAACGAACAGATCATGCGGCGCCTGCGCGATGAGTTTCATGTGATCAGCCCCACCGGCCTTGATCTGGTCAAGCTCAAGCTCTATGAAGAACAGCAAGGCAAGTGCGCCTATACGCTTGAACCTTTTGATATCGGCAGTTTGTTTGCCAAGGGGTACGCGGAGATCGATCACATCATCCCCTACAGCCTGTGTTTTGATGACAGCTACAATAACAAGGCGCTGGTGACTGCCAAGGCGAACCGTGACAAGGGTAACCGCCTGCCGCTGCAGTACCTTCAGGGCGAGGCACGGGAGCGTTTCATTGTCTACACGCAAACCGCGCCCTATCGCGGAGGCAAGCGGCGCAACCTGCTCAAGCAATCGATCTCTGAGGAAGATCTCAGCCAATTCAAGGAGCGCAACCTGCAGGACACCAAACACATGTCGCGCTTCATTTACAATTACCTCACGGACTATATGCTGTTTGACCCCTTTGTTTCAAAGAAGAACAAGCATGTCACGGCCGTGAACGGTGGCATCACGGCCCACCTGCGCAAGCGCTGGGGTTTGTCAAAGAACAGGGCGGAGGGGGATACCCACCATGCGCAGGACGCTGTGGTGATTGCCTGTACGACCGATGGTATGATCGCCAACATCAGCCGCTACTACCAGCATGAGGAAACGGCCTATGAGCTCAATGACAGGGGCGACTATAGCGTGCACATGACTACCGGGGAGATCTTCCCCCTGCCCTGGCCCTCTTTCCGCGATGATGTGCAGCTGCGTATGCAGGCAATAAACCCCGCCGAACGGCTGATGGATCTGCAGGGGCGGGGACGCCTGCCAAGCTACGATATCCTGCCGCCGCAGACGTTGCCAGCCGCGCGCCCACTGTTTGTGTCCCGCATGCCTCGGCGCAAGGTAAGCGGCCCTGCCCACAAGGACACGGTCAAGGGCCCCATTGAGGGGGAAAGCAAGCTGGTGGTGAAGCGTGTGGCCTTGGAAACCTTGAAACTGAAGGACGGTGAAATAGAAGACTACTACCGGTCGGATGATGATCCAGCACTCTACCAAGTGCTGCGGGATAGGCTGCAGGCACATGGCGGGAATGCGAAGAAAGCCTTTTCCACACCAATCTACAAACCGGGCAGCGATGCCCCTGTACGCAAGGTCAAGGTTGTAGATACCGTGACCCTCAGTGTGCCGGTCCATGGCGGCAGGGGACTGGCGGACAACGACAGCATGGTGCGCATTGATGTTTTCCATATCGCGGGCGATGGTTACTATCTGGTGCCCGTTTATGTGGCGGACACCGTCAAGGCTGAGCTGCCCAATCGCGCCTGTGTAGCACATAAAGCCTATGACGAATGGAAAGAGATGCAGGAAGAGGATTTCGTTTTCTCACTCTACCCAAATGATTTGATACTTATCAAGGATAAGAAGCCCATCCAACTTAAATGTAATAATAAGGATAGCAAACTGGATGCTGAACGCACTACGAGGGCAGATGAATTGCTTTACTATCGTGGCTGTGATATCGCATCTGCAGGTGTTAACGGTTGCAGCCACGATAATGCCTATTATTACCGCACAGGTCTGAAACTTTTACACAGCATTGAGAAGTATCAGGTGGACATGCTTGGCAATGTGTATAAGGTAAACAAGGAACACAGAATGCCCTTCAGGTGAGGAGGTGGTTCCATGGCCTGGCGCTGCGTGATGGTCCAGAAACCGGCGCGCCTCAGCATCCAGCAGCAACAATTGCTAATCTGCACAGATACAGAGCATCGCATCCCGCTGGAGGATCTCAATACCCTGCTGGTGGAAAGCGCGCAGACCCAGGTAACGGCAGCGGCACTCTCCGCTTTGGCGATGGCAGGGGCGGCCCTACTGGTCTGTGATGAAAGGCACCTGCCCTGCGGTGTTCTGCTGCCTTACGCGCAGCACAGCCGCCACATGGCGGTCGCTAAAACACAGCTTGCCGCCAGCCAGCCACGCAAGAACCGCCTGTGGCAGCAGATCGTCAAGAGCAAGATAGCTAATCAAGCCCGCTGTCTGCGGCTGATGCATCTGGAAGAAGCAGCGCTCAAGCTGGACGATTATGCCCGCGCTGTGCAATCAGGTGACAAGGGCAATGCAGAGGCCGCTGCAGCGGCGCTCTACTTCCGGGCTCTGTTTGGTGCTCACTTCTTTCGAGGGCAGGAGAACGGAACCAATGCAGCGCTCAACTATGGGTACGCCCTGCTGCGCGGGGTGGTCGCGCGGACGCTTGCGGTCTATGGTTTCCTCACGTGTTTGGGATTGCATCACATGAGCGAGTTGAATGCATTTAATCTGACCGATGATATCATGGAACCCCTGCGCCCATTGGTGGACTTGCACGTGGTACAGCATGTGTCCGAGGACGTGGTGTTGACAAGCCGAGAAAAGAGAGACTTGTTCTCCTTGCTTACGATGGAAATGCTATCCGGCGGTCAACGACATGCGCTGCCTCTGGCAGTTGAACGCTGCGTGCAGAGCTTAGTAAGATCCCTTCAATTGAGCGTGCAGCCCTCGCTAATGCTGCCCGGGTTGCTGCCTCTCAGCCAGCACTCTTATGAGTAGATTTATGCGCTTGATTATAATGTTTGACTTGCCTGTCGGAACGGCCAATCAGCGTAGAACAGCAACGCAGTTCCGAAACTTCCTTGTGAAGGATAGCTATACGATGATGCAGTTTTCAATTTACGTGCGTATCTGCAACGGAGTTGAAGCTATTGATAAGCACCGTATGAGGGTCCAGCAAGCTGTACCAGATAATGGTTCTGTGCGCATGCTGGCGGTGACGGAACGTCAGTACGCCACAATGGAGATTCTAACTGGCGACTATATCTCCGCTGATCAATCGGCAGCGGATTCGCAACTCTGCTTTTTCTGATTAACGCCCACCTTTTATCGTCATACACCGTCCCATTTTTTCAATGCAAAACCCCGCCTAATCGCAATAATTTGACGGGGCTTTGTGTTGTCCATCATACCATACCAAGAACTGTAAGGGAACTACAACATAGACACCATGCCGTGCCAGAGGAACAGGATCATACCATACCAAGAACTGTAAGGGAACTACAACATAGTCAGGTGTACCTGGATCAGCTACGCCATCATACCATACCAAGAACTGTAAGGGAACTACAACATCTTCACTGTCATAGTTGATCTGGTGCATACCATACCAAGAACTGTAAGGGAACTACAACTCAGAAGCAAGCTCAGTCCATGCGCCCGAAATCATACCATACCAAGAACTGTAAGGGAACTACAACGTTCATGTTGACCACCCTCGCAAGCGTCTGATCATACCATACCAAGAACTGTAAGGGAACTACAACCCCAGAGTAACCATTGATGAGCCCCCCCTATCATACCATACCAAGAACTGTAAGGGAACTACAACATCTCGGACGCGTCGGCGATAACCTCATCCATCATACCATACCAAGAACTGTAAGGGAACTACAACCGGGTCTGCGTTCTCGTCTTGTTCCACCCAATCATACCATACCAAGAACTGTAAGGGAACTACAACATCAGCGCTGTAGTCCGGCGTACCAGGATAATCATACCATACCAAGAACGGTAAGGGAACTACAACGTGGACGACGGGGAAGATGCAGGACGACAGATCATACCATACCAAGAACTGTAAGGGAACTACAACGCAAAACAATCTTGCTATGTCGCAAATCAGATCATACCATACCAAGAACTGTAAGGGAACTACAACGCGTGTCGCATTTGAGAGGCGGGCAGCGCGATCATACCATTCCAAGAACCATAAGGGAAGCAACCCGAAGACACGAAGAAGTTTGTGGAAAACGCACTGCGCGATGGAACCATGAAGACCACTGGCACCGGCGTTGAGAAGATCATGCCTCCTATGCCGCGCTTCGGCGGCGGTAACAGGGCAGAAAAGAAACAGGGCATCATTGAGAAGCTACAGAAGTTCTTCGAAAAGTATTTTGGGTTAGCGTAAAGCTTAACTATTTTTTGCTTGTTTTGTTTTGAGCGTCCTGTACTTCTTGTTTCAAAGCCTCGCGATGCTCTTTCTGTGCTGCAAACGATAATCCGTACGTAATACGATCTTTACTATTACGTATCGCAGCCCTATTTACATGATGCAGAACCCATCTACCTCCCGCAAAGGAAACGGTAAACTGGGTGCTTTGCGCGTTTCGTTTTGCCAGAATATCAGATGCATTGCAGTCACATACGAATGAAGAACCCTCCAGACTGCCCTGAGAAATCTTGGCAAACTGCTTCCTAAGCTCATCGATGATATCAAAGACATTATCTGCGGAAATTGTAGCAAAGTTGGCAGCCTTCTGAACGCTGCCAATAGTTGATTGGATAAGCGCCCTGTTCTCAGGTATCACTTCGACCTCATAGTCCCATGCAGTTGATGTCATATCTTGTACCTCCCTATTCTTGAGAACAGTATATCATCAATTTCACAAAGATGGCGGTTGCTAGGTAACCGTCAAATAGGACGTCACCTATCATAACGACAACAGCCAGGCTACAATAACTCCAAGAGCGCATGAAAACCCACAAGTGGTTATTCAAGGCAAGTTGGAGGGGTTGTATGAACACAAGGAATATGGCAGCCGAGTACCGGCTGGCACACTGGGCACAGATTATGCGGGAGCGGGCGGATAGAAGGCTAAGCATCCGGGCATATTGTGAGGGAGCCGGGATCCACGAGAACACTTATTATTACTGGCAGCGCAGATTGCGTGAGGCAGCGTGCTCCGGAAACCAGACAGCAGGCATAGCGGAAGGGAAATCCCTTGTGCCCAAGGGCTGGATGGCGCTGGGCGCAAAAGAAGAACCGCACCAGGCGCAAGGACTGACTGTCGAAGTCAGTGGATGCCGGATCAGAGTCCTGGCGGATACAGACCCTGTGCTTCTGGCAAAAGTCTGCCGGGCATTGAGAGCGCTATGATCAGCATCAGCGGGAAGTCCTGCTATCTCGCCTGCGGAGCGACGGATATGAGAAAATCTATCAACGGGCTGGCAGCGATCGTGGAGGGGAGCTTGCAGCTTGACCCATTCGGGGGATCATTGTTTGTATTCTGCAACCGGAACCGAGACAGGCTGAAGATATTGGTATCTGTACGCCGGCTCTCCCGTCTGGGCGGCATTCCCCAAGGCCACGCGGACAGCGTCAACAGACGGAAAAGCCCTGCTTGAGCAGGGCCTTAAGTTGGTCAGGGTTCAGTTTGCAGCAGATGGCGTTTCCAACATCGCCCGAAGCGAATCCTGCAGCACCTGGGAGCAGTTGATATTCCGGCGTTCTACCATCGCTGACATCCAGGCGGGGATGGATACGTTTTTCCGCACTGCGTGGGTGTCCGTCGCCATACGGTAGCTCAATGTATCGACAGGCAACAACAGAACGAGTTCTTCTTGTTTTACCTTCACCTCTTGGATTGCGGTAGCCTTCGGAAGCGGAAGGTTTTCATCCTCCAGGGTAAGCAGACATGCGCTTAGTGCGTCTTCTGCCATTGTATATGCTTCTTCAATGCTGGAACCGCTTGTTACACAGGTGGGCAAGTCTGGTACGTTCACCAGATATGCTCCGTCCTGCTGCGGCGACAGCACAATTGGGTATGTCCTCCTCATTATTTTTTCCTCCGTTTTTTTATCTTTCCCCCGAAGGGGGGCAGGCGACATTCTTACTTTTCCTCTATAGTTCGAATCCCCGCCTGCCTAAGGATGGTTTGAGCCTCGTAATCAGGTATCTCGTTATGCCGCTTAACGGGTATCGGGCGAGTTTCCCCATCCTTCCAGTAAATGTCGTGATTGCCACCAGGTCGTTTGAATTTCCAGCCATGATCTTCGAGTAGATTGATCAAGTCTTTTCGCTTCAAGCTTCCGATCACCTCCCGCAACACTAGTATACACAAAATTGCGCAAACGTCAAGTGCATTCGCTATGGTTTATGCCGCCATTTTCTGTTAAAATGAATCTGCCCGTATGTCGAAATATTGTTTAGGAGGAAAACCTGATGAAGACCCTTCACAAACGCCTGGCCGCCCTGCTGCTGGCCCTGGCGATGACCCTGGGCAGCCTTGGCGCGATGGCCGGGGCGACGCCTGTCCAACAGACCCCTGAAGACGTGTTCGCACGGGGCAACTACGTCAGAACGGACCTGCGTGTCCGGCTGGACATGCAGGCGATCTCCGGCTTGCTTGGCATGATAAGCGTCGGCGTCGGCCCGGAGCAGGGCGTTGCCATGGCCGCCGTCACGCAGGCGCTGAGCGCCATGAACAAGCTCAAGACCACGGTTGTCTTTGGCCGGGACGCCATCAGCCTGACCCTTGGCAGCAAGCTTGCCAACTTGATGGATATGCAATTCACCCCGCGGGATAGCGACGGCGCGGCGGCCATCACCACCAGCCTCCTGCCCGGCCTGAAGCTCACCGTGCCGCCAATCCCGGAACTGCTGCAGTACCAGGCGCTGATCGAGCGGCACCTGAAAGCTTTCCGGGAAACGCCGTTTGACAAGCTCCTGGCCCCCTACGCGGAGGCCCTGAACACCTATTTCACGCAGACGCTGCCGGCCGGAGCCGCCCGGGTGAGCGGCGCGTTTGAGATCGCGGACGTCGGCAGCTTTGACACCCTCAGCACTTATGACGTCACCGTCGAAACGCTTGCAGGTGTGCTCAGCGCCATGGTTGAGGTGCTGAAGCAGGATACCGAACTCCGCCAGCTGTTGGACAGCCACCTGAAGGTCTTCGTGAGCGGGGAAGGCCTGCCGCAGGGTTTCGTGGCGGAGGCCGGGGTTGGCGCCAACGCGCCCAAGGACTCGGCCGGGCTGATCGCCATGCTTGAGGAAGGCATCACGGAGCTCAGGAAGGATGCCGGCACGCTGCTGGGCCGCCAGAGCCTGTATACCAACTCCCAAAGCACGGCCCTCTGCCTGGTCACCCAGGACAAGGACGCGCAGAGCCTCATCACTGTCGCCATACTGCCTGTTGAAAACGGGCATGACCTCAGGGTGTCCATCCTGATGCGGGCCGAGACCCCCGTCTGGCCGACACCGGATCCTTCCGCCACGCAGGCGCCGAAAACCCCCGTCGACTGGGCCGCTGTCAAGGCAGGCGTGCTGGCGGGCACGGACTTCTCCACCCTCTTCACGCTTGACCTGAAGAGCGGCCCCGACCCTGAAAGGAAGCGGCTGGACACATCCTTGGGCATGAAGATGTCCCTGCAGGGCATGCGGTTTGGGCTGCAGGCCACAGACGCAAGCGCCCTGATAGCCCCCTATGCCAAAAAGGGAGAGGTCAGCCTCAGCGTCATGGGTCCTGAGCCCCAGCTCACCATCTATTATGAGGATACGGAGGTCAGCGAGGCCCCCGCGCTGCCCGACCCTGATACGGTCAAGGCCGTAGAATTCAATGAGCAGGCTATGGAAGAAGGCAGCGAACTGGCCCAGGCCTTCCTGCAAAAGGGCCTGCCCGCGCTGCTTGAGAACCTGAAGCTGGCACTGCCCGAGGAAGCCCCAGCCATCCTGGCGTTCATCCAACAGCTGAACAGCCAGCCCACCCCCGCCCCAATCTGAGTTATCGCAAAGAAGGGGCTGCCCTGCCCGGCAGCCCCTTCCGATCCTTCTAAGAATAGTTATGTGTTGTTTCGACTGTGCCATCCTTACGATGAACGAAAACACTTGCATTGGTGTCTGAAGCCCATTCCTTGGATTTATCAACCGCTTCTGTCTTAGTATCCGCACTAAATCGAATCTTATCCACGCCTTCCTCCTTAACGACCCATCCGTCTCCCTCCGGAACAACATGAAGATTAATACCCGATTCCTGCCCTTTTTCCAGCGGTGGATGATCTTCGTTCCATTCCTTCGCTTTGGCGGTGGCAATGGCTATAGCCTTACCTTCTTCATTGCCCTCCTCCAATAGAGCATTAGCAATTTCGATTGCTTTTTCTCTCACACGAGGCTCCAGGTTTTTCATGGATACCGGGTAATCGCGTTTATTCCAAGGCATACAATCCTCTCCTTTCAATGACATATTATCATTATTAATACCCCTAAAATAATAGGTTTAAACGGCAAATCGAGAGGTTGGGAATAAATAGTTTAAGTACAGTAGTGTTAACTACTTTGTATATAAACTTTAAATTAACCTTCATTTTCGAAAAGTTACAGAGTTTTTTTGGCAAAAAACAATGACCCCTCTTTTTTCTGATATAATTGAGTCGCAAAAAACCAAAATCTATCCTCGAAAGGTGGTATCATTGTGAACTCAATTGTAACATTTTTATCTGGTAGCTGAAAAGGCAGCACATTAAGGCTGCGGTTTGGGAATATTCAAACCGCATTTTTACTAGGGCGTATTCGGGAACGCATACTCATGCATATCAAGCCAACCAGATCATGATGCAACCCAACTGAACGAACGCGAGAAACCGGCATGCAAGTTTATTGAAACGGGTAGCGATACCACGAAACTGTTTCAGTTTCTGAAAGAAACATTCAACTAAATGGCGCTCCTTATAGAGATACCAGTCACAATCCCAAGGATTCTTCTCGTTTGACTTAGGTGGGATACAGTATTCTGCGCCTACTTCATGGATAAACTCGCGGATTGCTTTTGCGCCATATGCCTTGTCGGCCAATACCACCGTTCCGCTCAATGGAACATCCATCAATGAAGCTTCTGCCTCGGTTGAGTCATGCAGATTCCCGGCCGAAAGATGAACATGGATCGGATTCCCCAACGCATCGACAATCGCATGGATTTTCGTTGTCTTCCCACCTCTGCTGACTCCAATGTGTTGATTTACGGCGTTGTCTGCCGCCCCTTTTTTGCACCAGCGCTATGCTGATGTGCTTTCACGCAGGTACTGTCCATACTCATGTCTTCAAGGTCGGCTTCCTCACCCAGTTCGGCCAGAATCTTCTCAAACACCCCTGATTCCTGCCACTCCGCAAACCGGCCGTATACCGTACTCCATGCACCATACCGCTCCGGAAGATCGCGCCACGCTGCGCCGCTTCTCATAATCCACAGGATACCGTTGAGGATTTGCCGGTCCTCGTTCCTCGGTCTGCCCATTTGTCCCTCTACTCGTCCTGGGAAATATCTCTTCAGCCGCTCCCATTCTTCATCCGTTATCTCGTATCGCTTCTGTGCCGCCATGTTTTTCACCTCACAGAAGGGTTCGACATGAATCGCGAGAATCCTTTTGGTTATAAAATACATTTGCGTGTATAGTTATTACTTTTCGAACACGCCCTAATATTAAATCAGCATACATATCGGCCGATAGTTAAATCAGCGTGAGCAATTCCAGCCGTAAACGCCTTTTAATTCAACAAATACTACTGCACCAAGGTGTTCCTCATTTATATTCCCCAATTCATCCTTTATAATCAGCAACAACTCCTGACACCCTATAATCCCCACAGGTAAAATCATCTTCCCACCCAGGGCAAGCTGCATTAAGAGAGGTTCGGGAATCTTGCCGGCAGCTGCGGTCACTATAATCCTATCATATGGGGAATGCTCAGCCCAACCTTCGCTCCCATCTCCAATTTTATAATGAATATTGCAATATCCAAGCTTTTGCAACCTTTCTTTTGCTCTTTCCGCAAGCTCTGATATTCTTTCCACAGTATATACTTTCCCTGCAAACGCTGAAAGAATCGCAGTTTGATAACCAGATCCTGTACCGATTTCCAGAACCCGGTGAGTTTTCTCCAGATCAAGGTAATTTGTCATACTGTAAACAAGCGACGGTTGGGATATCGTCTGACCACATTCGATAGGCAGGGCGCTGTCGCAGTGTGCATGAGACTTACTGAGTTTGTTATCGATGAATAACGATCGGTCAAGATTAGTACAAAATTTGTACAATTCATCATTCTTTTTCATTACACAACCCCTCCGCTCGATTCTGTTGCAAAAATAATTTCACTTCTAAATGACATTGTTTACATTAAGATTATACTATTATAATTTAAGAATGTAAACTGCACATTTCATGTTGTGATTGCTTGAGAGGTTTGTTTTAAAGACACATGAAATATCCCGAATTTGAAAGTGCTGACTGTTACGCTCAGTCCTACTTTACAGTAATCCCTTTAGCAAATCAATAATAAGCAAAATCCCCGCTAAGGTCATTACCAGAACAATCATCCATCCTACTATATTGGCAGTTCTCTTGTTAACAAACTTACCCATAATTTTCTTGTTATTAGCAGTCAATATAACAAGTGCCATTAATGGTGGCGCTGCCAAACCATTTAATGCCGCTGCATAATATAGAGCCTTAATTGGGTCAATCCCCAACCAACTGATCAACATGCCTATGAGTGTAGAAGCCGCAATAACTCCGTAGAATCCCGGAGCCAGTCCGAACTTTTTGCTTAACCCCTCTTTCAATCCAATTGTCTCAGCAACGGCATAAGCCGAAGAACCGGCTAATATCGGAACCGCTAACAATCCTGTGCCAATAATTCCAGCCGCAAACAATAGATAGGCGAAATTGCCAGCCACTGGCCTCAATGCCTCTGCCGCTTGTGATGCAGTTTCAATCTTGGTTATACCGTTGGCATGCAGGGTAGCTGCGGTGGTAATAATAATAAAAAACATGATGGCTTGAGAAAAAAACATTCCCAGGATGGTATCCCAATTCAGATTAGCGACATTTTTCCGCGTTACCCTGGGTTTTCTAGCACCCATATCAGAAATTTTACCATCACTGATTTCCTCTTCAACCTCTTGCGATCCCTGCCAGAAAAACAAATACGGGGAAATCGTGGTGCCTAAAATCGCCACAACATTGAGCAGATAGTCTCCTGAAAACTGTATTTGAGGAAACACTGTGCTTTTTGCTATGATTCCCCAATCTGGTTTAACGATAAAGGCTGTCAAGACGTAAGCAAATAATGTCAAGGCCAGATACTTCAAAATTTTAGAATAGGTTCTATAAGTTACAAAAACCTCCAATATAATAATGAATCCCGTCATGAGGAATAGCCAAAATAGGAAAGGCAATCCCAGCAACATTTGCGCCGAAGTAGCCATCGCTCCCAAATCTGCTCCAATATTAATTGTATTTGCAATCATCAACAGCGAAACTGCAAAATATAACACCGGTTTCGAGTAATGGGTGCGAATGACACCGGCCAACCCTTTGCCTGTTACCATTCCGATGCGCCCGCACATTTGCTGGATAACAACCATAAAAGGAAAGGAAAATAACGCTAGCCAAAGCTGGCTGAATCCGAATATTGCGCCCGTCTGCGAGTATGTAGCAACGCCGGAAGGGTCGTCATCAGCCGCACCGGTAATAAAGCCAGGGCCAATTTTTTTGAATAACTTTTTCAGGTAATTCAACTTATGTACCACCTGTCTTTTTTATTTTTGCTTTCCCGGTCTTTCTACTGACAGAATAGATGTTTTTGGGAATTCCCATCTATTTGTACTCAAATGATACCCTGAAAAGGCTCTCTTATAAAATATCGGTACGCCATTTTAAAAATTACGTTTTATGGAAGTTTTTTTGCATCAAAACGCTATTTTACAGTGCCCATATAAATATACCCATTTCTTTCAGGGAAACTTTTAATTTTTCAAACGAAAAGCTTTCACTTACTACGAACAAGTGGCAAAGTGCGATGCCAGTGTCAATACTGTTCATTTTATCAAATATCAAGGCTTTAAAGGGATTCACCTTTTTACGATAAACGTGAATTATACCGTTGATGCAAAGAAAAAACCAATTTTGACTGCTCATACCACTGGGTGCAATACGAGCAGCCTCCAAACGAGAGTCGGCGCCTTCGCTTATCTCGGTCAAACTCTTACACTTAAAGTCTGATACGTTGCGAAACAATTCTTCACTCGGATAACCAAAGGCCATAGAACCTGAACTCCCGGGAAAGTATAGCGTGGGAACATAGACAAGTTGTTTTCCCAGTTGAACTCATCTGCCGGGGCAGCTGCCAATCCGGACGATCAACACGTTGACGGCCATCGCCTTATCTGATATAACCGTTCCATCGCAATTCCCCTTCATGAACCACTGAAGCCCGGAAATCATCAACAAGACGGGATCCTGATAGCTGTTTGGATGCGTCATAAACATCAACTAATCAAGGAGATGAACTGCCATGAAGAAAGCCACGATGATACTGGACCGCGACTTCGCCATCGGTCAGGTGGATAAAAGGATCTACGGTTCCTTTATTGAGCATCTGGGCCGCGCCGTGTACGGCGGCATCTATGAGCCGGGCCATCCCAAAGCCGATAAAAACGGTTTCCGCAGGGATGTGATCGACCTGGTTAAGTCGCTGGATGTTCCCGTCGTCCGCTATCCGGGCGGCAATTTCGTATCCGGTTTCAATTGGGAGGATTCTGTCGGGCCCAGGGAAAAGCGGCCGCGGCGGCTGGACCTGGCCTGGCAGACCACGGAGACCAACGAGGTAGGCCTGCATGAGTTCGCCGACTGGGCAAAGGACGCCAACACCGAAGTCATGTACGCGGTCAACCTGGGCTCGCGTGGCCCGGATGAGGCGCGCAATGTGGTGGAATACGCAAACCACAAGGGCGGTACCTTGCTCAGCGACCTGCGCAAAGCAAACGGCGCCAAAGATCCCTTTGGCATCAAGCTGTGGTGTTTAGGCAATGAGATGGATGGCCCCTGGCAGATGTGCCACAGGACAGCCTATGAATACGGCCGCATCGCCAACGAAGCCGCCAAGATGATGAAGTGGGTCGATCCCTCCATCGAGCTGGTCGCCTGCGGGTCCTCCGCGCTCAACATGCCCACCTTTGGCGCCTGGGAATATGAGATGCTGGATGAATGCTACGAGCATGTAGACTATGTGTCCATCCACCGCTACTATGGCAACCCAACAGGCGATACGCCGGGTTTCCTGGCCCGCAGCATGGATATGGATGACTTCATCAAGTCCGTCGTTGCCATCTGCGACGCGGTCGGGGGCAAGAAGCACAGCAAGAAGAAGCTCCACCTCTCCTTTGACGAGTGGAACGTCTGGTACCACTCCAATGAGCAGGACAGGGAGATCGTCAAGCGGGACAAGTGGGGCCAGGCACTGCCGCTGCTGGAAGATATCTACAACTTTGAGGACGCGCTTTTGGTAGGCAGTATGCTCATCACACTGCTTCGCAACGCGGACAGGGTCAAGGTAGCCTGCATGGCGCAATTGGTCAACGTGATAGCCCCCATCATGACGCGCAATGGAGGCGGCGCCTGGGCGCAGACCATCTACTGGCCCTTGATGCATGCAAGCCGCTATGGCCGCGGCACGGCCCTGCGCCCCATTGTACAGTCGCCCGTCTATGACTGCTCAGATTACAGCGACGTACCGCTGCTGGACGCCACAGCCGTGATAGGTGATGATGGGTCTGTCACGCTGTTTATAGTCAACCGCGATATGAAAGAAGAAATCGAGCTCAGCTGCGACCTGCGCGCCTTTGGCAGCCTCAAGCCGCTTGAACACATTGTGCTGCACCACGATGACGTCAAGGCAGCCAACTCCGAGGATGACCCCGGCAAGGTCACGCCCTTCACAAGTGAAAACGGCCAGATGGACGGCGGAAAGCTCACCGCGCGAATCCCGGCGCTGAGCTGGAATGTGATCCGCCTGGAGAAAAGCAAGGAATAAGGGAATATCCCGCATACAAAAAAGTGAAGGCCTATCGTTTTCCAGCCTTGCTGTATCGTTGACAAGTTCATCACCCTGGCCTATGATTCAGTACAGAGAAACTCTCATTTTGCGCTGCGAAAGGAGGACAATATGCAGAAAATCATCGAGGTCAGCGGGTTGAAGAAATCCTACGGCAGTGTGCAGGCTGTCAAAGGTGTCGATTTCTACGTTGAGAAGGGCAAGATGTTCGCCCTGTTGGGCCCAAACGGCGCAGGTAAATCCACGATCATCGACATGCTGTGCACTTTTCTGCGGCCGGATGCAGGGCAGGTCACACTGGACAGTCTGACCCTTGGGAAAGACGACGCCGGCATCCGAAAGAAGATCGGCGCGGTGTTCCAGGATGGGCTGCTGGACCCTCTGCTGACGGTGGAGGAAAACCTGCGCTCGCGCGGCGGACTGTACGGCCTGAGCGGACAGAAGCTGAAGGACGCCGTCCAATCAGCCGCTGAATCAGTAGGGGTCAGCAGCATCCTCAAGCGCCCATACGGTAAGCTCTCCGGCGGGCAAAGGCGGCGGTGCGACATCACCCGCGCTTTGATCCACAGGCCGGAGATCCTGTTCCTGGACGAACCAACAACGGGGCTTGACCCGCAAACGCGCCAGAGCGTGTGGGACACCGTGCGCGAGCTGCAGCAATCAAGCGGTATGACACTGTTTTTGACGACCCATTACATGGAAGAGGCGGCGGGCGCGGACTATGTCATCATCATCGACAGCGGCCTGATTGCGGCCAAGGGCAGCCCCGCCCGGCTGGAAGAGGAATATACAGTTGATAAGCTTGCTCTGGTGTGCACGGATATCGGCAAGGTCAAGGAAAAGCTTGATAAACTGGGCAAGACCTACCAACAAACGGCGGAAAGGCTGATATTGAGCATCCCCTCCTCCATGGAAGCCCTGCCCATCATTGAGCTCTGCCGGGAGCATCTGTCCGGCTTTGAGGTCACCCGGGGCAGCATGGATGATGTTTTCCTGGCAATCACCGGAAAGGAGATACGGGAATGAACGCTTTGCTTTTGAGAAACCTGAGGGTGTATTTCAGGGACAAGGCATCTGTCTTCTTTTCCCTTTTATCAGTCATTATCATCATCCTGCTGTACGCACTGTTCCTGGGCGAGGACTGGGTGCGCGACGGCATCTTCGCAGGCGCGAAGGGCGTGCGCAACCTCATGGACAGCTGGCTCATGGCAGGGCTGCTGGCCGTGGTGTCGGTCACGTCCACCATGGGCGCCTTTGGGATCATGGTGGATGACAAGGCGCGCAAGATCATCAAGGATTTCTACTCCTCCCCCCTCAGCCGCCCCGGTTTGACTGGGGGCTACATTCTGGGCGCGTTTTTGATCGGCCTGCTGATGAGCCTGATCACAGCCGTATTTGCCATCGTCTACATCATCGCGCGCGGCGGCGCGTTCCCGACATTGATTGCACTGGCAAAGACCGCCGGACTCATCCTGATCAGCTCGCTGTCCAACACGTCCATCGTGCTGTTTTTGATCTCCTTCATCAACAGTGCCAACGCCTTCTCCACGGCCAGCACCCTCATCGGCACGCTGATCGGCTTTATGACAGGCATCTACATGCCCATAGGCGAGCTGCCCCCGGCTGTACAGACTCTGATCAAGTTCGTTCCCACCTCGCACGCCGCGGCACTCTTTCGACAGGTGCTGATGGAAAAGCCGCTGGAAACCGTCTTTGCCGGCGCCCCTGAAGGGACCGTTGCCTATTTCAAGGAGACCATGGGTGTCACGCTCACGCTGGGCGGGCACACGTTTACCACTGCTGAGCATCTGCTGGTGCTGGCAGCCGCCTCCGTCCTGTTTTTCATTCTGTCGCTATGGTCGCTGTCCAGGAAGAAGACATAAGCCGGGCGTGCGGTAAAAATAGAAGGAAGAAGTAAAAATCAAGGGCTTTGACTGTTACGTGTTTTATACCACTCTCACTCATTAATGCTTTGATGCGGCGGATCTTTTCCGCCTTATCCTTGCCTCGCTCAATCGGCGTAGGCTGCGACTACGCCTCATTCCCTCGACTTCGATAAGTCGAAAAATCTCTCTTCGCATCGGTGCATTACTGATTTCGAATGGTATTACATGGACATCGAGATGATGGGCATGAAAGGCAACTGGCTCTACGTAGACAAAGAGACCGGCGCCCTGATGAAAAACCGTTACGGCGAGGGAAAGGGCGGCATGTCCGTCACGGTGACCAAACTGGAGACCGGCAAGTTCAGGGACGAAGCCTTCTAAATCCCTGCGAAGGTCAAGATCACAGAGCCGTGAGTAAGCAAGGGGCACAGCATTCTGAGATAGCCGCTGCTTTGGCTCATGTCATGAACAGGCAAAGCAAACATACCCTGCTGACGCCCTGGGATCCGCGCATAATGCTGGGCCTGCCTTGAGCAGGCTCTTTCTCTCCCTTGGGGTTATTGCGTTTTGAGGGACGCTATGCTACATTGGCATAGGAAGACAGCATAGTATTTACCCTCAAGGAGGAGTCGTCTGATGAAATGGGAAGACCGAAGGAAGAGCAGCAATGTCGATGACCGCCGCGGCATGAGCACGGGCGGGGGATTGTTTACCGGCACAGGGAAAACAATCGCGGGTGGCGGCGTTGGGCTGATCATCGCGCTGGTAATTTTTCTCCTGACCGGCAATCTGGGCGCGCTGCAGGACATTACGGGCACGCAGCAGCAGCCGGAGGTCATCCAGCAGGAGTATGTCGCAAGCGAGAGCGAAAAACAATTGATGGATTACGCCTCGGTGGTGATGGCGGATATTGAGGACACCTGGAACGGCCTGTTCCCCGAATATGATGAAAAATATCAGGAGTGCACGCTGGCTGTCTACAATCAAAGCGTCGACTCAGGCTGCGGCGTGGCGGACGCGGGGGTTGGGCCTTTCTATTGCACCCAGGATCAGACGATCTATCTGGATTTAAGCTTCTATGATACGCTGGTCGAACGTTACGGCGCCAAGCAGGGCGATTTTATCATGAGTTACGTGATCGCCCACGAGGCCGGACACCATGTGCAGACGCTGCTGGGCGTGACCGATCAGCTCAATACCCTGCGCCAGAGCGCGGAGTCCGGCAGCATAAGCGAGACGGAGTTCAACACCTACAGCGTGCGCTATGAGCTGCAGGCGGATTATCTGGCAGGCGTTGTCGCCCGCCACATCAAGGACAAGGGCTACCTGGAGCAGGGGGACCTGGCTGAAGCCCTCAGCGCTGCCGCCGCGGTTGGCGACGACAGCATCCAGACCAAATACCAGGGCTATGCCGACCCCGATACCTTCAACCACGGCACCAGCCTGCAGCGGCAGACTTGGTTCATGAAGGGCTATGACGCTGGCGATCTGTCCCAGTGGGATACCTTCGAAGGCGAGATTTAGGAAAAGACTTGATCCTTTTGCGCATCAAAAAAACCGCCGCCTGCTGCTGCAGATGACGGTAGGGAGCCGCTGGCAACTACCTGGCGAAAAGCCTGGCGACGAAGATGACAACGCAGGCACCCCCGATGGCGATGAGCAGGGATACCAGGCTGAAGCCCGTGGCGGTAGCAATGCCCAGTTGTCCGGCAAGCCAGCCGCCTACGAAGCTGCCGACGATGCCCAGGATGACGTTGGCGATCAAGCCGTTTGAGCTCTTCATGATCTTGCCGGCCAGGAACCCGGCTAGCGCACCGAAGATGATCCATAGGATGATATTCTCAAATGACATGGCAGTCTCCTCTTTTCGCGATTAAGTTGTCTCCCCACAGAAACACTTGTTGTATTGTACCCTGACTGATCCACCCTGAGACAAACATCAGCAAAATGCTGCGCGCCGGACAGCCGCCAGCAAAGAGAGTGCCAGCATGAAGTATCGATCGGTATTTGACATCATCGGCCCGGTCATGATCGGGCCCTCCAGCTCCCACACCGCAGGTGCCGCGCGCATCGGCCTGTTGGCACGCAAACTGTTTGGCAGGGAACCCAAGAAAGTCACTATCCACTTTTATGGCTCCTTCGCGCAGACCTACAAGGGACACGCCACGGATGTCGCGGTGGTATCCGGCGTCCTGGGCTACGCAAGCGATGACGAGAGGATCCCAAACGCCCTCCAGATCGCGCAAGCCGGGGGCTTGGATCTCCACTTTGTAGTGGAAGAGGCGGTGCCCAAACACCCCAATACCGTGATGATAGAGCTGCAGAGCGATGAGGACCGCATCCAGGTGATCGGTATCTCCATCGGCGGCGGATTGGTGCAGATCACGCAGGTGGATGACTTCCAACTCCGGCTATCGGGAGAGTCGCCCGCGCTGCTGATCTTCCACCAGGATGCCTATGGCGCCATTGCCTCTGTCACCCAGCTGCTGGCCTATGAGCAGGTGAACATCAACCATATGGAGGTCTCCCGCTCAGACAGGGGCAAAACGGCGCTGATGGTCATTGAAACGGATACGCCGGTCAGCCCCGATATCGTCAAGCTGATCACGCGCCAGCCGCTCATCCGCAAGGTCATCATCCTGGACATATAGGAGCACGCACGTGTTTAAAAGCATCAAGGACCTGGTCACCCAGGCAGAAGAACAACAGGCATCCATCAGCGATATCATGATCATTCAGGAGATCGAGCAGACAGGCTGCCCGCGCGACAAGGTGCTGCGGCAGATGGCCAGAAACTTTCAGGTGATGAAGGCCAGCGCGCAAAGCGGCATCAAGGGAGTGACCTCCCACTCGGGCATGACGGGCGGGGACGCCAAAAAGCTGGACAGCTACATCCGGGCCGGCAATTATCTGACCGATAGTACTTTCCTGCGCGCGCTCAACTATGCCATCGCCATCAACGAGGTCAACGCCTCCATGGGCCTCATCTGCGCCTCGCCCACCGCCGGCTCCTGCGGCACGCTGCCCGGCGTGCTGCTGGCCGCGCAGGAAAAGCTGCAGGCAAGCGATGAGCAGATCGTGCACAGCCTCTTCACCGCGGGGGCCATCGGCTATGTGATCGCCAACAACGCTTTCATCTCCGGCGCCGCAGGCGGCTGCCAGGCAGAGGTGGGCGTGGCCAGCGCCATGGCCGCCGCCGCCGTTACGGAGTTGGCCGGGGGTAGCCCCGCACAATCCGCGCATGCGATGGCGATAGCGCTCAAGAATATGCTGGGCCTCACCTGTGACCCACTGGCGGGACTGGTGGAGGTGCCCTGCATCAAGCGCAACGCGGCGGGTGCCGCAAACGCCCTGGCCGCTGCCGAAATGGCGCTGGCAGGCATTGAGAGCCGGGTGCCCTGGGATGAAGTGATAGAAGCGATGTACCGCATCGGCCAGGGCATGCCACAGAATGTGCGCGAGACCGCCCAGGGCGGCCTGGCCGCCACGCAGACCGGCAAACAATGGAAACAGCTGCTCTGGAGCGCCGCGGATCAGGGGTCACAGCGCGGCTAAGATATCAGTATCTGGGCTTAAGGCCTTTGCTGCCCCAGGGCAGGTACGCGACTTCGCCGTGGAACACGTTGAACACCACATAGTAGCGCTCATGCGTACGCCAGCCACCCATGGTGGAATAGGAAGTCGAATTGATGTGACAGTTGCCCAACGCCTTTTGCAGCGCCTCCACCTGTTCAGGCGGCACCGGATCATCGGCATTGTAATTGTTGGCGTTGTAGATCCATAACCGCTCAAGCTTAGGCAGTGTCTGCAAGGGGCTCAAGTCCTTGATATGGTTGTGGCTCAAATTCAGGTCGATGAGTTTCTTTAGCCTTGCCAGCGGCCTGACATCCTCGATCTGGTTTTTGAACAACTCCACATATTCCAGATCCTGCAGCCGACCCAGAGGCGAAATATCCACAATATTATTGCAGCTGATGATCAAGAGGCGCAGTTTGGGCAGTTCCGCCAGGAAGCTGATGTCGTCGATCTTGTTGTGCCCCAGGTCAAGCGCCATCAAGTCTTTACAGTACTTCAGCTGTCGGAAATCGTCGCTGGAATGGGTGCTTGAACGGTTGTTGTGATTGATGGCATAAGCCGTCGCGTCGGTACGCACGCAGTGATCTTCCACCAGCCGGATGGTCCAGCCAAAGCGGATGTTGGGATAACGCCCGGCAAGCAGGTCCACTTGCTCACTCTTTAAGCGCGTATCGTACATATCCACCCGCTCAAGCTGGGGATGCGCGTCCAGGAAAGCCATAAAAGCCTCCAGGTCTGACACCTTGGCCTGACCGAAATCGATCGCCCTGTCCGCTGTCGCCAATACTATCTTGTCAAAATCAACGTTTCCATTCTCATCCACCTGGGATGAGCCAAGCGGTGACACCAGTTTTAGCGTGGCAGGAGCGGACGAAGGAGCTAGCCGCACGCCCGGAATATGCTGTGCCGCGGCAGTGATGGTAGACAAAAGCGCCTTCACGCCTTCGGCTGCATCCGCATTGGCGGGTTTGACCGGCAACAGGAGGAGTGCAAGCAAGAGCATCAATAAACGTTTCTTCATGAAATCCCTTTCGTTGCATGTTTTTGGGCAAAAAAATACCACAGGTAGGAAATCATCCTCCGACAATCGCCGCGCTATGGAACGTTTGTGACTATAACACATCCGATACCAAAATGCAACACTTTCGACATTTATCGTATCCTCGTTCAGCTTTTCGTTGAAAAACGAAGCGGAACAACACGCACAAAAAGGCGCAGCTGAGGGGTCTTGCGGCCTGCTGTGCCTTGGGCAAATAGAATTATCGTCTATAGGGAATCCACTGTTCAAGAGAAGTGACATTCAATGCAGGGCGATCGTATACGGCGATTGCCCTTTACGGACCAAAAAGGTTTGGCGGCATCAAGATAACTTGACTGCCAGATGATCTGCGGATAGTATGTGTCTCAGATGCATGACACATATACAAATGCGTTGGGAGGAAGGCCATGACAGACTACGGGGAAGCGATCAGCAGCTACATCAAAGTGCTGCAAAGGACATTGGACCAGCTTGATCATGACGCGATCAACACCGCGCTGAACCTGTTGGTTCAGGCAGCAGAAAATGACAAGATGATCTACATTTTCGGCAATGGCGGCAGCGCAGCGACTGCCTCGCACTTTCAAAATGACTTCAACAAAGGCATATCAGAATACACGCGCAAGAAGTTCCGTTTCCAGTGTCTCAATGACAACATCGCCACCGTGCTGGCAATCGCCAATGATATTTCCTTTGAGGAGATATTCCGTTTCCAGCTTGAGGGCAGACTGAGCGAGGGGGATCTGGTGATAGCCATTTCGGGCAGCGGCAATAGCAAGAACATCCTAAACGCCGCTGCGTATGCCAAGCAGAGCGGCAACACCGTGATCAGCCTGACAGGCTTTGACGGGGGGCAGTTGAAACAGATGAGTGATGTGTGCCTGCATGCGCCGGTCAACAGCATGCAGATCACAGAGGATATTCACATGATATTTGACCATCTGATGATGGCCGTCCTGTATGAGGTGCTGGCTGGACGCAAGCACCTGAGAGAGTCCATATAACGCGAAGATTGCACGCATCGGTGCCGCATTGGATCCTAACAGGCAGAATCGGTCAAAAGCGCACAATACCACAGACTCTTGTGTTTGATTGTATGCGAAAGTTGCGTCATAATAAATGTAATTTCTATGAACCAAGCTACTGATGAAGACGAAACCACTCCCAGACAATTCCGCTTAGTACCTTTAAACTAAAAAAAGGATGCCAATCGCATGAGCAATAAGCAACAAGGCAGAGTCCTTGCAGTCGATCTTGGGGGATCGAAACTGGAAGTGGGTCTTGTCACGCCAAAGGGGGAGATCCTATGCATTTCCAGGCAAGGGTTGACAGGATCCCCCTATACGCGCGAGAAGCTGCTGGAAAAGATCAGCGCGGGCGTATCGGATCTGAACAGACAATATGGGGAACTGGGGGCTGTTGCCATTGGCGTGAGTATTCCCGGCCCTTGTGATCCCAACAAAGGGATATTCCTGCGGAACTTCACCAATGATATCAGCAACTGGCCTATTGCTGATGATCTCACCCGCCTGTTTTCTCTGCCTGCCTATGGTGATAATGATGTCAACGCCTGCGCGGTGGCGGAGAAAGCCTTTGGCAACTGCAAAGACTGCACAGATTTCATGTGGGTCACGCTGAGCTTCGGCTGCGGCGGTGCGTTTTTCCTCAACAACGCGCTTTATCGGGGTTCAAGCTTCCTGGCGGGAGAAGTGGGGCATATCCCAGTCTCGTTTGAGCATCCCTCGCGCTGTAAATGCGGCGTGTATGGCGATATGGAGATCGAAGGAAGCGGCACCGCGATAGGCCGGAAGTACCTTGAACAAACCGGACTCCCGCCGGATCCTTCCTTTGCCTCCAGGGAGGTTTCGCGCCTCGCGCGGGCTGGCGATGAGAAGGCACTCGCTCTTTTTCATGAATCGGGATACTGTTTGGGCAGGATTTGCGCCATCGCCATTAACATGCTCAACCTCCCAAAGATCGTTTTGGGCGGCGGCGTCGTGGTGTACGACTATGATCTGCTCAAACCCGGCATCGACCATGCGCTGGATGACCTGGTATTCCCGCTTGCCAAGGGAACTTGCTCAGTTGAGGTAACGGCATTGGGCTATCACGCGTCCCTGCTGGGCGCGGCAGTGCTGGCGTTAGGGTTACCCGCACGCAAATGATGTGTTTGACGACGCGTTCAGCAACGACACGGTTTGAACCCTCCTCGGCACCTGCCCTGCAGACTGATCCCTCCGGATGTAGTTCATGAGATCCTCAAGGTCACTCACGGCCGTAACGATGTCGGGTCAAGCCCCTCTGAAGGCAGCGATCCACGGCTGCTGAGTTTCGGGCTTGCTGTCCGCTATGTGCTCACTTCAGTTTCTACGCGAAATTTCCGCCATATTCGCTGTTGACAGGCCTGCTTTTTTATGATAATGTCTAATCTCGTCAGCAGGTCGATTCCCCCAAGAAACGTCGTTGCTGCCCGGCGGAAATGCGCCTGTAGCTCAGTCGGATAGAGCAACGGCCTTCTAAGCCGTGGGTCAGGGGTTCGAATCCCTTCAGGCGCGCCAACCTGCGGTGGGTGTAGTTCAGTGGTTAGAGCGCCAGATTGTGGCTCTGGAAATCGTGGGTTCAACCCCCACCACCCACCCCATCTTTGCCCAGGCGGCGCGTGAAATTGGGGTGTAGCCAAGCGGTACGGCACGGGACTTTGACTCCCGCATTCGCAGGTTCGATCCCTGCCACCCCAGCCATCCTGACCCATTAGCTCAGTTGGCAGAGCACTTGACTTTTAATCAAGGTGTCCGGAGTTCGAATCTCCGATGGGTCACCATCCTGTGGTTCGAGCATGCGGGCGTGGCGGAATGGCAGACGCGCCAGACTTAGGATCTGGTGCCTTACGGCATAAGAGTTCGAATCTCTTCGTCCGCACCAAGCTCATGCGGTAGTAGCTCAGTTGGTAGAGCGCAACCTTGCCAAGGTTGAGGTCGCGAGTCCGAGTCTCGTCTACCGCTCCACTTTCCTCCTTTGAATGGCTGTGCGGGTGTAGCTCAATGGCAGAGCTCCAGCCTTCCAAGCTGGTCACGTGGGTTCGATTCCCATCACCCGCTCCAATCCCCCTTGCGCCATTAGCTCAGTTGGTAGAGCACCTGACTCTTAATCAGGGTGTCCTGGGTTCGAGCCCCTGATGGCGCACCACAAGAGGCCTCCTGAAACTCCGAGTTTCAGGAGGTTTTTATGTTAAGCAGGTCAGTTTCAGTACCTGCGCTGCCACCTCCTCGTACTTATACCAGTTGAAAGCAGTAATGCACCGATGCGAAGAGGGATTTTTCGGCTTCTCGAAGTTGAGTAAAGAAGGCGCAGTCGGAGCCTGCGACGACTGAGGAAGACGATGAGAAGGCGGAAAAGACCCGCCGCATCAAAGCATTAATGATTGAAACTGGTATTAGATGCGCCAGTTTTTGAGCGGTCGCAGCTGTGCTCTTTATGCATGGAGCCGCGCTTCCCCATCCCCATGATCACTGCGGCGCGACCCTTGACAGATTTTATCGCATAAGATACCATACCGCTTGCGGATCATCCACTGTGGAGGGGTATCGAAGCGGTCATAACGGGGCTGACTCGAAATCAGTTTGAGGGAAACCTCACGTGGGTTCGAATCCCACCCCCTCCGCCATAATAATTACCATCTATTGATAGAAGGATTTCTGTCGGTAGGTGGTATTTGTTTGCCCTGAAAAGCGTTGATAAATATAGAGTTTCGATGATTTCTGGGTTCACGCGTTAGCTGGTTTCCAACTGCATATGGATGAGTTCCCAACCGTTTTGGGCTTCAAATCTGCTTTGATACAAAAAGTCCCTGGAGCAATCGTTTGACATTTGAAAGTGATCGTGAACCCTACCCCTAAAAATGGACACGGAGCATTATGTTTGACACTCCCACAAACCAAAAACTAAGGAGCACAAAAAATCTTGACAAAGGGTGGGGGGCATGGTAGAGTATTTGTAAACGATTACTCGATACGTTTTCCGGTTGCCCGCGGACTGAAAGCCGATTGGAAGAGATGGATTAAAGTGGGCGGCATCAATGGAGAAACGGACGATGGCGACAATCGTGGACGTTGCAACGCGGCGGGCGTATCCGTAGCAACGGTATCAAGGGTGTTTAGCGGCAAGAGCGCGCAGAACAGCGAGCAGGCAAAGCGTGCGTTTCAGGCTGTGCGGGAACTGCAGTATTCCCCTACCCGGCACCACGCAGCTTAACGCTTAATGAAAGCCGAGTGGCTCTGGTGCTGGCTCCCAACATGACCAACCCGTACTATGCCCACATCCTCTCCGGTATCGGGGAGGCTGCCCGCAAGTATGGTTGCAGCACCTTTTATGCGGCACCAGCGGCAGTGTACAGCAGTCTGGGCACCTGCTCGACAAGCTCAGCAGGCACCAGGCGGACGGAGCCATCCTATTGGCGCTCGGTCCTGAAGGCGATTGGCTTAAACCCTGCACAAACAAAGCCAACCTTGTGCTGTGCTCAGAGTATGCTTTGGGACCGGATTTTCCCTGTGTGTCAATTGACAGTTACCGCGCGGCGCGGGATGCCATGACGTATCTTTTATGCCTGGGCCACAAGCGAATCGGCACAATCTCCAGCGAGAACGGCTATGCTTCAACAGTCTTGCGGATGAAGGGATACAAGGACGCGCTGGAAGAAGCAGGCATACCCGTCAGGGAATCGTACATCATGCAAGCCTCGGGGGATTATTCCTTAAAAGCGGTTTTGCCGCCACCACCGGGCTTTTGACGCAGGAAAACAGGCCAACTGCGCTGTTGCGCATTTTCGGACATGCTGGTCACTGGCGCCTTCGCCGCGGCCAAGGAGATGGGCTTTCATGTGCCGGAAGATGTCCCGGTCATCGGCTTTGACGATGTGGAGCAGACCACCATGTTCCGCCCACACGTCACAACGCTTGTACAGCCCTGCAGGGAAATCGGCTTTCGTGCGATGGAACTGCTGAAGGGGCTGCTGCATGGGAGGGTAGCGCCTCACCGTGAACTGCCCGCCCACCATCTGGCGCAGCGCGAATCTACGCAGCCCTGCCGGCAAAGCATTCTGGATTTCGCGGCCTGCATTTCGGGCCGTTGAAACGATAATACGACATAGGAGGAACCAACCATGAGGAAACTCTTCGCTCTCGTTCTGACCCTGGCGCTGCTTGTGACCAGCATGTCCGCCTTGGCCGCAGGCATCAAGATCGGCATCGTCACACCGGACGCCGACCACGGCTTCACCGGTGAGTCCGTCGCCCACGCCCGCGCCGAAGCGGAAGACCTGAAGAAAGCCGGCGTCATCGAAGACTACATGATGGCCGTCGGCAACGAAGCATCCAAGCAAATCCAAGGCCTTGAAGAAATCATCAACTGGGGTCCGGATGCCATCATGCTCTGGCCTTTGGAAGGTGACCAACTGCGCAACGCAGCCCAGAACGTTGTGGATCAAAAAATCCCGCTGATCATCTATGACCGCCTGATTGAAAACTTCAAAGGCATGAAAGCCGAAATCATGGGCGACAACGTAAAAATCGGCAACATGATGGGCGAATACCTGCTCAATTTCTTTGCAGAAGACCTCAAAGCCGGCAAGAAGATCAACTACCTGCTCTTCATCGGCGACAGCTCCACCGTATCCAAGCAGCGCACCCAGGGCATGCTGGATGTCATCAACGCGACCGAATACAAAGACCAGTTCGTCCTGCTGCAGGATGGCTTCCAGACCGATTGGTCCAACGCCAAATCCAAGGAATTCATCGAGAACTGGCTGAGCACTTCGGATGCCGCCACTATCGCAGACCTTGACCTGATCGTCACCCATGATGACGAAATCGTAGACGGCCTGATGACCGTGATCTCCAATGAGACCGGCCTGACCGACCTTCGCATCATCACCTCCGTCGGCGGCCGCCGCGAGACCCTTAGTACCTTTGACACCATCGACAAGCCAACACTTCTGACTTACTACTTCAGCCCCTCCTATATCCGTGAAGCAATCCGTCTGACGGTTGCCGCCGTGAAGGGCGAACCCTACCAGGGCCAGGAAATCAACGGCCAGCTCTTCCTGATCCCCACCATCGAGATTGACAAGGCGCACGTGGAAGAGTTCCGCAACAGCCAGGAATTTATCGACCGTTACGCCATCTTCAAATAACCCATGCCATGAAGGGGCCGGCCAGGCTGGCCGGCTCCTTTTTTCACATGTCTGTGCATTGCATAAGGAGGACATAGCCCTTGCTGACAAGAATGGAGCAAATCGTGGTGGATTTTGGCCCGGTGCGTGCGGTTGACCACGTGGATTTGACGGCGCGCTCCGGCGAAATTGTCGGGTTGCTGGGTGAAAACGGCGCAGGCAAGTCCTCCCTGATGAACGTTCTGGCGGGCACCTTTGCGCCCACCGAGGGGAGAATCCTGCTGGATGAAAAGCCTGTACACATCGGCAATGCCCTGCAGGCAATGCACCACGGCATCCGTTTCATCCATCAGGAGCTGAACCTTTGCAACGATTTGCGTGTTTTTGAGAACATGTACCTTGCGCAGGAGATACTTATGCCCGGAGGGCTTTTGAACAAAAAAGAGATGGCTGCGCGCACAGCTGAGGTTTTCCGTCGGATGCATATTGACATCGACCCTTGGGCGGTTGTGGGCGATTTACAGATTGCCGAAAAGCAACTGGTGGAAATTGTCCGCGCGCTGCTGTTCAAGTGCGATCTGATCATCATGGACGAGCCGACCAGCGCGCTGTCCACCAGGGAAGTCAACAATCTTTTCTCCATCATGCGGCAATTGAAAAACGAGGGTGTCGGATTTATATACATTTCCCACAAGATGCCCGAGATTTTTGAAATCTGCGACAGCTATTATGTCCTGCGCGACGGCATGCTTGTCGGGCAGGGAAACATCGCGGACACGGACGAAAAAGCGATTACCGAAATGATGATTGGACGCTCTCTTGCCAATGATGACTTTAAAACCAAGCCAAGTTTTACTACGCAAGTGGTCGCGATGAAGGCGGAGAGCGTCAGCGGCGAAAATTTTTCTGATATATCCTTTGCCCTTCATAAGGGTGAGATCCTGGTATTTACCGGACTGCAGTCTTCCGGCCGGGACCAGCTGGCGGACGCGCTCTTTGGCGTGATTGCGCATACAGGCAAGGTCGAAATGAGCGGAAAACCCCTGCATGGCGGCATCCGCTCCCGGATGCTCAAAGGCCTGGCAATGGTACCCAGAAACCGTAAAGAGCGCGGCATCCACAACGATCTGTCGATTTTGGACAATACCTCCATGGGCTTTTTCAACACGCGCATGAAGTCGCTTTTAATCAGCCGCAAGCTTGAAAAGAAACGCTATGAGCGCCAGAAAACGGCACTTGCCATCAAGGCGGATAACCCGAAGAACCTGATCACCTCCCTCTCGGGCGGCAACCAGCAAAAAATCATCCTCGGCCGCTGGCTGGAAACAGGCGCGGATGTGCTGATATTTGACAACCCCACGCAGGGCATTGACGTAGGCACAAAATTTGAAATATATCACCTGTTGATCCGCCTGGCGGAGCAGGGCAAGGCGCTGCTGATATTTTCCTCGGAGTTTCCCGAGATCATCAAGGTGGCTGACCGCTGCATCGTGATGTACAAGGGCAGGATCAACACGGAAATCCTTCGCGCCGATATGACGGAAGAAGATCTGATGTATTATTCCACGGGTTCCAACCTCGAAATGGAAGAGGCCGGGGAAACGGAAGAAACCAAAAAGGAAGGTTTGAAAGCATGAGCGAATCGCTAAGCAAGAACAAAGGGCTTACCGCCAAAGGGGCAGCAAAGAAACTGTTTTCAGACTACAGCTATCTGGTTTCTTTTATTCTTATCCTGGTGATTGCCGTGTCCGCCAACTCGAACTTCTTCAGCTGGCGGAATATTTCCACACTCTTTCGCCAGTCGGCCACCACAACCGGCATGATTGCCCTGGGGATGACCATGGTCATATGTGCCGGGTTGATTGACATTTCAGTTGGCGCGCAGGTGGCACTGCTGTCGGGCTTTGGCATCCAGGTGCTCAACGCGACGGGCAATATCTGGATCATGCTTTTGTTCTGCCTGGCGGGCGGGGCTCTGATCGGCCTGCTCAACGGTACGCTAGTGGCTTACGGGCGCATGCCTGCAATGATCGCGACGCTGGCGGTGCAAACGTCCTGCCGCGCGATTGTCAACCACTTTGGGCAGGGCGGGCCTTTCTCGGTCGCCGGCGGCATGTCCGCGGAGCCCTTCTACCAGAAATTCCGCCAGGTGGCAAACGGCGCGTTTGATGTGTTCGGGTTCAGAGTGCCCTACCCCATGGTCATTTTCATCATCATGGGGCTGCTCTTCGGTTTGATTATGCAGCGTACGCGCCTTGGCAAGCACATCTATGCGGTGGGCAGCAACGCAAACAGCGCGCGCCTGGCGGGTGTCAATGTGAACAGGATCAAGGTCACCGTTTTCACCATCACCGGTGTATTATGCGGCTTTACCAGCTGGCTTTATTCTTCCAGCCTGATGGCGGTTGCCGCGGCCAGCGCGGGAAACCTTTTTGAAATGGATGCCATTGCGGCGGTTGCCATCGGCGGCACAGCCATGTCCGGTGGCCGCGGTAAGATCATCGGCAGTTTCCTGGGCGTATTGATGTTTAAAATTATCAGCAATACCCTGGTGGCTGCCAAGGCGCCAACCTTCCTGACGGGTGCCATCAGCGGCGCGATCATTATTATTGCCGTGCTGCTGCAGAACATCCAGCGTAAAAAATAAGCAGGCAGGACACGTCATGTTAAAAATCAGCATTGGAAGGCCGCGCTGTCACGGCAGCGCATGATGATTGAAAGGAAGAAATCAACATGGAGGCAGCTTTTGTCGAGCGATTAGGGGAAGGCAATGCCGGTGGCGGCTTTCGCTATGCCGTGCTGGATTTTGACGGAACGCTGAGTTTGGTTCGCGAGGGCTGGCAGGCGATCATGATACCGTATTTCGCGGATGAACTGTACGCAACGCCTGGCGGCAGCGCGCGCACCTACGAAGAGATGGAACACCTTGCGCGTGAGTTCATCTTTTTGCACACGGGCAAGCAGACCATTTACCAGTGCATCACGCTGAAAGAAGAGGTGGAAAAGCTTGGCGGCACGGCGCTTGACCCGCAGGATTACAAGGACGAATACCATCGCCGCCTGCTTGAGCGCATCGATGGACGGCTCAAAGGTCTTGCGGATGGTTCGATTGATCCCGAAACATTGACCGTGCCGGGTACCTACGGTTTGCTCGAAATGCTCAGGGCGCACGGCGTCATGCTTTTTCTTGCCAGCGGCACGGATGAGGCGTATGTTTTAAAGGAAGCGGCCCTTATCGGCGTTACGCACTATTTTGAGGGGCGCACGTATGGCGCGCAGCGTGCATACCAAACATTCTCGAAAAAAATGGTCATCGATCGTATCATGCGTGAGAACAACCTGCACGGGCGCGAACTGCTGGGCTTTGGGGACGGCTATGTCGAGATTGAAAACGTGAAAAGCGTGGGCGGTTTGGCAATCGGTGTAGCCACCAACGAAAGCGAGCGCAGCGGCATCGACGCCTGGAAGCGCGAGCGCCTTATCCACGCCGGAGCAGATGCCATTATCCCGGATTACAGCAACCTTGCCGCAATTGAAAGCTACCTGTTTGGGTAAAGAAAAGAGGAAAGGCAATGCCCTTTGAGATGTTTGACCGTTCCCGCCTGTCGCTTTTGCCACTTCATGAGCGCGTTCACGATTTGGACCTTCAATGCATGATGGATCCGGAAGCCAAAGTAAGCTACACGCACCCCACGATCAACCTGCTGGCCGATGCCATCCGCACGGCGCGCAGGCGCAGCGCCCCTGTTATCATGATGATGGGCGCGCATGTCATTCGTGCGGGTGCAGCGCCTGTCCTTATCCGCCTGATGGAAGAAAAGTGGGTGACGCACTTTGCCTTCAACGGCGCGGGCGGCATCCACGATTTTGAGTTTGCCCTCATCGGTGCCACCACTGAGAGCGTGGAGAAGTACATATCCGAAGGCCAGTTCGGCCTCTGGCAGGAGGACGGACGCTATAACGAGGCCGTCAACCGGGGAGTCCGTGACGGGCTTGGCTTTGGCGAATCGCTCGGGCGATATATTCGGGAGCATGATTTTCCGCATCAGAAGTACAGCCTTCTGGCAGCGGGGCATCGTCTGCAGGTGCCGGTAACAGTGCATGTGGGCATTGGCTGTGATATCGTGCACGAACAGCCCAATGCCGATGGCGCCTGCATCGGGGAGGGCAGTTACCGCGACTTTTTGATTTTTGCCCATACCATCGAATCACTGGAGGGCGGCGTGTTCCTCAACTTCGGCTCCGCGGTAACCGGACCGGAAGTGTACTTGAAGGCTCTGTCTATGTCGCGCAATGTTGCAAAAGGGCAGGGAAAGGAAATCCGCCATTTTACAACGGCTGTTTTCGACCTGTTGCCGCTTGAAGATAAAAATGTGCATGAAACGCCGCCAAAGGATGACCCGCGCTATTATTTCCGCCCCTGGAAGACCATTATGGTGCGCACCGTGGAGGGGGGCGGAAATAGCCACTATGTACAGGGAAGTCACAGGGATACCGTCGCGGCACTGGGCTATCAGCTTCTGCATCAATGAATAAGAAGGGGCGAATATGATGGATAAAGCGCGCCTTGAAACGCTGCTTAAAAAACTGCCCGATGTACGGGTTGCGGTTGTCGGTGATTTATTCCTGGACCGCTGGCTGTTCATTGACCCGGTTTTAAACGAGCCGTCGCTGGAAACGGGGCTTCCCGCCTGGCAGGTTCTCAGGGACAAACAATCGCCGGGCGCAGGGGGTACGGTACTTAATAACCTGAGCGCGCTTGGCATCGGCAGCATGTTTGCCGTCAGCATGCTGGGTGAGGATGGCGCGGGGCGGGACGTAGAACTCGCTTTGGAAGACAGAAAAGTGGATACGAGGTATGTCATCCACAGCCGGGAAGTTGTTACACCGCAGTATATCAAGCCGATGCTCATGTCGCAAGGCGGCCCTGCGGTTGAGCAAAATCGCATCGATGTGAAGAATCTGCGCCCGACACCGCACACACTTGAAGAGAAACTGATGGAGAACCTGACGCTTGCAGCATCGGCAGCGGACGCGGTCATTCTGCTGGATCAGCTGACGGAAGAAAACATGGGCGTCATCACGCACAGCATGCGGCGCCATGCGATGGACCTGGCAAAACTGCGGCCTGAGCTTCTGATTTTTGTTGATTCCCGTGCCTTCATCCACCTGTTCAAGGATGTGACCATCAAATGCAACAACTTGGAGGCTGCGCGTATGGCAAAGCGCGCGCAGGGGGAAGTGTTCAACAGGGAAGAAGTCTTTGAGGATCTGAAAAGGCTGATGGCGCAAACGGGAAGGACGGCCTTTGTAACTTGCAGCAAGCATGGTATCGCTGCGCGGGGAGGCGAATGCTGCGTGCTGGTACCTGCTGTCCGCCACAGCGTTCCTCTTGACATCTGCGGTGCGGGGGATGCCGCCACCGCCGGTATCGTCAGCGCGCTTTGCGCCGGGGCGAACCCCGAGGAAGCGGCGTTTTTCGGCAACCTGACGGCAGGGGTTACGGTACGCAAAATCGGCGACACAGGCACGGCAACGCCGGAGGAGATTCTCCGCCTGTATGACGAGCAGTTTGGAGAGGCGTCCACATGACGGACATATTGCTGGCAATCGACATGGGTGGGTCAATGTACATGGTCGGCTTGGTAGCAAAGGACGGCCGCATCCTTGATAGTGTGCGGGACCAGTGGAGAAGCTTCAGCGGTGACACGGTGCTGCCGCAGGTTATCAAGACCGCGCGCCTGCTCACGGAAAAACACCCGAATATCCGCTTGCTCGGCGGGGGCGCAACCATTCCGGGGCTGGCGGACGCGCATCAGGGGGTTTGGCTGGAAGCCAGCTTTTCGGGCATCCGCAATCTGCAGGTTGCGCAGACGCTGTCCCGGGAATTTGGCGTACCTGTGAATTGCCAAGGCATATCCGGGCGAAAAACCACTCCGGTCCCGCTCATTGCGCCACTTAACCAGCGGCTCGGAGTCCAATGTTGCCAACAAGAATATGACAGTACCCCATAAAAGCCGCATGCTTCGAATGATATTGCGGTTGCTTGCTTGCCAGGACTATTTATAGTAGAATTCAAGCGACGGACGCGTTGATTGATGTTGATGATATTTATCGAATCAGGAGGCTGCAGTCGGCTGGCCACGGATGTTGCCGCGGAATGTTTTTGGGAAAGGCGGGCTGGGCATGAATGTTCAGTAAGAAACGGATAAAGGCTGCAGGGCAAGCGCAGGAAGAGTTTAAAGTCCAGGACATCGTCGGGTCCAAGGAATGTGCGGAGCAGATGGCTCTGCTTTCTGAGGCGCTGGTTTCCATCGGATGGAAAAAGCACAACATCATCGTCAGCCACAGTAAAAAAATACAGCATAAAATGAACGTGATTCGCGCGACGATTGAGGAGATGCCGTCCGACATCATGACGCTGATGCCTTCTGCGCGCTGGCTGATCGATAACTTCCAGATAATCTACCGTGAGATCAATAAGCTGAACTTTTCCACGACCGGCTACGTGAAGATCCCTGTCCTGAAATCAACCCGGTGGAAAGGGCTGCCGAGAATATATATCATCGCCGGGAAGATGGTCGAGCTGTCCGGCGGTTATTTGAACGAAGAAAACATCGTCACCATGATCAAGGCGTATCAGCAGGCGCATCCGCTGACAGACAGGGAGCTGCAGATCCTGCCCGAAATGCTTGGCCTTTGCCTGTTGGAACATATCCTGAGCGTGATGCGGGACATCACGCGTGTGGTCGATGTCAAGGCGCAGGCAGACCGGTTTGTTAAGGATAAGTTCGAGGGAGATCAGGATTATCTGGATATCACACTGCTGCTGACGGAGGACAAGGAGCACCGGGAAAACATTTATTTCCATAGCCATGTCCTCTATCTTCTCAAAAACCTGTCGGTGGAGCAGGAGGCCATCTCGCGGTATATCTCATTCCACTTCAAAGACGAATGGGAAAACATCGGGCTGATGGACATTTTCAAGGAGGAGAGCCGGCAGGAATCCATCCTTGAGTCCGCCATCCGCAATCCGATTGCGGGCCTCAGGGAGCTCAACGAGCTGAACAAGGATGAGATTTTTGAGGAACTGTCTGCAGTCGAGCGCATCCTGTCGGAGGACCCCGACGGCGTGTATCCCAAAATGGACAGCCTCAGCCGGGCGATGTACCGGGATGTCGTTGAAAAGTTGTCTGTCAAATGCGGCCTCATGGAAACCGATATCTCGCAAACATGCCTCAAACTGGCCCAAAAAGGGCATGAAAGGCTCAACCACTCCCATCACGTCGGGACGTACCTCATCGGCAAGGGCTTCAGGCTGATGAGGGAAAGTTTACAGAATAAAAGACCCCCTATCGACATAAAAGAGCCGGTGATCCTTAAGGGCGCTTCCTACTTTCTGTTCGCAGGCGGCACGCTGTGCCTGTTTTTGTACGTGTTGTTCCTGATCCTCGGCCCAGCCGGATATCTGGGGCAAACCGGGCGGATCTTCTTTTTCATGCTGGCGGCTCTTCCGGTGCTGAACGGGATATCAATCAAGATGGCAGACAGTCTCTTCACCCGGGGCTTACCAGCCAAGAACCTGCCTGCGATGGACTATACAAAGGGGATACCCGACGATGCCAAAACGCTGGTAGTGATGCCTGTCATCATCTCATCAAAAGAACAGGGCCTGGAATTTGTCAACCGGCTGCAAAAGCACTACCTGGCCAACAGGCAGAACAATTTGTATTTTGCTCTGCTGGCGGACTATGCTGACGCGTCGGACAGGAAGGTGCCCGGTGACGAGGAAATAAGGGATGCCCTGATCTCCCGCGTCAGGGAGTTGAACGGGGAGTGCGCACCGCTCACCTATAAGTTTTCATTGTTCATCCGGGAGCGCAGGTGGAACCCCTCAGAGGGGCGCTATATGTGCTGGGAAAGAAAGCGGGGGAAACTGGAAGAGTTCAACAGACTGCTAAACGGCGAGAAAATCGAAAACACCAGTTTTGAAGAGGTGATGTCCGATCCGGAGATGCTCAGCGACATTCAATATGTCATCACCCTCGACGCCGATTCCGACCTGGTGCTGGACAACGCCTCCAAGCTCGTGGGCATCATAGACCACCCCCTGAACCGGGCCATCGTCGACCCGGTGAAGAAAACCGTCAGGGAAGGCTACGCCATCATCCAGCCGCATGTCATGAACCACATCATCGATACCGGCAACAGCCTGTTCCAAAGGGTCTATTCGGGCAAGACCGGGCTGCCAAATTACTCCATGGCCGTATCAAACGTCTACCAGGACGTTTTCAAGTCCGCCATCTTCATTGGCAAGGGCATCTACAACGTCAGGGCTTTCCACCAGCTGCTGAATAATGTCATCCCCGAAAACCGTGTGTTGAGCCACGACCTGCTGGAAAGCTGCTACGCCAGGACAGCCTTTGCGGGCAACGCGCATATCGTCGAAAACTTCCCCGGCAGCTTCGATTCCTACGCCAAGAGACAGCATCGATGGATCAGGGGCGACTGGCAGCTGCTGCCTTGGCTGTTCAAAAAAGAGCTCAGCCTCCTGTCAAAATGGAAGATACTGGATGATTTGAGGTCCAGCCTGGTGCCTGCAGGCAAGTTGCTGTTCATCCTGCTTAACATCCTGTGCTTTCAGAGGGTTTACTGGCTGTGGATGGGTGTGCTTGCGGTGCCCCTGGCGCTGGATTTATTGGCGATCATGATGGATATCGTCGTCCACTTGACACAAGGACGGCGGTATGTCCTGCTCTACAGGAAGCTGTTGAGGGAAATTGGCCTCCTGTTAACGCAGTTCTGCTTTGATTTGGTCTTCATCCCCTTTGAGGCGTACTATTCGCTGGACGCGATCATCCGCACGCTGTACCGCTTTCTGGTCAGCAAAAAGAACTTCCTGATGTGGGATCCCGCCGATCATGTGGAGAGATCGGGAGAAAACTCGCTTCGGCGCTATTTTTCCCGCATGTGGCCCACCCTCATCGCCGCTGCGGCTGTCCTGGCGGCGCTGACAGTGATAAGGCTGCCCCTGCCGGGTGTCCTCCAGTACGGCTTTTTAGCCGTGACCTGGGGACTGTCATTTTTCATCGCCTTTGACATCAGCCGGTCCGCCCGGAGAAAACCGGAGCAAACCGGCCCGGACACGGACAGCGTCCTGCGGGAGACCGCGCGCAGGATATGGCGGTTTTTCAGGGATTTTTCAACGCCCGTGAACAACCGGCTTTGCCCGGACAGTTACCAGATTGGCCGGAAGGAAAAGCAGGTCAACAAGACGTCGCCCACCAACATCGGGCTTCAGTTTCTCTCCGCTCTCTCGGCGTGGGATCTGGGATTTGAAACGCCAATTTCCATCCTTGATTATATGGATGGCTTGCTTCAGACGGTCATGGTACTGCCCAAATGGCAGGGGCATCTGTTCAACTGGTACAATACGTATGATCTGAAAACGCTGAGTCCCCATTACATCTCGACTGTGGACAGCGGCAACTTCTTCGGGTACATGATCACACTGAAGAACGGTTTGGATGAGATGCGTAAAGCACCCCTCGTGTCATCCGCCGTTTTGAATGAATTGAAATGCCTGCTTGCCCCCATGGGCGCGGGCATGGCATTAAAGGGCGATTATAAAACCTTCGGCGATTTCGTTGAGGATTTGCTTAATGTCAGGCAGAGCCTCGCACAGCAGCCTGCGCATGCCTTCTCGCTCGATGTGCGGGATTTCGCGCGGTTGGCGGAGACCGTCCGGCAGGAAATAGAAAGCCTGGACCTTGGCGGGCGGACGTTCAACGAAGATGTTTCCCTGCATGATCTGTCCCTGGAGGGCAACCTCGCCGCCAGGAATGAGCTGGACAGGATATTTCGGATGACGGACACCATTACTGGGATGGTCAACGAGGCGAACTTTGGAAGCCTGTTCAACCAAAGGCGCAAACTGTTCTACATCGGCTTCAACATGTCTTCCCAGACCTATGACCAAAGCTGCTATGATCTCATCGCCTCGGAATCGCTGCTCACCAGCCTGCTGGCGATTGCCAAGGGCGATGTGCCTGTCAGCCACTGGCAAAGGCTGGGGCGCCCGCTGACCCTCATCAAGGGCAGGCCCGCGCATGTATCCTGGAGCGGCACGATGTTTGAGTATCTGATGCCCCAACTGGTCGTAAAGGAATTTGCCGGCAGCGTATTTGATGATTCGTCTTGTGCCGCAGTACTGCAGCAAATGCGGTATGCCAGGAAGTTTTCCATCCCCTGGGGGATGTCCGAGTCGCAGTATAACCGCTTTGATATCGACCAGAATTACCAGTACAGGGCTTTCGGTGTGCCCAAGATCAGGCTGCAGCCCGTATACAAGGATATGCAGGTCGTGTCCCCCTATTCAACCATGCTCGCGCTGGAATATGACCGGAAAAAGGGGCTTCTTAACCTGAAGGCGCTTCAGGAAAAAGGCGCGTACGGCGAATATGGCTTCTATGAGGCTGTCGACTTCACTGTTCCCGACCCGGTGACGCTCAAGGACTACTGCATCGTCAAATCCTTCATGGCGCACCACCAAGGGATGAGTATCCTGGCCATCGACAATTACCTGAACACTGGCATCATGCGCGAGCGCTTCCATGCGACCCCGATGATCAAGGCAGTCCAAACCCTGCTGGAAGAAAAGCACCAGTCCCTGTTCGCGTCGCCCTCAAGGAGGGGTTACACGATCAATTTTAGGAGAAAGGACATTCCTGAGGACGTCAGCACCGGCATTCGCTATGCCAAATCAGTCAATCTGCCGGTCCCCTTGTCCAACTACCTGTCAAACGGCAGTTATTCCGTACTGGTCACCTCCGACGGCGATGGGTTCAGTCAGTGGAAGGATACCATGCTCTACCGCTGGCGGCCGGATGTCTATGCGGACACGGGGTTCTACATCTATATCCGGGATATCGGACTGAACACTTACTGGAGCACGGCCCATCACCCGACGAAAGTCAAGGCGGACAAATACCAGGTGGTCTTTTCGCCTCACCAGACGGAATTCCTGAGACAGGACAAGGGCATCGTCACTTCCACGCTGGTCAGCCTGCTGCCCAACTACAACCTGGAGATCCGGAAGGTGAAACTGAAGAACCTTTCATCACGGGAAAGACAGCTGGAGGTGACCAGCTATATGGAAGTGGCGATAGACACCTACGCTTCCGAATCCGACCACCCTGCATACAACAAGCTGTTCGTGGAAAGCGAGTTTCTGGAAAACCGCAATCTCTTCATTTCCAAACGGCGGGGCGGAAGCGGAGGCGGCCCCTATGCCATGCACATGCTTCAAACGGATGCTCCCCTTGTCCAAAAAGTGGCATATGAAAATAGCCGGGTGAAGTTCATCGGCAGGAATAACAGCCTTCAGTACCCACAGGCCCTTAGGCAAGGCGCGCAGCTTTCCAACAGCACCGCCTTTTCGGGCGACTCGATCATGAGTATCAGGGCCTGCGTTACCCTAAGCGCAGGCGCAGAAGCCGACATCACGTTTATCAGCGGCCTGTTTGAAAGCAGGGAAGCGGTGCTTGGCGCCAGCGACGAGTTCTCCGTAACATACAGGATCAAAGACGCGGTCGAAAGGTTCAAGCAGCAAAGCAGGATTGAGCTCAAATACCTGGACATGACGGGCAGCCAGCAACGGACCTTCCAGAATATCATCAGGCAGATCTACTATCCGCACAGGCATTACAGGGGCCCTGACGAAAACATCCGGCGCAATTGGAGCGGGAAAAATGGCCTGTGGAAATTCGCCATATCCGGCGATAACCCGATCATGCTCCTCCATGTAAAATCGACCGACGAAACCGGCCTGGTCACGGATGTCTTGAAGATTTACGAATACATGGGCATCAACATGGTCAAGGCCGACCTGGTTATATTGGCAGAGGGCAGCTACGGATATGCCAGCGAGCTGACGAATATGCTGACCGCGATGCTGAGCTCGCTGAGGGTTTACGACAGCGCTCGGGAAAAATCAGGCATTTATATCATCCATTCCTACGAACTCAGCCCGTCGGAGACGGACCTTATCTATACCGTGGCGAATGTCGTCTTTTCTGCCGATTCAGGCATCTATTTCCGCAACAACATAGGCGACCGGTAGGATACGGTAACCTGAAGGAGGGGTACAGTTGCAGGACAGCAAGGCTGATTTGGAGTTTTTTAATCATTTCGGGGGATTTGCGCTGGACGGGCGGGAGTATGTGCTGCTCCTCGACGAGGGCAACCAACCGCCTGCCCCGTGGATCAATGTGATCGCCAACCCGAACTTCGGGTTTTCCATCTCGGAAACCGGGGCGGGCTCCACCTGGGCTTATAACAGCAGAGAGAACAAAATCACGCCCTGGTCCAACGACCCGGTGTGCGACAAGGCGTCGGAATCCATCTATATCCGGGACAACATGACAGGCAATGTGATGACGCCCATGTCACTGGGCCGGACGGACAGAGGGGGCTACAGGGTAAGGCACGGCTTTGGGTATTCGGTATTTTGCCATGAAGAAGGCGGCCTCAGGCAGGAGCTCCGGGTTTTCACGCCCTGGCAGGACCCGATCAAAGTATGGGAGCTTGACCTTGAAAACGCTTCCGGGCGGGAGCTCTCCCTGTCCCTGACGTATTATGTGGAATGGGTGCTGGGCGTAGACAGGAATCAAACGAACCCATACATTGTGACCTCTTTCAATAACAAGCAGGAGTTCCTGTCCGCTGAGAATGTGTACAATCAGGTTTACCGTCAATACCGGGGGTTCATTTTTTCCGGTGACCAGGTTGTAGGGTATACAGGGGACAGGCAGGAAGTCTTCGGCCGCGGTGGCAGCGTGCAGTATCCGCTCGGCCTTGACGGGGCGCTGTCCAACGCGACCGGCGTCGGTCTGGACTCGTGCGGAGCCATTCAGGCAGCGGTAAGGCTGAGGCCCGGGGAGCATAGACATGTGGTCTTCGGCCTTGGATACAGCAACGACGACGATAAGATCCATGCCCTTTGCGCCAAATACAAAGACGCTGACAGGATATCGCAGGAGTTTTCGGCGATGGAGGCGTACTGGGAGGACATTTTGGGCAAGGTCCAAGTGCAGACCGGCGACAAGACTATCAACATCATGCTGAATGGGTGGCTTCTGTACCAGACAATCTCCTGCAGGATGTTCGCGCGGGCTGCGTTTTACCAGTGCGGCGGCGCCTATGGTTTCAGGGATCAGCTTCAGGACGGAATGGCCTTGGTTTATGCGCGGCCTGATATGCTCAGGGAGCAGATCCTGACGGCGTCCTCCCGGCAGTTTATCGAAGGCGATGTGCAGCATTGGTGGCACCCACCCACAGGTATCGGCGTCAGGACCAGGATATCGGATGACATGTTGTGGCTGCCGTTTGTTGCATCATCGTACATCACGGCCACTGGTGACTATAGCATCCTGGATGAGGAAAGACCCTATCTCCAGGGCCCCCTGCTGGGGGACAACCAGCACGACATGATGTTTGTGCCGGGATTATCCGCAACAAAGGAGAGTCTGTATGGCCACTGCAAAAAGGCCATCCAGCATGTGCGGTTTGGCGAGCGCGGCTTGCCCCTGATGGGCGGCGGGGACTGGAACGATGGCATGGACGGGGTGGGCATTGGAGGCCAGGGTGAGAGCGTCTGGCTTGCGTGGTTCCATTGCACAGTGCTGGACCAGTTCATCCCCCTGGCTAAACATATGAAGGACTTCAGCTTTTCCGACACGCTATATGCCACGAAGGCGACCCTCAGGGAAAATATCGAGAAGAACGCATGGGATGGGCAGTGGTATCTTCGGGCGTTCTACGACGACGGGACCAAACTGGGCTCCGGGGAGAACGACGAGTGCAGGATTGATTCCATCAGCCAGTCCTGGAGCGTCCTCTCAGAGGCCGGGCAGCAGGACAGGGCACGGAAAGCCTTTGATTCCGCCTGGAAACACCTGGTGATTGAAAAGGAATCCGTATCCCTGCTGTTAACACCGCCGTTTGACAAGACCACAAAAAACCCTGGCTATATCAAAGACTATTATCCCGGGATAAGGGAAAACGGCGGGCAGTACACGCACGCGGCTATCTGGCTGGCGATCGCGGCTGTCCTGCTGGGCGACAGCGAGCGGGCCTACAGCCTGTTCTCCATGCTGAACCCCATCAACAGCACTGCTACGCGCGATGGCGCCCTGCATTACGAAAAGGAGCCTTATGTTATGACGGCGGACATTTCCTACATGGCGCCGTATACGGGCAGGGGCGGCTGGAGCTGGTATACGGGCTCCGCAGGATGGATGTACCAAGGCCTGCTGAAGTATTTCCTGGGCCTTCGCAAAGAAGGCGACAGTTTCTTCATATCCCCCTGCGTGCCCGAAATATTCGGGGACTACACCATCCGCTACCGCTACAAATCATCCACATACTTCATTGAAGTCAAGCTGGTAAAGGACAAGGCCGCCACCAAGGAGGGAAACCGGATCAAGCTGAAGGACGATGGCCTGGAACACCATATTGTGATAGAAACAGGGTGCGCTCGGGCGGTGTGAACCCTGGATTATTCATTGATAATTACGATATACTGAAGAAGTTGTGAGGACAATTGCCCTGACCAATCTCGTTGAGGATTTAGTTATTGCCAGAGCGCCTTCTCCTGATTATTCGCTTTGTATCTTTGGTACACGTGAGTAATTTGAGCTTACTGTTTTCTGCGCAATATGAAATCGGGGCATAAGTACGCCGAAATGATCTCCCCGCCCTATGGATCGTCAGGCATCCGGATTGCCGGAGCGGGATTTGGGTTGATCATTTCGGCATACCGTCGATCAGCGCGTTCCGCTTATTATACCTTTCTTCCGCGAATAACGTTCACCAGGACCACGATTACCGCGATCACAAGAAGAACGTGGATAAACCCGCCCAGCGTAGTCGACGTGACAAGGCCCAGTATCCATAACACTACAAGAATTACTGCGAGCGTCCAAAGCATATTCTATACTCCTTTCCGTGAACGACATCCTGCGCCAGACGGACACATGCCGGTTTTGTTCGCAATGATGTCGAGCGACTCTTACCCATTGTTTGAACTGTTACGAATAACCGGATTTTCCTACTCATTGAAGGAACAACACGCGTGCAGCATCACTTGGTACTGACGTGATCTTTATTTGACGCCTTTTTCTTTCCACGCACTAGATTCACTACAATGACAATGACCGCGATCACAATCAGGACATGGAGGAACCCTCCGATTGTGGTTGATGTGATCATGCCCAGAAGCCACAGGACAATGAGAACCGCCGCGATGATCCAAAGCATAATTTCCTCTATCCTTTCATCAGACCTTTCAGGCCTGCAGTTATACCTTTGTTTTTTCCGCTATGTTGACAGCTATCCGGTGAATGTCTTTTTTCATTTCGTGCAGGCCGGATGTGATCCTATCTTCGAGAGTATCCGACTTTTCGTTGGCATCCTTGGCAACGTCAGCAATTTTCTGTCCGATAACTGCAGCAGTGCTCTTCACCTCTTCCATCTTTTTGGCTAATGCGCCTTTCGTCTTTTCTGCTTTATCTGCGGATTTCTTGACAGGAGCTTTCGCTTTCTCCGCGACCGGCTCCTTCTTTGCGGAGTCGCTCTTCACTTGATCTGTCTTTACGGTCACTGCATCTTTGCCCGCTGCCGCTTTATTTGCAGCCTTTTTGACAGGAGCTTTCGCTTTCTCCGCGACCGGCTCCTTCTTTGCAGAGTCGCTCTTCACTTGATCTGTCTTTACGGTCACTGCATCTTTGCCCGCTGCCGCTTTGTTGGCTGTCTTTTTTACCGGGTCGTTCACTTTCGCCATACTTGATCTCTCCTTTTTGTTGTCCTCTTTGCCTGCCTTGCTCTGCGTCTTTTTCTCAGTCATGACGACCACCTCACTGTCTTGATGAGTGAAGGTGATACAAGCTTCAGTAAGGGTGTTTTCTCCCACTTGTCTTGATATGTACCTTCCGGATTTGAACATCTGCCTGCCTCAGTATAAAGCGTTCCTTAATCCTCCTTTCCGATGGAGAACCACGATTGTTACCCGCCATGATTGATCCGAAGGCGATGCAGGAAGGCATTGAAGGCCGCCCTTTTCTCTTAGGAGAAACTCTCCGCATACAACCCCTTCATCAAGTCTCAGGGCAGGAGTTTCGCGATCTTGACCCAGCGAATATCCGCGTTCAGCACATCGCCAAATTGTTACACTTTTACATTACACTGCACATACTGATCTGTCAATAGAGTATTGACTTAAGTTTCCGCATGGCATGCCGAAGGAAAGACAATGAGTGCCCTCAAAGAGGAATTTTGAGTAATCAGGCAGGAAACAGCACAAAAATGGCAGAAATCCTGACCGTTTTGTAGTAGATGGATTCAGGCTGCATGCTTTTGGATTGTTCAGCAGACACCATGGTATGTGACGCGTCAGGATCCTTCGATTGTCGCACTGCTGTACCGGCTTTTGTTTAGCTTAATCACGTTGTTTTCAACCAGTTTGATAAACTCCAAACCGATTTTCGGATCAAACTGTGTGCCCAGATTCCGTCGGATTTCGTCCAGCGCGTTGTTGACACTCAGGGCAGGCTGATAGCTTCGTTCTGTCGTCATGGCATCAAAAGAATCCGCAATGCACAGGCAGCGCCCGGTAATAGGCGTACTTTCACCTACGAGGCCACGGGGGTAACCCTTACCGTCCCACCGCTCATGGTGGTTGAGCACGGCCGGCACCACATAATCCAGGCTTGGCAGATACTTGAGCATCGTGACAGAGGCTTCCGCGTGCTGGCGCATGATCGCGTACTCCTCGTCCGTCAGTTTCCCCTGCTTGCCCAGGATGCTCTCGGGGATACCGATTTTGCCGACGTCGTGCAGCAATCCTGCCTGCCTGATAATCTCAACATGCTCCGGGTCAAGTCCGATACCTTCCGCCAACTGCGCAGCGTACACAGACACATTTTGGGAATGCTGGTAGGTATAGTGGTCTTTCACGTCAATCGCCGCGGTCAGCGCATAAATGGTCTGGGCGCACTGCTCGCCGAACTTGATTGATTCGGGTGTCGCTGCAATATGGGAAGGCTCAGAACTATACACCTGCGTGCGATTTTTCCCATTCTTTTTGGCGGCGTATACAGCAACACCGGCATAACTCACCGTTTCATCCAGGGTGGAGGAAGAAACGGGATATGTGCAAATACCGGCTGAAAAAGTCAGATAAAGGTATCCCTGCTCACGACTTTTGTTGATATAGTCCTTCAGCATATTCCGCGCCATGTCAACAAGGCCGCTTGCCTCCGCAGTATCCTTGAATGGCAGGGATATGATGAACTCCTTTCCACTATAGCGCACCGCACAACCTCGGTTTCCGACTATAGCCAACAGGATTTTGGAAAAATCCTGCAGTATACGGTCGCCCTGGTGGGAACCGTACAGTTCGTTGTACAGACGGAAATCATCAAGGCTTATGATGACGATGGAAAAAGCATGCATGCGTGCCTGTTCAAATTGCTTTTTTGCATGTTCCATAAAATAGCGGCGGTTGTAAAGCCCGGTCAAGGCATCGACATAGGCTTCCTTTTGGATGGCAGCATAAAGCATGGCGTTTTTCGCCGAGATTGACATGATGGCCCCGGCTGACTCAAGGAATGTAATCTCGTTTGGCGTGTAATTTTTAGTGCTTCTCTGATCGGCAAACAGGGCAAAGGCAAGCAGCCTGCCGCTTTCAGCGATAGGCAGCATCAGCCGGATATGGTTGACGCTCAGTTGCTCCTTTTCGGATTCCCACATGGCAAGGTAATTTTTGGTCCGTGAAAAATCCTTGTATGTAATGGCCAGGTTATTCTTCTGCAGCCAATCAACCGCAGGGCTGTCTCCACGGATGGTAATGCCGCCCGATGAAACCGGTTTGGTGCTGGTTTTTGTTGTATAGTCTCCGTTTTCATCTCGGACGAGGATATAAACCACATCACTATCCAGATTTCGCTCAACAAGATCACAAAACTTTTTCAGGATCTGCTGGCTGTCCAGTGTCTCATTGATTTCCCTGCTGAACAGCCGGAGCTCTTCTTCCTTGGTCGAGTTGCTTTTATTAAAAAGCACATACATCAATTTCCGGATGATGTTGTATACAAGCACCGTCACGACTGACAGCAGCACCGCGAACACGATCGGTTTCTGGCTCGCGTACTCCCGGAACCATTGATCATATGCGGATTCAAGCGATTGATAGAAGACAACCATCAACGTTGTCATCATGATGACAGCCGAAAAGTACATCGGCCCACGTGAAGCGATCATTTTGAACGTGATCAGCCGTTTTTTGTACAGGGCATAGAACAGGAAGAGGGCATTGATGCCGCAAGCCAGAGGGTCGATGGGGAAAGATCCGAGTGCCGGGATTGAGGTTGCGGCAAGTCCCATGAACAGAACACCGGTGCCAATGAAAAACGGCACAAAAGCGCTAAATGGCAGCCCCTGATATTTGATACTGCGATAAATCAGCCGGAAGGAAAGTGCCAATGTCACAACACCGCAGATGAGAGGCAGCAATACCCAGTTGCTGACCGTATACTCAAAGCTGCGGGTTCCGTCTACTGGTATGACAGAAGGTGACTGGATGAAGACACCCTCAAGCGATAAAACGGCAAGCACGGTCCAGCTGATTCCCAGCACTGCAAGGGTAAAACTGCCTTTGCTGTTGGTGTACTGGTGGAGAAAATTATAAATCAAAAAGGGCACGGAAAAGATACCGGTGATGGATACATTAAACCAGAACTGGACGCCGGGGTACATCACTGCGCGCATCGCCACCGAGCCGCCCGACCAGGTCGAATAGGCAATCACCAGCAGCATAAATGCATAAATGAGCTTATTCTTTTTGGCGCTGATACAGATAAGCAGCAGGAAAAGGTTGAGCAGCAGCGCAGCGGCCGGGACGGCGACAAAAAGGACGCTATTTACTGCCATGCGTTGACCCCTCCGCTTCTGGGAAGGCTGCACTGGCTGCGAAAATCCACCACATCGGATGCGGGCGGATTGATGCTGCGCAGATGATAGCCTCTCAATTCCTCAAACGCACGAAAAGACCCGTTTCTGACCACAGTCACCTTCAGCGGGTCCATTTGGATAAGCTTTTTAAGGCTGACATAGTCCTGGTCATAATGACGGAAATATACGCTCAAATGTTCCTTGATGATCTCCGCTGCCGCAGCCTGGGCACCCAGGGAATTTTCCTGCAGCTCTACAAACATCTGCAGAAATGCCTGCTTATCGCTGTTGTATTCTTTCAAGGCACACCATTGTTTGATAGGCAGGCGGGACATTTCAATGACTTTGCTGATTTCCTTGGTGGTAATCCGGGTAAAGCCTCCGATGTCAATCACATCCGGCGTCCGGTCGACGAATTCGAACTGTGGAATATCCAACTTGTCCTGAGGATTGGTCACACGCAGACAGCGGTATACATCCCCGATACGGTAGCGCACAAACGAACCGCCTTTGAGAACTGTAATGACCAGTTCATACAGTTGGTTCGCGTTCAGTTCATTCATCAGGTAAGTGCGGGGGCTGTACCCCGGCTCGTCCAGGCTGCGGCGCATCTCCTTCTCGGGGATGAATTCATAAAAACACGCATCGGGGTACAGCACCATACCATCCCGACTCCAGGTTTCGGTGCCGATGAGGGTTGGCTCGGTCCCTCCCGCGATTTCCATGGGCTTTATGCCCCAGCACCTTTCCAGTTCGGGTTTGTACAGGGTTGAATCATTGCCGACACAGACAAAGGCATCCAGTTTGAAGATATCCTTGGGCAACATGGGTACCTTGTCCCTGCGGCTGCGGTAGCGCGCGCGCAGCAGCCTGAAAAGCATCACGGGCGAGATACCGTAGAGCTTTCCCAACCCTTCGCCCGTACCAGTTCCATTCAGCAGATTTTTGCTGATATAATACAAAATACTGCTCATGCCGAAAAACTGGTTCATGTCATGCTTGACCGCCAATTCAAACCCGCGGGCCATCTGTTCGCTAAAGGACATCGAAAGCGCTTCTTTGACCGGAGGCATAAAGCACAAGTCAACCTCCCCCTTCATCAGTTCGGGGAAAAGCCCGGTAGCGTAGGGCATAGGCGCCAAGGTATAGAGCACCTTACTGTGCGGCCGCACACGGAAATTCCCTCTTCGCTGCGAGGTCGACAGCAGCATCGCCGCCAATAGGTTGTGGGTATAGGTATCCAGCATTTCCTTTGAGTAGGGGGCGACCTTTTTGGGGTAATTGCCTCCCTCCCAGGTGGTTTCCAGCCAAACAAGAGGCTCGGACGGCAATTCTTCCGACCGCCGCATCAACAGCGTGTCCGCGTAATCCTCATAGGTGGTCAGCGGCACCATCTGACGGAACTCATCCACGCTCCGGGGTACTTTACCGTGCAGCAGGTAATTGCCCAGCCGGCACTTGGACAGCAAGTTGATCTGTTCCATCAGCAGGCTGTTTTGTATTTTGATATATTCCTCAATAGACAGGTCAAGAAAACCACAGTATTCTTGCCAAATCATTTCAGGGGTTTCTCTGCGGAGTTTCTCTTCAAACTTCATCGTTTAACCTGCTTTTTGATTCTTTGCCGATAGCACGTGAGATGCTCTGTGCCGTGGGAATAACAAAAGGAGTGCTTTTTTGGTACTGCTCATAATCGGCGATCGTTTTTGGGAAGACCAAACGGTCCTGAAACCAAACATACAGGAGATTCAGCGCAGAGACAAGGCCTGCTGATGCAAGCAATTCCCAATTCCCAAGCCCCAGAGCAAGAGAGAGTGAGAATAGGGGAAACCACAGCGAGCCCGGGTGCCTGCACAGCGCATACATGCCACTGTCCACCAATTGGTCGGGCTCATTTTCCCCCAGGTAAGTGCTGAATGCCGGCAGGGACGAAAAGAGGGCAAGATACTCCAGCACTGCCGCCGCCAAAGCAATCAGCAGGAAGAGGATTTTCAGCAGCAGGGCGGTCTGGAAGCGGGAGCTGCTCACGGCAGCGCTGATACCTGCAGCTGCTAATACCATCATACCCATAATGAATAGATACTTGCCGGGTTTGCGGCGTCCTGCGAGTTTTAGCAAGTCTGACAGGAACATCAGCCCGAAAGAGATGATGACCAGCAAGCAGGATATCATTCCAGGAAAGCGATGCCGACAGTACCTTCGCCTGCATAAACACCAATCGCGACGCCAATCCAGTCCATGTGGATGTCTGCCTGGGGATCATAGTCAAGGACCCGCTGCTTGACGCGAAGCGCATCCGGCTCATTGTCGGCATGGAAGATGAACACTTTGCTGCCTGTGCGGGCATTTTTACGATAATACTCTTCCAGGCTGAGGACAGCCTTTTCAAAGCTGCGCATCAACCTGACTTCTTTTACTGTCCCGTCACGAAAGGTCAGCATAGGGTGAATGCCAAGCAAGCTGGCGGTCAGGCACTTGATTTCGCCTACACGGCCGCCCTTTTTCGCGTTTTCAAACGAGCGCATGACGAAATAGACCCCAACCTTGCCTTTGATGGTATCCAGGTAATCAATTATTTCCTGTGCAGTTTTGCCCTCTTTCGCTAGTTTTGCGGCCTCAATCACCATGAGGGAAAGCCCATAGGAGACCTGCATGGAGTCATAGGTATAAACGCGGGGCCTAAACCCCTCCTCAGCCAATGTCCTGGCTGCGGAGTTGGCTGTTTGATAGGAACCTGACATGACAGACGTTACATTGACACAGAGGATTTCGTCATACTCCTGCGCTGTCTTGAAACTGGCTGCATATATATACTCATTGGGGTGGGAGGTGGTAGGCAAATCCCGTGATTCGCGCATCATCTTGTACAGCTTCGGCGGATCAATATCGATGTTGCAAAAGTACTCAACATCCTTAAAGATAACAATATCCGGTACAACCCCGATGTTGTATTGCTGCGCAAGACGGGGGGACAAATCGGAAACTGAGTTTGTAAAGACTTTGCAGTTGCCCATTGGCTACCTCAACATGCGCTTGATTTCCTGTTTAAACAGAGTTAGGTGTGATTGTAACATGGTTGCAGTAAATTGTCTACACTTTTTTCGCTTGATATTTCACCTGATATTTCACGGCAATTCATTCTAAAACTTGCACTTCAAATATTCATCAATATCTGTTATAGTAAAAAGTGAAATTGCAGTATTCACCAGCCTGACGTGGTTTAGCTTTTCCTGTGATTGATTTTTGGGGTTGGTCAGAAAATTGCGCAGGTATCTGAATTGTGCGCAATGGGAAGAAAGAGGTTACATGGAACAAACTGTTCTGGTTGCATTGCTCAATAATGCTGCAATATTACTGGTTTTATCCGTTATTTACGAAGTAACCTATTTATTGCCATCCAAGTATCGCCGCATGCAGCCAGTATACAGCGGCCTAATGATTGCCATGATCTGCATCGCCATTATGATGATGCCTTTTACGCTTCTGCCGGGAGTAATCTATGATACCCGGTCAATTCTAATCAGCGTTACCGCCCTGATATTTGGTCCGATCCCAACGGCAATTACGGTGGCCGCGGCTGTCATTCTCAGGCTTAGCATCGGTGGGACTGGCACTTTGGCAGGAATTGCGGTCATCATGACCAGCGCCCTGATTGGACTGGCCTGGCGGCGTTGGGTACATGCAAAATCAGGGAAGTGGCGATGGTTGAATGTCTTCTTCATGAGCATCACCGTTCACATTGTGATGCTTGCCTGTATGCTTCTTCTTCCGTATCCAGACAACGTAACTGTCATTCGAGCGATCGCTGTGCCAGTGATGCTCGTTTATCCCCTTGCATCCATCCTGCTCAGCCTGCTGCTTTTGCGCCAGCAGGAGTATAAGAATGTTCAAGATCAACTGAAGAAATCCGAGGAGCGATTCAGAGACCTATTCGACAAAGCACCGCTGGGATATCAATCGCTGGATATTGACGGCAATTTTATCGACGTCAATCAGCAATGGTTGGATACACTCGGATATTCCCGGGACGAAGTCGTCGGCAAATGGTTTGGCGACTTTCTTTCCCCGGCTAATATGGAAGCATTCCGCCAGAGATTCCCGATTTTTAAATCACAAGGTCAAATTCACAGTGAGTTTGAGGTGCTGCACAAAAGCGGGAGTTCGATATTTATCTCATTCGAAGGCAAAATCGGATATGGTAAGGACGGTAAGTTTAAGCAAACCCATTGCATTCTGCAAGACATCACCAAACAAAAAGCGGCTGAAGAAGAACTCCGAGTAAGCGAAGAAAAATATAGCAGTTATATTGAGAATGCTCCTTACGGGATTTTTGTTGTAAACGATGGGGGACAGTATGTTGAAGTGAACAGCTTCGCTTCCGCGCTAACAGGCTATGGCAAAGATCAGCTCGTGAAAATGTCCATCAACGATATAACAGCTGAAGAATCCCTGATATCCGCCATGCACCATTTCGAAAAACTGAAAAAAACAGGTTGCATGAATGCAGAATTGAAGTTTATCCACAAAAATGGTTCGATACGGTGGTGGTCCGTAGATGCGGTTAAACTATCGGAAGACAGATATCTTGGTTTCCAGATTGACATAACAGAAAAAAAGGATGCAGAGGCGAATCTTCACTACTTAATCGATCACAACTTCCTTACGGGTTTGTATAACCGAGGATTTTTTGAAGCGGAATTGAAACGTGTTGATATTCCAAGTCAGTTGCCCTTATCAATTATGATTGGAGATATTAATGGCGTAAAGCTCGTAAATGACGCCTTTGGTCACGCTGAAGGAGACAGGCTCATTATTGATTCTGCGAAGATATTAAGCAGTTGCTGCCGAAATGGGGATACTTTGGCAAGAATCGGCGGAGACGAATTCGGAATTCTTATGCCAAAAACAGATAACGCAGCAGCAATGGACATTCTGAGCAAAATCCAAGCTGCACTAAAAGCATTTGACACGAATGCTCACAAGGATAAGTTTATTCATAGTGTATCATTAGGGTTCGCAACCAAAGTAACGATCGATGAGGATGTCAGCCAGATAACCAGAATAGCTGAAGAGTACATGTATCAGCGCAAACTCCTGGAGCACAACAGTTCCCACAGCGCAATTATTTCTTCGATTAAGGCCGAAATGAGCGAAAAAAGTCATGAAACAGCGGAGCATGCTGAGAGATTGGCAGTTCTTTCAAGGGCAATTGCTGTTGGACTCAATTTGCCACAAGCAGATCTGGACAGATTGGAACTGCTCGCAACACTGCATGATATTGGGAAAGTCGGCATTAGCGAACACATTTTGACAAAACAGGGGAAACTAAGTGAAGATGAATGGGTTGAAATGAGAAGGCATCCTGAGATCGGATACAGGATCGCAATATCTGCTCCAGAACTCATACCGGTTGCAGAAAGCATCCTCTGCCATCACGAGCGGTGGGATGGCCGTGGGTATCCTCAGGGATTGAGCGGAGAAAACATTCCTTTGCTTTCCCGCATTCTTTCAGTCGCAGATGCCTATGACGCTATGACTCAAGACAGGCCTTATCGAAATGCTATGACAGATGAAGAAGCAATTGCGGAAATCAGGAAAGGTGCTGGAACACAATTTGATCCCCAAATTGCACAGATAATGTTTGAAAATATGAGCTGAAGTTTTTTTCTACAACTTTTCCTGTGAATTGGCGGCGAATTTTTTACGTTTCATAGACCCCCAGAAGTCTTTCCCTTTACGGTACTTCACAAAGCCTATAAAGCGGATGATGGTGTTGAACTGGCGGAAGCCGAAATTGTCCAGCAGGGCGTACCCGGCCAATGTCAGTATGTGGCTGATTTTCGGAAACTTGCGCATTGCAAAGCTCTCCTGCATAATGGCTCCCAATGACAGAATTAACCCAATCATGACCACCAGCAGAAAGAAAAGGGCCGTGAATTGCCAGCTGATGATACCCAGCCACCAGGAAAGTGGAATGATAAAGTAACCAAGCGTTTCGAATATCGGGCCGATGAACTCAAAAATCCAGTAATAGGGAAGCATGATCAAGCCGGTCTTGCCGTACTTGGGGTTGAAGGCCATGTCCTTATGGCGCAGCAGCACATTGATGAGCCCAATTTGCCAGCGTTTGCGCTGCTTATATAAGTCCCTGAGGTTATCGGGGGGCTGCGTCCAACAGATGGGATCCGGAAGAAAACTGATTTTGTATGGCTTTCCGGCTTTGCGCATACCGCGGTGGATTTTGACCACAATTTCCATGTCTTCCCCGATGCAGTTGGTCGTATACCCTCCCACCGAGATCAGCGCTTCTTTGCGGAACGCCCCGAAGGCGCCTGAGATGATCAGCAACATCCCCATGGACGCCGCGCCGATGCGCCCCGTAAAGAAGGAACGGAGGTACTCTACCGTCTGCAGCTTGCCAAGCACAGTTTTTGGCAGGTTGATTTCCAGAATCTCACCGTCCTCAATGACACAACCGCTTGAAATGCGCACCACACCCCCTACCGCGACAACGTTACTGTCTTTCAGGAAGGGTACCAAGATGCGAATCAACGCTTCCTTTTCCAAAACGGAATCCGCGTCCATGGAGACAACCATAGGATAGCGCGAAAAGTTGATGCCCGCGTTCAGTGCGTCTGCCTTTCCCCCGTTCTCCTTGTCCACGACAATCAGGTTTTCGTGCATAGCTGTGCGATATACCTGGCGGACGGGCTTGTTCGGCACAGATTTCTTATACGGCTGCTCGATGGGAATCATGGAAAAGCGCTCCAACAACAACTTCAAGGTGTTGTCCATAGAGCCGTCGTTGACGACAATGATCTCATACTCCGGATAGTCCAGCTTCAGCAGGTTCCGAACGGTTTCAATGATTGTCGCTTCTTCGTTATACGCAGGAACAATCAGCGACACAGGGATCATGTTGGATGAATTGATGTACCTGCGGTAATCGGAAAAGCGAAGATCTTTGATATAGTCCTCAAGCGCTTTTGCGGAAAAGAGCAGCTGGATAAAATAGGTAAGCGTGATACCAATCATATAGGCCAGCGAAATATCGTTGATGACTATCAAGATTCCATAGAGTATGTTCCTCACTTTTCGGCCTCCCCATCGCCCAGCAGCTTTTTTTCCTCTATGACGTATGTCAGGATTTCAGAGGCGTAGCGGTCGTTCAGCCCGGGTATCATTTCCTTGAGTACCTCAGGGGGGATGCGGCGGCATAACTCCCTGGCGCTGTTGTAGCGCACCCACCATTCCTTGTCCTTCAATCCCTGAATCATCTGCGGTAGATATTTCCGGGCATCAATGGAAGCAAGCGCCACCACAGCGGCGTTGCGGATGGTCCAGTTGGGGCTTTCAAGGGCCGGGACAATGGCGTTGCCAGCGGGGGCGAAACTGAGCTGCCCAAAGGTCCGGATCAGGTCATAGCGCAAATTGACATCTTCGGTATCCAGAAACGAAGCAAGCGCCACCACAGCGGCGTTGCGGAGGATCCAGTTGGGGCTTTCAAGGGCCGGGACAATGGCGTTGCCAGCGGGGGCGAAACTGAGCTGCCCAAAGGTCCGGATCAGGTCATAGCGCAAATTGACATCTTCGGTATCCAGAAGCGGAAGCAGGCGGTTGGCAAGCTTTGTGATCCCATCATCACCGATATTCTTGATGGCGATGCGGCGTATGTAAGGATCCGGCGAGTTCAGCAGGTCCCCGTACAAGCCGGCCTTGTCCCCTGAGTATGCGGCAAAAACCTCTTTCAGGCGGCGGAAGGAAAGCCCTCCGGTGTATTCCAGCTGCTCGCATAGGAGGACCAGGCTGCTGCGCATTCCCATCAGCGACAGTGCGAGGAAACCCGCATACTGCAATTCAAGGTTTTCCTTGTTGTCCGCCATCAGCTGCAATATGCGGTCCCTAAAGTACTTCAGGCGCAGCAGGCCAGTAATCCGGATGACCTGAATGATGAACGTCAAATCCTTTGAGCGCAGGAACTTTTGCATACAATGCTCATACTGTCCGCGATGGATCACCTTCAGAAGCGTGGCACCGCTTTCCCAGGGACACTCCTCGGTTAAAAACTGGCCGAACATGTCAAGCCCCTTTGGAGTGCATAGGTAGTGAACGTGGAGTTTCTTTCTGATCTCCTCTTCCGGCAGCCACATGATGGCGCGCAGGTGCTCCCACTCCCGCTGCCGCTTGCGTGCGACAGCGTTCAGGCGGATGTTCACCGCCAGGAGGAGCAGGTACAGATAAACGACCATCAGCAGCGAAAGCGCCAGCAGAATTAGTACGAAATCCGTGGTCTTTAATAAATGCTCAAAGCGCACATAAAGCAGCCGCGCATCACGCATGCGCAAGGCTTCCCGCATCTGCTCGTCCGCATTGATTGGGTAGGTCGCGTACTGGGGAAATGCATCGCTCAGCATGTCATAGGAACGCTTGAACCGCTGGGAGTAGCCAACCCGGGTCCAAGCCGGCAACCCATAGGCGTACATGGGGATGGCTTGGCTGTCCCCCGCTTTGCCAAGACCGATGTGCACTTCATGGATGGTCTGAAAGGCGAATCCCTCCTGATTGTGGAGATTGTCCAGGATCTTACCGGAGGACGGATCCGCGAAGTTCATGAGCATCCACGGGATTCGGATTTCTACAAATCCGTCCCCCTCATAAAAGTCAGCCCGTGAGTCATACATGTCACTGTCAGGATTTGAGATGCCATATGTTATTTTCCCGGTGTCCCAGAATTGTATTGGTATCTCCTGTCCAGTTAGCGGCATCGTCAATTTCATACTGATAATCTGCCGCACATCTATAAACATACCACTTTCTGGTGTTGTATAGGCATCCAGCTCCTCTGGCCCAAATATCAACTTGCCATATAGCTTATAATTCGGGTTATAGTACGGATCCACCAAAAGGCGTGTGTTCGCCTTGCCGTCAAGCACCAGGACAAAATCTGCTGCGCGTTCAAATTTCGCATCCTCAGAATTATCACTGCCCTGCCCGATGATGGTGTCAATGGGAATGATGTATTTCTGCCGCTCAAAATCATCCACTCCGATGCGCAGGTAAAGGAAGGACTCATCCCAGTCTGCGCGCAGGCGTTTGTCCATTCCAAGCGCGGCCGAGTCAGCCCAGTCATTATCCTGGCCGTCAATCTGGATGGAGGGGGACGCGGAGAAACTGATCAAGCCAAAGTTTTCCTCACTTGATTCGACATTCAACCACTTTGGCCGGGTGTTGGGGTCGTCAAAGTCCATTGTATTCCAGGATCTTTTGAACCACTCGTCCTGCCAGGCAAACACGATACCGCCCATGCAGCCGGATTTATGGATATCATCCAGCATGCTGACCAAGCCTTCACCTTGCTGCTGTTCCGAATGGCCGCCCTGGTTGAGCCCGGTGAGATGGTTGACATGCGTCACACCGCGCGAGGTGGGCAGCCCGAACTCGGAAATTAATACCGGCATCGAATGATATGCTACAAGGGACTTCAGATATGCGAAGTAAGGATTCGCGTCTGTCTCAGGATTCCCGCTGGGATAGTTCAAAAAATCCGGGTAGTAAGGATAGACATGGTAGGAGGCAAAGAAACCGGGTGCAAATGAAGCCTTGGCTTTTATGTGTTCAACATCGATACTCGCCAGGTCTTCGTTCTCAAACGGTTCATTTGGATGACTAAGGGGATCTGTGGTCGGCCAGTTGCTGAAAGCGACCGGGCGCTGCATTCGGTAATGCTCGGTTTCATATGAGATGGTTAATTCCTTCATCTGGGCGATGAAGATCTCAAACGGGGAAGCGCCCTGTGTACGAACGTACTCGCCTTCAAAGGAAGTGATGTTTGGGTGAGCTTGGTTCGTGCCATCTACCAGATACGCCTCGCACTCAATGCCCAGAATCCATCCGGCAACGTATTTGGAAACATCGTAGCGGTACACACCGGACGCTTTGCCGGCCTTTTCGCCGATTACCGCGTTGCCATGCAGCATGTTGATGCAATCAACGATATCCTGACGCATGTCCCTGATGGCAATGGACTCCGGCGCAAACACGTCGCCATACTTAATGACGTCGTTTTCATCCATATAGACGCCCTGCAGGAGATAAAGCGGCGTGCCGGCCAGGCGGTTGTACTCATACAGCGCCTGATAAAAGCCCGGGATCTGCGGTGTGTACACACGAATGACGTTGGACCCCATCTCGGCGATTTGCGTGAACCATTTAAAATATGTCTCATACCCGATTGCGAACTCGCCCGGGAACGAACCCGGGACGCCGAGGCCGATGTTGACGCCGGCAAGGAAGCTCTCCTTCCACTCCCCCTGTGCGTCCAATATTTGGAACTTATTCCCTTCAACACGGGAGATATAAGACACGCCCCTGTCGTCTTTAAAGACTGGTTGGGTATAGCCACTCGAGAAGAAATATGACTTTGTTCCAAAAAACACAAGTGAAAGCAAAATGATAACCGCTAAAAAACCACCGATGACCTTTTTCAAGTAGCGCTTCCTTTCGCTCGCAGCACACGGGGAATCACCCGGGCAACCGGTGATTGGACGCTGCTATTACATTATATATAAATGGGAAAACAATGTAAATGGGCTTGCGTTTCCGCACACGGAAGGCGAAAAAGATGCAAAAGGGGAGCCAAGGAAATGTGCTTGTATAAGTCCTTGAAAACAGCGCAAATTGAAGAGAAACCTCGTTGAAGCAACATGTTTGTAGGTGATCGAACTGAGGAGTGAGACTGAAGCGCACGGTCTTCCCGCATGATATCGGCAAAATCACGCTTAGCGCAGATATCCTGGCCAAAGACACCCTGGCAGCCCTGTCAGAGGAGGATCTTGAGAAGATGCGGCAGCATCCGGTTGTCGGCTGCCGCATCCTTAATATGTTCGATGATACGCTGGACATCGCCGAGTACGTCTACGGGCATCATGAACGTTGGGATGGAAAGGGTTATCTCAGAGGGCTCAAAGGCGAGGAAATCCCGCTGACATCAAGGATTATCCTGGTCGCTGAGACTTATGACCGTGTGGTAAACCAGGGCGCTCTATCGCCGGAGGAAAGAAAAGCCGCCTCGCTCAAGGTCATCCGGGAAGGCAGCGGAAAGCAGTTTGATCCCAACATCGCGAAGCTATTTGTTCAGCTGATGGAAAGGGAAGGCGCGTAGGTTACCTCAGCACTTCCCCCAAAGCGGCAAAACGGTAGGCCTTGTTGCCTGTCCGCTTTGCCATTTCTGTCAGGTACAGATCCAGGGCTTCGGCTGTATGGATGCTGTTATCCGACATGTGCATAACCAGCACTGCACCGCTTTTCGTGTTGCTTTTGAGTGTGTTTGCCAGTTGTGCAGCATCAACGCCTTTGTAATCATTGGTAGTATAACTTCCGGAAATGGAATATGTAAAGCCGCTGTCCAGCACTGCGGTCAAGCCGCTTTTGCCGACCGCCAGCGTTGGCGGCCTGAACAGCCGGGTCAGCGCCGGCTGCCCATTGATGCTGATGTCGCCCACAATCGACTGCAATTCCTGATAGCTTGTTACCAGGTCTTGGGTCAATTCTCCCACCTGCGCTGGGGTCAGGTCGGTAAAATTCTTGCCTGTCCCTGTATCATTGGACAAGGGGAAATGATTATGGGTATGGCTGGCGATGCTGTGCCCTTCCAGAGCAATTGCCCGCAGCAGGTTGGGGTTGTAGGAAACGAAGTTCGTCCTGACGAAGAAAGTCGCACTCGCGTTGTGTTTCCTGAGCACATCCAATAAGGCTGTGACGGTCTTGTCCGTTCCCCAGTCATCAAAGGTTAGGAACACCATATTCTGGCTGTTGGGGACTAGTCCTTTCTTGTCCAGTTTGCTAACCTCACTCACGGTAAAGCCGGGCAGCCTGGCGGTGGAATCGACCCAGAAAATGCCGGTATAGCGGGATTGGATGGCCGCAAACGGGTCTCCTGTGAGCTGCCCGGGATGGATGGCGTCCCTTACCTCCGGCAGAATGCTCTCCTTATTCAGGGGATAGGTGTAGGTGTAAGACTGGTTGTTCAGGATGTCCATCGCCAGTTTCAGTTCGTAGATGTTTCTCTGTGTGGCAATCAGTTTCGCCAACTCACCCAGCATGCTGTTGCTGTAGTGGTACTGCTTCATCTGGAAGTGAACAATCTCTCCCCGCTGAAGAGCTCCCCTTTTTTCGGGGAACCACTTTTCCAGCACGGCAAGCGGGTCAGTCTCCCGCAAGTCATCAGAGTGAACAACGTTCACCATGGCAGACAGCAGCGTGAATCCCCCGGCGCCGCAGGCCCGGCGGAGGGTATCCGTGTAGCCGCCGAAAACTGGGCGAACCGGCAGCGGTTTGATATAGCCATAATCGATTCTCAGGGTTTCCTGCACCTGCATCAGTTCCACCAGCAGCGCTTCCGCGCTGGCCGTCTCCGCGGGCTGCGCCGCGATGCCCAGCCCGTGACCCTTGTCAAGAATGGCCCGCACCTGGGGTGGATACTGCGCCAAATCATTCGCTGATACGAAGAAGGTGGCAACCGCCTTGACCGAGTCAAGGGCGTTGAGCACCCCATTCAATTCCTCCTCGTTGCCAAGCCCTGAAAAAGTGAAGGCCGCGGCCCGCTCTGTGGTATACACCCGCATCTGTTCTTTAGCTGGCTCATATTTTGATGAGAGGAGGGAATTGGCCTGCCTTGAAAAGTCTGTCTGGGACAGAGCGGCGCATAACTGTCTTAAGTAATCGACCCCGCTTCTTGTCAGGCCGTCAAGCTGCAGGCAGAGGATGGCGCCTCGGGGAAGTTCATTCAACAGCTCTTCTACTTTGGGCAGAGATGTGACAGAGGAAAGCAGCACGATCCTGGTGGGGACCATGACGGTACCAAGAGAGGAAGCATAGGCCGCGGCCAGAAGGTCTTCGTCCGGTGTGGCAAGGGCCAGCACCGTGAAGGGCTGCAGTCCGGTCAGCAGCTGGATGGCGGCGCTTGTTCTGACAAAGTCCGATATGGCGCGCTTTGCCACTGTTTTCCCCGCGATGGAGGCGCTGCCATTGTAGGCGATCCCTACCGGGTAGCCGCTGTTGGCAACGAGGGAAAGGCTCGCGGAATTAGCGGAGGTATTCGCTTCGGTGATAAAGAAGGCCGCATCAATACCGTTCAATTCCAGTATCGAAAGAATTTCTTCGGTCAATGCCTCATCGCCCATGCCCCAGAATACCAGTTCCGCTTTTTGGCCCTTACTCCTTTCAGCGCTGGTCAACAGAGCGGATTTGTCCTGTATTCCGCTGTTTTCAAATCGGCTGAGGGCTTCCTCCAGCCCCTGGCTGACAGGAGAGAGGGGTACAGTGGCACTCTGAGCGGCCCGGTCTCGGGTGCGGACATAGAAAACGCCCGCCAGGCAGCACAGGATGAGAAAAAGCAATAAAGCCGTTGTTCGGAACTGTCTCTTTCCGGGCATTAAATCCACCTCTTGTCTATGGTTGCGTCTCAAAAAGCGTGTTTGACCAGTCTTCCAGGTCATTCCCGCCCAGCCGGAACAGGTCAAAGGAGTCAAAGCCATACTCGATGCAGGTATCCCGCCACAGGGCAAGGGTCTGCCCGTCGGCATACCATACCTCATGAATCGTGCCGCTCTCCTGGTATGTTGCCTTCATCGCGCCGCTGAATGGGTCCCGCTCGGACTCAACCCCGGTCTCCCTGAGCTGTTCAGTGATTTGCTCTTAAGTCAGGGCGGTGATCGCCCCGCCGGCCCATTCAAACCCGCCTGTGACGAAAGCCATACGGACCGGTCCCGGAACATTCAGGTACAGCTTGCAGGTTTCTTTTAGGAAATCAATATCTGCTTTGGGGCCGGGTCCGCTGTGGTATCCGAAAAGGTTGTAGCACATAACAGAGTATTCTGGCCCTTCCGGCAATACAGCATACAAGGGGGGGCGTCCCAGGGCAGCACCACCCGCAGCCTGACTCCCTCACGCTGGCAGATGGACCACACTTCTTCTATCAGCCCGACATAGGAGGTCCAGAGGCCCGTGTCGCCATTGATATTTTCATAGTCCAATTCCAGCCCATCGGGCTTATACTTGTCCACCAGAGCCATCAGCTGCTCTATATGTTTACTTTGCGACTCAGGGGTCTGAAGAAGCCTTCTGAGCAGTGAGGTGGACTTGTTCTCGTATTCGCCCGGAACTACTTCGATATCGTTCACCACGGAAATATACACAGCGGCTTCCCGGAATGCCGGGTCCTTGAGAACTGAGAGGATCGCATGGATTTCAGAGGGTACAAAAACCCGGTCGCTGCTGTCAAACAAAGAGGCGAATGCCACATAAGTATCCACCCGGCCCAACAGGCGGTCCGCCTCATCCAGTGCCGCGTCCATTTCCCAATATGGAAGCCAAACGCCGTAAGCCAGCCCCCCTGCCCGGCCCGCGGAGGGGAAAATCAGCCCCGCAAGCAGAATCAATGCAAGTCCGATGCCTTTTTGTATCACACGCGAGCCTCCCGGTCAGAAATTGCTGACGAAGAAATTGACTATAGTCTGGAACCATCTTTGAATCATGCCAGGGTAGGACACCAGCCTCAAGCCCCGCATATGCCGCTGTCTGCAGCAATTCCTTGGTGTACTCCGAACCGTTGCAGCGAAACAACTTCGGCGTGATCCCCGTAACCTTCTCCAGCAGTTCCTGGCCGCGGCGGAACTGGTGCAGGTTAGTCTGAATATCCTGGTTGTGCATCTTTTTCGGCGCACTCAAGCCGTAATTGCCAATCAGGAATCCGCCTTGTGCAATTTCCTTCACCAAGTCCGGATGTTCATCCGCCGCGACCCCGCTGATGAAGAACACGCTGGGTACCTGGTACGCCTTAAGCGCTTCCAACACCGCACACATGGAAACATCATCCGAATAGCCTTCAAGGATGATGCTGACAACGCGCCTGTTGGTGAGCACGCTGCCATATACTTCCGCCGGCTCATTGTTCAGGGTAGGCACTGGCGAAGCGGCGAACCTGGGGCGTGTTGTCACGTCCGCATCGCTTGTCCTTGTGAGGGGAAAACAACCGGCCATCAGCACCGTGATCCCACACAACAAAAGATATCCCGCGGCCCGTCTGAGTCTGTCCCTGGTTTTTTCTCATTCATGGCGACAACCCCTGCTCCAGATCACTGATGGGAATTTCCTCGTCCTGGTGAAGGGGGAACCGTATTATTTCTGACTGGCGCAGCACGTCAATGGATGCGTTGAGGTTCTCCTCCATTTGGTGGTAATGGTCTGCCAAGTCCTGCTTGAACTGAAGGGCGTGGTAATAGGCCGCGTGGCTCGCGGCGATCATGCGCGAGCGTTTCTCGTAGGACTGCCTCAGGATCTGGTCCTTGTCATCCCTGGCCTTGTCCAGAAGATGCTTTACCTTGCGCTCCGCGTCAAGCATCTGGTCAACGGGGTTCTGGCGCTCAACCGCCGCCAGCAGCTCGCCCAGTTTATCTGCCCTCGTCTGCAGCCTGACCAGCTCGATGGCTTGCTGAGCCAGCTGCTCGCTCAGCCGCGCGTTTTCCATCTGGCTCCTGACCAGTTGCTCGCTCAGGCGAAGGATTTCCTGTGTTTTAACCCCAGCCTCTTCAGCGGCCTTTGTCGCGCGCTTCTCCAACTCGGCTGCCGTTTCCTTGTGTTCTTCATTTTCGCGTTGGATCGCGTTGAATAGCTCGCGCAGGTCTTTCAGTTCCTTGCGCTCCGGCGCGATAGCCTGCATCAGACTGGTGAAATATACCTCAACTTCAGTGGCTATATAATACTTTCCCCACCTGCGTTTGAGCGAACTGCGCAGCATGTTGTCAATTCTCATTGTCTCGGCCTCATTTCAGTGTGCGTTTTTCAGAACAGTTCGGGCAGAATCTTCAGTTCCACGAGCAGAAAAACGATGGCAGCCACGCAGCACAATGCCAGCAGGCCATTGAGGATGCTGAAAAACACTGAGTGGCGCACCAAGGGCGGTTTTGGAAACTCAAAATCGGGAAGCTCCTCCGCCGGTTCTTCCTGTGATGGCGATGCTGTATCCAATCCGGGGGTCCAAAAGATGGTGCTGTTCCTGTCGTAATACTTCGCGCCCCGCGGCGCTGAGGCGAAGGCGGACGGCGACTCTGAGATGCCGATCCGGATGTCTGCCGTCCGCGGTGGTTCCGTGGGCGCTGCGGCGCTGATTGTTTCATATATTGGCGCAACTTCCGCGCTGACGTTTTCCCAAGCGGAACTCTCCCTTGCGAGGGCGGGGGAATCTGGCATCTGGCTCACCTGTATGGCGGGCGCTGCTTCCGGCGGATTGCCCATGCGGCTCACCTTTTCCGCTTCGGGAAGGGTGTCTTCGTATTCTATCCCCTCGTCGGAATCCCCCAGACCTTTTTGCGCGTAGGACAGATAGACCTGCGCAGCCAGGTAGGCGTCGATATGACCGCTAATCGGATTGTTGGCATGACGGCGCTCCAGCTCCTTGAACACCCGATCCGCGAGTTTCTTTGCCGGCTGATCGGAGCCCGTCACCTTGAAGGCGTGACGATATACCACGCCGTAATAACTTTCCCGAAAGGAATCGGGCGATGGATGTGAATCATATGATGCCATGCTTCTTAACGTCATGCTCAATTACACCTTTCTTGTCGGGACAGGCCCCCAAGAGCTAGAAAACACCAACCATAATTCTGTGTGTCTGCGGTAATCTATCTCCTCCTGCGGGTGCCTTAGTTTTCGGTTCAGCGAACAGGGCATAAGGCTCCCTAAATATCTGTGCGCAGTCTCCGAAAGATCCGTCTGATTGGCTATATTAGCCCAATATGATTATACCAATGTTGACAAGGGAGGTCAATCATCAAATCGCACAAATCCGAGTCAAGTCCAGAAAAGTGTCGGGCGTTTGACAGTTGAAACATAGGAACAGGTGAAAAAGCGTTATGAATTGGATGATTCGCCTTTTTTCAGATTTTTCTATCGAGTATTGAGTAATGTTTGGTAATGTGTTGCAATGTAATCACAGAAGTCAGGAGGTGTGAAGCATGAGGCTGTCAGTATCGAAGTCGCCCAATGCAACGTCTTTGTACGTCATCAAGTCCGTCACGGTGGATGGAAAACGCACGACCAAGGTGATCGAAAAGCTTGGAACACTGGAAGAACTCGAGAAGAAGCTGCAAGGGACAGATCCTTTCGAGTGGGCAAAGGAATACATTTCCGCACTGAACCGCAAAGAAGAGGAAGGAAAAACCGAGATCATCGCCAGGTTCTCCAACACAAAGCAGATCCCCACGGGACAGCAGGTGCGTTATAACGCGGGATATCCATTTCTTCAGGACATTTACTACGAACTGAAACTGGACAAGATCTGCAAGCGAGACCATCTCGTGCATCCTTTTCGGATCCGTCAGTGTATCTCTATATCGTTCGGGGGCAGACTGATATTGAATTAATGGATGATTTGCATCAAAAAGGCCGTGCACATGAACTGCGAGCGGCCTTCTTCGATCGATTACTTAAGCATTACAGCTGTGCAAGATCCAACACAGCCAGTGTGGCCGGCATCTCATGCGCCGTGTTCACCTTCTGATCATCAACAACCAGATCAAAACAAGAAACGATCAGTTTGCCGTTCCAGTAACAAGGTTCTCCCGGCTCATCCAAGCCGCCTTCCAGACCGGTGCAATCGGGGCTTTGCGCAATGCGGATGATTTTTCCATCAATTGAGACTTTGGCAATGGCGTTTTGCGAAAAGTCCGCCACATAGATGTTACCTTCAGGGTCAATCGTCATACCGTCAGTCGACACAAGCTGATCGGTATCTGCACACCACAGTTCTTTGTCGATCATTTGATTGCCTTTTTTGTTTAGGGTAAGGCGCCACAGCGTCCCATCCCCGAAGTTTCCGATGATCAGGCGGCCATCTTTGTCAAATATGATGCCATCAACCCCATATTGGCACTTGGGATTATCGGTGATGAAGGTACACAGGATGGACTCGTCATCCAGGGTGTTGGTGACCTTGATATTCAGGTCATCCATATGGAAACGATACACGCAGCTCATCAGCTTTCCATTGGACGTCTTGACCAGTTCCATGGTTGACTGGGTAACGTACAGATAGTCTCCCCTGATCCTGATCCCATTGGGATGTTCCATTCCCTCAGCGATGACTCTGACAGATTCAATCTCATCGCCGCGCACCCTGATCCTGAGGATGCGTCCGGTTCGGACCAGATCAGGGCGATTGGTCCAGCCGGGATTATCCACAATATAGATATCCCCGTCCGATCCAACCTCAATGCCCATCGATCTTGCCTCATTGGTCGTGGGATTAAGGGGCACATCAAACCATTTTCTTGCCTGCCCGTTCTGATCAATGATCAAAACGCAGCTGGGCATGCCCATATCGGCAAAATTGGGGCAGGACAACAGGAGCCGGTCGTTATGGTCGATCGTCATGCCGTCCGGCGTAGACACCAGGTTTTCCGGGAGAGACATAAACAAGCGTGATTCTATCATACTTTCCTCCCTTTGTTGATAAGGGTTCGTTGCGCCTTGCGCGCTCGTCTTCACTTTGGATAAACCACAATTCCCTTTTTACTGATAGCACGGTTTTCCAGTTGTTCGAATGCCATTAAAATGTCCTCGAAAGGAAAATAGTTGCTGATAAAGTCCTTCAGATCAATCAAGCCCGCCTCCAGCCATTTGATGATTTGATCGTGCGCCAGGCCCTCTTCCACCTTTGATGGGAATTGCTGAAACTGCAGCTGCCAGTTGTAGGGCGCCTGAGACCAGGCGATTTCCGCGGATAGATTTGCAGAGATCCCATAGCAACAAATCTTCCCCTGGTCAGCAAGCAAAGGCATGGCCTGGTTGATGATGGCGGAATTGCCGACCGCATCGATGACGTACCCCACGCCCTGGGGGTATACTTCCCTGCACGCCGCCAGATAATCCACCTCATTGCTGTTGAACGCATAGTCCGCGCCCATGTTCTGCGCCTCCCGCAGTTTCCCGGGAACGATGTCAAACGCGATGATCTGTTTGACGCCCAGGAGTTTCATGATTTTAATGAAGGTCAGTCCAACGGGTCCGCAGCCAAAGATGGCAACCGAAGCGTTCCTGTCGATGCCGAACCTTTTGATTGAAGACAGCACCTCGCGCAATGTGATGATCATGGCCGCATCCACAGGATCGATTACTTCCGGCAGTACAGACTGCGCATATGCGCACTCGGGAACCGATCCATAGCTGGCAGTATCCCAGAAATCCTTGTCACATACCACACCATATTCGCTGAAAGCGCCCCATCCCGATCCCAGCCCCTGGCGCGCGTCGACAAAAGGAAGCAAGACGATATCTCCCAGCCGGAAAGTCTTAACCTTCCCCCCGAGTTTGACAACGTGCCCTACCCCTTCATGTCCAAGCATCAGAGGGTATTTCTCGGTCCCAAAGTTCTTGAACGACCGATGGATCAGCTTGGCGTCCGTTCCGTTGCAGATACCGCAGCTCAAGGTCTTCACAAGCGCCTGACACTCATTGAACTCAGGGAGCTCGACTTCCTTCACCTGGAGACCCCCGTTCTTGTCAACTACGAGTGTTTTCAATTACAACCTCCTATGTGTAGATAGTTGGCCGGGCTGACGCTCATAGCATCTGGCTAAATTCCACCTTCTCGTGGTTAGGCCCTTCAATGGTAAAGAAGCGGACACCCCTTTCCCAGAATGGCAGGAATTGGACTTCCTTGTCGAGCATTTTGTATCCCAAGCCAGATACCTGTTCAAAGGCTGCCTGGATATCGCTGACATTGAGCGCGATGTGGTCGACAGCGCCGTTGAGCATAGCAGCCTGATGGTTTTCATAGGTTTCTATCGTGAGGTCATGAAGCCTCAGGAAAGCCACCTTTTCGGCCCCGTTGACCGTTTCCCAGGCAACGTCAAAACCAAGGCTTTGATAAAAGCTGATCGTCTTTTCAATATCGTTCGTGGGCAGGCCCAGATGCTGCAAGCCCGTAATATTCTCTTTCAATTCCATATCATCACTCCTGTACATTGATGAGGACCTTCATGGTCTGCTCGCGGTGTTCGTCGATATACCGGTAGGCCTGGAGGTACTCCCTGAAGGGAAAGCGTTTGCTTACCAATACGCGAAGGTTGATGCGCTTTTCATCTACAAGTCTGATCGCGTCCAGATAATCCTCATGACGGTACATCATCGTGCTCTTGATATCCAGTTCATGGTCGTTGGCAACGGCCAGATCGATATTTGCCATCCCCGCAAAGACCGCGACAAGGATGATGGTGGATCCCTTGCGGGCATGGGTGATCGCCTGTCCCATGGTGGCATTGTTGCCGGCACAGTCGTAGATGAGATCGGCTTTGTCGGGGCCAAACACCCTGAGCATCGCGTCATTAAAGGCTTCAGCCGTGGTGTTGACGCACTCATCGATCCCGCATTCCTTGGCGATTCCCAGCCTGAAATCACTCACATCGGTGATCATCACCTTGCGGGTGCCCATGCCTTTTGCCGTCTGGGCCACCAGATTGCCGATCGGACCTGCCCCGATGACGACGATATCCTTGCCTTTCACGTCACCGGCCTGTTTCACCGCGTGCACGGCGACGGCCATTGGCTCAATCATGGCGCCGTCTTCCAGGGAAAAACTCTCCGGCAGCGGCGTGACTTTGGCCGCGTCCACAGCAAAAAAGTGACAAGCCGTGCCGGGCGCCTGAAAGCCAATGACCTTCAGTTCTTCGCAGAGGTTGTATTTGCCATGGCGGCAGGGATGGCATTTGCCGCACACCAATTGCGGCTCAATGGTCACCTTCTGACCCACTTGCAGCCCCTTGACGCCCTTTCCAAGCTTTTCGATCACCCCGGAGACCTCATGTCCCTGTGTAACAGGGTACTTGGTAAAGGGATGCTTGCCATGATATACATGAACATCGGAACCGCAAATCCCAATTTTCTCGATCCTGACAAGCGCCTCGCGGTCCGTGATCTCCGGAACCGGCACTTCCCTGATTTCGATTGCCCCGGGAGCAATCATGACTTGCTGCAGCATATGTGTCACCTCCAATTATTAGTTGTCATACCATTCTCAAATAGTATCACAGGCAGGTATAACCGCCATCCACGATGAAATCACTGCCTGTCGTATAACCCGACGCGTCGGAAACAAGGCAGAGGATGGTGGGGATGAGTTCCTCGGGCTCACCCATACGATGCTGGGGGATCAGTTTGATGAAGGCCTCATTCAATTCCGAAGGATTATCTGTGGACATGGGTGTTGCGATATAGCCCGGGCTGATGGAGTTGACGCGGATGCCGTAGTCCACCCACTCCATGGCCAGGGATTTGGTCAGGTGGATGAGCCCGGCCTTGGAGGCGTTGTAGCTGCACTGCCATTGCGGGATATTGACGATGGAGCCCGACATTGAGGCCACGCTGATGATGCTGCCCTTGATGCCGCGCTCTATCATGACGCGGCCGGCCGCGCGCGACACAATGAACGGACCTGTCAGGTTGACGTCTATCACGCGCCTGAAATCTTCAGGGGTCATTTCCATTGTGGTCTGGTGCATGCAGATGCCGGCGTTATTGACCACGATATCAAGCGATCCATAGGCCGCCAGCACCTCTTCAAGCGCGGCATCGACTTCCTGCTCCTTTGTCACATCAGCCTGCACACCCATAGCCGCGCCGCCCTCTGCCTGGATCAGGCGAACCGTGTCCTTCACGTTGTTGCGGTTCATGATCACGACCTTGGCCCCCGCCCTGGCCAGACCCAGCGCAACCACCTGACCGATGCCCTGCCCGCCGCCGGTGACCAGGGCGACCTTGCCATGCAGCCCAAAGAGTTTCTCCAGATACATCATGCTTTTCCTCCTACATTTACAGGCATGTTCGCCTTATATGGTCGATAGGGTTCTCTTGAACCATTGGGTAATACCACTCTCACTCATTAATGCTTTGATGCGGCGGATCTTTTCCGCCTTATCCTTGCCTCGCTCAATCGGCGTAGGCTGCGACTACGCCTCATTCCCTCGACTTCGATAAGTCGAAAAATCTCTCTTCGCATCGGTGCAT